>Ga0307431_1000295_pt1 | contig 36254 bp, 42 predicted proteins | sample SalMarWE160170MG_FD_202155 | JGI IMG/M metagenome (GOLD analysis project Ga0307431, IMG submission 202155) | Salt marsh sediment microbial communities from the Plum Island Ecosystem LTER, Massachusetts, United States - WE1603-170 | ecosystem: Environmental > Aquatic > Marine > Intertidal zone >...
GGTTCTGGCATACAAAATCATTTGGGCTTCTTGGACGAGACATGGTTACACCATATCCCATATAGATGAAGAGCTATAATTATCTATCGTAAAGTACTACACTACCGTCTATTGCATCTTGAATACTGCTATAATTACCTGAACCTGAGCCACCAACATATACTGTTGTAGCAAAATTATCCGTAGCAGAATCATCACTAATACTACTGGGTACAATAATCATTACTAACAATACACATATTATCTCGATAGTGAAACTTTTTGCAGGGACAACAGTACGCATATCCTATTCCTCCCTTTACATATTATAAGGCACTCTAACTAATTAAATGTTTGGATAATGATAAAAAAGCAACCGAAAATGCCAAAATACACGCCTTTCATTGCTATCCCAAACTTCGCAGATAGGTCTAGAATTTTCTTCTTTTTTTGATTAGGAAAAATTTCGCGTTTCACTTTTCCGCTCTTTTTCAGCCAGAGATTAGCTGAAAAACCCTTCATCTAGGGTCTTTTTCACAGAAAATAAGGGTATTAATCCAATCTTTGTATTATTTTCCAAATAAAAACACTGTTTTATGTTTTTTTGATATGTGTGCCGGTTTTCCCATGTAGTGCTTTCCATCCCTTTTCAACATTTGATATTATAACTTTCTTTCCACCGTGCTCCAAAAATCTTATGGCTGCCAATATTTTGGGACCCATGCTACCTTGTGGGAAATGTCCTTGGTCATAATATTTCTTTATATCTTCTAAAGATACTTTATCTAATGCTTTTTGTTTAGGAGTGTTGTAGTTGAGATATACTTTGTCCACATTTGTCAAAATCATCAGCAACTCTGCTTCTACAGATTCTGCAAGTCGCTCCGATGCTAGATCCTTATCAACTACTGCCTCTATGCCATCTAACCCCCAACCCTCCTTTTCAAAGACAGGCATACCTCCTCCTCCAGATGCGATTACAACTATGTCATCGTTCAGCATTTTTTTAATTATCTCTCCTTCAACAATTGACTTTGGGTCTGGAGATGGTACAACCATCCGCCATCCTTTTGGCTGATGCACAAGGCGATATCCATCTTTTAGAAGGTTCACAGCATCTTCCTCTTTGTAGAATGGGCCAATGGGCTTTGTGGGATTCTTTAGAGAAGGGTCATTTTCATCAACCAAAACTTGAGTTATCAATGTTACAACGGATTTTTCAATGCCTGTCCTTTTAAGAAGATTTGAAAGACATTGTTGAATCATATAGCCAATAAATCCTTCACTTTCAGCAACACATACCCCAAGAGGCATTGGCGGTGTAACATCTCTGGCAATATTATTTTGAAGTAATATTGCACCTACCTGGGGGCCGTTACCATGAGTTATTACGATTTCCCAACCGTCCTTTATCATTTTTACTATAGATTCTGAGAATTCTCTCGTATTCTCAAACTGATCGTGAATATTTCCATCCTGCCCTTCCTTAATTAGTGCATTTCCACCAATGGCAACTATTGCTCTTTTCTTCATAACAACAGGGGGTAAAGCAATTTGCTATATAAAAAACATAACTCTCAGTATCATTTGAAAATATAGGTTTAAAGTTATATACCTATATCCATTTGTGTTTATTTGAATCATGGCATATATGGAGAAAAGGAAAGCGTTAATAGAAAAATTGAAACGAGAAGGGCGCATAAAATCAGATGAAGTAGAAAAAGCCTTTTTGGAAGTGCCAAGAGAAGAATTCGTTCCAGAAGTGATGAGAGACTATGCATATGTTGATACTCCTCTTGAAATCGGAAACGGTCAAACAATATCTGCGCCACATATGGTAGCGATAATGTGTGAAGCTTTGGATATTAAAAAGGGACAAAAAATATTGGAGATAGGTGCAGGTTCTGGTTATCATGCAGCCATTGTTTCAAAACTAGTTGGTGAGGCGGGGCATGTTTATACCGTTGAACGATTTTCTTTACTTGCCGAAAAAGCGCAGGAACACCTGGAGATTGTGGGCGTAAAAAATGTTACGGTAGAAGTAGGTGATGGATCTGAGGGCTTTTCTGAGCATGCCCCATATGAACGTATTTATGTAACCTGTGCAGCTCCTAAAACACCTCGTCCACTTGTAGATCAATTAAGCGATCCTGGAAAATTGATGGTACCTATAGGGCGGCTTATGTGCGAACTAAAACTAATAGAAAAAAAAGAAGGTAAACTTATAGAAAAAAACCTTGGTGGATGTGCATTTGTTCCATTAGTGGGAAAACATGGTTTTTAGAGTTTATATCCAATGTCTCTTAGGAATTTTTTCCTCCAGGCGATATCTTCCTTGTTTTCAATTCCCTTTGGGATAAACCCATCGATAACTCCAAGGATTCCTCGACCAGTTTTGTCACCGATTTCCGACTCTGCTATGATGACTTTTGTTGGATTTGCCGTTGCACAGTATATTGAACAAACCTCGGGAACATCTTTTATTTTGTTTAATACATGTAGCGGAAAGCACTTTTCCATAAATATAATGAATGAGTGCCCTGCTCCGATATTCAATGCATTTTTTTCAGCTAATTTCTTTAAATCATCGTCATTTCCAATGCTTCTTACTTTACGTGCTCCACTTGCCTCGCAAAAGGCAATACCAAATTTAGCAGTTGGAGCGGAATTTACCATTGCTTCATAAAGGTCCTCTACAGATTTGATGAAGTGGGTTTGCCCTAAGATGAAATTCATATCCTCTGGTTTTTCAATTTTTACAGTTTTTAAATCGATATCTCCCATATTTATACCTCCATTGATTTACTAAACCAACTTTTTACAACAAATAGGTAAGTGTTATATAAATATTGTATCAAAGGGGGGAGAGGCAGGTTTCTATATTGCTGTCATGGAACTTTTTATCATGTATCTGAAAAGATTGAAAATTGCATAGAAACCAAGAATGATAGAAATAGGCAATATGATTAGTTCTAAATGAGCTTCACCAAAAGCGTTAATATTTATGGAGAAAACATAATCATTGAAAAAATATGCCCACAGAAATGTTATGAATAGTACAATGTTATTTGCAATGAGGCATCCAAGACCAATGCTGTAGATCAATACTTTTGAACGTTGTATAACTATCACCTACTGATATTGTTTCAATATCAGGTTATAAGGCTTGTTTAACAATCATTGCCAAAAAATATATTTTGAAAAATGGAAAAATTAGATATAAAAATAAGGGGGGATTTATTGGTTCTTTAACCAATTTTTCTTTTATTTTGGCTTGCCGTCAAAGTGGATGTGTCCTGTTTTATAAAGTACGGCGGTCATCAGTGATATTGCTACAATCATCGCTAATCATCCACGGGAATTCTTTAGTGGGTGCTGTTGGTCTTAATCATTGATTCAAAATAATCGTAAAGAATAATTCCCATTGATAAAAAACATTTGAAAAATTGTTGATTGATAGCAACCCAAAAGAAAGCGACCTTTGTTATCTCACAAAATAAAGTCTAGAGTTTGTCCCTTATGACTATTTTTTAGTGTAATGTTTGCTCCATCTAACACGTCTAGGAACACGTTTTAGCTTCAACATGTTTTTCTGGCACTTATTTTTGCAGAAATGAAGTACTGTACCGTCTTTTTTCACATATATCTTACCCGTACCAGGTTCTATTTCATTTCCACAGAATGAACAAGTTCTTCTCTCGACCATAGTTCGTACCTCTAATGTCGTCCGCCTATTCCTTTTGCTTCTCTCTGAGTTTCGCTAAGCATCAAGATATCTCCAAGTTGGATGGGGCCCATTACGTTTCTAGTGATGATTTTACCTTTATCTCCACCGTCCAAAACCCTTACCTTTACTTGGCAAGCCTCTCCTGCCATGCCAGTTCGATGAATGATTTCTACAACTTCACAAGGAGTTCCTTCTACCATGTTCTTAACCCTGTTTCTTCAGTTCATCTATTTTTTTAACAATATTTTCAATACCTGCTTTGCTTTTGCCAAGATTAACGATAGCAACTGCAGCTGTGCTCACATGCAATCCTGCAGAACTGCCTAGTTCTTCTTTACTTGGAACATATGCATAAGGGATATTTTTCTCTTCGCATAATATCGGCATATGAGCAAGAACTTCTTCAGGTGTAACATCCTCTGCCATCACTACAAGCTTTGCTTGTCCTCTCTCAACTTGTTTTGTTACCTCGTTTGCTCCTTTGCTTATTTTTCCTTTATCTCGAGCTTTTTCTACAAGATCATAGGCTAAATCCTGTACTTCTTTTGGTGTCTGAAATCTTACATATATCGCCATTTTCTTAGCCTCCTTTTGAAGCTTTCATAGATGTCTTCCCTTAGGGAATGTAAAGCTTGGAATGTGGGAGGCATATAAAAACCTTTTTCAGTAAGTTAGGATAGAGTATTTGTGTTTTCGTTCAAAGTGGCAAAGGTATTCTTTCGACCTCTAGTTCATCTGCAGTAGGATATTCTTCTGTCATATAACATTGCATCCTACGCTTGGTCAAGATGGGTGCAATCTTGTTTAGCACTAGGAGGTCCATTTCGATGCGTTCTTTTTTTATATTCAAAAAAATCTGGTTATCAGATAAGTCAAATTCCTGTTTTAATGATTCACAAAGCGTGCTTAGAGAATTCTTACCTTTTATACAGATAATCCCCTTAAGCAGTGTCCCTTCTCTACTAATGATTTCATAATCTTTTGCAATACTTTTTGCTCTTCGCTTGATTCGGTTTGTTAGTTGCACTCCGTCCTTAAAGGAGCATGAGCAATAATGAACGCCTATGTCAAAATCCTTTTCAGCAGCCCTCATAAGAATCTCATTTGCAGATTCTTGACTTCCCTTAACCGCAGCTGAAATATCGCTTTTTACTGAATAATTTCTACTGTTTAGATTCTCAACATTTCGCTCAGAGTACTCAAGTTCGTTTAAATTAATCCATCTAATTCCCAGATTATTTGCCCATTTGACAAGGGAAAGTATTTCATCTTTCATTTCGGGGATGACCGGAATCTCAATAGCAACATCGGAATCGGTTTCAAGTGCATTTTTTATTGCAGGAACTATTGGACTCTCATCCATATGATTCCAATGTTTTGTTGATGGATGGAATCGTATTTCATCAAGACCTGCAGAAGCTAGATCAGTTACATATTCTCCATTTTTAACACCAGAAGTATACAAATGGATATGAAACTCTGATCCAAAAGTGTTTTTGAGCAGGGAGATATATTTCTCGGTTCTTTTCCAGACGACGAGGGGATCCCCGCCAGTGATGCCTGCACCAGTGGCCTTGATGTATTCAGCCTCACGAATTAATTTATCAGTATCGTTTTCATCATCTAATTCCCATTCATCGGCAAAAATGCGATCCCTTCCACCTTTTTCTAAACTGAGGGGGCAATAGAAGCATTTGGAAGGACAAACGCCTGTGATAAATACTACCAATTTTGAACCTTGTGCACACATCCTGCAAGCAGGCGAAAGTGAAGAAATATATGTGCTTTCATTGAGCCACTGAACAATTTCTTTCATGTTTTTATTCCAGGCCTTTGGCAGTTATTTTAAAAATAGCTTTTTTTTCCTCAGGTTGGGATCTGTGTTTGATGATTGTTGCTTGTCTTTTTCCAATGCCAATTTTTTCAAGTCTGACTGTGGCTTTTACCATGTGTTCAGTATCCCTATTTGTAAACGGTTTTATATCTCCATTTTTGTCAGTATATACCTGTTCAACCACAATCGCATGAAAGTCCTTTTCTCTTACTGCTATCTGCAGATCTGCCATTTGTCTTGTAAAAGAACGCATTGCACCTTCTTTGTCTTCTTCTAGATTGATACGGTAAAATAGATTTATTGTATCCATTATAATGAGATCAAGATCCTTTACGTTAATGGCGTTTTTTACCATTTTTTCTTGATCTTCAAGTGAAGATGGGCTGAAAAATAGAATATTTTTAAGTATCTTTTCATAGCTGTAATTTTTGCATATTTGACCCAGTCGCTCTAACGATGCCCCTTCGCTATCTATATATGCAACCCTTTTGCCATTGTTGGCACACTCTCTAGAGGCTTGTAGGCATAGATTTGTTTTTCCACTGCCTGCTTCACCGTATATCTTGGTAATTATCTTACTTTCGATTCCTCCTCCTAAAAGATCATCGAGGGGCTTGCATTTGAGCTGTAAACGTTTCATCTCAAAAGACAGTCAGCAAAAGTAAGAATAAAAATGTTTTTGATATCGTAAAGGTAAACTGTCGCATTCATAAAATTTTGTCCTTAAGTATACAAGCTTTACATATCTCTTGAGAGGTAGGTTCACCGCATCTCGCACATTTATTTAGGTTAGCTGGAGGATATTTTTCTAGCAGTATATCTTTGATACTGTCATAGCTGCTCAAAATACTGTGTCTGGTACCAGGATTTTTATATTCAAGATCATCAATTATGTCTCGAAAAACCCCACGGTATGCACTAGTAGAATAGGGACATACGCCATCATGATATTCAATGTTTTTTAAAATGGCATACAATGCATTTTCCTTTTCTGGGATGACTCGTAGGGGCAACATGCGGGGAACAAGGCCAGGCTGAACTTTCTGATGAGGCCCCAGTCTAGCTAGTTTCTGTACATCTCCATTAGTAAAATTCATCAATATGGATTGAGCCATATCATCCAAATTATGGCCTGTGACAAGTTTTGTGATTCCTAGCTCTTTTGATTTACTGTTCAGGCATAACCGCCTAAAGACTCCGCAATAGCTGCATTCGCCTAGTTCATTATTTTTAGAGGCTATTTCGTCCAGTGTTTTTCCGACCATTTCTTTGAATGTTACAACATGATGTTCAACTCCAAGTTTTTTACAATAGTTAGCTGCGATTTCTATGCTTTCGCTCCTGTAGCCTTTTATTCCTTCGTCAACAGTAATTGCAATGATATCAATATCTCTTCTTTTTGAGAAAATATCATTAATAATGTGAAGTGCAACTAGGCTATCCTTCCCGCCAGAAATGGCCACACCAATTTTACTACCGTTCTCTGTCTTCCCTTGCTTTTTGATGTCCTTTTTAACTCTTCTTTCAAAATATTGGATAAAATGATCTTTGCAAAGATGGGTACCGTTGTATCTTATGAATGTCACTGCAGGTTTGTTGCATTTGCTACATGTCTTTTCCATCTAATATTGTAAAATGTTTTTTAGATAAAATAGTTTGAGGTGGAATCTTTCAGATTTCAATGCTTTGATAACGGGCATGCGACTATCAGGAAACTTAATTTACAATTAGTTGATACAGGACCCGATAATTTATAAGATTAAATGTTGGTAAAGGGGATTAATATGACCATTGTTATAACTGGAGAAGGACTTACAATCGAGAAAGTAATTAAAGTAGCAAGGTACAATGAAAAAGTAAAACTCCATCCTGATTCAATAGAGCGTATCAAGACATGTAGAGCAATGCTTGAAAAGAAGATTGAAGCTCATGAGATAATGTATGGAGTGAACACAGGTATTGGTGAATTTTCAGAGGTCGTGCTTGACGACGAGCAAATTAAAGATTTTCAGAGATATCTTGTATATAATCATGCTGCTGGTATTGGTGATCCTGCTCCTATAGAATATGTCAGAGGGGCTATGCTTGGCAGAATCAATGTACATGCACATGGCAATTCGGGCTGCCGCCCTGAAATAACCCAAACTTTGGTTGAAATGCTGAATAAAGAAGTTACTCCATTTGTATGTCAAAAAGGCTCGGTAGGCGCATGTGGTGACCTGGCGCCCATGTCTCAAATTGCACTTCTTATGATGGGAGAGGGTAAAGCATATTGCAAAGGCAAACTTCTTGAAGGAAAAGAGGCAATGGATAAGGCAGGAATTCCCATTCCTGGACTGAAAGCAAGAGATGGATTGTCGATTATAAATGGCTCTAACGTACTCACAGCCATGAGCGCTATATTTTTGTACGATGCCAATAACTGGCTAAAACAGGCAGAAATAGCAGCAGCCATGTCTCTTGAGGCATTGAAGGCTAATATGAAGCCGTATACTGCTAAATTACATGAAGCACGTGGTTTTTCTGGTGCTATTAGGAGTGCCAAAGCAATTCTTAAATTAATTAAAGGTGGGGATTTAAAAGAGGAAAAGATCAAATGCAAGGTGCAGGATGCCTATTCGATGCGTTCCACCCCTCAAGTAATTGGCACTGCCCATGATGCATTGAAGTATGCACGTTCTCAGGTTGAAATAGAGCTAAATGGTGTGGGAGACAACCCTGTTTTCTTCCCAGAGGAAGATACTCAAATTTCTGGTGCCAATTTCCAAGGGACGCCTGTTTCACTTCCTATGGATATGGCAGGTGTTGCTATCACGATGGTAAGTGTAATGTCTGAAAGACGGTTGAACAGATTGAACAATCCTGCGCTGAGTGTGGGACTTCCTGCATTTTTAACCAAAGGTGCTGGTATGTTTTCGGGACTTATGTTGAGTCAATACACTGCAGATATGCAGATTGTCGAACAGCGCATTCTTTCAGCTCCTGCGTCCATCCAATCGATTCCTGCAGCAGCTGATCAGGAAGATTTTGTTTCAATGGGTATGAATACGGCAATTAAAAACTTCCAGATACTAGATAATGCCTACGGAATTTTGGGTATTGAATTTATGGCCGCTGCTCAGGCTCTTGATTTCCGTGATTATAAGTTTGGTAAAGGTGTCACCAAGGCCAAAGAAGTTATAAGAAAACATGTTGAATTTTTAGATGTTGATAGGCCATTGTATGTGGATCATACCAAGATGAAAGAACTCGTTAGATCATGTGAAATTCTAAAAGATGTTGAAAAAACGGTAGGGAGTCTAGAGTAATATAGTTGGTGTGCTATGCCATCTTTTCGGCTTGCAGTTCAAATGCAATTATTGGATGTTCTAAGTTAAATTGTGTGATTGTCTTTGGGTGAAGTTCGCCAAAGAACCCAATCTCTTTATTGTCACAAACAACTGATGCACATCTACCATTTACAAAGGCAGGATGATTTTTATCTTCGATGTCGTATTTCTTTTTACTATCTCTCAGCACAGCATCCATAAGAGATTTACACTCGGTAAAGTTTGCCTTAGCATCCATTTTTACGGCGGCGAGATGCTGCTTGTTTTTAAAACTTTCATCCACTACTGTACCAAGTTCAAATATCTGTTGTGGCAGTGAATGATGCCTATTCTCAGTTAGAATCTTTAAAATAGAGGGAATAAGACTTACTCGCAAACATGAATATTCTTCGCCTATTGGATTTTCAATCTGAACTCTTTTTCCCTTTTCTAGACCCATCTTTTCAAATTCATCTCGCTCATTTGAGATTGTAAAAGTGGTAACCTCATTGAAACCTAATCCAATCATTATATTCCTAAGTCCGTCAAAAAGATTAATATGAGGTAAAACTCCGCCAAACGTCAATGCCTTTGGAAAATCAATTTCAAATTTGTCATACCCATAACCGACGGAAACATCCTCCACAAGATCTATATCGTGCAGGATATCCGCCCGCCATGCAGGTATCTTAACGTCTATTCTGTCTTCGTCCAACTTCTCTGCATCATGGCCCATTTTTTTTAGACAGTCGATGACTTCTTTTTCATTCATTTTTGTCCCAAGGATTCTGTTAGTATAACTTACTGATAATGTTCTTTTAACTGGATTTAGATCTGGCGAAATGTAGGAATCTCCGTCATATTTGATTGTTGTGCTGTATATTTTTCCTCCTCTTTCGGCAAGGGCAGTTACAACAATGTTTAATGTGTGATTTATTGCTTTGATATTGGTTCCAGTCACATCGATAAATAAATCTGTTGTAAATGGTGTAACTTCAGTTAAAGATCCATTAATAATGGGTGGAAACGAAAGTACATTATTGTTTGAATCAACAATCAATGGATACTTATCAAATCCATCCAGCAAATTTGCATAGTCAACTCCCTTTTCATGCTGCTTGAGAATTTCGCTTAAAGTCATAGATTCAACTTTGGCCAAAGGAACAAATTGAACAGAGTCGGGATCTACTGCTTTATACGTAAAAGGGGGCTGTACGGGCTCAAAGTTGTGAACTCCAATGGCAACCTTTCTGCGGTTTCTTCCAATTCCAAAATGAAGTTTCTCTTGCATATCCATTAATGAGGTAATAAGCTCATCATTCATTGTTATGTTTTTGACAAGGGCACAAGTTACAAATGGCCTTACCTTTCTTACCGAGGAGTCAACATCTATCACAATGTCAGATTTTTTAACATCATATTTTTTCATACCATTTTCAAAATCAAAAAAGGCTCTTGAAGCTCGGGCTATGCCTTCTACAGATGCTAGATCGGGTCTGTTTGGGAAGAATTCGATGCTTATCTCATCGTCCTCGACTTTATCAAAATCCGCTCCAATCATTGGTAATCTTTCAATCAGTTCTTCCTTTGATATCTCATATCCAAAAATATTAAGATAGTCATTATAGTCAAATGTTACAACTGGCATACAGACGGTGAAATATGTTTTTGGTTTATAAGTTCTTTTTCACCGGCATTATTGGCGAAAGTTTCGCTAGGTCCTTTTTTGAACCTTTTCAAAAATCCTCTGATATTAGGAAGTGTTTGAAAGAAGAGGTTTTGTACAATATTGGCAAGTGTTTGAGTCTACTGATATGTGAAGTCCGAATCGGGACATCTTCTACACGATCTTATACAGAAAATAAGATATTATCTTACTATAAAAATATTTCCTTTTTTCAGGTTCAATCATTGTTCAGTTACAATGCAACTTTTAATCTATGCAACATGAAGGTTGATCCTGTTTGCCGATATGCTGCAAAGTGAAGATAATTTTAAAAGAGTCTACCTGTTTTTGTTGAACGTATGAGTAGGTATGGAAGCGGTTTTAGAGAGCCACCATGGGTTATGGGGTCACCGAAAGAAGTTATGGATTGGATGGATGCAACCCATCCAAAAAAAGATGACCAAAAAGTGGACAAGGGGAAAAAATATCTGACCAATCTTAACATTAAATTCGATTTTGATGTGCCACAAAAGGAAATTGAACCAAAGGGCTTTCTTGCAAAGTTATCTGGGAAAAAGACAGTTGAAGAAGAGTTTGATCCACTATCTTCCACTGAGATTATATTGAGAGGTCTTGCAAAAGCCAAATTTAAGAACACTGCCAAAATCGTTGTTGATGGGGAAACATTATATGAGCGTCCTGAGAAAAAATCTGATTTAAAAGAAACCATCCATATCATTGATGATTTTTCTGAGCAATTGAAAAACGGTAAAATACTGGAGATTACAGCATTATTGGATGATGTTGTAAAATGTACTGCGATGATAAAGGTAAAGAAAATACACCCGTTGGGTGAACATTCACTTAATATTCAAATAAAAGGCAAGATTAGAAGGGAAATTTATCATACCTTTATTAACTATCTTAAAGAAAAAATCGGTCTCAGGAATAATCACTGGGAGGGAAGGTTGTAGATATTATGGCTGAATTCAAACTAGTACTGTTTGATATGGATGGTACTCTTCTTAAAGGTAGAGCTATATTTATTTTTGCTGAGAAAAAAGGATTCAAAGAAGATTTATTGAGAGTTATAAATAGCAATATACAACCGTATGAGAAGACCATTGAAATAGCAAAATTTTTAAAAGACATGGATAGCAGAGAGCTTTTGGAGATATTTAGAAGCATTCCGTTGCAAGAAGATGTTGAAAAGGTCGTTAAAAAACTTAAGAAAAAAAATGTTATAACTGCTATTGCTACAGATGGTTACCAGTTTGTAGCCGATGATCTTAGAAAGAGATTGGGTATCGATTATGCATTTGCCAATACTCTTATAATGGAAAAAGGCATTATAACCGGAGAGGTTATGTTGCACAATATGGGGCTTACTGAAGATTTTATTGGGCATGAGGTATATTCAATTTGCAAAAGCTGTGTGTTGGAGCAACTCTGTAGTGAGTTTGACATACCTGAAGATGAGGCAATATCAGTTGGAGATGGCATGGTTGACATTTGTATGCTTGAAAGGGCAGGTTTGGGTATAGCGTTCAATGCACCAGATATCGTTCAAAAACATGCAGATGTTGTGACTGATAATATGAAGGTCATATTGAAATACATTTAGAGGCGGCATTAATGGATTTAAAGCAGGAGGAAATAACCACACTTCATGAGTTCAATGTGGATAAAAGAAGACTTATAAAAACTGTGAGTGATGCTACTGCTGATCGTCCTGTTTCTGTTGTTATGCCGATGTTGTATCAAGAAATCAAAGGCAATGCGTTGGGCAGCATAAAAAAAGGATTAAACAAATGCAAATTTCTAAAAGAAATTATCATTCCACTGGCTGCAAAAAATGAAAAGGAGTTCGGACATGTAAAACGGTTTTTTTCAGATCTAAAAATACCTCATCTAATCATGTGGTGTGATGGGCCAAAGATAGAAAGATTGCTGAATGAGTTAAAATCAGATGGAATAAATCTTTTAAAATATAAGGGAAAAGGAAGGGATGTATGGCTTGCTCTTGGTGTAGCCAGTCTTAGGTCCTATGCAATTGCACTTCACGATGCAGATATTCTGATATATGATGAAATGATTCCTACGAAACTCATCTATCCAATAGTCGAACCCAAACTTGATTTTAAGTTTAATAAAGGTTACTATGCAAGAGTGAATACAGAAAAAGGCATTATGTATGGAAGAGTCTTCAGACTTTTTCTCCATCCTCTTCTAGAAGCACTCAACGAGGAGACGGGTTCTGAATTAGATTTTGTGAAGTTTTTAAATTCATTTCGTTATCCTATCTCTGGAGAGTTCGCACTAACTAGCGATTTAGCCCGTGATGTTGACATTCCTGGTAATTGGGGTCTTGAAATTGGAATAATGGCTGAGATGTATAGAAATGTAATCTCAAAAAGAATTTGTCAAACAGATCTGGGTTTTTATGATCACAAACATCAGAAAATTGGTAATGGAGATAAAGGCCTAATAAAGATGAGCAGCGACATTTTGGAAACATTACTCCGGGTTTTAATCGAAGAGGATAATATACAAGTTTCTAAGGAGTTTCTGTTATCTTTGAGGGTTCTATATCAAAGACATGCCCAAGATTGTATTAGAAAATACCATGCTGATGCACAGTTTAATGGCTTAAATTACGATAGACATGCAGAGGAAAACATGGTAGAGAAATTCAGCAAACAGATTATGATTGCAGGAAATCGATATATGGAAAAACCAGTCGGTTCACGCATACCTGACTGGTTAAGGACGATTTCTGCACGGAAAAATATTAGAGAGCAGTTGCTTGATGTTGTAATTGTAGATAATGAAAAATAGGAAGGATGCACATGAATCAAGAATGGAACAAAGACGTAAATCTAAAACCGGAAATAGTTGAAAAATGTAAACAAATGAAGCCATTAGATATAGTGGTGGGAGTTCTCTGTAAGGATGTTGAAGCCACCATTTTAAATGTTTTGAACGTGGTAAATGAAGGCCTGTATCGATATTTCCCGGATTATCGATTGGCGATTGTAGTCAGTGATGGCAACTCCTCAGATAAGACTAGGGAGGCTATAGAGTTGTTTCAGCCATATAGCGCTATAGATGTGCTTGTCGCCGAGGATATAGCGGAAGGTGGCAAAGGTGCAGGTGTAATGACCATTTTTGAGATTGCTCATGAGACTGAAGCTAAATCTGTTGTTTTGATGGATGGAGATCTGCTTAGTGTTAAGCCATCATGGATACAGACTATAGCAAATCCTATTGTATATGGTAGGGCGGATCTTACAGTTCCTTATTATATCAGAGACAAAAATGATGGCGTTATAACAAACAACCTGGTTTATCCTTTTACAAGAGCTCTTTATGGAATAGACATTAGACAGCCAATAGCTGGAGAATATGCATTATCAAAAAATCTCTATGAATTATTGCGCAAACATCCGTTGTTTCCTCCAGATTTTGGCATTGATATTTTCATTTTGACCGTTGCAGCCGCAGAAGGAATGTATGTAAAAGAGGGACTATTTTCTTTGAAAATTCACGAATCAACAACTCGTTATCTTGAGCCAGAAAAATTTTTAATACCAATGTTTAGAAAGGTAACTGAAAGTATGTTTAAACTTGCAAAATTTTATGAAGTTTACTGGAAATCTAAACCTGCAGTATGGCACACAAAGTTTCATCGAGATTCATTTAGTCAGAAGCCCATACCTGTACAGATAAATGTCTTCAACATGAAGAAATCTTTCGAATCGGAATTTAACTCTTCAAAAGATATGATGAAGCGATTCCTTCCGCAAACTATCATAGATGATTTGGACGATATAGTCAACAATGGCGGAAACTTCAACTCCAAACTATGGGCTGAAATAGTATACAATCATGCTGCTGCTTTCAAAGGCATTGAAGATGAAGAAGGCAAATACACATTGCTTGACTCATTGAAGACGCTTTGGATTGGGCGTTTTGTAAGTTATGCAACAGAGGTAGATGGAATGGACATTAACGAGGCTGAAAAAATCATTCAGGAACAAGCAGGAATCTTTGAAGAAAAATTTGAATACCTGCGGTCCATATATTAACCCAGTCATTTTCACATGCAATGTAGGAGAGTGATTTTGGAAGGTAGAATGTTATGAAGATATTTGCAACAGCAGATTTACATGGTTCTCAATATCGATTAAACATCGCACTAAAAAATGTTGAAGAACATTCTCCTGATTTGGTAGTAATATGTGGAGATATCACTCAATTTGGACCGGGTGACGTAGCTAAAAATTTCTTAAATCAGATTCCAGTTGAGACCTTTGTAGTTCATGGAAATGTTGATACAGAAGATGTATTGAAAGGAATTGATGAAAGTAAAGCGACAAACATTCATTTGAAACGAGTTGAAAAAAGCGGGATATCATTTATAGGAATTGGGGGAGGAAATCCGATTCCACTTCGTACAAAACTTTCCACCCCTGGGGATAAAACTAAAAAATCAATGGGAAATCTGATAGATAACTCGACTGTTTTGGTCTCTCATGTTCCGCCATATGGTCTGCAAGATAGAGTTTTTCTTGGAATGCATTCCGGTAGTAAAGAATTAAGAAAAATGGTTGATGAATGCAAACCGCGACTTGTATTATGTGGGCATATACATGAAAATCCAGGTGTTACAAAAACAGATAAGACTGTTGTTGTAAACTGCAGTATGGGAAAACGAGGGGAAGGTGCTTTAATAGAAATAAACAAAAAAATAGATGTTAAAATGCTGGGTTAGATTTTTCTGAGCTATTTCTTCTGTTGTTGCTTCTGAATTCTGGCCCATGTGTCTCTGAGTCCCACGGTTTGATTAATGATAAGATTTTCATCTGTGCTGTTTGGGTCAATACAAAAGTAACCTTTGCGCAGGAACTGAAATCGATCAAATGCTTTGAGATTGTGTATTGCAGGTTCTACCTTGCATGATTTAAGCACATTCAGTGAATCTGGATTTAGGTACTCTTTAAAGTTACCCTCCTTTTGACCTGCAGGGTTCTCAATGGTGAATAGTTTGTCATAAAGGTGAACTTCGGCGTTAAGGGCATGAGCTGCCGAAACCCAATGCAGCGTAGATTTAACTCTCCGTCCATCTGGTGCATTACCGCCACGGGTTGCTGGGTCAATTTCACATCGGAGTTCTGTTACCTCTTCGTTCTCCTTGACAACATCTGTGCAGGCAATTAAATAAGCGTTATTGAGTCGGATCTCTCTATCTGGGGCTAGGCGCCAGAATTTCTTAGATGGATTCTCCATGAAATCTTCCCTTTCAATGTAAAGAACACTAGAGAAGGGAACCTTTCGTGTTCCCGCATCTGGATCTTCAGGGTTATTTACAACCTCCATCTCATCAGTTTTATCCTCTGGATAGTTGTCGATGACTACCTTTAAAGGACGTAGAACACCCATAAATCGTGGTGCAGTTTTATTTAAATCATCTCGAACGCAATGTTCAAGAAATTCGATAGGAATAATGCTGTTTGCCTTAGCAACACCTATTCGCTTACAAAACGTCCTAATTGCAGCAGGTGAATATCCTCGTCTACGCATTCCACTTATTGTAGGCATACGCGGGTCATCCCATCCAGATACATGTTTCTCTTTAACCAGTTCCAAAAGCATCCGTTTGCTCATGACCGTGTAGGTGAGACTAAGACGGGCGAATTCAATCTGTTGAGGATGGTAAACATCAAGCTCGTTGAGAAACCAGTCGTAAAGCGGGCGATGATTTTCAAACTCTAGTGTGCAGATGGAATGAGTAATGTTCTCTATAGAATCTTCAAGGCCGTGTGCCCAGTCATACATAGGATATATGCACCATTTGTCATCAGTTCGATGATGAGATGCATGTAGAACGCGGTAGATAACTGGATCTCGCATGTTCATGTTGGGATGAGACATATCGATTTTAGCACGAAGTACTTTTTCACCATCAGCAAACTCGCCGGCTTTCATCCTTTTTAGTAGATCAAGATTTTCTTCTACGGGACGATCGCGGTATAGGCTGTTTTTGCCAGGTTTCGTCAGGGTGCCACGACCTTCACTGATTTCTTCAGCCGTCTGGTCATCCACATACGCCTTGCCAGCTTTAATCAAATCTAATGCATAGTCATACATCTGATCAAAATAATCTGAAGCAAAAAAGAGTCTGTCTTCCCAGTCAAATCCAAGCCATTTAATGTCCTCAATGATTGATCGTACATATTCTTCTCCCTCCTTTACAGGATTGGTATCGTCAAACCGCAGATTGCATAATCCATCATACTCCTCTGCAATGCCAAAGTTTAGACAGATGGATTTGGCGTGACCTATGTGTAGATATCCATTTGGCTCAGGTGGAAACCTTGTATGCACTCGACCTTCATATTTGTTAGTTTTCGAATCTTCATCTATGATATCTCGGATGAAATCATGGGAATAATCATTGTTTGAATCCATATTACCTTACCTTTCTTACGTATACGCGGGAAATGAACAGGCAGCCATGACTAGGTTCAAGACTGTCTAACTTGAGAAAATTCAAACGAGACATTTGAACTTTCACACTGTTTTGGATATTTGCCTATCTTACTAAAACTTTTCTTTTTCTGGATAGAGGTCAGTGGTTTGAAGCTCACTCCTTATTGTAATTATTTTTATCTTTCCAACGTCCATTAATGCCCATCTGGAAGAGATGCCTGAACTTCAGAAGACTGACCAGTATCTTTTTCTGTAAAAAGACAATTTGCAAATGCTTAATGTACATGCTAAAATTGGTGAGCCATTGATATCAATGTCTTACATTATCTTTACAGCATCATTCATTTTTAATTTAATGCCATCTTCTGGGATGAGAAGAATGTTTTGCATGAAACGTCTAAATAAAAGTTCAACTTCTCTTTTGATTATATCTGATTTTTGAACTATGTGTCTCATATGCTTCCTAATTTTATCCATTCATACTCCAAATTGTAAAACGTTTGGTAGGTGCCTTGAGTTTTCGTAGTGGTAGAATTAAAAAATTTGGATAAATGTATGCAACGAAGCGAGCCATGTACCATGCTTATTCTACACTCCAAACGGTAGAAAACGAAGGGTACTAGAAATCCCCATTCTAAAGGTATTTTTTAATGCATTCTGATGTATCAATTCTCTCAATTCCGCCTATTTTATCAAAATCATTATCTTCACTCACTATGGATGATAATCCCAACTCTTTCATCGATGCGATGTGAATGGCGTCCCTTGGGTCAAGTGTGGTTTTTTCAAAAATATCTATCATTTTGATAATAACTGATTTATCAACATCAACCCATTTTATCGGCATTGAAAGCATAGCCTTTGTAATCTTGATAGCATCATCTCTTCCAACCTTTTTCTTCAAAATCCACATTACTTCATCTACTACGAGAAATGATGCCGCACAGACAATCTTTTGTTCGTTTATAAGCCGGATTATTTCTCTACAATCTTGACCCAATTTTCCCTTATCTGTTGAGGCAAAAATGAAAATATTGGAATCAATATACAAAAACTAGTCCTCCTTATATCTGTTCGCTAATTCTCTTTTAATTTCCTTCATCGAAATTTTACCTGGACTTCTTTTGCATACCTCTAAAAACACATCTACCATATTCTGTTTTTTTGAGAGTATTATTTTTCCATTCTCAACGTCAACTATCATTTTATCCCCTACATTGACCCCTAAAAGATCCCGGATTGTTTTAGGGATTACTATCTGACCTTTTGCTAATACATTTTTAGTTATCATTTAAACCACTAGGTAATACTATAGTTAAACTACCTAATTAAACTTTTGGCAAAGGGGTAGTGGTACATTTCATTTCTAGCAACTTAGCGACTTCTAGCTATTTCACCCCACTTTATCTCATTATATTTTTTTATGAAGATATGGGGCTCCTGTGCTATTGATAAAGTAACGTTCGCCATTTCATCACTTATGCGTATTATGTGTTTTCACATATCAATATTTTTGTCTTTGAATTCATTAATCCAAAATAGATACGATTCCCATTTTTATATCAAGAAATACGATCAAAAACTCCCTGTTTCACATGGAAACCCTTTGAGTGAGAAGGCAGCCCCGGCCAGATTCGAACTGGCGCCAAGAGATCCAGAGTCTCTTATGCTAGCCGCTACACCACGGGGCCAAACAAATCTTCAATTTAGGCGTAATATGAATTCTTTTTATAAGATTACTTCCCAGTTGTCTTTTCTCAACTTTCTTTGTTCAAAAAGATTGTCTGTGTCGGGAATGCCATTTCTATGCCTTCTTTTTCGAAAGCCTCTTTTATGGCAAAATTTATTTCCTGTTGTACATCCATATATTTTGCATAATCTTTGCTATTTATATAATAGACAATTTCGAAGTTAAGACTAAAATCACCGAATTCTTTGAAATGTACTCTATCTGTTTTGGTAAGTTCGCCGCTATCAATGATTTTCTGTACCATGCCAGGTATTTTCTTCAGCTTTTTAGAAGGAGTATCATAGGTTACGCCAAAACTAAAGTTTATTCTTCTTTTCTTCAATTTCTTAAAATTCCTTACATTTGTTGTGGTCAACACCGAGTTGGCTAGTACAAGTTCTTCTCCTTGAAGAAGTTGCATGCGGGTGGATTTCATACCTATTTTCTTAACGATGCCTGCATATTCCCCTACAACAATGAAATCTCCTATTTCAAATGGTTTGTCAAAATAAATGGAGAACGCGCTGAATGCATCGCTGAGAACATTTTGTAATGCAAATGCAATCGCAATACCACCAACTCCAAGGCCAACAACAATGCCTGAAAGATCAATTTCGAGTGTATATAAAATTATTAAAAAAGCAAATAGGTAGATTGTGGCATTGATGATTTTTTTCAGAACAAAAAGGATGTGTTCACTCATTTCTTTTTTTGTTTTTCTCTCTGCGTACCATGCAATGACGACGTTCACAATTCTTGTTATGATAAATGTTGTCAGCAGTATCTCTATTATCGTAAATATAAATGCCAAAGTTTCAGAATATTTATCAAGGATAGTGAGGGTTTCCAATGCGGAATAGGTCCCAATAAGAACTACAAAAAAATAAATCGGCTTTTTGATATTTCTAAGTATTTCATCATCTAATTTCGTTTTTGTTTTTTCTGCCCATCTTGTAAAATACCGCTCAAAAACACGATAGACAATCCATCCAAGGATAATAAAGAGTAAAAATATGCCCACTGATGCGATAGTCTGTTTGATTAGCGGACTAACATCAATTCCTAACAGTGTGAATGCATTATCTATGATTTCCAATACATTTGCTCCAAAGCCCATATGAACCGATTACCCTAAAAAACAAGTCCTACTTTAAGTTTTAGTTTGATTTAATCCATTCCCAACTAAGTTTTAATTTAACGGGGGGCACAAAATTTTTACTGATTACTACTGCGTCTCAGCAGGGTAATGCAAAGTACAAATGGTTAATTAAAACTGATGGACGATGGGGTGCACTGTTGGTTCATTGTCTGATGACCGTGAAGGTTGCCTCTTCAGTCTTTGATACATTTAGGGAGTTGTTATTGTCCTATCATCTGAGATACATTGTCTACTTTGAGGGTTTCAAGGAACAAATTTATATATTATGATATATACTATAAGTAATATATAGATAAAAATTAGCCGCTATCAAATGAGTGGAAGGTGTATTTGTTGCTTATGAATAAAAAAAATAATGGCATTTCCGCAATCGTTGGTGTAATTGTTATGGTTGTAATAACAATAACAATATCTGCAAGTGTATTTGTCTATGTGGAATTGATGAGGTTGGATGGAGAGGGAGGTGAACCATTGCATATTGAAGGCTGGGTGGAAAACATAGAAACCAATTTCACAATACCATTCAAAAGCAAATCTATTAATGTATGGCAGGTCACTCTAAATCAGAATATAAGTGACAATAAAGGGGATACATATCAAATGATATTCGATGGGCCGTGTCCTCCATTAGAAGGTTTTCACCTTCAATTTTTATATAATCCGTATTTATATAATAATACAGAATATCTTTTAATATACGACGTGAAAAGAATATGATATCTATGGACAAATCGGATTGGATAGTTATTAGCGGCTTTTTACTAGTTATGACCATAATAGCATTATGGTGTTTGGACGTATCAGTTTCTGCAATAGCTTCCAATGGATATTTGACAAATGGTTTTTTAATATCAAATCCATATAAATTCTATCACATTGGATTGTACTTATTGGTACTAATAGGCTTTTCTAATTTCTTAATCATTGTGCACGTACTCTCTAAACATCCTGTTGGTAAAGAAAAGATGGAAAAAGATTCCCAAAAAACTTTCCCCTACGAATACAAAGAGAAAAAGGGAATCCTTGCTTCGAAGAAACAGTAATTCGGCTTGTGTCAACTTCTTTCATATGTCCCTTTAGCAAATTACATATAAAGTAGAAGTTGGCATAATTGGATTTATTGTCAGAATAATCTGACTACTTCACCATTGGGAGCTTGAGATTGGATTTTTTTGCAACTTCAATAGCTTCACCGTATCCTGCATCAGCATGTCTTGCTACTCCCATGCCAGGGTCTGTTTTGAACACGCGTTTAATCCGTTCATCAGTTTCCTTTGTACCATCACATATAACTACCATGCCTGCATGGGTTGACAAACCAATTCCAACCCCTCCTCCATTATGGATCTGTACACTATCTGCACCGGCAGCACAGTTTAATAATGCATTAAGTAAGGGCCAATCTGCAACAGCATCACTGCCGTCTTTCATGCTTTCGGTTTCTCTGTATGGTGAGGCAACGCTGCCGCCATCTAAATGATCCCTTGTTATGGCAACAGGGCCTATTTCTTTATCTCTTACCATCTTATTTATGACAAGCGCAAACCTTTCCCTTTCGCCATATCCAAGCCAGCAAACTCTAGAGGGGAGTCCCTCCCACGGGAGATATTTTTCTGCAAGTTTAATCCAATTGGATAAAACGTCATCATCTGGAAACATCTTGGTAACTGCCTTGTCTGTTTTTAGAATATCGTCAGGATTTCCAGATAATGCAAGCCACCTAAACGGACCTCGACCTATACAAAGCATAGGTCTTATGTATGCGGGTACAAAGCCAGGGTACTCAAATGCATTTTTAAGTCCAGCTTTCAATGCCTGTCCGCGAAGATTGTTACCATAGTCAAAGACAATTGCTCCATTTTTATTGAACTCAATCATTGCGTTACAATGATTCTTCATGCTTGCCATAGACTGCTTGATATATTCATTAGGGCGTTCTTTTCTAAGTTTAAAAGCTTCCTTTAAAGAATCGCCGTAAAACCCAGCGGGAACATATCCCTTAAGTTCATCGTGTGCAGATGTTTGATCTGTTACTACATCTGGATTAAAACCATCTTTAGCCAATTTGGGCAATATATCGGCACAGTTGCCCAAGACGCCAATTGCAAGTGCCCTTCCTTCTTCTTTAGCTGAGTTAGCCATTTTTACTGCTTGATTGATATCCTTTATTTTTTCGTCACAGAAACCTGCAGCTATTCTCCTATCAATTCTCTTTTCATCACATTCGATGGCGATACAAACACCACCTGCCATCTTAACTGCAAGAGGTTGGGCTCCCCCCATGCCACCTATCCCGCCGGTTAGAACTATTTTTCCCTTCAGATTGCTGTTGAAATGTTTTTTTGCAAGTGCGGCAAAAGTTTCGTATGTTCCCTGAATTATCCCTTGGGTGCCGATATAACACCAGGATCCTGCAGTCATCTGGCCATACATAATGAGGCCTAATTCCTCCAATTCGCGGAATTTTTCCCATGTACTCCAGTGGGGTACTATGTTGGAATTGGCCATAAGTACTCGCGGTGAATTTTTCCATGTTCTAAAAACAGCTACAGGTTTACCGGATTGAATGACCATCGTCTCATCGTCTTCAAGATTTTTGAGAGTTTCTACAATTTTATCGTAGCATTCCCAGTTTCGTGCAGCCTTGCCCGTGCCACCATATATAATTAATTCTTCAGGTATCTCAGCATTTTCTAGATTGTTTTCTAGCATTCGTAGGATGGCTTCTTGTTTCCATCCCTTGCATCTGAGTTTCATTCCGGTTGTAGCTTTGATGTTTTTCCACATAAAAATCGAATTTTGCTATTGGAAAATATATACTTAAACCTTTTCAGGGAAAATTGTGACAATAAAGGAAGGATTGGCTGGCCTCACTAGGAGGGGATGGGATGCACTCTAACAAAAACTACCAGCCCGATTCCTTCCACTACAGACATATAATTGACGCATATATATGCTTTTCGCTTGCAAAAATTACTTCGGAAGGTAGCAAAATGCAACCTAAATTACACAATTTTGGTGCAGATTTATAACTTCCCCTTCCACATAACTATATGTGCGGTAATGCAAAAGATATACAGAAATTTTCTTTCCAAAGTGCTGTACAGGATACTGGCCAGTGGTCTTGAGATTCCTCGCTAAAATAATAAGTTCACTTCTTAAAGCATATTGAATTTTATCTTATAGGCGACCATCAGTTTCAGAATACCGATTGCCATTTACTATAGTAGAGATATGCTTACTATGTTGTTCCCTCTAAGAATTATAGTGCCAAGCCGTCTCTTGGTTTCGCCATGGGTCTCTTCAACATCATTTAATACCATGTTCATATATTCGTCATAGCCTGAAAGTTTTCCCTCTACTGATCTCCCATCTTTTAGTAGAAGGGCCAGCTTCTGGTTTACTGATTTTTCTAGTACATCTAAAGGTAATGCCATATGTGTGGTGAAACATATTCGCCTTTTTAAATTATTCCCCTTGAACTTCCTTGAAAAATGACAACAATTAAATGGTGCATGTAGATTATAGGATTGCTCTAATTGGGGAGGAATAAAATATGGCAGATGAAAAGATTGTTCATGTGGTAGGAGTAGGAACTATTGGAGAACCATTGATCGGACTACTTTGTGATGCTAAGGATGATTTGGGGATTAATGAAGTAACTTTTTACAAGCATACTCCAAAACTAGTGGATAGACCTAAGGTTAAAGGTTTGATCAATAGAGGAGCCAATCTCGCTGTAAGCCGTGATAAGTTAAACGACTTTCAGGAGCTTGGCATTGAGCCGACATACGGTGCAGAAGAAGCCATAAAGCGTGCTTCTGTTGTTATTGATTGTACGCCTAAAGGCACTGGGTTGATGAATAAGGAGAAATATTACAATAAATACAAAAATAGGATAAAAGGCTTTTTAGCACAAGGTTCTGAGTTCGGCTTTGGTAAGATGTATGCTTTAGGTGTCAATGATGATGCTATTAAACCTAGTGATAAATTTATTCACATTGTAAGTTGTAATACTCACAATATGGCGGTTCTTGTAAAGGTACTTGCTATAGAAAATAAAAAAAACCATCTTGTGGAAGGTAAGTTCCTCTGCATTAGAAGAGCAAATGACATCAGTCAGGATAAAAGCTTTATACCGTCGCCAGAGGTTGGCGTGCATGATGACGAACAGATGGGGACGCATCATGCCAGAGATATCTATCATCTCTATGAAACATTGGGAATGAAGCTTAATGTTTTCTCAAGTGCCTTAAAACTTAACACACAATATATGCATAGCATATGGTATGATATAAAGCTTGATAAAAAGATAACAAAAGACGAAGTTATACAACGATTTACAGACAATCCTAGAGTGGCAGTAACGCAAAAAAGATCGGCCAACTTGGTATTTTCATTCGGTAGGGACCATGGGCATTATGGTAGAATTCTTAATCAAACGGTTGCAGTTTTACCAACTATACATATATTGAACGAAAATGAAGTAATTGGTTTTTGCTTCACGCCTCAGGATGGGAACTCATTGCTAAGCAGCATTTCTGCAACAGAGCGGTTTTTGTATCCTGACTCATATAAAGAAAAACTCAAATGTCTAGGAGCATTTCTGTTACAAGAAGTGTAGTCTTTGAGGTGGTAGGAAAGTTATTTCAATGTGCCATCGATTTGCCCGAAATGTAATCTTAATACTGGTTAGTATTGGCTAAATAAAACAGAGATGTTTAGGAAGATGGGAAATCATAGTAAAACTATAAGAGACTCGATTCATGGAAATATAAAAATTGGGGGCATATTTCTCGATTTGTTGGGCGCTCCAGAAGTTCAGCGTTTGCATAACGTTAGGCAATTGGGTCTTGCACAGTTGGTATTTCCTGGAGCCCACCACACTAGACTGGAGCATTCTCTTGGTGCTTATAATATGGCATTAAAAGCTTCTGAGATGTTGAATCTCGATGAAAGCGAGAGTGAACTTGTAACATGTGCTGCTTTATTACATGATATTGGTCATGGTCCTTTTTCACATACATTAGAATCTATTCTAAGAGATTCCCTTGATGTGAATCACGTTGATTTAACAGAACGACTTCTTTTTGGAGAATATGAAATTTTTGATTCTAGAGAAAAGGAATTTATATCTTCTCCAAGCGTCCATGAAATACTTAGTAAAAACAATATAAATCAGAGACACGTAGCAGATATTATCAAGGGAAAAATGCTAAAGCGCCCTTATTTAAGTCAACTTTTGGATAGTGCCATAGATGTGGATCAATTGGATTATCTTATTCGTGATGCCTATTATACTGGTGTTGCATATGGTATGATAGATATCGAGCGCTTTATACAAACGTTGGTTATTAATGATGACCGATTGGCAATTACCAGGAAAGGTGTTGGAGTTGTAGAGAATATTTTGATGGCAAGGACTCTGATGTATTCTTCTGTGTATTTCCACAAAACGGTTCGTATAGCAGAGCTTATGCTTTCAAAATCTATTGAAATGATACCTAATGCAAAACCTTTTGATTTTTTTAAGATGACTGATGCAGAACTGGTAAATGATTTGAAAAATGAAGGCCCATTTCAAAATGAGATTGCTACCTATTTAAAGTATAGAGTGCTATTTAAACAAGCTTACCTACTTACTCATTCCAATTTAGACGAACAGAAAAATGAGATTGTAAAATCTTTAGAAGATGTAGAATCCCGAAAAGAAAAGGAGCGAGAAATTGAAGATGCTCTAAACATACCTTCTGGACATATAATAATAGATGTTCCATATAGGGAACTTCACCAGTCCGAACCAAGAATAGATCAGACAGATATAACAATTATCGATGGAAACGAGCAGAAATCATTGGATGAGTTTACTCCTGTGGCTGGAGCTGTCAGATCAAGAGCAATCCCTGATTGGGTTGTTATGGTAGTAACTGATGAAAAGCATAGAGATGTGGTCTCAAAAAAAGTAGAAAAAATGTTATTTAGCTAAATGCGTCTACATTATTTTATTTGTACATCACCGTAATTCATATATGCTATAATTACATCCTATCGTAAGTGATTTTATCATGTCAGAAACCTCATGGACAAGGATAGGAGAAATACTTGATGGAAAAAAGACGGAGAACGTTGTTAATCTCCGTGGTTGGATTTATCGAACGCGCAGTAGTGGAAACATTGTATTTGCTGTACTTAGGGATGCTACTGGCATACTTCAGGCGACTGTCAAAAAAGGTAATCTTTCTGATGAAGAGTTTGAAGATGCAAAAAAGGCGTTGGTTGAATCCTCCATAGAGCTAAAAGGCGACGTTAAAGAAGATAAACGAGCACCAAGGGGATATGAACTTCGGGTTACACGATTTAATGTTGTTCAATTCGCAGAACCTTTTCCTATTGTAGAGGATCAAAGCCCAGAATTCCTTCTTGATCAGAGACATCTTTGGATTCGTTCTCAGAAGCTTACTTCAGTTCTTAAAATCAGATCTACGGTTGTAGGTGCAATACACAAATTTTTCAGAGAAAGAGGCTATTTTGAATTTGACGCTCCGGTTTTACAACCAAATCAATGTGAGGGAGGTTCTACCCTTTTTGAGGTTAAATATTATGGTAAAAAGACGTACCTTGCTCAGACTTGGCAGCTTTATGCTGAGGCAGCAGTTTTTTCACTTGAGAGGATTTACAATATGGGCCCGACTTTTCGTGCTGAAAAATCAAAAACATCTAGGCACTTGTCTGAGTTTTGGATGGCTGAGATGGAAGCAGCATGGATGGATTTACACGATATCACAGAGATTGCTAAGGATGAGGTTAAGTTTATCCTAAGCGAGGTTCTAAAAAATAACAAAAATGATCTCGGTGTATTGGGGCAAGATATCAAAAAGCTACAGCATATTGCAGATTCTAAATTTCCGACTATAACATATACTGAAGCGCTTGAGATACTTAATGAAAAAGAAAATATGGATGTTGAGTGGGGAAAGGATCTTAGAACACTTGAAGAAAACAAACTTTTGAATCATTTCGACACACCGGTCATCGTTACAAACTATCCTCTTGAAGTAATGGCATTTTATAAACCAAAAGATCCAAAAGACCCAAAAACAGCTCTTTGCTTTGATATGATTGCCCCGGAAGAATACGGGGAAATAGTGGGCGGCTCGCAGCGAAGCATTGATATTAAATATATGAAAAAAAGACTTGAAGAAACTGGAGAAAGCATAGAAAACTATGAATGGTATTTCGATCTCAGAAAATATGGGTCGGTTCCGCATTCAGGATATGGTCTGGGTGTTGAAAGGCTTGTTTCATGGATCTGTAATCTTGACAACATTAAAGATGCAATTCCATTTCCACGAACGATGCTGCGGTTTAGACCATAGGTGGCAGTGTAATGAAATCAAAAGTGCATGTAGTAATATCGGGTAGGGTCCAGGGAGTATGGTTTAGGGCAAATACAAAAAACAAGGCAGAGCAACTGCACGTAACTGGATGGGTAAAAAATACATCCGATGGAAATGTTGAGGCAGTATTTGAGGGAGAAGAAAGAGACGTTCATGAAATGATTAAATGGTGTAATGAAGGTCAACCACCTGCAAGCGTTAAAAACGTAGATGTAGAAACGCGCGTCCCATCCAATGGTTTCGATGGATTTTTTATAAAATATTAAAGAAAACTATTGAAAGAATCTATCATTTTTCTATTTCTATCAATTAGAATTATTGTTTCAAGCTTGTCTTCAAACTCTTTTACTATTGTTGTTATCGCTTTTGCTGCTTTTTCTTGGGGGACTCGTCCTACGCCTGTCCCCATTCCAGGTATGGCAATGCAACGAAGATTTAATTTTTCTGCCAGTTTCAATGCTGCCTGAGTTGCCTGCTCTATATTTTTTACGCTTGTTCTCATCGCAGGTCTTTTCATTGTAGGGGCATGGATAACATATTCACATGGTAGGTCACCAGCCGTTGTGGCAATGGCCTTGCCAACAACAATGGGTGCTTTGCTAACGGCTTCGTTTTCAATCTCTTTTCCGCCGGCACGTTTTATGGCACCGGCTACCCCTCCACCCATATAACCAAAAGAATTCGCAGGATTTATAATTGCATCACAGTCGATTTGAGTGATATCTCCTTGTTTTGTAATAATACCCATAAAAATTACTTTTTTTCCTTTTCCTCTTTTTCCTTCTCTTTTTCTTCTCTTTTTTCCTCAAGACGCCTTTTTTCCTTTGTTAGCATGCCTTTTAAGGTTCTTATCTTGGCATCCATGACTCTAATGTTATGATCAATTTTCGCTTTTTTGAGGTTGAAATGCCCTTTCGTGATCTCATTAGCGTCCAGTTTAGCTTTCAAATCTTCCATTTTATTTCTTTCCTTTTCAATGGATTTCTCTCTTTTTATAATGGTTTTTTCCATTCGTTTTAGGTAGCCCATGTTATTTACCCCACAGTTCTTTTCTATGTGCCTCAAGTGCATTGTTTTCCTTACCTAAATACTCTGCGAATGTTTGTATCTTTTTTTTAGAGTACTTGTAAGGTTGGAAAAATCTTTCTTTGTAGCGTAGGTCTCTAAGGAGATGATGGTCTAAGATAACCTCACAATCCAACTTTTCCATTATTTCAATTAAATTATCTGATGCGTCTTGTAGATTCTCTTTGCTAAACAACCAACCCAAAAATAGAGTGGGTGGACCATCCATGATGAGCAGGTCGGGTTTTTGATTGATGATGTAATCTTTTGCATCTTTTGTCACTGGACCTTGGACATCGGATGCATGTAATATTCGTTTTTTTCCATCATCAACCGTTACCATGATTACGTAACCAAGTCTCACGTTTTCAGGCCCATGGAAAAATGGTGGAGAGAAAACAAGTTCTGTGTCTCCTACAGTATGTTTTGAATCATCGCAATAAATCAACTCACAAGAATCTTTTACTATTTTTTTAAAATCTGACCCTCTTTTATGTTGAGATTTATTTATGTTTTTGTCAATGTCTTTTGCAAATATTTTTTTTCCCTGGTAAAACGTTTCAGATGGGTCATAGTGATCGTAGTGATAGTGTGATATTGTAAGTATGTCGCATTGTTTTGCCAACTGCGCAATTTTATATTTTGTTTTTTCCAGCGTTTTTAGTTCTTGTTCTGTTGGTGGTAATTTATATCTTTTTGGCCCGAGTGCAGCAGACGGATCAATTAATATTTTGCAGTCCTTTGTTTCCACATATGTTGCCATGGAGCGTACGCCGAGCGAGTCAGATGCTATTGGTACTACTTTCACATTATCGGGCATGTAAACATTTGAGCCAAATAAAAAGGTATCTTTGTTTGCACATCAACGTTTAAAAATAATTTCTCCTTTGTATATTATCTTAAAAATTCGATGATATGGAATCATTGCAGTTGTAGTTTCCATAAATGAATGCCCTATGGATACAATTTCTTTACCAGATATGATCTTGGTATCGTTTGGTGCTCCCCTATGGACATACCAAATCCTTGCTTCCTCTAAATTGAATTTTTTTCTCCATTTTAGTTCATTTAAGACATTTCTGAGATTCGGCATATTTCACATCAAATACCTAATATTTTTTAATGCCATGGCCACGTGTTTGTTTCCTTCTCCCTCGATATACGATTCATGGCCTGGATAAAGATTTTCTACGTCTAGTGTTGAGAGTCTTTCAATTGACTGTTTTAATTGTTTTAAGCTTCCGCCAGGAAAATCATACCTGCCAAATGATCCATGTGAAAAAACGGTGTCTCCAGAAATCAATGATCTACTGGCTCTACTGTATAAACACATGCATCCTGGCGTATGTCCAGGAGTGTGCAATACATCACATGTTTCATCGCCGATTTTCATGGTGTCTCCTTCGCTTAATGTTACATCAACCGGCATCTTAGGCATGACTCCACCAAGCATTTTGGCAAATTGGCTTTCGCCTTTTTCTATTTTATCAGATGCATTTGAATGAGCGATAATTTTAGCTTTTCCGCCTGTTATGTCGTACAGTTTTTTCACTCCACCACAATGATCGAAATGTTCGTGGGTGAGAATTATCTGTGTTATCAATGTCGGATCAATAATTTCTTTGAGAATTCTGACAACTTCACCATTGTACAGTCCAGTACCGCAATCAACGATCGTTGGTTTTTCTCCAAGGATTATATAAATGTTTGAATCAAAATTATGTCCATAGATACAATGGATTTGCATGTTTCAAACAATATTTGTCGGTTAAATAAGTTTTGTGAACCTTTAAGGGCAAATTTGCTTTTCAGGTTCTTTGCTGTTTTAGTTGTAATTTGTGCAGTTCCACGTTGCTAACGTATGCATCTGCCTCTGTTGTTTTAGAACTTTTATGTCCCAATACTTCTTGAATGTATCGCAGATCCACTCCACCCTCCAATAAATGAGTAGTGAAACTATGTCTTAACGAATGAGCAATGGTATTTTTTCAACACCTGCCTTTTTACATAGGTCATTGTCCAAAATCATCTTTTTATCAATGAGATCAAAAATATTTTCCTCATCCTGGGGCAAACCTATTTTTTCAGATGAAATCTAAAATGTCTACTACTTCCAGGTTCTTATCTATAACTCCTATTTTTCTTTTATCTGGAACAAAAAGCAAATGTCTTTTAGCATTTACTTTTTTCAGATTCTTGGAAATCTCGTTAATATTTACTTTTTGTCTCCATTTCACCTCTAGGGCAACTTCAGGTTTTTTAAATTTTAACAAGCAACCATCCACATCAAAATCTTTTGCCTGGACAACTGTTTCTTCAAGACCAAGCCTTTCAGATAAAAATTCTCTTACGTTATCTTCAACTATTCTGGGCATTATCTCATCAACGATTCTTTTTATTTCCTTTTCATTCAGATTACGTTCCGAGATGTTGTATTTTTCATCTGCATAATAAAATATTCTAGCTAGGGGGGAAACATGTTTATAAACAAGTTTTTTTCTCTGGTAAACCTTTATTCTTTTTATAATGCCAAATTCCATTAAATTTTTTAGATATTGCTGAATCAGACTGGGATCATCTTTTTTAATTGCTTTTCTTGAAAACAAGTAACTTGAGATTTCACCGGAAACTGTTTTACCATTCGCTATTGCTCTAAGGACGCCTTCATAGATTGCAGATATGCTTCTTTCTTCTTCTGTAAAAATTTCTCCGATTAAAGCAGGAATGGTTTTAGTACTGTATGTTATTATTTTAGCGATGGTTTTGCGCGGATCTTCTTTTTTGTCAAAATATTCTATTGCTAAAGGTTCTTTGAATAGTATTGCCATTTCAAGTAGTCTTTTTTTGTCCATGTTAAATTTCTTTAATGCTTTTAGCGTATCTTCTAGATCTATTATCGCTATAGGTATTTCTGCAAAAAAACCAAGAACGGGGGATTTTGATGCAAACATTTTTTTTGAAAGATATAGCGTTGAGGAAATAAGGATAATTTTTCCCTTTTTCTCCGTGTAATGTAAAAAATCTGAGAAATCTTCGCCTAGTCTGTGAAATTCATCTATGGCAATGGTGTTTCCATTTGATACTCCTCGTTCTATCAAAGTTGTTAGTGTTTCATAGTTTATTTCTTTCTGATCTTTTTCCGATATGATGGTTTTGTCTCTTTTTACGAAGAAATATTCGTCATAATTTAGAAAATTTTGCACTAGAAATGTTTTTCCCGTTTTTCTTCTGCCGTAGATAAGTAGCCATTTTTTGATTTTTTTTATTTCATTAATTTCACTTCTTTGTATAATCATCATAAGTATAATGGTGGTTATACTTTTAAGTTTTATGGTCTTGTGTGATATTGCCTCTACTGAACTTCATGATACTTAGACAATGAATTAACAGTGTTTCCTTCCATTCGTCAGTTTTAATCAACCATTTTGCATTACCATATTTAAGCTCAGTAAAAATTTTTATGTCACAGGATTTTACAAAGAAACGGTGCAGATTGTATTTTTCATCTGCATGATAAAACATTTATTCCTGGTCCATATAATTCATAATTGGTAATTACCTCTACATTTTGGAAAAAATAGAAAAATATATAAATGTGTAGGGGTAATTATTAAATATGGTTTCAATAAAGAAAAAAAACATAAGTGGAAGAGCATACTACTATCTAGAACATAGCTATAGAAAAAATGGGCAAGTCCATAAAAAAGAAAGATACATTGGTACTAAAATACCAAAAAATATTGAGAAATTAAAAGAAGAACTGCTTTTGGAACTATATGAAGAATTATGGTTTAAACAATTTAATAAAATAAAAAATAACTTTTTAAACGAGAAAAAGAAGATACCAAAATCAATAGAAAAAAAAGAAATGGAAAATTTTGCAATAAAATTCACCTATGCCACAAACCGTATAGAAGGATCTACCTTAACTTTAAGAGAAACTGCGCTACTTCTCGAAAAAGGTATAACACCATCTAGACGACCAATTGAAGATGTTAAGGAAACTGAAAAACATCAAAAAGTATTCTATGAAATGCTTTCATACGAAAAAGAAGCATCCTTAGCTACTATATTACATTGGCATAAAGAACTCTTTGAAGATACAAAGAAAAACATAGCTGGAAAGATAAGAGATTATAATGTAGAAATATCTGGGAGTAAATATAAACCACCATATACAATCGAACTAGATTTATTATTAACAGAGTTTTTCGATTGGTTTAAAAAAAATAGAAAAAAAATTCACCCTGTTTATCTAGCAGCATTGGTCCATCTCAAATTCGTATCTATTCACCCATTTGGAGATGGAAACGGGAGAATATCAAGACTTTTTATGAATTACATTTTAAATAATAATAGATATCCAATGCTTGTCATAGACTACGCTCAAAGAAATAGTTACTACACTGCTCTTGAACGCAGTCAATTAACAAAAAATGAAGGTATTTTTACATTATGGTTCTTTAAAAGATATCTCAAAGAATATAAAAAATATCTTAACTGATTACCTCTACATTTTTTATAAATTAGCAAGAATAGTAAATTTGTAGGGGTAAATATTTATTGTGATAAACATACTTGTATATTCAATTAAAAAACAATTCATCAATCCAAAAAAAATATATTGTATTGATTTAGGGATAAGAAGAGTTATCGGCTCTGTTTTTTCTGAAGATGTGGGTAAAATCTATAGGAATGTGGTGTTTATTCGCATTAAAAAAGCAGGTATGAACATTTACTATTGGAAGAATAAAGGTGAATGTGATTTTGCGGTTCAGAATAAAAACACTGTGGAGCAAGTAATTCAGGTATCTTACAATGTTAAATGGACTATAATTGTCTGTTTATCTAGATGGGCTGCGTCAACAAGATAGTTACTAAGGATGTGGTGTTTCAACAAGCAAGATCATTTCAAGACTTTGATTATGATTTTGTGCCAATGAATTAAATTTCCTTAGACCCTACAACGTAACGGAAGGGAATCACCAACTTCTTATAAAGTCAGATTAAATTGGAAGGCGTGTTGACAATCTAGAGAGGGGTGACACATCTCTCTGGTTTTAACACTCTGATACGACCGAGTAAAAGGTGAGAAATTAAATAAGATAGGTGATAAATTTGGGAAGAACGTGAAAAGAAATAGACCGATCTTTTCCGACACCAAGTTTTGGCTGTCACAAGTGTCATCTTTTTTAATTTTGTTTATGGAGATGCCGCCTCGTGGCAATAGTTTTCATTCTAACAACCATTTCCAAATAGGCATACATTTTATCTCGATATTATCTATGGTTATTTCACCATCATAGTCAAAAGTGATTAAAAGAAGGTTCTTGCATTTTAATGCTTTACTTGCTCTGACCAGCGATTCTGTCTCTCGTTTGTCTATTTCATCTTTTCCTGAGGCATAGTTTACTTGTATTAGTTTTTCTATTTTTGGACCGTTTTTTAAAACAAAATCAACTTCGTGTTGCTGATGGTCCTTCCAGTAATATAACTCTAAATCTGTTTGCCAATATGATTTTCTCCTTAGCAGTTCTATTGCAACAAGGTTTTCCAGCATTTTACCAGAGTTTTCTGAAAATCTAAAGGCAATTGAGTTTATCATTCCTGTGTCTGTGCAGTATATTTTTTTAGGCGCTATTATTTGTTTTTTTAGTTTAAATGAAAATCGTTCAAGGATAAAAGTAATGTAGGATGTAGAGAGGTAATCTACATAGTTTTTTATTGTATGATCATTTTTTATTGATACTACCTCTTTTAGTTTTCTATATGTTATTTCATTTGAAAAGTTTGATATCAGATACTTGGCAAGATCTCTGAAAGTTTTTTTGTTTTTTATATTATATCTCAGAAGTATATCCTTTCGGATTATATCTTCATAGGTTCTAACAAGCATTGACTTTCCAAATTTATAAACTTCAGGATATCCGCCTAATTGAATGTAATTTTTCAGGTGTTTTTTTATTTCTACGATTTTTTTGGTCGAATAAAAATCTTCTTTCGTTGGTTTTATGTTATTAAAAGTTAGATATTCTTTGAAAGAGAAGGGATATAAGGTGAAATCTATGTGCCTGCCGGTTAAATGAGTTGATAATTCCCCCGAAAGAAGTTTAGAGTTGCTGCCAGTTAGCACAACCTTTTTTGTTCTTCGCAGTCTGTTTGCGAAGAGTTCCCAATCCTTAATATTTTGTATTTCGTCTAAAATAAAATATTTTATGTCTGGTCCATATAATTCATAAAATGCCTGTAGGACATTGTTTAGATCTTTTGATTCAATGTTTATGAGTCTTTCATCATCGAAATTGATGTAGCCGTGTTTTTTTTCTTTTAAAAGTTGGGTGGATAGTACGGATTTACCGGATCTTCTGACTCCAGTTATTGTTAATATGTTTGGGTGTTTTAGAAAGTTCGTTAGTTCTTCTTTTGGTAGATTTCTGGGAATTATTTTTTCTTTTTGAAATATTTCATCGATTTCTTCTTTTTGATCGGTAATTATCCTTTTTATTTCTTCGGTATTCATATATATCGTAATGACAAGCTTTCTTAAAAAGTTTGCTATTTGTATTGACAAGCTTTTAAAAAATGTTTGCAGCAGCTCCTGAAACTATACAACGTGCAGTTACTTAGTTTGATGCAAAAATCCTTGAATCCTAGAAATACGAAGGCCCTGAGTTTGAAACATAGGACGGTCTTGAATTTGAAAGTGGATTTGGTCGTGTTGGTTTAGTGTAGACGCCTCGAATACTGGGAATGGAAAAGCCCCGCGTTTTGAACATAGGTGGGTCTTGGATATTGCAAAGAAAATAGGTCTTGTGGGGAGGCTAAATGATATTTCAGATCTTGGATTTGAAAGTGGATTTGGTTGTGTGAATCTAGTGAAAAAGCCACGGATTCTGCAATTGCTAGGTCTCGAATACTGCAAAAGAAATGGGTCACGGAAACTGAAAATGTTATCAGGAGAGAAATTATATTCTGGGTCTCATATATTGCAAGGGACTAAAGGTGATTTGTAAGATGGGTTTTTTATCACCGGATTGTAAAAATTCTTTTTATTATTGGATGATTATTGATGTTGGGATTGATGTGATCGGGGTTATTTAGTAATTCAAGTGGGATTTTTTTCTCCTGCTTAAATCTGTCCCTAAAGGTTTGCCAGTCTGATGCTAATATTTCCTTAATAATCAATGAGGTAAAACTCCTTGCTTCATCGAATACTTCTCCTACATTTATGTCTGGTTTAAGAAGAATTCTTAGTGGTTCATATCCCGGTTTTTTTGTTGATAATACATCAATAGTAGTAAGATCTAGTTTCATAAGAAGTAACTCAATGGATACAACATCTACGAACAATTCTCTGTCAAACGTTTGTTTCGATATCGTCCAAACATCAAACAAATCCCTTGGATTTTCCCGAACCTCTGATCGTGAAAGTAGGGTACAGAATTTATTGGCAAAAAGCTCCTCCAAAATTGGTGTTAGTATGTTTGTTTTGATACCTGTCATCGGATGGATATATGCACAGAGTTCATCATTTCTGAGAATGGGTATCCGTCTGAGATACCCAGTTTCTATTTTTAATGATGTACGTGTTCCTCTTTTTGAATGGTAATGAACCTCTATTCTACCTAGTGGATATGATGGCTGTATTTTGATAGCATCTTTTGAATATCCTAATTCATAGAGTATATTTTTGAGGTGGGTGTCAATAACATCTCTTTCTTTCCCCCAGTCAACATGGAGTGGCTCCCTATAATTAAAATCTAAATCCACTTGTTAAAACCAGAGAGATATGTCACCCCTCTCTAAATTGTTAACACATCTTCCAATTTAAGTGCTTTGACTAACCTGTCATACCAACTTTCATCCCGCTTGCCAGCATATCGTTCCTCAGGATACGT
>Ga0307431_1000301_pt1 | contig 35973 bp, 18 predicted proteins | sample SalMarWE160170MG_FD_202155 | JGI IMG/M metagenome (GOLD analysis project Ga0307431, IMG submission 202155) | Salt marsh sediment microbial communities from the Plum Island Ecosystem LTER, Massachusetts, United States - WE1603-170 | ecosystem: Environmental > Aquatic > Marine > Intertidal zone >...
AAAGTAACAATATATATTTTTCGCATGTCAGGCCTCCTTGTCTTAAATATAAGCATTTCCTTTTGCTTATATATCGGCAAAAAGACCTTTATATATCCATCATATTATCAGTAATAAAGCACTAGGCATAATCGGACTTTCATAAGATTTGTTCCGAATCTGCAACCAAAAAACGACTCCTTAGCCCACTTACTAAGACAATGGCATCTTGCTCTCGCCAGATGACCTTGGAATTGCTGTTCATGCAAAATCCCCGTACAGAACAAAACTTTCTGGAGTATAGTCAACCACCGAATAAGGTTGACTTTTTTAAAGGTAATGTGAAAAGCCTTTAGTTTATAGGGCTTTTCCTGTAAACTTTGATAGACTTTAAGTTCTGATTTCTATACGGTTCCACAACTGTGTACCAAGCCTGCACTTTCGAGAACAACCGATAATCAACTGTAAAAATCCAAAATCTTAACAAAAAAACAAACTCTGTAACTCAGCCTAAAAAAAATCCTTTCGATCCCAAACAAGCCAGCAAGGTAATAAGACGATATTAGGTAAACGGGGCTATGGATAGACAGACTTCCATCTTAGTTGTCGAGGATGAACAGCATATCCGTAGAGTCTTAGAGTACAACCTGAGGCTCGACGGCTACGAGGTATATACGGCTGAAGATGGTCCTGAGGCCCTTGAAATCGCTCGGCAACAGAAACCAGATGTGATTTTGCTGGACTGGATGATGCCAAATATGGATGGTTTAGACGTGCTCTCTGAGCTTAGGCACAATGAGGCGACCAGGCATATTCCTGTATTTATGTTGACCGCTAAAGCAATAGTAGCCGACGTAGAACGTGCACTATCCCAGGGCATCGATGGTTACATCACCAAGCCTTTCGATCCCATGCAGGTGGGTAAAGCCATCAGAGAAAAGCTACAAAAAATACACGAAACAAGGAAGTGCCCAAAAAAGGTTATTGATGAAAATGCATCGGCTTCCAGCAAACGATCGTGGTAGAGAGTCGTCTATGTCCTCATGGGGGGTCTATAACAATGCTGGGGACTCGAAGAGGAACATCTGTATTTATCCTTGCGTTAGTGATCGCCTTCGCCTTTGATGCAGAACTGTTCGCACTTCGGGAGAATGCGAACCAACTGGCTGATTTTTTGAAATGTCACTCGAAGAATTGATGAATGTTGATATCGCCATGGCTTCCAAAACCAAGGTAAGCCTCTTAGAAACACCTACCGCCAGCGCAGGGACTGAACAGCGCGGCACTGGCGCTGCTCGCTATGCGTGCCCTTTTCGCGAGCTTAATTCGGCGATACTCAGAATGAGCTGTAACAAACATGGATATAAATAGGTCAGATAATATGGCAGGAGCCAAAAAAACGACAATCAGGGTTTACAGTCTGATACTATTTGGTCCGGTTTTATTGTCGTTGGCACCGGTTTGCTATGCACAAAACGGCCAAGATAGCACACGCGAATACAAAATCAAAGCTGCCTTCCTTTATAACTTCATCCAGTTCGTGGATTGGCCGAAAGAAAAAGAGGAACCTGACGACCACAATGAGCCGATAACCATAGGCATTCTCGGCAGAGACCCGTTTCAAGATGCCTTTGAGAGTCTCAAGGACAAAAGCATAAAAGGTAGGATGGTCGTCACAAAACGATTCAAAAGTCATACGGAACTGACGGAATCTGACAGGAATGATGATAACCGGATACATCCTGACATTGAGGCCATCAGAAAATGTCATCTGTTATTCGTCTGCGCATCGGAAAAAGAGTATGTCGGCAATATTATAAACTCTATAAAAGCTCACAGTGTTCTGACAGTTGCCGACATGGAAGGATTCCTTCAGGCTGGTGGAATCATCAACTTAACGATGGAAAAAAACAAGTTTTATTTTGAAATCAATGTCGCTAACGCCAAACGTGCCAACCTTGAGATGAGGTCCAAACTCTTACGTTTAGCCAGGAAGCTGGTTGACCGAGACCCTATCGAGAAAAGCAAAAATGATTAGAAAAAAGCATAACCATCCACGTCCTCTGACATTATCTTTGCCTCTGATACGGAACGTGGCAATAAAATATAAGTTGATTTCTATCATAATGCTAACGTGCATTTTGGCGCTATTCTTATCAGGAACCATCTTCATTATTTGGGAATGGAGTGCACTACGTTACGATATGGTCCAAGACCTCTCTACGCAGGCGGAGATGATAGCGGACAACTGCAAAGCCGCGCTGGCTTTCGAAGATGTAAAAGATTCCGAGGAGATACTAAACGCACTTCGTATAGAACCATCGAACGTCTTCGGATGTGTATACACCAAAACCGGCAGCGTCTTTGCCGCTTATTACCGTGACAGCAACGATACCAATGTCACACCACCTGAACCCCAACAAACCGGCCACTTTTTCTCAGATGGCCTCGTGACAGTTTTCAGGCCAATTATGCTTGACAACGCCACAATTGGAACCGTTTGTATCCAATCAGACCTTCGTCCTATGTACGCAAGACTCAAACGCAATGCAACCATCATAGCTGCTGTATTGGCACTGTCGTCTTTGGTAGCGTACCTGGTCTCTTCTAAACTGCAGAAGGTAATCTCTGGGCCGATTCTGGGTCTGGCCGATGTGGCGAAGGTCGTCTCAGAAAGAAAAGAATATTCTACGCGAGCTATCAAGCACAGCAACGATGAGGTTGGCTTGTTGATTGATGCGTTCAATGAGATGCTCGAGCAAATACAGCAGCGTGATTCTGCTCTTGTAGGCACCAATGAGCAGTTGGAGACACGAGTCCAAGAGCGAACAGCAGACCTAACCGCTGCCAATGAACAGCTAAATCGCGAAGTCGCTTACCGCAAAAAGGCAGAACAAATCCTAAAAAGAAGAGCTGAGCAAATCATCCATCATCAGGGCACGCTTCTTAAGCTCGAAAAAATGGCCGGAAACGATCTGTCTTCGATATTGAAAAAAATCACTGAAGAAGACGCCAAAACTCTAACCATCGAACGCGTCAGTATATGGCTTTTCGACCCAAAAAGGTCCCGGCTAATCTGCGAGGACCTTTACAAGCGAAGTGAAAACATCCACGAACGAATCGGCATCATAACGGTACAAGATTATCCAAAATACTTCCAGGCCTTGGAAGGTAGCCGCATCGTAGCAGCGAATGACGCTCGCAAGGACGCTCGAACAAATGAATTCCTTACAAAATACCTGGAACCTTTAGGGATTACATCAATGATGGATGTCCCTATAAGACTTCACGGTAAAATTGTCGGTGTTATTTGTCACGAACATATTGGACCCATACGAGAATGGACGCTCGAAGAACAAGATTTTGCCGCCTCTATTGCGGACATGATATCTTTGAAACTGGAGGCCGCAGAACGTAGAAAGGCCGAGCAAGCACTGCGCGAGAGTGAGCACAGGTATAGAACCCTTCTTAAGAACATCCCACAGAAAATATTCTATAAAGATATAAACTCAACTTATCTTTTGTGCAATGAAAGTTATGCGCAAGACCTCAAAATAACAACTGACGAGATGAAGGGAAAGACCGACTATGACTTCCACCCTAAAAACCTGGCTGAAAAGTATATAGCCGACGACAAAAGAATCATCAAATCCGGAAAAGCAGAGGAGATAGAAGAAACATATATCAATAACGACAATGAACTAATTGTCCGCACTCTAAAGTCACCGGTATGGGATGAAAGTGGCAACATCATAGGCATCTTTGGCATCTTCTGGGACATCACCGCTCGCAAAAAGGCAGAACAGGCCCTTGAGAAACTAAACGCAGACCTCAGAACAACAGTCCAAGAACTGAGACGCTCCAACATAGAACTTCAGGATTTCGCCTATATAACAGCCCACGACTTAAAAGCTCCTCTGCGTGCAATAGGAACTCTGTCTGACTGGCTTGCCAGTGACTACGGCGACAAATTCGACGAGCAAGGCAAACAGCAGATTCGACTGCTCAAAGGTAGGGTCTCGCGAATGAATGAACTCATCGATAGCATCCTGCGATATTCGGAAATAGGACGCTCAGCAAGACACATGGAGAAAGTAAACCTAAACATGCTTATACCCGAAATAATCGCTCAGATTTCTCCACCTGAAAACTTCGACATAATCATCGATGGCGAACTGCCCAAAGTGGTATGTGAAAAGATACGCCTGATGCAAGTTTTCCAAAACCTCATAATCAACGCAATCAAATATATGGATAAGCCTCAAGGCAAGATAAGAATCGGCTGCATTGAAGAGGACGACTTTTGGAAATTCAGCGTTGCTGACAATGGTCCCGGCATTGCAGAGCAATACCACGGAAAAATCTTCAAAATGTTCCAGACGTTGGCAACAAGCGACGAATGTAGAAGCACAGGCATCGGTCTTGCCGTCGTCAAAAAAATCGTTGAATTATACGGCGGCAACATCTGGGTCGAATCAGAAGTGGGTAAAGGAAGCACGTTTTGGTTTACACTGCCAAAGCAAAAAATCCTGGTCAATGACAGTACAGTCGAGGCTGTTGTTAGTCGAAAGTAATAGTCAGAGCTGCAACAATTTTGGGGGTGTATCTAACAAGCAGAAGGTTGCATAGCCATTAGCGATCCAACACGTGGGGGATAACTATTGCAGTAGCCTCACAAAATGGGGGTGACCAAAAACATGTGTAGAGAAGGTATAGCTATGAGTACAAAAAGATTGTTGTGCAGTGCGCTTCTTGTGTGCCTGGTACGCATTGGCCATTGTCAGGAAACTGAATCTGTCCAGCAAGGAGCTGACCAAATCACACTACCGCCGATTAAGGTGCTGTATTATGGATTTGACCTGCTGGATATTCGACATGGAATCAAAGGTAAGATAGGTGCTGAACTGAGTGCAACATTCCAAAGCAAGCACATATGGCACGGCTTTGATCTCTTGGATGACCACGGAATCTTTATCCCGGTGGCTACTGTAACGCTTGGCGATACAGGCTTGAGTGGAAAAGTGATAGGTATCTATCCGCTATCAAGCGGTTTTGAGAACTCTGTTGAGTTAGACTTCGGTATTTTCTACACAGCAGCTTTGCTACAAGACACGCATTATGTCACTAACCTCACGGGCAATTACTTCTACTATGGCAAACCCAACGTAGGTGGACGAAAGGCAGACGCCCAGGAAATTGGTGTAAGCTTCTCATGGCCACAACTGTTGGGTGTGGACTCATTAATACCGAACTACTACGTCGGGTGTCTCTGGCCAAGCAGAAGCAATTCCAACATTAGTGGATGTGGGGGATTCATTCATATTTTCGGCCTTGCATATGACCTCGCGGTACCCGATTTTGGGCCGATCGGCCAAGAGCAAAAGCTTAGACTCTCTGGTGACATCACCTACAACGACGGTTTCGGCGGTGTTGATCACGATTGGTCCCATGCTGTTCTTGGCGCCAGTACAAATTTAGGAAATGACAATATAACTATTATGCCATATGTAAATTATCAAATTTCCATGGATGATTCTGTCAATAAAGAGGATGAAATCTGGTGTGGTGTAACCTCCACGTACCGCTTCAGATAAGCCCAAAGTCAGGTGCAAAGAAACCTAAAATAACAAAATTATTGTCTTAGTAAGGAGAATAATGATGAGGTTTAAAATTATTATCCTGTGTGCGGTAGGTGTTGTTGCGGGAGGAATCTTGCTGTTTTTATTGACCAGATCAGTAGATGAGGGATTTCAACTGATTCCTCAGAAGGTGTCGGCAAATGTATCGGCTCATGCCGAAGTTGCCGGCACCGAATTTCTGAAAAATAGTCAAAACTGGACCTTGAGCGAAATGCCCAAGCGAAAAATGGGGATAAGCTCAGTTCGAAAAATTAACTTATGAGGGATGAGATTGGGAATGAGCCTCAGCGTGTTATTCCAAATCACCCTCGAAGAAAGGGGGTAGATTAACATGGTAAGAAGAATAAGTCAATTGGTCATTCTGGGTTTGGTTATCTCCTTATTGGCCAGCAGTCCTGTCTTTGCAGGAAACAACAAGAAACTTACGGTTGTGGCTGTCGTCTATGTGAAACCCGGATTTGAGAAGCAGGTCGAGCAAGAACTCCTCAAACTGGTACCCCTTACCCATAAAGAGCCGGGGTGCCTCCAATACGACATGCATGTGAATATCGATTTGGATACTTTAGAAGTAAATCCCAGGATGTACTTGTTTTACGAAAACTGGCGGAGCAGAGAGGATTGGGATCTCCACATGAAGATGCCTTACCTTAAGAACTGGTTTGATATGGCTCCAAAGGTAACTGAGAAAATTGAACTTACCATTTGGGAAATGTACGAATCAAACACCAATCCCACCTTCCGAGGAACAGCACCTGAACCTGAGAAGCAACTTTCGCTTATGGCCCAACTCTTTATCAAACCCGAATTTGTAGATAAAGCCCATAAGGAAATGCTTAGCCTGATACCTCTTACCCATTTAGAGCCGGGATGCATCAATTATGATATGCATGTGAATCTTGATATGGATACTATGGCGCCAACTCCAATAAGAGTTCTGTTTTACGAAAATTGGTATGACTACAAAATCTGGAAAACTGAGCATATGGAGGCACCTCCCCTAGTAAGATGGTTCGATATGGCTCCAAAACTAACTGATAAGATTGACCTTACCGGGTGGCAACTGATCCACTTTAGCGAAAAATATGAACCTGTCCAATGGAGAGCCGAATGAACAGCAGACTATTGAGGGGCAGGATTTTTCCCGTTTATAAGGTTCAAGGGTAACGGCCGGTGTGGCCGTTATTCTTGACCTTTTGATGGTACTGAAGCTTTGTGGTTTCCCTGGCTTCCGTCATGGTGACTACGATGTGATATCAGAGCGCACTCTCAAGGAGATTGGGGAGCTGGGAAGGAGGTTATTATGAATCTACAAGAAAGAAGAATTTCTTATTGTTTGAAACTGATGGTATGCTCGTTGATTCTTATGGTTGCGCATCTTTTTATAAATCCCACTGAGTCGTTGGCTGGAGAGCAGGCAGAACGAGCAATTGCTGCCGTTAAGAAACTTGTGGAGACAGGAGAAATTGAAAAGGGTGCTACTATTAAACTCTTAGTCAAACAGGGAAATATTAATAATTTTTGGGGAAACAATTTTGAAATGAAATTTGAATGGGAGGAACGGACTGGGATATTGATTGATGCTACAATTATGCCACAGCGGCCGGTCTTGGAATATATTAAAGAAAACAAAGATATCGATATTACGGTTGCTCGGCAGTGTGAATATCCTGATTTATATGTAGGGAATTACATAGCCGATCTCACTCCTTTCGTTAACAAATATAAATTTGTTTTTGATGACAATCCAGTTAACGGATACATATTGCCAAAGATGCAGACAGAGTTTGATAGTAAAGTCGTGGCCATTCCTGCTGATGGAGACATAACGGTTTTATATTTAAGAAAAGATCTCATGGATGATCCTGTGCATAAAGAAGCATTTAAAAAGAAATACAACCGTGACCTTACCATGCCAGAAACTTGGGGCCAATACCAAGATCTAATAGAATTTTTCCATAATTACAGAGATGGATTTTACGGATCGTGTGAACAGAGAGACCCTTTAACAGGGTGGATGTTTTGGATGCCGCGATACACATGCCAGGCAAATCCCAGTCAATATTTATTTGATGAGAATATGCATCCTCTTATTGATTCTCCCGCCGGCGTTGCTGCTACGGAAAGCTACCTGGCAACCATACCGTTCTCGCCTCCTGACGTATTAAAAGAAGATAACGATTATAATTATACCATGCCCTTTTTTAAAAATGGTGATGGATTTTCATCTATCATAACTTTGGCTGGAGCAAAGGTATATAATCTAGAATCCTCAGCAATTAAAGGAAAATTTACGTGTGTTCCTATACCGGGAGCAAAAGTTGGCGACAGGTTAATCAAAAGGCCCAGTTTTATATACGGAAATAATTTAGTAATTGCCAACACAAGCGAGCACAAGGAATTGGCATTTCTGTTTGCGATGTGGTTATCTGATCCGGATATATCTATCCGTAGTATTTTGGTGACAAGTGGAATAGCTGATCCATATCGCATGAATCATATAACTGATGAGCGTGCATGGTCCATTTATACTAAGCAAGTCCTAGACAATTTGGCACGACAGATTACCATTACCATACCGGCAGGAACAGGATTACCGGGAGATACTGAGTATATTCAAGCACTTAATAAAAATTTATTATTATCAGGGAAAGGGGAATTGACGCCTCAGGAAGCAATGGAACAGACAGCCCAGGAATGGGAAGCAATAACGGAGAAACATGGAAGGCAGAAACAAATTCGTTACTGGCGATCATTTATAAAAAAATTCCCGCGAGAGTCCTTTCCTGTTTCTCCTGATCATTAGTAACAGCAGCTTGGGGGTGGGTATTTTATTATGAGTGATACTCAAAAGGGAATCAAAATAAGATTTTTTTATAAGCTTTTAATAGGATTTGGAATACTCTGTCTTATTATAGGTATTACTTTAATATCTGGAAATAAAACCATTAAATATACTTCTGACTTGCTACATATTGTAGTTAAAAAGCAGGTGCGATCATTAGCGCAGATCAACCAGCTTCACTATCGCGCCAATCAAATCCGACTTTTAGAAATAGAACTTTTAGAAATTAGTGATTACTATACTGTTACTGGAGGAGTTGATAACTTGCATGCCCTCGCAGAGTCATTTGAGAAAGATCTTCGCAATTTCACTTTAACCTTTATTCCAGAAGGAGACGAAAAGAGCCGCTCATTATTGAGCAGTTGGCAGTTATATCGAAAGCAGTTAGAGCAGAGCTTGCAGTATGCAAAATCAATGAATATGATTGAAGCCAAGAAAATAAGCAGATACTCCTCTTTTCCAAGATTTCAGATGTTCTCTAAATACTTGGAAATGATATCAACCAAAATAGAAACGAGAGCAAAGCAAGATTATGCTAACTCAATCGTTGAGCTAAACACGAAAAGACATATATTCCTTTTGATATCAATTATTGGGATAATGGGAGGTGTTATTATCACTTTTCTCCTATCTCGATCCCTTTCAAGCCGTATTCTGGCATTGAGAGCAGAGGCATTACGTTTGGCAGATGGCAATTTAAAAAATCCTATTCTAATTGAAGGTAATGATGAGCTTGCAGATCTTGCTGCATCTTTTAATGTAATGCGTATTAATATTCAGAATAGAGAGGATGCGTTAAAGTCAGCCCATGACGAATTAGAGGAACGAGTGAAAGAACGTACGTCTGAATTAACCATAGCAAACCGGCGTTTGAAAGAAGCAAAGGGAGAACTGGAGAAGGGTAACGAGATCTTAAGTAAAGAGATCACAGAGCGCAAGAAGACAGTAACAGCTCTTCGAAAGAGTGAGGATCGCTTTAAGCAGGTAGCTGAAAGTGCCGGTGACTGGATTTGGGAAGTTAATGCCGAAGGATTATATACTTATTCAAGCCCTATTGTAGAAAAAGTGCTTGGCTATAAGCCGGAAGAAATTGTCGGAAGGAAATATTTTTATGATTTTTTTGCCCCAGACGTAAAGGAAAAGTTAAAGAAAGCTGCCTTTGAGGCTGTTGACAAGGGAGAAGGTTTTATAGGTTTTATTAATCCTAATATACATAAGAATGGTAGTACAGTCATCTTGGAGACAACTGGCGCACCAATAGTAGACGACAAAGGAAACCTTTGTGGATATCGGGGAGCAGACAGAGACATCACCGAGCGTAAAAAGGCAGAGCAGTGTCAGGCCCAACTGCTTGAGCAACTGGAAAAGACAAATCAAGAGCTAAAGGACTTCGCATACATCGTCTCGCATGATCTAAAAGCTCCGCTGCGAGGTATCAAAACAGTGGCCGATTGGATATTAACAGACTACGCAGACAAGCTCGATGAAGACGGCAAGGAGCAACTCAATTTGCTTCTCAACCGGGCTCAGCGTATGCGCAATCTGATTGATGGAATCCTTCAATACTCCAGACTCGGCCGCGACCAGGAAAAGAAAGTTCGGATTAATCTCAACCAGGTTGTCCCTGAAATTGTCGATTTGCTCGCACCACCGGGCAATATCCAGATAACCATAGAAAACCAACTGCCCACGCTTTTGTGTGAAGAGACTCGCATTATACAAGTCTTCCAGAACCTGCTAAGCAACGCCATAAAGTATATGGACAAAGACCAAGGACAGATAAAAATCGACTGTACCGAAGAGGATGGCTTTGGGAAATTCAGCATCACAGACAATGGGCCAGGAATTGAAAAAAGATACTTCGAGAAAATATTCAAAATGTTTGAAACACTTTCGACACGAGACGATTTTGAAAGCACAGGCATAGGCCTTACAGTTGTAAAAAAGATCGTCGAAATGCATGGAGGCAGTATCTGGGTTGAATCAGAATCGGGCCAGGGAAGCACATTCTTTTTCACATTGCCGATACAGAAAATGGGGGTTAAAGATGCAATACAACAAGCCAATATTGTTGGTCGAAGATGACCGCCTTACCACGATGGCTTTTAAGAATGCGCTTGACGAACTTAAGGTCTTAAATCAACTCGTTCACATCACTGATGCCGAAGAAGCCCTTGAGTACTTGAAGAAAAGCGACAGTAAAAAGCCGTGCATCATTATTTTGGATTTCAATATGGCCAAAACTAATGGTGTCGAGTTCGTCAGAACAGTCAAGTCGTCCAGAACAGTCAAAAAGATTCCGATCATAGTGATTACAACATGGGCAAAGGAACAAAGGGCAATTGAAACGCTTGATTTGGATATTACGGGTTTTCTTACCAAGCCCATCGACTACAAAAACCTTGTCGAAGCAGTCAGAACAACTGACCTGTGCTGGATATTGACCGACTCACACACGCAGTCAAATGGGAGATGAAAAATGCAATACCACAAGCCAATACTATTAGTTGAAGATGACAATATCGATGCGATGACCGTCAAACGGGCACTGAAAGACCTGGGAGCTACAAACGATTTGGTACATCTAAACAACGGTGAAGAAGCGATCGAGTATTTAAAGGATGAAAACAACAAAAAGCCATGCATTATCCTTCTGGACTTGAACATGCCTAAAATGAATGGCGTCGAATTTCTCAACATCATAAAGGCTGATGAGCAGCTCAAGCAGATACCTGTAATAGTGCTGACAACCTCAAGAAAGCAATGTGACATACTTGATACATTTGAACTCAGCGTTGCCGGGTACTTGGTTAAACCCGTCGATTACGAAGAGTTCGTCAAGGCAATCAGCACAATCAAACGATACTGGATACTGAGCGAACTGCCGGATAAGAGAATGGGGGTTAGAGATGCAAACTTCAGAGCCAATTTTGTTGGTTGAAGATGACACTGTAGACGCCATGACTGTTAAACGAGCACTAAAAGAGCTCAAAGCCATGAACGACGTTGTCCATGTAACCAATGGTGAAGAAGCGCTCGAATATTTAAGGGCCGAAAACAATGAAAAGCCCTGCATCATTCTGCTGGATTTGAATATGCCCAAAATGAATGGCGCTGAATTTCTCAGAATCGTCAAGGCCGATGAGGAGCTTCGAAGGATTCCAGTCGTGGTACTGACTACATCCAAGAATGAACGTGACATATTCGAGAGCTTTGACTTGAGCGTCGCTGGTTACATGCTCAAGCCCATCGATTACATGCAGTTTGTCGAAACAATCCGGACCATTGAAACGTACTGGAAGCTGAGCAGAGTACCCTCATAAGAGCAAGCTCACACGGATACCAAAAGATACAAAATCCTGCTCATCGAGGACGACAAGCTTGACCAAATGGCCTTTGTACGACTGATCAAGCTGCAGCAACTCCCTTACGATTACAGAGTATCTACCTCAATTAAACAGGCCAAACAAATTCTGACTTCTGAGAGATTTGATGTCATAATTGCAGATTACTCACTCAGTGACGGCACTGCCTTTAATGTCATGGACTTGGCAAAGGATACACCTATCGTCTTCACTACCGGCGCGGGAAACGAAGAAATCGCTGTCAACGCAATGAAGGCAGGCGCTTACGACTACCTTATAAAGGATATTCAATCTAACTATCTAAAAGTTCTGCCGCAGGTTGTTAGAAAAGCCATCATGCACAAAAGGACCGAAGATGCGCTGTCAAACTACCGCAACAACCTCGAGGCACTCGTCGAACAACGCACAGAACAGCTCATCGAAGAAAAGGAGCTTCTAAACGTCACTCTTTTAAGTATGACCGATGGCCTTATTGCCGTCGATACCAAAAAGCAGATTGTTTTGTTCAACAGAGTCGCTGAAAATCTTACCAAGTGGAAGTTTGAAGAGGTCCACGGCAAGTCGGCCGATGAAGTCTTACACCTCATCGATGAAAAGACTCGAAGAAGTATCCAGAGTCCCATCGATGAGGTACTCAGCTCCGGCACCAAGCAGACGGGAACCGACCGTGACGTCATTACTGCAAAAGATGGCAGCCAGTGTCCTATCTCCATTACAGCCGCCCCGATTCACAGAAACGATGGGAGCATAATCGGAGTTGTGATGTTGCTTCGCGATGTCTCACGCGAACGCGAAATCGACCGAATGAAAACAGATTTCGTCTCCTCCGTATCACATGAACTACGCACACCTCTGAGCTCAATCAAAGCTCACATAGCCACAATTTTGCGTGACCCAAATATGTCCGAGCAAACAAGACACCAGTTTCTAAGCATAATCAACGAAGAGGCAGACCGTCTCAAAGACTTGATAGAAGGCCTTTTGGAAATTTCCAGGGTTGAATCCGGAGCCGTCGAGATTGTGCGAAAATCCGTATGTATCAACGACCTTATCAACAAGGTCATGGATGTTATAAAGCCGCTGGCGGATAAAAAGAATATTCAACTGCACGCATATCTACACGATGGGCTCGGCAGAATAACTGTCGACGAATGCAAGATCACATCAATGCTCATAAACCTCCTTACTAATGCAATCAAGTTCACGCCCGAACTTGGCTGTGCGTCCATTTCTACCTTACTTCGCGACAAGCAACTATTTATTTCGGTCAGCGATACAGGCGTGGGCATACCCAAACATGCCTTGCCCCGAATATTTGACAGGTTCTACCGTGTTAAGGAGCACAGCAGAAGGGTTCCTGGAACAGGCCTGGGCCTGGCTATTGTCAAAGAAATAGTCGAGATGCACTCAGGAAGAATTGAGGTCGAAAGCGAGCCCGGCAAAGGCACAACTTTTACTGTCTCACTTCCATTAAATCCGTAAGTTATTCGTTTAGCCCCCGGACCTGTGCCGAGAGGATCCTATTTAATCTGTATTTCACGCGGTGTTTTCCTTCGTCATTCCGCGCCTGACACGGAATCCATGTTTAGCCCCAAATTTATTTGGGGATTTTCTTTGCTCCGCGTTTCACGCGTTTTTTTAGCCTCCTGATTTATCAAGCGGTTTTTGTTTAGCGCCAGGCATATTACTTAGCCCCTCAATTTATTGAGGGGGACCTCTTCGCCCCGCTTATCACACGGTGTTTCCCCAAAATGTTTAGCCCCCAGGTTTACCTGGGGGTCTTGAACCAATATATGCACGCTTCCGCGATTCACTGCGGCGTCCCCTGCCGTCATTCCTACAAAACCTGTCCCCGCCCGTAAGGCGTTCTCCGTTAGGAGTCCCAAGGACTGAGGAGAGCGAACCCGATGAGGCAGGAATCCACACCTTCAATTTAATTTTCACGAGATACGCCAGCCACAAGTGAAGAGCCACGGCCTTTTAGGGACTGCCAATTAGGCCAGGAAATGAATACAAGTCTTGAAGATGTACGGGAAAAACGTTAAGATTCTAAAGTCGAGCATTAACATTGCCACATTTAGCGAGCTTGTCATGGATATTATTGCGAGATACAAAAGGTTAAATATCTGGAACAAGATTGGTTTTTGGGGTGCGGTCTCTTCTATTGTTGGAATTCTTATTGCGATTGTATTCTTTTGTGTATCGCAGGGAGGTACTTATGAAATAAGGGGTGATTTGTCGCAGATCGTGGAGATGCTGCGAGAAGAACTGAGTATCAAGAACGAACAAGTAGTGTTTCTTCAAAGACAAGTTACTAGACTTGGAGCGTTAACACCGTCCGAGCGTGCGCGGCGGTTAGCGAAACAAGTACCTGACGATGCAAGGCCATATGCGTTGGCCCTAAAAGCAATCGCCCAAAAACGCTTCGAGGATGCCCACCGATTTTTAGATGAAGCCCAAGAACAGAAAGAAACGGAGTTGGCTGAAATCTACAGGGCACGCGGAGAAACGGAGTTTTATGCAGGAAACTATGTAAATGCGGAAGGTTGGTACAAGAAGGCCATATACTTGGCGCCGGATGATCATGTGACATGTCTCGAGGCGTCTATTGTATTTTTTTATAATGCCAAGTATGAGGACGCAGAGCCGTTGATGCGTCGTACGCTTGAAATAGATGAGAGATCATACGGAGAAGACCATCCCAATTTTGCCAGAGACCTTAACAATCTGGCGGAGCTTCTTCGTAAGACGAATCGTTTTGATGAGGCTGAGCCGATGTATCGGCGGGTTGCTGAAATCGTCGAGAAGTCCCTGGGCCCATATCATCCCAAAGTTGCGGGTGCTTATAACAATCTGGCGCTGCTCCTAGTAGCCACTAACCGTCTTGAAGAGGCTGAGTCGAAGTATCGGCTTGCGCTCGCGATATGCGAGAAATCTTTAGGCCCAGACGATCCGAACGTTGCTACATGTCTGAATAATATGGCTGGTTTGCTTAGTGAGACGAGTCGTTTCGCAGAGGCTGAGCTGATGTATCGGCGGGCTTTGTCAATTGATGAAAAGTCCTTTGGCCCGGAACATCCGAACGTTGCTAATGACCTTAACAATCTGGCGGTGCTTCTTCGTAAGACGAATCGTTTTGATGAGGCTGAGCCGATGTATCGGCGGGCTCTGGCAATTGATGAGAATTTCTTCGGCCTGGATCATCCTAAGGTTGCTGTCGCTCTGAATAATCTGGCGGAGCTTCTTCGAGATACGCTCCGTTCTGCGAAAGCGGAGCCAATGTATCGGCGTGCGTTGATGATACATGAGAAGTCATTTGGCCCAGACCATCCAAACGTTGCTATTTGTCTGAATAATCTGGGGGAGTTGCTTCGTGATACTAGTCGTTTTGAAGAGGCTGAGCCGATGTATCGGCGGGCACTTCAGATTGATGAAAAATCGTTCGGCCCTGAGCACCCGAACGTTGCACGAGGCCTTAACAACCTGGCGCTGTTGCTTGCGTCCACTAACCGTTTGGCCGATGCCGAGCCATTGATGCGTCGAGCGCTTAATATCTTAGAAAATAGCCTGGGACCGGACCATTCAAAAACGCAGAAAGTGCGAAAAAACCTTGAATTGCTGAAATAAGTAGCACCCATGCAGGGAGTATTAGATGGGTCACATCTTCATTTAATTATGTAGCTTCTGAGCTTACATCTAATATTGCTTTTCTATTTCCGTCTTCTGCATTCCCAATCGCTCCCTACTTTTTTGATTTTTTCTATTCGGCCCTTGTTATTTATGCCATTCGTCCCATGGTATTTATTTCATATATCGGATTGTATTTATCCGTTATTTAATCCCCCCCCATCTACTCATCCACGCATTTACTCATTATTACTTCCACCACCGTCCGTACCACGACCTCTCCTGCTACTACTGATCACTCCCCCCGCGCCTCTCTCCTACACCTTCTACCTGCTGCACCGCCACGATATTTTACGTCCTATAACATTCTTTATTACCCATTTTATCTTTTCCACTTTTGCAACCTCTGTTCCAAAAAGGAACTTGTGCTGAGAAGTCAAGCCTCAGTTTTGTCTGCATGTCGATATGTATCCAAGTTTGCAAAAATTTGCCCACAAACTTTGGAACAATTATATCTTCCGAGTGCTTATTAAGGATTCTGGCCTACATCCTTGTTATTATCCTAATTGACTTTTTTAAATAGCGTATTTTTAGTCTTTTCTCTAGGGTAATACCAAATTTCTTCTATTTGGTGCTGATTTTCCGGCCTTGCTCATTCTTACGAAAACGGAAATCCAACCTTTAATTCAGCATTATATACCAATTCCTTTGGATTATTTTGTTCATTATTGGTGTAAGTACCTAAATAGAAATAACTTACACATTTAAGTTCACCAAATGAATCTTTCATTTTTAATGCAAGTCTATAATTTACAAGAACTTAGTATTATAAGAAATTTTTCATTGACAAAATACATACTCGACCTGCATAAATTGAAAGAATAACAAATATTTTTCTTGACGTGGATATAGGCAATATGATATAAACAAAGTCAGAGAATAAGGGCAATATATGGGCTTTGGCAAGCCTTCTGTTTAGGAGGAGGTTTAAGTCAGCCCCCCAAATAATTTAGATAGGCGTGAAATACGTCTGAGATAAAGTTTTATTACAGAAGAAGGAGGAGTAGATTATGTTGAAAAGAATGTTTTGTTTTGCTGTGGTGCTGGCACTGGCGTCCATTAGTTACGGTGTCGTCATAGGTGACTTTGAAGACGGCAGCTTTGACCATTGGAGGCAATCAGTGTCATGGCCAGATCTTGACCCCGTAGATGCTACGTTTACTCACAGCCGTATTGGGGCTACATTAAATGATAAGAGCCTCAGAGTCAAAAATCAGCCCGGAGGGCAGGCAACGATGGCGATCAAGCTTCAGTATTTAGTAGAGGAATGCCTTCCCGAAGGTGCCCCTGGAGATAATGTAGGCTTTGACGGGTATGGAGCGTTTTTTGCCAATGACACCATTTCATTAGACGTGACGATGCCAGCGGACGAGTGGACAGGCGGTGGCTGGGCTCAGCTCGAGATCATTAGCAATTCGGAGAAGGGCGGCTGGGTATCATTAGGAGCCCAAGGCTTGAGTCTGGGCACGAATTCCCTGGCCTATGACTACAGTGGTGTCGTCATCAACCCCGCTGATCCGGGTGGCTACAATGAGTTTGTTGTTGTCACGAATCGTGGAGGTTGGGAGACCGAGGGGTTCACTTACTTCGATAATATACAGTTGACCCCTGAGCCAGCAACAATAGCTCTGTTAGGCCTGGGTGGCTTAGCGCTGCTTCGTAAGAAACGCTAAAAGAAAAAAGGCGTTTGGCAAATTGTTTTGTTGCAATAATTTAGAGCCTATGCAGGCGACTGAGCATGGGCTCTATCTTTTTGTAGACGGAACGTGTGTAAGAGATTGCAGAAGAGTACTTTGTAAGACATAGCTATTTGTGGTCGTCATTGTGAGGTTCGCAAAACAGGCTGTAGCGGTTGTTGGATATCAATCATAGTATCCCCACGTTAACATTGCAATTCTCTAAGGTTAAAGGTTTACTCAAGGTGGTTTAGGGATATGAGAGCTTGGCGCATCTTGGGATAATTATGAGGGTCCTCTTGACGAGAAGACGGAAAATTTGTCTTGGGATAGGCAGGATAAGGAGACTTATGGTGCTCGGCAGCTTGGGTAGCTGGTTTATGCAAAAAAATCACGTAAGACTTGAAATTACCAACGCGATGTGCTAAACTATCATAGTACCATTGGGCTGAAAAAAACAGCTTTCTACGCGTTTGTCAACGACGCTTGCTGGGGTTTTGAAGGAAGGGGATGTGCCAATTCAGAAAAATCCTGGGCTAATATAGATAAAATGTGTTGAATAAATAAAGAATATTATCGGTCGTTTTTATATACAAAAGGAGGTTATATAGACAGGGATGCAGTTTCTTACTGTGATGTGTCCTGTGATATTACTAAGATTTTAGGAGGCATAAAAATGAGAAAGAATTTTGCAAAATTATTGTTTATGTTGGTTGTAGCGATAACCACCATTGGTCTGACCGAAAGGGTGGCAAACGCGTCCTATCCCATCCTAAAGCTGGATATTAACACCTTAAATAGGGTTCAATTGACAGAACCTGGCTTTACTTCATTTACCAGTAGTGATAGTGGCTCGACGATAAAGGGTATTACCATCACACTTGAGCCAATTGAGCCTGATCCCCCTATTGCAGGCAGGCCCGCTGTTATCGACGCACGCCGGCGCGGCAATCCAACCGGAATACCGTACGAGCAGATCTATCGCGATTTTATTTTTTCGCGGCCGGGTGGAATAAGGCTTACATTATCGGGGCTTTGGCCCAATCAGAGCTACGAGATAACTATGTGGGCATTCGACGAGGGTAGTTCTGCAGGAGGTGCTCGGATCGCAGATTGGTATGCCAATGGAGAATTTTGTCTCACAACTAATTTCCTCGCTACAACTTTTCCTACGGATGAATATAGCTACGCCTTTACAGGCTCTGCCGATTCAGATGCAACCGGTAGAATCGTCCTGGAGTCTTACCCTAATGAAAACACCACTCAACAATCGGGTGTGGATAACCCATACACTTTTCTCAACGCCTTGGTGATAGCTTCAGTTGCCCCGATAACGGAGGCTACAAATCCCGTACCGGAAGACGGGGTAACTGTCCAAACTACCGCGCTACAGCTTCAGTGGATAACAGGAATGCTCGCAGTCTCGAACAATGTCTACTTCGGCGAGGATTATGACGATGTAGAAAATGCCACTACAGAGGATACTGATATATTCCGCGGCTCAACCACCGACAATTTCTTCCTTGTCGGCAGCCCCGGAAATCCCTATCCGACGGGTCTTTCCGTGGCACAAACGTATTATTGGCGTATCGATGGGGTAAATGACCTGCATCCAGACAAATCATGGAAAGGCCCTGTCTGGAGCTTCACAGTTCCCCCAAAGGAAGCCTATTATCCAGACCCGGTCGATGGCTCCCTATTTGCCGATCCAAACGTCACACTACAATGGGATGCAGGTGCAGATGCGATTGAGCATCATGTATATTTCGGCGATAACCTCGAGGATGTACAAGCCGGCACCGGAGGTACAGACAAAGGAACCTTTACAGAACCAAACTATCCGATGCCCAGCCTGCTCCAACTTAATAAGACTTATTATTGGCGGATCGACGAGTACGATGGCACAGATACACATACAGGCGATGTCTGGAGCTTCAACACTACTCTTGAAGACTTGGGTACTGTCGTCATCGATATATGGGAGAATATCGCCGGCAATACTATAGACATCCTCAAGGATTATGCGTACTATCCGGGCAATCCAGACTTTAGTGAATTGTTAACGGAGTTCGGCACACAGGCTGACGAAGGAGGGGACAGCTACGGCGACAGCTACGGCGGCCGAATTCACGGTTGGCTCTACGTACCTCTGACCGGAGAATATACGTTCTATTTCACGAGTGCCGATCAGGGCGAATTGTGGCTGAGCACCGATGATACCCCCGATTTCGTAGAACTGCTCACTTCTGAATTTGTCTGGGGGTGGTACGACGCTTTTACTCACAAGTCCGATCCTATCCCGCTTATCGGCGGCGAAAGATACTACATCATGGCGATATGGAAGGAAGACAACAATTGGGACCACTGCCAGGTGGCCTGGGAAGGTCCTGGCATCAAGGGTTTCCAGATCATTCAAGGAAGTTACCTCTCGCCGTACGAGCCCGTAATGGCCTATAGTCCGACCCCCAAAAATGGTAGCGCAGATGTGAAACTGACACCGGTTCTTCGCTGGAAAACTGGAAAATTTGCTGCTGCCCATAATGTATACTTCGGCACGGATCCAAACGCCCTGGACCTGGTCGCGACAAAGGGATTAGGGCAGGAGAAATATGACATCTTAGAACCGCTTCAGTTCAACCAGACTTACTATTGGCGGATCGATGAGACCAATGATTTCCACCCCGACACTCTATGGATAGGCGAAGACTGGAGCTTTACGACTGCCGATTTCATCTTCGTAGATGATTTTGAGGACTACAACAACAACCCACCTGATAGGGTATTAGATACGTGGAAAGGTGGATTTGGCTGCACGATCTACGATGAAAACGGTAATGAGGTGGGTACATTCTGCGGCAACGGCACCGGTTCAGCTATCGGTCACGACATTTGGAGTACGGATAGCCCATACTATCAGGGCAATATCATAGAGACCTCTGTCGTCCACGTGCCCGGCAAATCGATGCCGATTTATTACGACAACACTGCTACCACTAAGAATTTTTGTGACCAGCCAATCAATCTCTATTATTCAGAGATCGAGAGAGTGTGGGATACACCACAGGACTGGACGCAAAACGGAGCTGCAGCCTTGACTATCTGGTTCCAGGGCTTGCGACAGTATGTCGGAGGCATAACCTACAATGCAGCGACACAAACTTACACGATGACCGGAGCAGGCGCCGATATTTACGATTTATCCGACTCATTCCACTATGCATACAAGCAGCTTTCAGGCGAGGGCTCAATCACAGCTAAGGTCGAGAGTCTTACCGACGTGCACGAATACTCCAAAGCTGGAGTAATGATTCGTGAAACACTCGATGCGGACTCTACGCAAGTACTGGTATCCGTCACGCCGCAGCAGAATGGTGTCGAATTCATGTATCGCGAGACCGCAGGTGAAACTACCACCGCGTGGACAGAAGCCGGAGACCCCGTGCATAACCCACCACATTGGGTGAGAATAAGACGTGTTGAGAATGACTTCTATGCTGAGCATTCGACCGACGGCGTTACTTGGGTTGACATTGAGGGTGATAGTCAATCGATGGCCCACATCCCGATGAGCGTCAATACCTACATTGGCTTGCATGTGTGCTCACATGAAGAACTCGAGACGGCCGAAGCGGTCTTCTCCAACGTCAGAACTACTGGTGACGTTACTCCAACGGGTCCGTTCACCCAATCGCAGGATATTGGCATACTGAGCAACGTTGCCGACAGGCTCTACGTCATCCTCGAAGACGATGATGACAACTCTCATCTCGTTGAGCATCCCGAGCCAAATGCAACACAGATATATGAATGGCAGGATTTCAACATTGACATGCGTGAGTTCACCAATGCCGGCGTAAATACAGCAGCTATTACCAAGATGACCATTGGTATTGGCAACAAGGCTGCTCCTGTGGCCACAGGCAGTGGTACTATGTACTTCGATGACATCAGGGTTTCTAAGCCTGGATGCTTTGCAAGTGAATCACAGCCTGAAGGAGACGTCAACGACGACTGTGTGGTTGACTATAATGATATTGAGACTCTGGCAGATGAGTGGCTTAGCGAACCAGAGGAAGAAGGTGAAGAGCTTGATGCTGACGCTGATCTTGATGGTGATGGCGACGTTGATTTTAGTGATTATGCGGTTATAGCGTCAAACTGGCTTGAGGAGCGTACCTGGCCAGTGTTGTAAGTAAGAATGACACTATACTCTGTATCATTTCGGGGCCTATGCAACTGCATAGGCCCCGATTGTTTCTTTGAGCCGGCCAGGTGGAACGGTGACAATTTAACAGTTATTAACCTTGCTACAGTTAACGTAAAAATGTATAATTATTAACGTTAATTGTAAGCGGATTGCAAGGTGCGCAACTCTCTAAAGTTGACCGCTACATGTAATAATTCATTGACTCTGTGGCCTTTTCAGTTTGAGAGGGAGGATGTCTACACACTATAGTATAACCGCGCCAATTGCGTATTGGAGGAAAGGTTTAAAGTCAGCCCTAAAATATTGACATAGCTGGATTCTTGTCTGAGGAGGCAAGTTTATCAGATGTCGTTTTTCGAAGTTGTTTGAGACGGACGTAATAAATCATAAGGTTCTTGATATTTTATCGAAGACAAGAAGCTTTTTAAACACGTACTAAACTTCATTACTTAACTTATTTTGAAGGAGGATTATTATGTGTAAAAAATCAAAAATTCATCGTAAGGGACAAAGAACTTGTCCGTCAGACCTTTTAGTTAGCCGGCATAGATTGATTTATTTGGTTTCTTTATGCCTGGTGTTGGGACTGGCAGGTTCGTCAAAAGCTGCTGTGATCGGCTTCCAAGCCGAATCAGGTACGCTGGGCGCCCACTTCGACCCGCCCATTATTGATCCCAACGCCCTTGGTGGTCGGTACATTACGATTGAATCAGACGGTGCTGGAGGGACCCCTGGTCATGAAAACCGGATTGCCACCTATACGGTCACGTTCCCGGAGGCCGGTACGTACGATCTTTACGCGCGGCTTTATATAGATACGGCGATTGAGGGAGCGGCAGATTGTGACAGCATGTTTTATGGTAATGGATTCGGGACGAAAACCGCGAACGACGTTGATGATTGGACATTTTGCAACGGCTTAGACGCTAATCCTTCGGACGAGTGGTTCTGGATCAACCTGTCTGAAGATACCGGTCAATGGGGGGAGGCGGGTGTTTCGTTCACGGTCCCCGCTGGGGAGTTGACACAGACGCTTCAGGTCGGCGCCCGTGAGGATTACCTTCGGATGGATGCGTTTGTTTTCGCAACCGCTACCGGGACTTTCTACGACAGAGAGCTTGACGCGGCTGTGCCCCAGGAGACAAAGGCCTTTGGCGCCGACCCGGCTGATGGCAGCTTGTATTCAGGGACAAGTGTGAATCTATCCTGGCTGCCTGGGGCCTATGCGGCTGATGTGGATGGACATAAAATATATTTCGATCCCAGCGAGGCGGAGGTTCAGGCCAGAAGCGGCTGCGATGTTAATGGTGTTAGTCGTACCGAGCCGAATTATCCTGTTAGCGGACTTGTTCCCGGCACTTGGTACTACTGGGCAGTTGATGAGGTCAATGGCCTAGATATCTGGCCGGGCGATGTATGGAGCTTTGAAGTTCAGTCACTAACTGCCTATAATCCCTACCCGTATGATGGTGAAATATCTATAGACACGGATGTGGTCCTTGCCTGGTCGCCGGGCATTTCTGCTGTTTCGCACAATGTATACTTAGACAAGATTAAGACAAATGTAGACGCAAGAAGCGGCTGTCTGGTTGATGGCGTCAGCACTACTGAGCCGAACTACTATCCTGGCCCACTTGATTTAGATACGACTTACTACTGGGCTATTGATGAAGTCGGTGGTCCACCGGATAACACGATCTATACAGGCAATGTGTTGAGCTTTACCACTATGCCTGATATTCAAATTTCCGATCCTAATCTTATTGGCTGGTGGACGCTTGACGAGGGTGCGGGACGTACGGCTCTTGATTGGTCCGGTCATGGCAATCACGGTGCCATCCAAGGCGATCCTGTCTGGGTAAGTGGATACAGCGACTATGGCAGTGCGCTGGACTTTGATGGTCTCGGTGATTATGTGAACTGCGGCAACGCTGAGATCTTTAACATCACTAGGCAGATAACAGTCGCAGCCTGGATTAGAGTCGATCTTTTCGAACAGACGGATCAGGGCATCGTCAGCAAAGGGGAGAATGCCTGGAGATTGGTAAGGAATGAGATGACAGACCAGCTACGGTTCGATTGCGGTGCCGTCGGGCAAGCTACTGGAAGCACAAATGTCAATGACGACGAATGGCATCACGCTCTCGGGCTGTATGATGGAACAGGGATTTACCTTTATGTGGATGGCTCAGTGGATGGATCTCAGTCTGCCTCGGGCCTAATCGATACCGACGACATTACCGTATTCATCGCTGATACCAACAGGCCGGGCACAGGACCCCAGGCATGGAACGGCCTCATCGACGACGTTCGCATTTATAACAAGGCGTTGACGCGGCAAGAGATCCTGTTGATTATGAGAATTGACAGACTGCTTGCCTGGAATCCTAAGCCTGCTATGGGAAGAGTAATGGATTTAATAGATGCAGAAACGGAGTTGTTGCCTCTTAGCTGGTCGCCCGGAGATGAGGCTTTACATCACGATGTGTATTTCGGCACTGATTATGCTGCTGTAGATGCCGCTGATGCGTCCGATACCACAGGCATATATCGAGGCCAGCAGGATGCTAACAATTACACGCCACCTGAAAGTGTTGAGCGCGGCCAGACTTACTACTGGCGGATCGATGAGATCAATACCGATGCAACTATCAGCGAAGGCAGAATCTGGAACTTTACCATAGCTGATTATCTTATTGTGGACAATTTTGAGGACTACAATAACTTCTCTCCAGACAAGGTCTACCAGACCTGGATAGACGGTTTAGGCTATACTAAACCGCCGCCAGGGGTACCCGGCAACGGCACCGGTTCAACTGTCGGTCACGACATTATCAGTCTGGATAGCCCATACTATCAGGGCAATATCATAGAGACCTCCATCGTCCACGTGCCCGGCCAGTCTATGCCGATGGACTACAACAATGTGAATGATCCGTTTATCTCAGAAGCTATACGTACCTGGGATACACCACAAGACTGGACGGCAGAAGGCGTTGCAGCCTTGACCATCTGGTTCCGGGGTTATCGACAGTCTGTCGGAGGCATAAGCTACAATGCAGCGACACAAACTTACACGATGACAGGAGCAGGCGCCGATATTTACGAATTATCCGACGAATTCCACTATGCGTACAAGCAGCTTTCAGGCGAAGGCTCAATTACAGCTAAGGTCGAGAGTCTTACCGAGATAAACGCGTGGTCCAAAGCTGGAGTAATGATTCGTGAAACACTCGATGCGGACTCTGCGCAAGTTCTGGTATCCGTTACGCCGCAGAATGGCGTCGAATTCATGTATCGCCTCGCAGGTGACACTACCACCGCCTGGGCGGAAGCTGGGCTCAACGCACCGCATTGGGTGAGAATAAGACGCGTTCAGAATGACTTCTTTGCTGAGCATTCGACTGACAACGTCACCTGGGTTGACGTGCAGGGTGATAATCCATCATCGGCTAACATCCCGATGAGTGTCAATACCTACATCGGCTTGCATTTGTGCTCACATGAAGAGTTTCAGACGGCCGAAGCGGTCTTCTCCAACGTCAGAATCATTGGTGACGTTACTCCAACGGGGCCGTTCACCCAATCGCAGGATATTGGCATACTGAGCAACGATGCCGACAGGTTCTACGTCATCCTCGAAGATGATGACGACAACTCCCATCTCGTTGAGTATCCCGAGCCAAATGCAACACAGATATATGAATGGCAGGATTTCAACATTGACATGCGTGAGTTCACCAATGCTGGCGTAAATACAGCAGCCATTACCAAGATGACCCTTGGTGTTGGCAACAAGGCTGCTCCTGCATCTGCAGGCACAGGCTCTATGTACTTCGATGACATCAGGTTGCATTGGCCTCGATGTGTACCATCGCAGCTACAACCTGTCGGAGATCTCAACGATGACTGTGTGGTTAACTATTCGGATATTGATGAGATGGCAGGTGAATGGCTTAGCATACCTGCGCCGGGTGCAGAACTTATAGCTGATCTTGATGGTGATGGCGACGTTGACTTTAGCGATTATGCGGAATTGGCGTCAGCCTGGCTTGAGGAGCGTATCTGGCCGGTGTTGTAAGTGCGCTACCAAGTAAGAATGACACTATAGTCTGTATCGTTTCGGGGCCTATGCGGTTGCATAGGCCCTGGTTTTTTGAGCCGACACGAGGAACGACAACAAATCTATAGAAATTAACCTTGCCACAGGCAATGCAAAAATGTATAATCAATGTTAGCTGGAAGCGGCTTGAGGTGTGTACAACTCTTTAATTTGGCTGCTCCAAGTAGTTTTATTCATGGGCATTACAGTCCCTTATAGTCTTGGAGGAAGGATGTATACACGTCATATAACCGCATTAATTGTATGTTTTATAGGAAAGATGTAACGTCAATCCCAATATATTAACAGAGCCGGATTCTTGTTTGAGGAGGTAGATGTTATTAGATGTCGTTTTTGTGAGAGGGGCGTAATAAATCATAAGATTCTTGATATTTTATCGAAGACAAGAAGCTTTTTGAACACGTACTAAACTTCATTACTTAACTTATTTTGAAGGAGGATTATTATGTGTAAGAAATTGTGTTTATTAATCCTATCTGTTTCGATGCTAAGTCTGACGTCCACCAGTTACAGTGAAGTTGTGATAGGCAACTTTGAAAACAATATGGACTCATGGGGGGCATGCGACTGGGGTCCTCCCGGGAATCCTATTTTTAGTTACAGCACGACCGGGGCTACATTAGACAGCTACAGTCTCATGGCGGTGCAGCCGACCGATGGATTTAATTGGTTTTTGATAAATACCAACGTGAATGCTGATGACTTCAGGGCTAACAACATCATCTCGATGGACGTCACGCGGTTAGCTAACGAGTGGACTCGTGGAGACCCTGAGGAAGACCATAATTGCTACCTCGACGCGCGTTTCCAAGACAACCGCAATTATAATTTGGTGGGCTTGGGCAATGCCGGTTATTGGGATAGTAATGACCCCGACGCTAACGATACGATGACGTTTACGTGGAACTACACTACATATAAAAATCAACCTGACGTGCTGTCCCCTAACGCTACGTCGATACAGATTGTAATCGGCACCAATGGCGGTGGTTACACCGGCAACGGGATCTGGTACATTGACAATATAAGGCTACTAACCAGCCGTAACGAGAAACCGCGAAACGGTGCGTGGGGTGTGGGGCTTGATCCTACTCTTAAGTGGGATGAAGCATCACCAGCCGATAAATTCGATGTATATGTCGGCACCGATTTTAACGATGTAAACGACGCCAGCAGAGCAGACCACCCTGGCTTGCTGTTTTACAGTGAGAACCAGGATCCTAACAATTATCCTATAACTGGAACTACTAATGGTACGACTTATTACTGGCGGATCGATGATGTTGTTGGCGGCACCCGCACGAAGGGAGAGGTCTGGCACTTTACGACTTATCTTCTGGGCTCAAAAATCACTGTTATCGGAGACTGGGAACAGCAGATGGACGGATGGGTTGCCTCAGATCCCAATGACGCCAATATGGTATTAGGCTATAGTACTAGAGGAGCCACATTGAACAACTACAGCCTCTCGGTAGATGCTCCGCAAGATTGGTATAATGCTGTGCGAATCCCGATTAACGAGACCGGTTTTACTCACCAACTTTTGGCTAACAACCGCTTCTCATTGGACGTGACATGGAATACTACCGAGTTCTCAGGAGATATCGAGAGCATTGTTATCGATGGCGACGAGATTCAAGGGTTACAATTGGCACCTACGAGTGATACTATTATTCGTTCTGATGGTAGCTTGGTTACGAGGACGTTTAAATGGGACTATACTGCTATCGATTTTAGTACGCTTCCTGCCGAGCCTAACGAACTGACGTTAAGTATCTGCACAACGGCAGAGGCCAGAGGTCGTTACTACTTCGACAACGCACGATTTTACAACTCTAAAGTTGCCTCTGACCCAAGGCCTGGCGACACTGAGACAGATGTGCAGCAGGAGGCTCATCTCGTCTGGACGCCTGGGGAAGGTGCCGAGACACACGACGTATATTTCGGCGCCGATTATGACCAAGTAAACGACGCCAGCAGATCAGACCAAACGGGCTTACTGTTTTATGATGAGGATCGAGCCTACGATGCTAATGATGTCGATGTCGCAAATGTGCTCGGATATCCTTTGACTTTCGACACAACCTACTACTGGCGGATTGACGAGGCCAATGAAATCATCTGGAAAGGCGATGTCTGGAGCTTTAAGGTAGGCCGGTATCTTGTTGTGGACGATTTCGAGGACTACAACAACAGCTCTCCAGACAAGGTCTACCAGACCTGGATAGACGGTTTAGGCTATACTCAACCGCCGCCAGGGGTACCCGGCAACGGCACCGGTTCAACTGTCGGTCACGACATTGTCAGTCCGGATAGCCCATACTATCAGGGCAATATCATAGAGACCTCCATCGTCCACGGGCGCGGCCAGTCGATGCCGATGGATTACAATAATGTGAATGATCCGTATGTCTCAGAAGCTATACGCACATGGGAGACACCGCAGGACTGGACGGCAGACGAAGTCGCAGCCTTGACTATCTGGTTCCGGGGTTATCGACAGTCTGTCGGAGGCATAAGCTACAATGCAGCGACACAAACTTACACAATGACAGGAGCAGGCGCCGATATTTACGGTGAATCCGATGAATTCCACTATGCATACAAGCAGCTTTCTGGCGAGGGCTCAATCACAGCTAAGGTCGAGAGTCTTAGCGATATACACGAATACTCCAAAGCTGGAGTAATGATTCGTGAAACACTCGATGCTGACTCTGCGCAAGTACTGGTATCCGTCACGCCGCGGCAGAATGGCGTCGAATTCATGTATCGCCTCGCAGGTGAAACTACCACCGAGTGGACAGAAGCCGGAGACCCCGTGCACAACCCACCACATTGGGTGAGAATAAGACGCGTTCAGAATGACTTCTATGCTGAGCATTCGGTTGACAACGTCATCTGGGTTGACGTGCAGGGTGATGACCCATCAATGGCTAACGTCCCGATGAGTGCCAATACCTACATTGGCTTGCACGTGCTCTCACATGAAGAATTTCAGACGGCCGAAGCGATCTTCTCCAACGTCAGAACTACTGGTACCGTTACTCCAACGGGACCGTTCACCCAATCGCAGGATATTGGCATAAGTAGCAACGATGCCGACAGGCTCTACGTCATCCTCGAAGACGATGATGATAACTCCTATCGCGTTGATCGTCCCGAGCCAAATGCAACACAGATATATGAATGGCAGGATTGGAACATTGACATGCGTGAGTTCACCAATGCCGGCGTAAATACAGCAGCTATTACCAAGATGACCATTGGTGTTGGCAACAAGGCTGCTCCTGCAGCTGCAGGCACAGGTTCTATGTACTTCGATGACATCAGGTTGTACCAGCCTCAATGTATACCATCGGAGCTACAGCCTGTCGGAGATCTCAACGATGACTGTGTGGTTAACTATTTGGATCTTGATGAGATGGCAGGTGAATGGCTTAGCATACCTGCGCCGGGTGCAGAACTTGTAGCTGACCTTGATGATGATGGCGACGTTGACTTTGGCGATTATGCAGAGTTGGCGTCAGCCTGGCTTGAGGAGCTTATCTGGCCGCAGTTGTAGTGCTGTGCCAGGAAGTCATAAAGATTGATATTATTTCGGGGCCTATGTTTGATTGCATAGGCCCCGGTTGTTTTTTGAGCCGACACGAGGAACGGTAACAAATCAACAGAAATTAACCTTGTCACAGGCAATGTTAAAAGTGTATAATCAGTGTTAATTGGAGGCGGGTTGAGGTGTGCGTGATTCCTCAGGTTGGCTACTCCAAGTGGTGATTCATGGGCATTATAGTCCCTTTGGTCTTGGCGTACTGGCTCTACTTCGAAGAAAACGCTAATTACTGAAGAGTTAGACATTAGACAAATAGATGCGTTCAAATTCTATGTCTATACGGAATGAGGTATGGGTCTGCGATTTTGTACTAATTGAGCTTAGGCTCGATTGAGTTCACCAAAGGTGGCCTGCGAAAGGATTCAGCTCGCTAATTTGTCCGGGACGTAACAGGACTATACTTACGTAGTATAGGCCTCGGCGGGCACGTGTTCGTTTACTGGCGATCCCGTGCCTTGGTGGATTGTGCGTATGCTGTGTACGCAAGAAACGCTGATGTTTCTTAGTTATCGGTATCATCGATATTTTTGCTTGTTTTCTGGTTTACCGAATGATGTTTGATACAGACACGATGAGGAATTTAAAACCCAAGTGCTTTCTTGGATTATAGTTGTATGGTTTTGCGGTCGAAACATAATCAGATATTATAACAGTTTTTAGGAGGATTATTATGTGCAAGAAAAAAGTTTATTCGATTTCTATTGTTTTTGTGTTAAGCCTGGCTGTGCCGGCTTTTGGGCAGCAACTGACTTTGAATAATGCCGACTTTGACGCTCAAGTCTTAGGGGATGGAGCGTGGGATGGTACTCCGACGGGCTGGACTGGTACTCTTGCGGATTCGCAGAATTTGTCGGCAGGACAAGGCCTGAGTCCTCCGTCCCAAAGTGGCCAGAATATCTGCGCAATGAACGAAGACGGCTCGCTTTCTCAGATTCCGCAGTATGGGGGCATCAATGAGACCGTTCAACCAAATAAAACCTATAAGATCTCTGTGTGGGTTGGTCGCAGGGCCGGCGATGAAGGCATGTATGGTGGTATTCTTGAAGTATATCTTCAGGAGTCCTCCACGAGTACCAGAATTGCACAGACTACATACGACCTCGAAAACCAGCCAAAGAATTCCTGGACATATCAGGCATTCTACTTAATAACGGGCGCTAGTCCAACTGGAGTTGGCAGCTCTTTGCAGCTCGGCCTTATGAATAACAGCGACCGTCCAGGCCAGTTTTGGCATAAGCAGGTTATTCTGGACGATGTCAGTATTATAGACTGCGGTCCTATTGCAATAAACCCGAGTCCAGCGGATGAGAGCGTAGTAACGACTACAAGTGTTTCCTTACAGTGGCAGCCGGGGCCATTTGCGGCCCAGCACGACATTTATTTCACTGACAACCGGGACGATGTCAATAGCGCCGGCAGCGACGACCCGATGGGGCCTGGTAAGGTCTATAAAGCACGTCAGAGTGTTGACGCTAACAGTTATACTGTTACCGATCTTACTCCTGGCACCACCTATTACTGGCGAATTGATGAGGTTAGTGGCCCACCGGATTATACGGTGTATAAAGGGGATATATGGAGTTTTACGGTTCAGTCGGAGAAATCCTATAATCCCAGCCCGCCTGATGACGCCGTATATGTGGACATAGATGCCGACCTTGCCTGGAATCCAGGTGTAAAGGCGCAGTCGCACGATGTATACTTTGGAACAACCGACCCACCGCCATTCAAGGTCAATCAGACTGCCACAACTTACGCGTTTCCAACACTCGAATATGATACACTTTATTATTGGCGCATCGATGAACGCAATACCGATGCGTCGGTTACCACAGGCGATGTATGGAGTTTCACAACAGTGCCGTTTATACCGATTACCGACCCTAATCTTGTCGGCTGGTGGAAGCTCGATGACGGCCGCAGTATGGCGCTTGATTGGTCAACTCGCGACAATCACGGCACGCTTTATGGCGATCCCATTTGGGTAGCCGGGATATTAGATGGTGCGCTGGAATTCAGCGGTGTTGAGTACGTTGATTTTGGTAATGCTGAGAGCCTAAATATTACTGGTCAGATTACGCTTGCAGTGTGGGTAAATACAAATGATGCAGGAAACGGTGAGGATAACCCTTATATAGCCAAAGGTAACACCAGTTATTCACTAAGGCACAGTGCCAACAATAGCACAGGGTTTTTCATCTATGATGGTGCTGAGAACTACTCGGCTGCGTCTCCTGTGAGCAGTTCATTTAATGGCATCTGGCACCATGTAGCTGGAACCTATGATGGGAGTAACCTTAAATTATATGTTGATGGTGATCTGAAGCAAACTATACCTTATGCAGGACCTATAGCCACCAATACTTTCGGTGTCAATGTAGGAAGAGATGCTGAGCAGACCTGGATGTGGTATAACGGTGTTATAGATGATGTCCGGATATATAACCGGGCGCTGACACAGGAAGAGATTAAGTTGGTTATGAGAGGTGACCCGCTGCTTGCCTGGAATCCGAAGCCTGCTATTGGAAGAGTAATGGATTTAATAGATGCAGAAACGGAGTTGCCTCTTAGCTGGTCGCCCGGAGATGAGGCTTTACATCACAATGTGTATTTCGGCACTGATTATGCTGCTGTAGATGCCGCCGATGCGTCCGATACCACAGGCATATATCGAGGCCAGCAGGATGCTAACAATTACACGCCACCTGAAGGTGTTGAGCGCGGCCAGACTTACTACTGGCGGATCGATGAGATCAATCCCGATGCAACTATCAGCGAAGGCAGAATCTGGAGCTTTACCATAGCCGATTATCTTATTGTGGACGATTTTGAGGACTACAACAACAATTCTCCAGACAAGGTCTTCCAGACCTGGATAGACGGTTTAGGCTATACTCAACCGCCGCCAGGGGTACCCGGCAACGGCACCGGTTCAATTGTCGGTCACGACATTGTCAGTCCAGATAGCCCATACTTTCAGGGCAATATCTTAGAGACCCTTATCGTCCACGTGTCCGGCAAATCGATGCCGATGGATTACAATAATGTGAATGATCCATATGTCTCAGAAGCTATACGCACCTGGGATACACCACAGGACTGGACGGCAGAAGGAGTCGCAGCCTTGACTATCTGGTTCCGGGGCTATCGACAGTCTGTTGGAGGCATAACCTACAATGCAGCGACACAAACTTACACGATGACCGGAGCAGGCGCCGATATTTACGGTGAATCCGACGAATTCCACTATGCGTACAAGCAGCTTTCAGGCGAAGGCTCAATTACAGCTAAGGTCGAGAATCTTACCGATATACACGAGTGGTCCAAGGCTGGAGTAATGATTCGTGAAACACTCGATGCGGACTCTGCGCAAGTTCTGATATCCGTCACGCCGCAGAATGGTGTTGAATTCATGTATCGCCTCGCAGGTGAAACTACCACCGCATGGGCGGAAGCTGGGTACAACGCGCCGCATTGGGTGAGAATAAGACGTGTTCAGAATGACTTCTTTGCTGAGCATTCGACTGACAACGTCACCTGGGTTGACGTGCAGGGTGATAATCCATCATCGGCTAACATCCCGATGAGTGTCAATACCTACATCGGCTTGCATTTGTGCTCACATGAAGAGTTTCAGACGGCCGAAGCGGTCTTCTCCAACGTCAGAATCATTGGTGACGTTACTCCAACGGGGCCGTTCACCCAATCGCAGGATATTGGCATACTGAGCAACGATGCCGACAGGTTCTACGTCATCCTCGAAGATGATGACGACAACTCCCATCTCGTTGAGTATCCCGAGCCAAATGCAACACAGATATATGAATGGCAGGATTTCAACATTGACATGCGTGAGTTCACCAATGCTGGCGTAAATACAGCAGCCATTACCAAGATGACCCTTGGTGTTGGCAACAAGGCTGCTCCTGCATCTGCAGGCACAGGCTCTATGTACTTCGATGACATCAGGTTGCATTGGCCTCGATGTGTACCATCGCAGCTACAACCTGTCGGAGATCTCAACGATGACTGTGTGGTTAACTATTCGGATATTGATGAGATGGCAGGTGAATGGCTTAGCATACCTGCGCCGGGTGCAGAACTTATAGCTGACCTTGATGATGATGGCGACGTTGACTTCGGCGATTATGCGGAGTTGGCGTCAACCTGGCTTGAGGAGCGTATCTGGCCGGTATTGTAAGTGCGCTACCAAGTAAGAATGACACTATACTCTGTATCGTTTCGGGGCCTATGCGGTTGCATAGGCCCTGTTTTTTTGCGATGACACGAGGAACGATAACAAATCAACAGAAATTGGTCTTGCCCCAGGCAATGTAAAAGTGTATAATCAATGTTAGCTGGAAGCGGCTTGAGGTGTGCGCAACTCTTTAATTTGACTGCTCCAAGCGATGATTCATGGGCATGACAGTTTTTTGGTCTTGGAGGAAGGATTTCTACATATCATATCGTCACTTCAATTAGGTGTTTGGAAGAAAAAGGTAACATCAGGCCCAAAGTATTGATAGAGCAAGATTCTTGTTTGAGGAGGTAGATTTTATCAGATGTCGTTTTTCGAAGTTGTTTGAGACGGACGTAATAAATCATAAGGTTCTTGATATTTTATCGAAGACAAGAAGCTTTTTAAACACGTACTAAACTTCATTACTTAACTTATTTTGAAGGAGGATTATTATGTGTAGAAAATTGATATTTTTGGTTTCTTCTATTATGGTGTTGAGTTTGTCTGTAAGTCTCCAAGCTGCCACGGTCAGCTTTCATACAACGGCACCGACGCCGGGCCCATACGATGTATACAACTTCGTCGGTGCAACTCGAGACGCTAACAACGTCGGGACGACTCCATATGATAGCTGGCTCAACGATGAATGGACTTATTTGGCGATTGACCGTGCTGCCCAGGGGCAGACCTTTCTCACAGGCAGCAGCAATCCTGTATATTTGCTTACCGGTTTTTGGATCCAGCATGTAGGATATACCGAGAATACTGCCAGCGGTACAAACAATAATGGTACATGGTATTCAATACCGCTTAACAGCAGGTTTGGAATCCGAATAACAGACCCGGCTGCTTCCGGCACGGTGGGTTTCGTGCTGGGCAGTGAAACCTACACGGTAACACGTAATGAGGCCGATATTCTGCCTGCAGGCGTAACAAATACTGCGAATGGTACAGGTACATGGGTTCACTTTGTCCTGGATTCGCCGATTCCCGTTGCAGCAAACAAAACATACGGATTTGACGTTGTCAGTATGACCGGCAATCCAAATATGTTCTTTGAAATATTGGGTATCAAGGACGACTCTCCAGAACCTCCGGGTAATCCTTATCCTGCAGGTACAGCTTATAGGAGTGGTGCGAGCGGCAAAGGTAACAATGTACTAACTGTGGCTCCTGGTGACCGTGTGTTTGTTGTTGAACTTGTTGGGGCACCACCACCATCAGCCTCTATCCCGTATCCGGCTGATAAGGCGACAGGTGTGCAGACGGATCCGGTCCTTAGCTGGAATGCTGGCTTCGATTCAACTGAAAGCAAGGTCTACTTTGGCACCAGCCCCAGTTCCCTCGTGCTCCAGACAACTATAACGCATACGCAAGGCGTGGATCGCTATAGCTATCCCGTGACAGGCCTTGCCTACAACCAGGTTTACTACTGGCGGGTCGATGAGGTACCACAGACCGGCCCTGATGTTACAGGTAATATCTGGAGCTTTACGACTGGGACTATAAAGGCTTCTAATCCGAATCCGTATGATAATGAGATTTGTGTCTTCATCGACCCCGACACAAACCTTAGCTGGAAAGCTGGCCTCAATTCAACTCAAAGCAAGGTGTACTTTGGCACAAGCCTAGGTTCTCTCGTGCTCCAGACAACTATAACGCATACGCAAGGCGTGGATCGCTATAGCTATACCGTGACAAGCCTTGCCAACGACCAGGATTACTACTGGCGAGTGGACCAGGTGCCCCAAACCGGCCCCGATATTACAGGCGATCTCTGGCACTTTAGAACGATACCAATTATCCCCGTCACTGATCCGACCCTTGTGGGATGGTGGAAGTTTGATGAAGGCCAGGGCAAAGCCATTGACTGGTCCGGTCTGAACCAGCACGGTACCGTCTATGGCGATGCAGCTTCGGTGGCTGGATATGATGGGGGTGCAATAGAGTTTGACTATGTTGATAATTATGTGGAGTTGCCTATCGGTTCGACTATAGCTTCGCTGAATAGTGCTACCATTGCTACGTGGGTTACTTTTCCAGGTACCGGCGAGACGTTCCAGCGAATCTTCAACTTCGGTTACAATGATGCGACTGTATATATTTTCCTAACGCCTAACAATGGAAGCGGTGTGCCACGTTTTGCAATTACCACAACTGGTAGTGGCGCCGAGTCGGGGGTCGATGCCCCCAATGCACTTACAAGTGGATGGCACCACGTAGCCGTAACAATCAACGAAGCAACACACATCGTCGAGCTCTACCTTGACGGTGCCGTCGTTGCAACGGGCTCGACGCAGACAATGCCTTCAGATCTCGGCAATACCACTTACAACTGGCTCGGTAGATCAGATGATTGGGTCCCGCCTAATCCGTACTTAATTGGTTCTTTGGACGATTTCCGCATCTACAACTATGCGCTGTCGCAGGAAGAGATTAATACAGTGATGCGAGTTGACCCGCTGCGTGCCTGGAATCCGAAGCCTGTTATTGGAAGAGTAATGGATTTAATAGATGCAGAAACGGAGTTGCCTCTTAGCTGGTCGCCCGGAGATGAGGCTTTACATCACAATGTGTATTTCGGCACTGATTATGCTGCTGTAGA
>Ga0307431_1000304_pt1 | contig 35863 bp, 49 predicted proteins | sample SalMarWE160170MG_FD_202155 | JGI IMG/M metagenome (GOLD analysis project Ga0307431, IMG submission 202155) | Salt marsh sediment microbial communities from the Plum Island Ecosystem LTER, Massachusetts, United States - WE1603-170 | ecosystem: Environmental > Aquatic > Marine > Intertidal zone >...
AAGACCAATAGAAACGGGGACTAAACTGCCTTCGTCAACAGTTAAATCATTTGAAGAAAGAATTGATTCTATTACATCTAAATGTTCCTGTGTGGATGTTCCATCTCCTCCTATTAAGGCAAGCCTATAAAGAGTATATTCATTATCAATTTTTATCCAGTCTGATTCAAGTGCTGCTATTTCTCTAAGACTTCCGCTTTCAACCGCCTCCAAATACTGATCTTCAAAATTATCAAGGGCTTCGTAAAGTGTCATTTGTTTAAATTTCTACAAATTTACTAATCTTTTGAAATCTGCTCTTTCACATAAAACCGTTAATTTGATATTGCACAATCTTGCACATTAGTCAAATTCTTGTAACGGACACCGTAGGGTCCCGTAAGAAACCGATTCAAAATATTCTTTCCTGCATTTATATCCGCATTGTCAGTGTGACCACAATTCTGACACAAGAATATCTCTCCATTTCGATTCCCCCTATCGGATTGACCACATACTGGACAGGTCGTGCTGGTGTAATAAGGTGCTACGCTGCGAAAACTAACACGGTTAATCTCGCATTGTGCTTCTAACCTCTTAAGCCAGTACTTCCAATTCCAAGTTCCGATAGAACGCCTGATATTTTTAGTCAACAAGCGTTTGACCTTTGTTTTATGTCCCATATTCTTTAGTCGTTCTACAACTATCAAATCGGGATTTTCTTTTATTATTATTTCTTTTGCTATTTCATCAATTCGTTGTTTTAACGCTCTCTCAGCAACATAATATCCATTGGATTTTTGCTTGCACCTTTTAACTCTCTCTATACAACCTTTGATATCCTTACCATATTGATTACCATTATTAAGACTTGCCAGAGCATTAATACCTGTATCGACACCAATTGCTAATTTACCTTCTCGTTTAGGTAATGTTATTATTTCAAAACTAAACTGAACATAGTTCTTTGTAATGATGTAACTATTTAATCTTTTACCAATAGTATTATATTTGTTGAAATGTTTATGGTATTTAATGGGTAAGTCCATTATCATCTTATTCCCAATCGAAGCAATATGCAACCAAGCATCAAATTCTTTAGTTTGTTTTGACGGTACTAAATCAGCAATAGTACAACTAACATACATCCCATGACCTTTATGGACAGGCATAACCATCTTTTTAGGATTATTTTTCCATCTTTCTTTTGTCGCCATGACCATATCAATGGCTTCTCGTGCTGCGACCTTTCGTAATCTGGCACTTAACCATGTTTCGGGAATGTTAACAATGTCTTTTAATAATAGGACTTTACTTGCTTTATCAGGATTTAGCCAAAAATATTGAATAAAGATATTAACAACCTTCCCATATTCAAACAAGATTGTCGATATTTCATTTAATTTACTTTTAGTCGTAAATTTCAGACTACATTTGGTTGACCTGATTAGTTTCATTTATTTGTTAACTGTTAATAAGCCCCTCACAGAATAAACTGTGAAGGGCGCACTATGAGAACTAACGGAAACGGAAACTCTTATTTACTGCCAGCAGGCTTTATCTGATTTTTAAGAATGTTTTCTATTTCTTCATTCTTTTTCTTCCATAAATCCCCCTTCTTCCAACCAAATTCCTCTATACATTGGTCTATAGCTTTAATCCTGTCAAAAGAAACTGTGTCGGTTTTTGCCTGCTTTGGTTTTTCTTTCTGTTTTTCTGATGCTGTTTCCACCGACTTCTCAACAAGGCTTAAATAATGAATATTTTCAAGTATATATCCAATGACAACTTCCTCTTTCTCTCCTTCCATTTGCGGTGATACACTACATATATTTGTGGTTGTGTTTTCTGCCTGTAATGACCATGACCCATCTTCATAAGTAAGTACACCAAGATTTATTGCCCTTAATATAAGAGCTCTCTTTGCAGCTTCTTTAGTATCATTCACCTTATCAATAAAAGCAGAAAATCCTCTCCTTGAAAAATCTCTTGTTTTTTCAGCCTTAAGAATTTTTTCCCAAAGTTTATTTCTTACTTCATCAACATGTATTTTCATTGCGTCTACAACGCCCCAAGCTATGCCCAAATCACGTATTGCTTTTTCTGACCCGAAATTATTCGGATGAATCGGAGAGTCGTCATCGTAAAGTAAATACTGGGCTTTAGCAGCCATCTTGTTTTTCTTGGCTTCTTCTATATTGTCATTTTCAATATCAACTTCGAATGCTTTTCCATTCTTTACACCCTCTGAAATATATCGTAAAAAGAAAATAATATCTATATCATGCTTCTTACTGAAAAGCGTTGTCCCTCCTATTACAATGGGACGTTTGTTTTTTACAACAGAAATCCCATCTAAATTTGTAATGGAATTTACACTTGGAGCAAATATCCATGTTTGATGTTCCTTCATTTCTTCATTCCATATAGTGGAAGAAGACGGCAATGCCTTGAATTGTCTGATTAATCTCTTACGACCACTATCATCTGTTTCGTAATGTGGTCTTTTGTGCGCTGAAAATATAAATGTATCTTTTTCTAAGCTCTTAATAGCGCTTATTTTCTCATCATACCATTTATATAATTCAGGTGTCTTTGTTTTTGAAAGGATTTCTCCGTTTACTATAAACATCTCCGTTAGTTTTTAAGTTAAAAATAGGGAGGGAATTAACCCTCCCTGTGTTATTATTGTGGTAATACACGAACAATCTGATTAGGACGGAAAATAAGCGGTGCAAATTCAGTCAGCATATACAGGTTTGAACCATCATACTGATCAACAGCGATTCCCATTCTCCCACTCATTCCATCAAGAACACGTACAATACGGGTTCTATCTTCACCATTGTTATTCAGATAACCAAGTGCAATATTGGCGTGACGTTCTGTCCTTCCTTCGATTTCCACAGATTCCATTTGGTTCGGGAGCATTATCCCGTACTTGGTGAAATTATATTCTTTGTTGCCCCAACGAAGTGGGTTGGCAAAAGATTTAATTTCCTGGAATTTGAATAAGAAACCATTTCCTTTGAAGAACTTAATGTCAACTCCAATTTCATTGGCTGTTCTGAATAAATCTGATCCACCGGAAAATTCACGAATCCAATCTAAATTGGCTTCTTCGATCATTCTTCCAAGATCTGTTCCATACAGGAATTCAACTTCTCTCGAAACTACGTTCTGTGATATGATCAAATCCTTGTAATCATAAAGATTAGAAGTTTCCCATGTCACATCAAAAGTCAGGTCTTGACCTGCGATTCCACCCCAGTTCCATATCCCCATAGATGATCTGCGGGCGTTTGTACCTCCCCACTGAGAAGTTTCAGTCAAAGCTGCGTTGTCGTTTAATTCCCCAAGGAATATCATGTCGTCTATTCTCTTGGAGTGGAAGTTTTCTGCCAATTCCTGTCCTTCTATCCATACTTGATTAATTCCACTCTCAGTAGGAATTTCACGCCATTTGATGGCATTAATTCCACCTTCGTAATTCATTGAAGTCTTTGGAATTGAAGTGTAGTATGTGCGGGTAGCACGATAAGTATTGTGTCCCGGAGGTTGTCCTGTCCCTGGACCTTTGTACATACCATGCACTTTCAAAACCGTACCAACAGGAATAGCTACGCTTATCTGCGAGGCGGTTACAGTAGTCCCGTCTGCTGAAAGCGGTGATGCCGTTACGGTAGTACCAGTAATGTCTGAAATGACATAAATTCTGTCTTCAGCAGGAGTTTGTTTAGAAGCAGGAACAACCAACCCCTCTCCTTCCATTACCGGTAAATTACCTGATGCATCAACATCAGCAGCAGCAACAGTAAAGCTAATATCTGCCCCGGCAATCCCGTCTGCGATTTCACTTCCCACCGTTACAGCAGTTTCCCATTCAAGCCTTTCAAAGACCTTGGGACTTCTTGTGGTTAAATTGGTTTTATAATCTGCAAGTTCCAGAAAGTCCATGTAGTGACTTCCTAAACCATAACGATTAATTTCTTCCGTATAACCTTCATCGAGGCGAGTATCAAATATTGAAACCCACTCACCGAAATTATATTGTCCAACTTTAGATGCGGATGTTGGATATGTTTGAGCTGCCATTGTTTAAAATGTTTTTTAGTTATTACTTATTTCTCTGGACGCCGAATTTTTCCCTTATTGACTTCGGAATTTCACCACTAGTTTCTCTCTGGGCTGTGTTCTGTTCTCTGTCGTTATGAATCTCTTTATGAGTTTCATCCTCTACTTTCGTTCTTGCTGCTTTCTGCGCTTCACGAACTATCTTATCAAAATAAGAGGTTCTGAATTGCTGGTCAATATAGGACATAGCCTGTTGGGCGTTTTCCTTCGTAGGTTCAAGCCCAGAATTAACCAAATCTTCCAAAAACTTTTCAGCGAACTTCTCCCTGAAAGTATCATCCACAGAATATGAAAAGACTTCAACATCATTTCCTTTTTCATCTTTATCATAAATCTTGGTGGATTCAAAATTCTTCAACAAGGATTTAGCTATCGGTTCCCATTTTTTCTTTCTGTCCTCCAATTGTTGAGATTTTGTCTGCTTGTTTTTTTCAATTTCATCAGCAAGATTATAAGCTCCCTCTTCAGGTTTGTGATCTCTTATGCTCTTGAAGAGTTCATTGTGTTTAGCAACCTCTCTTGATATGACGTATTGATCTTCTTTTGTAAGTTCCGATATATCATCGGCATCAATTCTCAGCGACCTTAATATTCCCCTCCTTCTGTCCTCATCAGAAAGTGATGGGTCAATGACCTCAAACTTATCTGCGAGTACCAACTTGTCTACATTAGACATCTTTTCGAAATTGGGACTTACTACCTGTGATATAAGAGACAAATCCTTATCAGGAAATTTTTGTTTCAACGATACGAAACGCATTGTGTCTTCATCACCATATAGCTTCTTAGGGTCTGCATGTTCGATAAAATAGTCATATTTTTGGGCTCTCTCTAAAGCAGACTGTAACTCAGTATCTTTTTGGCTGAGTTGTTCTTCATATTTCGAAGGACTATTTAAAAATTCTCTCAAAGAACCTTCATCTTTAAAATCACTTCCGAAGTGCTTGTTAAACCCTTCTAAATCATATTGGGTTTCCTGAGTCTCTTCGGTTTCTTGTTCTGTGTTTTCCACAGAAGTTTCTTGTGTATTTTCCGTTTCTGACATAATCGTTAGTTTTTTCTGGTACAAAGATAAGTAGAAGAAAAAAAATGCCCTTTCGCTAACCTTTATTCAATAAAAATTACGTTTATAACAAACAAATAAATAAGGAGTTGAACAACTTACTTTTTCCTATAACCTTTAGTTGTCAAATAATTTCTAACCTTTTCCTGTTCTTTACGAATGTTCTCAAGTGTTCTTGGCTGGTCTGTGTTATACCTTGTGAGAGATGCACTTCTTAAACCGTATTTTAACATTTGATTCGCATCTGTTTCTTTCTCTCCACCTATCTCATATAACGTAGGAAATTGCTCATTCAAATAAGTGCTGGTTAATCCAATATCTTTGGTGTATTGCATATATTTTTCCTTCCCCTCCTTACCTCCGCCCATAGCCCTTGCGGCTTCATCCGATGTTAGATAGTAATCCGGCAAATCTTCAAAATATTTCTGCCTGTCTACTATGTCGCTATTTATAATTGATTCATACAAACCCTTTGATTCCGGGTGTTTTTTAAACAAAGCAGGAGTTAAAATGTCCTGTGCAGACATAACTCTCTCTCTGGCTAATTTATACTCATCCTGTTCTTCATTTTTAGGAACATCTGTTCTTTCCTCAAATTCTCCTTCACGTACAGGTATCTGGCCGCTTATACGAGAAGCTCTCTGCATAGAACTTATCTTATTATCTGCTGCTCTCATAGTTGCTTTTGTTCGACCAACATTAATTGTCTCCGTAGCCAAATCAAAATCCATAAGGGTTTTGCCTTGTTTAGCCATAATAGCTTCTGCGTCTGTAGCGTCTATTAAAGCTTGATTAACTTGCTGCAACTCCTGTTCCAGAAGTCTGTCTGTCGTATCGTCTGTTGGAAATGGCATTTAATAACTCTTTTTTGGTGTTCATTAAATTCTCTTTATATTTCAAGTTAGATTTCAATTGTTCTAACTTAGCTTCATTTCTTGCTTTATTGTTATCTACATCTTTTTGCTTAACAGCATCCGCTTGTTTTAAAATAAGGTCTTGCTGTGCTTTAAGATTTTCTTGTTTTGCCTGTCTCCCTGCTTGAGCCTGGACGTTTCTGTCTGCTATCTGGGCTTGCATTTCTTCGTTTCTGCGAATCATAAAACTCAAATCTCTTGATAACTTTTTAATATTACCACCAGAACGTATCTGTTCAAATATATACATCCATTGAGAAAGATTGATTTGTATTTTTCCATCCCTTCCCGGTGATAATGCTTCTTCTGCTGCCGACATAAGCGATTGTATTTCCTTATCGGTAGCCCTGGTTTCTAAATACATCCCATATTCGGCTCCATTTCTTTCCATCTGCCTTAACATCTCCACTTTTCTCCCCCCTATAATCCTATCATAAGCGTCTCTAGAGGCCGGATTATTACGAATAAGAAGTTGGATTCTTTTAGAAGAACAATCTGCCAACTTTTCTTTTAAAGAAAAAATATCATCGAATAAAGGTCTTAAAACATTATTTGTTCCTGCTGTTGCTATTCTTGTGGCTGTGGCTGTTTGATCTTCTTGCGGTGTTTGTCCTAAAGGAGCCGGATTTATTCCGGTAGCTTTTTCTATGAATTGCAGGTTTCTGTGTATTTCTTCTGCTGTTACAGCCATCAATGCGCCTAAATTACCTTCAATCTGTTTAATAGGGAATACTTCTCCCCCACGATACCTTTCTCCAAGGGGTATGTCCTGATAAGGAAGTCTGCCGGTATGATAAAACATATTAAATGCTTCAAGTTCAGACATTTCCTCTCCGCCAACAGTTAAGTTTCTAAGCAACCTTAAGTTTAGTGCCCATCCACCCGGATGTGATTTAATAAGCGCATCCTGATATTTTAACCATGCCATTTGTAAATTATCAAGATAAGGAATAATACTTTCTATGATTGATCCAAACATCATTGTTGGATCATCATTTATCCCTCGCCTAACAAAAATAGGCAACATTGGTTCTTTTTTGCTTTCTCTGGATTGATTGGGTCGTGGGCCATAATTATAAACCATATCAGTACCAACCACCCAAGAACATTGATAAACAATCCTTTTTCTGGTCTTTATTTCAGATTGTTCTACTCCCTTTTTTGCTCTATAATCACTAATGGGTTTTATTTCCTTTCCAAAATCTATTCGATGATTTATTTCCCGACCATACCCATCTTTTATCTTTAATTTTCTATCTATATTACAATCCTTCCAAAAATGATGATAAACAGGTACTTGCATATCAAGAAGAGAATTGTCATAAGATGATGGCCCAGTATATCTTCCCCAATCAAGAGATGCGATATTATTATACATACCTGCATACTTTTTGGCTGATTTAATAATTTCCTTGGAAGGGAATCCCATTTGAACCAACTTGCTTACTTTAACAAGTTCAAAATAACCACCATATTCTGCGTCCTTAAAGCCACCATCCATAGAATACTGCATGGTAACATTACCCGAATCACAATATTTCCACCTTTCCTCACACGTCTCCAAATCATACTCGCTCAAACCAGAAATCATATTGAGTTTAACAATATCATTCACATACCTTTTTTTCATAGAATCCCAATCGCTCATCAACTCTGTATATTTAATAAGCTCTTCCACAGCGATAGCATGCTCCCCACGAAATCCCCCCATATCTTTATAAATCTCCAATTCCTCTAATGTAACATCAGACGGCATTTGGCTGCCCCCACTCAAATCCATACCGTATTGATTTTTTATTGATTTTAAAAAATCTATATTTTTTACATCAAACAATATATCGTACATTTTCCTTTCTTCTTCTTCAATGGAAGAATTATCTACGGAATTCACATAACAATTCTCATCATATACAGAAAATATCCCCTGTATAGCATTCATTAAATTTGTAGCAACACTTACTATTTTAGTATTAATATTTTCTAATGCCTTTCTCTTTGCTTTAGCGGTGCTTGTCCATACACCATCCACATCAGAAGAAGAAGATGTGGGGGTTGATGAAGTAGAGGGTGCTCCATTAAGGAACATATTAATGTACTTTGACTCATTTTGGTTGCCATTACCATAATCACGCAACGTTTGCATATAACTATAGGCTGTACCAGGAAGAAAATTTTTATCCTGCATAAGCATAGAAAATGCTGCACGAGTAATGTCCCGGCAATATTCTGGTGTGTCTTTTTTCTTTGGGTCTGTTGTTTCGTAAAGAGGGAGGGTATACTTTCCTGTTTTTTTGTATTCTTTTTTCGTCCCCGCGTCTTCGTATAACTTAGCAATTATTGAAGGCATGTTTTAAAATTTTTACAAATTTACGGATAATTTTATATCCACTTTGTCACATCTATTTTTTCATCCTCAAACGTTCTCATAATATCAACATACATGCTTTCCTGCCCCATTAAACAACCAGCCATAGCAACAAATAAATCCCTGTTTTTCATATCATCTGGGCCTTCAATATCCAGAAGCTCTCTGATAACTTCAGGATGTTCGCAACGTGTAGAATGAAGATTCACCCAGTCTCTCATAATATTAAAAATTTTTGCCTTAACGGTTGGGCCTGCGGTAGTCCATCCAGGATTGTTCTTTATTTTCCCGGTAGCTATATCAACATCATACAAAAGATAACCGGAAAAGCCCCATTCGATAAACTTATCTGCTACAATTGAAACATTCATTTCAGGGTACATCATGGACCCATATAAAATGCACATATTAAGCATGTCTCTGGCATATTCATCTCTTGTTGGGGGTCTATAAACGTATGTGCAAACAAAACGGGCTGTTTCATATTCTGATACTGGTTTTGTTGATGGGTCTCTGTTCGGATCATGTTTATAATATACCGCACCACCTCCATCAGAAACCCTATATCCATCTGTTTTTTCTAACCTATAAGCATCTGCGGATGCTATGAAAGAAGTTTTATAAACTGGTCTTTTTATTCCCTGATCTTCTATAATCAGGCTTTGCCGCTCTTCAGAAGGAAGCCAACTTATTTTAAATCTTCCATTTGGATTATCTACAAATTTAACAGGACCACCAAAACCGGAAACAGGGACAATATCTCCTGGTCTTATCTTATCATCAGCTTCAAATTCAAGATAATTAAGTCTTGCATTTAATAAATCAGAATTAAAAATCTGGTTTCTTCCCGTATTAGCAAAACAATCCCTAAAACTTTTGGGCGTCATTCTCTTCCAACCAGCGAGTCTCACCAAATCACCACTAGCCCTTATATCTGCCTCTTCATTTTCAAGATATTCCCTACAACCCATTATTTGTCCTTCTTTATTTTTTACAATTCTGGACATATATGGAATTTGATAATCTTTAGGGCTATCAATTATAGGTTCTCCGTAAGGGCCTATAAAACCCTGATAAGATTCCCAGATAGGAAAATAAATATTTATTAAGCCGGATCTCGTCTGTCCATTAGTCATTCTATCTTGGAAGTGAGATGCTCGTGTAAGTTTTTGAAATTCCTTCGCAGATACCAGCTCCATTTCATCCACAGTACTCTTGCACAGAATTAATCCCTCTATTTCTCCACCGAGAGCAACGCATCGCTTATGTACATCATGTCTCTGGTCTACACTCTCCCCTTCTGTTTTCCCAAGTTCATCAACATTTAATATATTAATTTTCTTTGAATCATAATAATGTCTCTTTGCTGTAGTAGCATAATCTGTTTTACTATTTAAACCGCCAATAAAATCAGAGGATGTGAACCTCGCCTCACTAACCAAATTAAAGCTGGCCATCATTGGCCTAAAGAAAAATGGCATTTTCTTAAATCCCAACAAAAACTTTTCTTCATATATTCCACTTGCTGTACTTTCTTTATTCCCCTGAATTCCATTATAAAATTCAAAATTACTTGTGACTTCGCATGCGTCTACATCCTCTCCCTTGCTACTATCTCCAACCCTTCTGCCTTTTAAAAAATTTGGGCCATAAACAGTTCTTGCGCCCATATCCTTCATCTTAGGTGTGCCATCTGGATATAATATTAAACTTCCGTCTGAATTATACTCCGGGCTTAATGTAGTTGTATAACAATATCTAACAGCATGAAACCATTTCCTATCCCTTTCCCAATATGTGGGTTTTCCTTCGTTTGTTTTTAACTGTTCTAAACGCCAATAATTCAAATAAAAAAAATGCCACCCGTCTAAAAATGTTGGCTTGCCATGAATAAACACCCATTTTCCAAATTCCCTAAAATACCACTGTCTTCTAATCCAATCAATTTCAGAAATATACTCATCTGGTTTATCTTCTATTTCTTTCCATAAAGCATCATAAATCTTCCTTTCAAAAAGAAATGGGGATTCATTTTTTCTCCTGTTTCTTTTCATCATTTCTCTAACGGAACGTTCTGCATACTTCAGCTTTTCAGGGTATATCTCGTATTGGAAATATTGGTCTTTTGCCGGTAGACCATAATTATCTATTAATTTCCAGTCTGGCGGTTCCGGTAATGCTATCTTGAATTTTTGTAAATCAGGATCATCAACATTATAATAAATAAATTTATCCGCATTTGAATATCCATCAAGAATCCACTTATCAACCTTCCCTCTATTATGCCTTATTGCCTCCGCTTTATCCATTATTCAAATTATATGGGTCTGGTAGTATTTGTTTTAAAGTTCCTTTTAGTTTAGCTTCAGCTATTTCTTCCGGCCTTATGCCCAATTGGAAATTATCAAGTTCGTAATATAAGCCATCCAACAAAGAAGAGCTGTCATCTCCTAAAAATAACCTTTCTCTAAGTTTTGACATATCGTCCGTGAAAGACTCTATGTTTTTTCTGATTTCACCCACTTCCTTTACCCCAATATCAGAACGAAGAAGTTTTTCCATTTCTATTGCCCTCGCCTGTTCATATACACAATACTGTTCAAACATTGGATTTCTGTTAAGTAGAATTACCCTGACAAAAAGAAGTGATGTTGGTTGTGGTCTGCAATAAAATATCTCTTCTACGTTTTTTGGGAACTTCTTTCCTTTGGCGAGTATTTCGAAGCCTGCAAGAAGGGCTGCCTGTTTTTTTCTTCTGAGTAAGTCTGGGATGGTTTTGAAAAGTATGTTCTCTGAATACATAAGAAAAGCATACTTCATTAATTTATCCGGATCTACCCCCACATTTGATCTCTTAATAGAAAATTCTTTGTATTTTTTAAGTTCAGGAAATGATTGTAATACCGATTTATCTGTGTTGGCTAAAACATTAAATCTCTGATCACGAAAATCATCTGCGGTAAATTTTACTTTGTCCATATCCCGTTAGTTTTCGCAAAAATACAAAAAGCAGAGGACATGCCTCTGCTCAAAACGAAAACTAAAAGAACTACTAGCTGGGGTAGATCGCCGATATGTTCCACCTCTGAACGATTTTGTACATTTTTCTATTGTCGAATATGGCGAAAGCATAAGATTCCAAATCCCATGTTTTACGCGGATCTTCAATTAAAAACCTGTCTCCCGTTTTTAATTCCTCCGTACCATAATCTGTACGTTTTAAATCTTTTTTATCACCAGGTATTCGATATTTTCGATTTAAACTTCCCACATACTTTACCACCCCTTCATTTTCTATATATTTTTTACCAACCCGCTTTACTTCTTTCCCGGCAATAATAAACGTGTCATTTTCTTCTATCTGCTCATAAAGTACGTAGCCGTTACACATAATTACCTCGTTACCACGTATTGCCAACTGTATGGCATTGTAAGGAACAAGTTTCATTATTCGTTTATTATCATCTGTAAAAATATAGCTGTTCCATGCATCAAAATGATTTACATATACAGTATCTCCCTCCTTAATCTCAACATCACACTCCCAAATTTGAGAACTTCTATCATCTTCGGCTATGGTTATGTTAGAACACGCCTGAATAACAACCCCTCTCCTTGTAGCAAAACCAGCCCAGTTATATGATTCTAATCCATGAGTTATAATTCCCCCAACAGTTTTTCTTACATCTTCAGGGAATACCTCTATTAAAACTTTATTGGTTTTAGGACCAATCTTAAATTTATCCAAGTCTATTTGAATTGGTGTCAGCAACTCAAACTCATTCTTCTTTCCTTTCTTACTAAACCCTTTCATAATTCCAAAGCAAATTCATCAATAAGTTTACTTATATCATGGTTCTTCTCCATCATTTTTTTTAAGCCTTCTTTCTCATCAAATGAGATGACGGACTTAGAGAATGTGGCTTCGTCTTTGTGCTGGTCATAAATATGCAAAATATCCGCATGAAGCAGTTCATCAAATTTCGGTTCCACATGGAACACCCTATTATCTTCCCCAACCAATAATGTAAAAATAATATCAGGAAAATTCATATCAACAACAAGCGTTCTTCTCATGATTTCAAGTATTCGTTTATGTCGTTATGCTGAGCATATTTATTTCTGTGATCTATATACTTAATTCCCACATCATCAAGCTTTTTTATTGCCCTGTCCGCTGCTTCATCATTATCTAAATATAAATTATTTTTCCCTTCGGTGGACAGATACTTATAAACATTAGGAAACGTGGTTAGGGTGTTTAGAATAATAGCAACACCAAAAGGAGTGTTCGTCTTATTAATTGTAAGATACGATAAAAAATCAAAAAATCCCTCGAATACATACCTATCACCATAATCTCCGATCAACGTGAACCACTTAGGGCGTGTGCTTATCTTAAAAAATCCATTTCTCAATTCATATCCTCCAAGATTATTCTTGAACCCGATCAATCTATAAGTTTTACCATTCTTAGAGTTTGGAAATTGTACATGAATCTGCTTACAATATTTCTTTGCAATTTCCACATCAACACATCTTTTTTCAATATATCTTATTAAATCATCATCCTTGACCTCGCTTCTTTCTACAATAAGTATATTTTCCTTGTCAGGAGCAGTGTCTTTCGTAAAAATACGAACATTACTTTTCTGTTCTCCAAGAAGAATATCTAATGCTCTGCCAAATTCGCAACCCTCAATCTCTCTTACCAAATCTATAACGTCTCTCCATTTATTATCATCGTTCCCGAAGTCCTTCCATTTATTTAATTTTCTGCTTACCGCAAGAGAAGCCGTTGTGTCTCTTGACGGTCTGTTTGGTAATGGGGATATATACATCCAATACGATCCTTTACTTTTTGGTTTTAGCCCTTTACTTGCCAAATAAGAAGTAATGTCGCTGTTTCTGGCTTGTATTATTCTGTCTTTATCCAATCGACTCTATTTTTATTGTTTTGGATGTATATTTACTGTACTCCCTTACACTGTCTAAAGCTATTTCCAGCTTGGATTTGTCTGGAATACTCATGCTTTTCATCCCGAATAATGCGCCCATTATATAATCTTTTCCGTCCCCTATTGCAATCCAGTTATTTTTTACATGATAAAGAACCCCTCCTTTCCAGTGTAAAAGATTCCCGTCTATTGTTACAATTAAAAGTTCTATATTTTCAAATTCTTTTTCTTCCGGTATTGTCCTTAAGGATTCAAGTATTGATTGGAAAGTATATTGGGGAAAGTTTAAGGCATCAACAAGGAGATATTGGTGGAATAGTTGCGAATTTATAATGCCAATGAGTAATTTATCTTTTATGCGAATGATGGGCACGTTTTCTATTTCAAGCGAAAGACCATCATCCATATAAGAAACACAACATCCTAAATATAATTCTCGCTCTCCTTTATACGCTACAAATGTACCCATATCTATAAAAACAACTCATATTCTCCAATATAACAAATTCCATATTCTAATACAAAAAATCCCATACCATTTTCCTCTTCATCTTCCTCCATCTTTGCAGACAATTCAACAGCAGCATTAAAAGCGTCTTGCTCTGTTTTATAAATTTCACTTTCGCCAAAATATGATTTAAGTTCTTTTTTCCTTTTCTTTGAACCTTCTGGAAAATAATCTACATTTTCAATAGCCTGTGCGCAGGTTATCCTATAACCATCCGGGAACTTTGCAATATATATTCCATTATCTGCGCTCATAATTAAATTTTTACTCCATGTGCTAACATTATGTCGAGTAACTCATAAAAATCTTCTTTTTTCATTACCACGACTTCTCCTTTGTAATTTCTTTTATGGAAAATTACATTGTATTTATCATCATCTGGCATTTCAGAAAGAATGTCATGATATGGCGGTGTGCGCTCAAGAGCTTTTATTTGTATACCAAGGAATCCTGTTTTGATTAAGTCCCTTTTTTCAACATCATCTATATACTTAGATGCATACCTTGATGTTTCACAGTCTGGATAATAATATTTACGAAGTTCTTTTCTTATCTGGAGCTCGTACCCTATTCCTTTTTTTCTTGCGTTTTTCATATATTGATTTTACGATAATTTCCTCTTACAGTTTCTATATCTTTTTTACAATAATCATAAATTTCCTGATGCTTCCCATCATTCCATGCATCCAAAACTTTTGATCCATCCATATCTTTACTGTAAGGAACTCCAAGATATTCTGCTATGACGTTCTGTGCAACATAATACTTGTAATTCAAAAAGCCCCAAATCTTCATTACATCTTTTATGTGTTCTTTACCTTGATAATCTGTAAAACCCCTTAAAAATCTGGTTAAGGAAGAAAGGTTATACTTTATCGCTTTGTGGTAGATGTTTAGAAGGTCAAATTCCTGAATGTTGTGTCCAATAATATCAACAGAATATTTTTTACTTTCTTTCTTGTCTATTAATTCCTGAAAGGATTTAATAATCTCTTCTTCTGTCCCGGTTAATGCATCAGGCTTATCATCATCAAATGCATATCCTATACATACTATCCTGTTAAAATGAGAGTCGAGGGCTTGTTTTCTATATCCCTCGTCAACCTTTATGGCAATTTGCTCTTTGAGTTCGTTCCATTTTTGAATTAGAATAGGATATTGTTGTTTCCGGTATTCTTCTGCAAGTGCAGCTTTTCGGTTGCCAACCTTTACGTCCCATAACTTAGGTCTGGGGGGTGGTTCAATTTTCGGATATTCTCCTGCGGGAATAGTTTCAATGTCAATAAAAAGTTCTCTGTCCATTATGCCATATTTTTTATTTCAAGTAATTTGAAAAAATCATCATAAATAATGCCTATTTTTTTTAATCCATTGTTAAATACATCGTCTGTTATAATTTCATTCGTATCTAAATTCACACCATAAGTCAATATATTTGATCCATCTCTTAATGGTTTACCAAAATATATTCCTCCAATGGTAACATCCCCATCTCCTTTATTCCATAAAACATAAAAATGAAATTTAGGTTTTTCTTTTTTATTACTGAATATATTCCACCCAGCATAATAATGTGCTAATTTTGCCATCCTTCTTCTATCTGTAGTGAAAGTCCCCCCGACAAAAGGAATGTCAACGAAATCTTTGGTATGCTTATTTATAAATCTAATAAATCTTGTGGACTTATACTTATATTCTTTCATAATATTTAATCATTTTTTTTACCAATCCGCCCTAACTTACTAACAAGTTCAGAATTTATTGTTCTCCCATCCTCAAGCGTATAGCTATTATTAAGAATAGAACAATCAATAATCATTAGTGTGTCGTTTTGAAAAATAATCGTATCACCAACCACGCCCTGAAAATTATCAATCTCATCAAACATATTATCAGAACAATCTTTTAATAAGTAAAAAAACAAAATAATTACTCCAACAAAAAATAAAGCGCCTAAAAATGATTTCATAATTTTAAGGATTTAATATTTCCATTTCACATACACCCCACCATTCATGAGTTCCGAATGGTGATGTTGCTTCAAAATCACCTGAATAAATTTCTTTCCATTCTTTTTTCTTTTTTGCTTTATGTTTGCGAAGTGCTGACTGCGCCCCTTTTCTTGTTAAATGCAAGCTGACTGTTGCTGCTGCGCTCTCGTAAATACAATCATTATATAAAAAAGCAAATACCTTCATTTGATTATTATTCTTTGATATCGTTAAATTTTTCTCATCACTCTGTATTTTTTTAAAAAAAATATTTTTTGCGATAGGGTTAGCTAAAACTTTTTTCATAAAATAAGTCATTGGTGCTTCCATTTTTTTTTCTAATATTTTAATGAGTTCATTTTTCATTTTCAATATATCAGATTTTAATTGTTTTTTTAGTTCTTTTCCCATAAAACCATAAAAATCCAATTCAATCTTTTCATCCCAGTATTCATCACTTTTAAGAATATTTTCTCTCTCCATCTCTTTAATTTTAAAAAGAAGCTCCCCCGAAGGGGAGTTTCAGCTTCCGTTAGTCATCAGCCATGCGCCTTTCTTCTAGGAAGTGTTCGTGTAATGGCTCGATCACATCACAGTCATCCGCATCTATCATATCTTTACGATTACGTATATTTTCAATAATGTTTCGTATTTTTATGAAGTGCTTATACAGATAAATAATAAATTTCTGCGATTCTTCCTTTAATTCGTTAGCTTCCAATACTTTAATTATTTACATGTTAAACACCACAAATTTTCTTGACAAACTTATGTAAATTTTTAATAAAAAACAATTTTTTCTCAATTATTTTTTTTATCTTTATACCATGATTATAAATTTTGAAGAAATAGATAAATCATTTTTGCTTCAACCCCTGTCAAGAGAAAGTAGGTTGGAAATTTACAAAACAATCTATTTACAAGGAATAGACAAGGGAACTCATTTGGAGAGGTGTTCGGTAAAAAAAACAAATTCATATAAAAAAAACAGGCATAAGAAAAGATTTATGGATACAATTTCCGATATTAACAACTATTTGCTTAGTGGTGCTGATGCCTACAAGCGTAAAGAATACAGGGTCAGACATCAGAAGAAAAAAGAAACAGAAAATTTATAATTATGAGTTTAGCAGAATTTTATTTGGAAAATGGAAATCATATTAAGATTTACCATAATGCAGACGTAATGGGAATGATAGATGAATATGAATATGCATTTAAAAACGATGGGTTTTTCTTTTTATCTAATTGGGGTGAGCACATAAAAGAACTTTACTACAATGGTAGACGAATTGATGATACTAATTTTTCTTTTCCGGTTAGAAAAATAGATTTGCATAAATTTGAAGATTAATGAGAATTTGTAGTGCGCCGGATTGTAATTACAACGTTTTCGGAACAGATAAAAATACAGGGAAAGGATATTGTAAAATACATCAATTCCTGAGAAGTGATATTGTACGAACAATAAAGAAGAAATCCGTCAAAGAAAGAAATAAATGCTTGTCAAAAAATAAGTATGACTTTGATGTGTTTCAGTGGGGATTCAAATCTGAGTTGAGTATGTTTAAATGGATATGGAAAAATCGTCCTCACAGATCTGAAATAAGTGGAAGAGATTTAACTAAAGTAAATCACAATTTATTTCTGAATATGTTTGCACACATTCTCCCCAAAAAACAATATCCCTTATTCAGATATAACCCGGATAATATAATGCAATTGGTCCCGATTGAACACACCCTTATTGACCAGGGAACAGAAAAAGGAAGAGAAAATTATAAAAAAGAATATTCAAAAACTGATTTTAGTATATTTTACAATAAAAAGAAAGAGTTGTTGAAAAGTTATCCTAAAAAATATATTTAAACATGGGGAGTGTTTACTTAAACGAAAGAATGCTAAATAGAGGAAAGTCTGTTCGTAATGGGTGGAGTGAACTACCCACCCACGCCAAAGGCGATGGGATGGGCTTCAGGAGTCAGCACTTTGACTAAATAATACCTATGTTTAATATGAGATATTTTACCAGAACATAAAAGAGAAATAGAACCAATGGAAACATTTAATTTGTCAGCAGCATCAACCACTCCATTACAAACAATAGTTAGGGATGCGTCTTTATCAAACATTTCTATTTGCTTCTTTTTCATTTTTTTACCTGTCATTATTTCTCTCATTTTTTCTGAATGTCCTTTAGGCATCTTTTTCCCTTTATTCCAACTTGGTTTCCCTTTCATTGATTCAGATATTTTCTTTTTTGTTTCATCTGATAGCTTTAGTCCAGTATGGCATTTAATACTTGCTTCCCTTTGTTTTTGGGTGTGCTTTTTACCTGTTTTAGATTTAATCATTTTTGCTTTTGTTTCTTCTGACATTCTACCCTTATTAGTTCCCCCTAAATCTAAATTATATCCTTTAGGAGCTATGCAATTGTATTTTAGTATAAATTCCCTTTCTAATTCATTTAATCTATTTAGGCAATTCACATCATTAACTAATATAGTTTTCACGAACATATCTTTGCCGTATTTTTTTACAGCACATTTAAAAGCAATTCCACTTCCTAAATATGTATTAATATTTCGTAGGTTTATGCTTTGTCCAATGTATTTTTTACCATTCACTAAACAAATCGTTAAATATATGTATCCCTTCATAAGTGCAAATATACTAAAAATCAAGACAAGTTATCAATATATTTGTCAAAATTATTAAAAATGTAAGTGTTAAAGGAGTCGCTTACATCCCATCCACGCTAAAAAGCGATGAATGGGTTTTACGCTCCATTTTATAAAAATTTTCTTAGGCATTAATAATACCACCTACATTCTTAATATATATAACATTATAATATACCACTACATATATTCATATATACTATATTCTTCTTTTAATAAGATATAGATATAGATATAGATATGCGATTTTCTTTTATTCATGCGTGGTACAGAGCGAGATTTTCCACGTATCGTTATCTAATCTTCCACGAATCATTATCTAATCTTCCATAAATCGTTATCTTGTTTTACATTATTTATGGAAAATCTAATTTTTTTCAAAAAATAATTTGTCTGGTGGTATATTTAATTAATAATTCATATATTTGCGGAAAATAACAATATCTAATTATGGAAAATAAAATAACCAAAGCCGTAAAACGAGAAAACTTTATCAAGGTTTTTTTAGATGATTTGAGAGGATTACTTAAAATTGAAAATTTTGTTCAATATAGCGTAATGGTCTATATTTGGAAAAAGTTAGATTGGAATAATAAACCTTTTTATCTTCAACAAGCAGAAAAAGAAGAAATAATAAAAGAACTCGATCTTAAAAACACACAATCTGTATCAAATGCACTAACCAGACTTGTAGAAAATAAATTATTAAAAAGAATTCATAAGGGATATTATGAAATAAATCCTAAATTTTTCTTTAAGGGAGATGATGATGAAAGATATAGACTTGTTGTTGAATATGAAATTATAAAAGACCCTAAAACCCCAGAAAAAACAACTACATTTAAAAAAAATGAACCAGTATTAGAGGCGTTTTAATTTCACACTTTCAATAGCTCGCCAATTGGTGTAACTGGTGGGCTTTTTATTCTTTTTAAAATTATTCACACATAAATTTGGCACAACATTCGAAAAGGATGCAAAACATCCTTCTTTCTTGTTGGCAAATTTTTCTTTTAAATTGGAGTTATGCCTGAAAATCAGGTATTAGTGAAAAATTTTGAATTACTTATATAAAGTAGTTGGCAGTAATGTCGCAAGCGGTCAGGCAATCAAATTTGCCCATTATCGCAATTGCGTTGTTCGTACACTCTATGACCTAATTCTGGATGCATAATATATCCAGTGCCTTTGCATTTTGGGCAAATTCTTTTTTTGCCCTTATTACTGCCAACGCTCGGTTGTTCTATTTTACACCAATGGGTAATTCTATTAATTTTACATGTAGTTGTATCGTATTTATCATATCTCCAAGGTTTAGAAAGTTCTTTTTCGTCATCATCAAAATAACATATTTCTACAAATTTATTTTCTAATCTACATAATATTATCCCGTCACTTTCTTTTGGCTGCTGTGTTTTAATGTTTATCCATTCCATCGCACTATATTTTAAGTTAAGTATTTCAAATTAAGTTCTGTGATATGTGTTGGGCAAACTACCCATACCGCTGTCCGTTAACAATATTATGAAAAAATATTCACATGAAAAAATATTTAAGCAATTATTTTATCAATTTTTTATCAAAAATATTTGTTTATTAAAAATATATTTCAGTACTTTGTTTTCGAAACTAACGGAAACTTTATATGAAAGACTTATTAAAAATTGGAAGTAAACTTAAAAGGGCAGGTAAATTATCGCCTGTTGAGCCGACAAAAGAAAGCGTCAATCCTTCGCCAACTACACCAAACATCAAAGAATCACCAAACAATAACATTCTTTCTGACGGCCAATCTACTGAGGATATAATAGAAGAAACAGAAAGAGAAATAGAAAATAATATCTATAAAGAAATTTCAAAAGAAGGACGCACTTTTACTCTTGACAAGGCCAATTGGATAGAAAATAACAATGGAGATGTTGTTATTCAAATTACAATTCCCAAAGAACAATGTCTTGAAATTGGAACATTTTTAATTAAACATTCATGAGTGTAGTAGCAACAATTATATCGGAAGATGGGGCGTGGATAGCATCTGATTCATGTTTTTATGATGATTGTAGTGTTTATAGAACTGAATATAAAAAGATATTCAAACATGAGGATATTCTAATAGGGGTAGCGGGGAAGACAATAATAATTCATGAGCTAAGAAAGATGGTTAATGAAACACAATTTAATCCTGTAGCAAAAGATTTAATTGATGAAGATTTTGTATATACAAATTTTATTGATCATTTAAGGGATAATGATGTGGTATCTACGCTTGATGGATTGTGGAATATATTAATAAACACAGGCAAAAAGATTTTTGAGATTGATAATAATTTTACTGTCTTGTCTTGTGAGCTTCCATACGCTTCAATAGGCGTAGGCCACGCAGAGGCTATGGGGAGTCTCATGACATCTTCCCTTTTGTCTGGAAAAATACCACTTAACGGAACAGACCTTATAAGGGCAATTAACGTAAGCAAAACATTTAACCAGGCAGTAAGGGAACAGATACAAATAATAAAATTGTGAATTTATCTTTTGCAAATAAAAGAAGGCTGGTGTGGTTAATTAATCGTGTGTGCGAGGATTTTGATGTAACAAAGGATGAGTTGTTTTCAAAATCAAGAGAGGGGAATATCCCTATTGGAAGATTTGTTGTTTGGTATAATCTGTTTAATCACCTTAATGTCTCAAAAATCAATATAGCTCGTATTTTTAATAAGAGAGATCACGCAGCTATTATAAACGGGTTAAAAACATACAAAAATTTATCAGACACAGAAAAAGATTTTAACAGGAAAGTGAGTAATATAGAAAAAGATTTTCTTTTTCAGTTTCCATCTCAAAAAAGAAATCAATCTTTGAAAAGAGAGCTTACAAGTAGAATTTTTAACAATCAATATTATAGACCTTGGGCAGATATAGGACGATTATTAATCAGGTGAACTACCCACCCACGCCAGAGGCGATGGGTTGGGCTTCGTGGGTCAACACTCTCTCTAACGAGGGCAGTTCGCCACGATTTTTAAGTCTGTGTTCCCCAGACAAATTATTTTTAAGAGCAAAAGATTTTATGTTACAAGCAGCATTAACATCCCTATCAAGAACAGAACCACACTTCGGACAAGTCCATTCACGGTCTTTAAGCGTAAGTCCTTTATTGATATGCCCACAATTAGAACAAGTCTTTGACGATGGCGACCAACGTCCTATCCTTAGAATGTTTTTACCATACCAGCCTGCCTTGTATTCTAACATAGCTACAAAAGTTGACCAGCTAACATCATTTATTGTTTGTGCTAAATTGTGGTTTCTCACCATATTACTAACAGCTAAATCTTCTAAGCAAATCGTTTGGTTCTCACGAATTAACTTAGTAGATGTTTTGTGTAAAAAGTCTTTGCGTTTATTGATTACTTTCTCATGTAGCAAGGCAAGGTGTTGTTTAGTGCGTTTGCCTTTATTCTTTGAATATTTTTGTTGTACATATTTTAATTTGCTCTGTGCTTTGTGTAGATATTTTGGGTTATCGAATACCTCACCTTCTGATGTAATGGCGAAGTCTTTTATTCCAAGGTCGATACCTATAGTACTGTTTTCTTTGATAGGTGCTTTAGTAGGTTTTTCAGTGTTAGTATCAACCAATATAGATGCAAAATACTTTCCAGTAGGCGTTCTACTTACCGTTGCACTTTTAATATTTCCTTTTATTGGTCGGTGCAAAACAATTTTAATACCTTCTTTAAACTTAGGAATAATTAGAAGGTTATTTTCTATAATGACATTCTGTGGAACAGCAAAAGATTGTTTGCTTTTATGTTTTGATTTGAATTTCGGAAATCCCGCACCCTTGAAGAATTTCTTAAAAGCAATATCCATATTCTGTATAGCTTGTTGCAAGGATTGGCTATTAACTTCCTTTAGCCATTCACATTCTTTTTTAAGTTCAGGTAGTTGCTTAATTAAATCAAAAGGGGAAAAGTTGTGTTTAGAACCTAAATATGCTGTGTTTTTTGTTTCTAAGGCTAAATTATACACAAACCTATTACTTCCAATATGCTTGGCTATTAACTCTTTTTGCGAGTTTGTAGGGTATAGTCTATATTTCATTCCTTTCAACATAACACAAAGATACAATTTATTTTGACAAAACAATTTTTTTGTTTAAATTTACAAAATGCAAGTGTAACAGGAGCCGCTTACATCCCATCGGCTAAAGACCGATGGGTTTTACGCTCCGTCATATAAAATTAACGATATGAACACATTAAAATTAGTAAAAAATGTAGCAAAACAAACCGGAGTTGACAAAGAGACTGTAGACCTTATTGTCAACGTTACCTTTGGTGAGATCAAAAAGAATCTTGAAAATAAGATTGAAGTACATATTTCCAGATTCGGAAGATTTATTATAAAACACAGAAACCCCCGTCCGGCACACGACATGAGAAACAAAAAGACCATAATGATACCGCCCAGGGACGTGCCTTTTTGGAGACCATATTTTGGGCAGAAGGGGGTTTGATATGTGGAAATATATAGTAACTTGGTGTTTAGTTGTAATATATCAGGGGATTCCGTTTTGTGAACTCGATGAATTTGACAGAATAATTAAATGGAATTATGATACATATACAACAAATGAATGTAATCACGAGGCGATATTTACTAATAAAAATGACGCCTTGGCATTTATTGAGAGAGCATCATTTGAAAATGATGTAGAGAATGTTATTCTTGATAGTATTGAGGTGGATACTTCTTTTCATGAATTATATGATTCTCTTTTTGTAATGCCAGATTCTGTATGGAAGATTATTGTGGTAGATACCATTTCTTTTTATCCAGACACAACATTTAATCAAAATTATTATTACTAAATTTGCATTGTTACTAACACTTTTGCCCATGAAGGCAAAAAAGAAACATATAGACATAGGAACATTAAGGGATTGTTTAGTAAAGGCTTACTTAATAAGCCGCCCTTTACCCGCTGAATATTTTAAGGGCGGGCCTCCGGCCACCAAATTCGAGCTTGGGTGTTGGAGTGAGGATGATTTGCAGGAATTAAACAGGCAGAACATTGATCCGTCTGTTGTCCTGCATAACTTTACGGTGGAAGCTTTTAAAGTATTATAGGCATCCCAAACATATCTTTTGATAAGCTAACTGTTCTTTTAAGAAACGGAAATGGAAATCGGAACGGCTATAAGAGACCTCAGAAGAGCACAAAAAATTAGCCAAAAAACACTGGCGAGAAGAGCTGGTATTGGGAAATCTTATCTGTGCTTAATTGAAACAAACACCCGCATTCCAACGCTTAAAATGATAGAATCTATAGCAAAAGGGCTTAAAGTGTCTTATGTTAAATTTTATCTTTATATGATTAAAGCGGAGGTTCGGGAGGAAGAACAGATGATACACGACATACTTAATTTATTAACAAACTATATATAGATGAATTTAATTATTAGATTTATAGGTTTTATCATTATACTTTTAGTGTATATTCTGTACTTGCCGATGTATGTACCATGTGTGATAATTGTTGGTAGTTTGGAGTATAATTCTTTTATGTTTACGCTCTTGTCATTGGGAAAGGCAATGATGGAGTAATTGTTAACTTTGGAACCTTAAATTTTAAAGCTATGTTCGAAATATTCAAACTTATTTTAATCGTGTCACTTATATCTCTGATTGGCACAGGATTTCTAAAAATGTTCGTATTTGATCAGATTTTTAATGACAAATCTTATTACTTAAAAGGATGCGATATTTTTAAAATAATCGTAATCATAGAAACAATATTAGTTTTTGGGGTTGGACTTTGTGGGATGCTTATAATAGTTATATTTAATTTGATATGATATTTTTTGTTCCATTAGGAATTAATAGTCTGTGGGGGAATAATGAGCTTAAATATATGCTCAGATCCTTACAAGCTAATTTTGTGGATGAATTTGATGTAGTTCTTTATTCAACCACTACCCCTGAATGGTACAAAGGATATTCAGAACAAATAGAGAGATTTTATCCTGACATGCTATTAAAAATAAACAACGGACACAGGCCGTTTGAAAATTACTTTGATGTTTTAAACAAAGTTTATATATACGTCAATTCAGAACAATGCCCGGAAGAGTTTTGTTATATATATGATGATATTATCCTCCTTAAACAAATAGATAAAACGGGGATAAAGAATGTGCCTTGGCTACACTATACAAATAAACTATTTAAGGTAAACCAGTCTTCTCATAATGGGAAAACCACCAACCAAGCATATATTCTCCATAAAGCAAAGTACAGCTTTGAACATCATCTCCCTTTAATTTATAAGAGAGACTTATTGAAACAAATGTTCAATGAATATAAGTTTTGGGAACAGGCACGGCCATATTCTCTTGCCACACTATATTTTAATCTTTATCCTGATGAGTATTCAGGAAAACCATTGGTGGAGGAGAATGATTATAAAGTTGGATTCGAGGGTTTTTATGAGAACAGAACCACGTGTTTTAAACAGGACACTTATAAGGATATAGAGGTTGCTATAGCCGGGAAAACATGGTTGAATTTTAACGATACAGGTTTGTATTGGGGAAAACCTGATTATCCTTTAAAAACATGGATTGTGAAAAACTTTAAGAAAAAATCAAGATACGAATAAAATATTAAACTTATTTAGAAAAAATGCATTGGAATAGTTACTATATGATGGGGCAGTTCGCCGAAAAACACCTAAATAAAGATCAGGTGTTAAATATTTTGGATGTTGGTTCTATGGAGGTAGTGGATAGCGGAACATATCGGCCAATATTTGATGTTCCCGCGTGGACATATACAGGTTGTGATATGGCTGCCGGGGATAATGTGGATGTGGTTATTAATAGTCCGTATCACCTTCCTTTTGCCAAGAATACATTCGATGTGGTAATTACAGGTCAGGTTTTTGAACACGTAGAATTCTTCTGGGAATTAGCTACGGAGATTGCAAGGGTTGTAAAACCTGGTGGATATTTATGTATAATAGTACCAAGCACAGGACAGGTACACAGATTCCCCGTTGACTGCTGGAGGTTTTATGAAGATGGAATGAAAGCAATAGCTAAATGGATAGGATTTGATGTTCTTGAGGCAAGGGTTGACGAGAATTCATGTTGGAAAGATGCCATCTTAATAGCTAAGAAACCATGACGAACGATAAACAAATAGTTATTTTTTTAAGACAATGTTTTTATTCTCCATGTTCTAAAGAGGACAATCGGGACAGGCCGGTGTGGTTTGATAAAGAAAAAATATTTCATAACCTGCTTCACACCATAAACCCGGAATTAGCACAGCTTGTTGTAGTTTATGATGAAGCGTTCGGGGAAAAGAAAGATACGTTTCTTCATTACTGGCACACCATAGACATCAACTGCGGAAATGAAGCCGATAGCTATCTTGCTTTAATGGATATTATTAAAAATCAAAAATTAAACAAAGAAATTATTGTTTATGTTTTGGAAGATGATTATCTTCACAGAAAAAATTGGTGCGAAGTTTTGTTGGAAGGATTTGAAACTGGTGCGAGATATGTGACGTTGTATGATCATCCAGATAAATATAATGATTATGGAGAATTAAAATCTAAAATTTTTGTTACCAAATCATGCCACTGGAGAACAACGCCATCAACAACAAACACTTTCGCTGTGAAATACGGAGATTTAATGGAAGACATGAACACGCACATAGCCTGGAGCAGTAACACTCCGGGAGGAATAAGTAACGACACCGGAAGATTCAACGCTCTTTCTGATGAGGGAAAATTATTGGTATCTTCTATACCGGGATATTCAACACATGTAAATAATCAAATGAGTCCATTAATGAATTGGGAAGATTATGTGTAAGCAGGGATATTGTGTTTATTATGATGTTGGTTTTGCTCTTTTTAGCGAAGGTTTAAGCGAGGGTTTATATGATGAATATTTAGAGAGCATAGATGAAACTATTTATGAATATATTAAAAATATAGATAGTGATATTAATGATTTAAAACCAAAAGGAATATTCAATGAGTAATATACTTGTAACCGGAGGTTTAGGGTTTATTGGTTCTCATATAGTTGACGAACTCATAAATCTCAAACATGATGTTTATGTCGTGGATGATTTAAGCGGGGGAAGCACGAACAATATAAACAGGAAATCTCACTTTTACCAGATGACAGTCAATGACAAAAGACAAATGAGTTGGATGTTTATAGACCATAAATTTGAATATGTATTTCATTTGGCTGCTTATGCTGCCGAAGGACTCTCTCATTTTATCCGTAATTTCAATTATACCAACAACGTGGTGGGTTCTATGAATATTATCAATGAATGCATAAAACATGAAGCAAAACTTATCTTTTTTAGTTCAATCGCTTGTTATGGAGATGCAGAACCACCGTTTACAGAAGAAACACAGCCACAACCCATAGACCCATATGGTATAGCTAAATATGCCACAGAACTTGATATAAAAGCCGCAAGAAAAATGTTTGGACTAGATTACATTATCTTTCGCCCATACAATATTTACGGGCCAAGACAACGACTCAACGATAAATATAGAAATGTTCTTGGTATTTTTATTAATCAAATTCTTTCTGATAAGCCATTGACCGTGTTCGGAGACGGCACTCAGACAAGAGCATTTTCATTTATAGGGGACATAGCCCCTAAAATAGCTCAATCTGCTTTTAAACCTGAAATGTATAATAAAATTTTTAACATAAGAGCAGAAAAAGCATATTCTGTAAACGATATAGCAGAAATGGTAAAGCGTGCTATGGGATCTCATCAACAAATAATGCACGTTAAAGCCAGAAATGAAGTACACAATGTATATTGTTCTATTGATAAAATAAAGAAACATTTTCCTTCCATAAATAAAACACAAATATGGGATGGAATTAATAAGATGGTTGAATGGGCAAATACTCAGGAAATTGAAGAATCGAAAGAATTTACGAACATAGAAATATATAAAAATTTACCTACAATATGGAAATAAAAAGATTTTGTTTGGGAGATATTCATGGTGCATATAAAGCGCTAATGCAGGTTATTGAAAAATCAGGGATAGATTACGATAATGATTTATTAATAAGCTTGGGGGATGTAGCTGATGGATGGAGTCAAGTTCCTGAATGTTTTGAAGAACTTATGAAGTTTAAAAATCTAATTTATATTTTAGGAAATCATGATCGGTGGTTGTTGGATTATTTCAAAACTTACAATAAACCAAGAATATGGACGTCCCAAGGAGGAGAAGCCACTTTAAATGCTTATTATAGAGTACAAGATTCAAATTATGAACAAAAACATGAGAAATTTCTTGAGAATGCGAAACCTTATTATATAACAAAAGATAATAAATTGTTTGTTCATGGAGGTTTTTCTTTAGTGAAGGATATTTCTAAGCAATCTATATATGATTTAACGTGGGACAGAGATTTATTTTGGTCTTATCTATTTTCTCCTATTTTTGAGGTAAAAGATTATGATGAAATTTATATTGGTCACACAACAACATCAAGAACTAAAAGTGATTTAAGTCCTGTACATATTCGTAATTTATGGAATATTGATCAAGGCGCCGGATGGGAAGGAAAATTAACCATAATAAATATAGATACTAAAGAATTTTGGCAAAGTGATTTGGTTAAAAATTTATACCCAGATGAAAAAGGTAGGTAAGATAACCCTTGTAGCTGTAAATTGCGATTGTCCAGATGATGCTGTAGCAGCACTCAGATATTCATAAAAATTTCGGCAAGGAAACCAATTGATCACAAAGTGTCGATTGGAGGAATTGCCGCCTCATAATTAAATTGTTAGTAAAATTAGTAATTATTTTCTGATACTTGCTTAGTTTGGGTATTTTTTTATTATCTTTGTAGAAAAAAGATACTATGTATAATTGGACAAAAGAACAAACGGAATTATTAAAGGGTATAAAATCAGAATACGACTTTGATAGAATTGCTGTGCTTGTTAATAAAACAAGAAGTGCTGTAAAAACAAAGGCTAACAGAATGAAGATATATTCATATCCTGAAATAGAGATATACCATACGAAAATACCAAAAGAAATAAAAGCGTATTTATCTGGACATTTCGATGGTGAGGGATGTATTAGAATGGAATCCAGATATTCAGGACGATTAAGTCGACGTTTAATTATAGCTGTATCATCAGCAAATAACCCTTCCTTAGAATTATACTCCAAATATTTCAATGGACATATAAGTGCTAAAAAACATTTTACTAACAAGCCTATGTTTTCATGGAGATTAACAAACCAAGAAGATTTATATAATTTTATAGAATTTATTTTACTTTTTAGTATTGAAAAACAACAACAATTAATTTTGGGTAAAGAATGGATTTTAAAAAGATGTGAAGAAAGAAAAACAGTTGCCTTATCAAATGAATTTATTGAATATTCAAATAAGGTAGCTGAGCAATTAAAACAGTTGAAAAAACTGTAAACAACCCGGTAAAATCGACTATGTTTTGCTCTTTGCATTCGTTGTCAGGTTTAAAACCCATCCGATCTTTAGTCGGTGGGTAGTTTATCACTGCAACTTTATAAACGGAAACGAAATATTAAATCTTAAAAGTAATGAAAAAGCATAAAGTAATAGAAGAGGATAAATCGGAGAAGGTTTATGAACTCCAATTCCATTGTCATGGATGGAGAGATTTAAGAAAAACATTTATTAAGGGTTTATCTATTGATGAGATTGAAAAACGCTTTTATAATCATAAAGATTTAATAATATGTAAATCTTCGAATGAAACTAATATAAAATGGTTGCGTATTAAAAAAGGTCTTATAGTTGGAATAAAAGATAAGTCAGGCTTTATAACTTTAGATGAAGGAATATGCGTTGCTGAAAACTTTTTTGATGTAGCTCATTTACATGATGACCATATATCTAATTGTGTAGAACCATTAGAAGATAAAATTGAAGAAGATTATTCAAATACAATAATAGAAATTAAATCATTCCAAGATGAAAAAGCATATATTAAAGGTTTATCATTAGATGATTTTATGGATAAGTATGGTAACTGCTATAATATATTGTCGGCCAGAATTACAGATGAAACCAATATAAGATTTTATAAAATGAAAAATAGAGTTTTATTTGGAACTAAAAACTCAAAAAAAGCTAGGTTAATAATAACTCTTGATAAAGGATTAATGGTTACTCCAAATATAGGTCGTGTTTTTGATTTTATTAGTGATGTTGGCCCATATTTAGAAGACATAAAGGAAGATAAATTCGAATTAGAACAGAGGGTTAAATTAAGTTCATTATTTTATAATGCCTGTGATAAATTAATAAAAAACGGTAATATACATGGAGATCATTTCATTGATTCTTTAGTTTATATTCCTAATAATGTGAAAATAGATATTGATCTTAACAATTATCAAACGTATGGTGAAAAATTAATAAGTGGATCATTAGCATGTATTAAATACGGCGGGTTCAATTTTTATCTCAGAGAAAGAGAATATAAAATTTTGTTTTCTGAAGAAGAAGAGAAGAATTGGGAAATATTGGAATTTAGGTCTACTAAACCATTTGATTACTTTCGGTTTATCAAAGTTTCAAGCTCCGAAGATAGATTTGAACCACTAAATCCCAACATACTTCCTAATAATGAACAATTCTTTTTACATTCTGAACATCATATAATATCAAAAGTAAAACGTTTATCTGACGGAGAAATATTTGAGATAGGGGACACGGTAAACATAAAAGGGCGTGATGCTGGAAAAATTTTAGGATTTAAAATAGGGCATCGTTCTAATATTTTCGGTAATAATCTTGTAGTTATATCTGAATATTCTGAATCAAAAATAGAAGCCATTTCTAAAACAGAACAACCAACTTCAAAAACTAAGGACTGGGAAGTATTGGAGGTAGAAAAAGGACCACTAGGAAGATGTTTTTTAGATGGAGATTCGTTTTGGCATGGAGGGCATAGGTTTACTTATGATCAAATGATTGGATATATTAACCAAGGATTATGGGGTATTTACAGAGTAAAAAGATTATCGGACGGGGAAATATTTACATTGGGAGAAAATGTTCATTCATCTATAATTCAATCTTGTTCTCAATCAGATGAAATAAAAGAGTTTTTTATAAGTAAGAACGAAATGAATGTTCATTTTGGTCATTTTTCAACACCATTAAGAGCAATCATTAAAATAAAACAACCAACTTTAAAGACAGAAGATGGTAAAGAACTTTGTGATGGACAAGTTTATTATTATTTAGATATAAATAATATTGATGATATTATAATGCAAGGCACGTTCATTTCAAAATTTCCACGTTATTCTAATAATTATAAAATATTCTCATCAAAAGAAAAAGCTGAACAATATATAAAAGAGAATAAACCTCAATTTAATAAAAAGGACATGATTGAGTTTGCTGAATATTTTAGTGATAATTATAATCATGCAGATTGTGAACCCACATATCCACTTGCAAAATGGCTAAGAAAAAGAAAGAAGTAAACTACCCGTTGGCTAAAAGACCAATGGGCTTTAAATCTGAATAATGCAAAGCACAGCTATACATACTCGACTTTTCACTGTTGTTTACGGAACAGCCCAGCGTAGCAATATTTATGCTGGCATTTATGTCAGCGTCCATATTGTTTCCGCAGTTTTTGCATTCGAACACCTTTCCTTTCCTGATGCCTATGTGATGGCAATGGCTGCAAGTTTTGCTTGTGTATTTTGGGTTAACCAAAATAACAGGCACGCCATTCAATGCGGCTTTGTAGGAGATGTATTGTCGCAACTGATTAAAAGACCACTTACCAACCCTTGTTCTAAATTTTTTGCCTTTTTTCAAAGAAGAAAATCGTATACCCTTCAAATCCTCAAGGGCAATGCCTTTGTTTTCTTGTTTAGCAATTTGAACAATTTGTTTAGCAATCGTGTGGTTGATAATAGAAGCCGCGGTGCGTTCTCTGCCAGAGAGCCTTTTCAAGAGTTTTTTACTTCCTCTTGTGCGTTTGCTTTGAACGGAGCTTCTTACTTTTTGTCTTTTTTCTCGATATTCTTGAAGTATTTTAGAGTTAAATTCTTTTCCATTACTAAGTGTGGCAATCGAAACCAAACCAAAATCCACACCCACGAAGCTTTCTACGTCCTCAACATCTTCTTCGGGTACATCAACAGTTTGAAACAAGTAAAGCTTACCTTTCTTGTAAACCAAATCAGCTTCCCCTTTGATGTAAGGAATATAAGCAGGATTGTGGCAAACAAAATCAATCTTTTGTCTGCCACCAATACACCACAAAGAAATCACATTGTCAGGCTTGTAAGTCATTATCCTACTATCGTAGGCGATACTGCCAAGTGGATTAAAAGTACGTTTAGTTTTCTTATCCAGCTTATAAGCATCAGCAACTTTAGCTATTTGCCTGATAAGCATTTGAGAAGAAAGTTTAAACGTAGCCTTGTAAGCGTGGTATGTTCGATGATGGAGTTTGAAATTATTAAAAATCTTCTCTTGCCAAGCCACATCAGAAATAGCATTACAAACAGTATTAGCTTCCTTCATCGTATCGAGAAGCAGGTTAGCCTGTTCACCAGTAGGCAAAAGTTTTATTTTCAACGTCAACTTCATAAGGCAAAGATAATACTTTTTTCTGATATTAGAAATATTACTAACTTTGGAAATGCGAAAGCAGGCGCATTCCTACCACGAACTAAAGATTCGTGGGTTTCCTGCGCTAAGATTTTATGAATTTAAAGATGTCCCCATAAGCCAATGGGAGGAAGGGCAAATAAAAGAACACGCTTATCATAAATGGGAAATAAAATGATAGAAAGAAGTAAATGGGAATTAGGACAAATAGAGGAACGTAGACATCATATCTTTGACGAGATAGAAGGAAGAAAACACTACAAAAATTCTTACAGAAACTACTTCCACTACCTACAAATAAATCCAGACCTGCAGGAGAAGGACATAATAGAGATAGGACCAGCAGATTTTTCTGCCTTAGATTACTGTCATAACCACGGTAACTGCTACATAATAGAACCCATGCCATCATCATTACTACGAAACACATGTGATAAAGCCGGATTCACTCTATTAACAAAACCAGCAGAAGAAATAGACTTTCCTAAAGTAGATGAGGTGTGGTTAATGAACGTTCTTCAACACGTGTTAGACCCTAACATTATTATTGACAAGGCAAAAAAAGCTTCTAAAATAATTCGTTTCTTTGAACCAATAGAAGCCGGAAAAGATAAAGCTCATCACCATGAATTTACTATGGGCTTCTTTATAGGACATTTCGGAGATTGTGTTCAATATTATGAGGCAGGACAAGGGATACATGACTTTCATACTCATCAATGTAGCTACGGGATATGGACAAAATAATTAGATCGTGGCATGATGGACTTGGTGATAGCTTACAGCACAGTACTTTACCATCATTATTCCACCAACAGGGATACGATGTGTACATAAGTGCAGAGACTCCATGCAGTGATGAAGTATATGAGTTGGTGTGGGGGTTAAGTCCATTTGTTAAAGGTAAGATGGATAAACCCGGAAACTGTGGAGAAATAATAGGACGTGAACCAAAGAACGTATGTGGATCCTTTATTGGCAATTGGGAGATTGCAAATTTTTTACCTTATACAAATGATTATCCGATAATATATTATCAACCTGTCCTTTGCCCAGAACTATCCGATATCACACTCGTAGACATGTCATGTAAAACAAGTAAAAGAGAAGGAGACTATGATGAGAATGTTTTACAAGAATACTTGGATAAGCAGGGGGGGTTAGTGCAGATAGTAGGAGAAAAGATATGCAGTGACAGAATATACGTAAATGATACTATCACGGTAAACAATATATATGAGTTATGTAATTACATATCTTCATGCAAGAGGTATATATGTCTTAATTCTGGTGGACATTCATTAGCATCTGCCCTGAAAAGAAACAAACACATTAACGTAGATTGTTTAGTCACTGATAACGCAAGATTTAGGTCTATGCATGAACGCAAGAACTTTTTTTATCCTAATATTAATTATGTATGGTTATATAACACAAACAAACAAAGATAATTTATACCCTGTGGCTTCCTCAGAGGGCGCTGAGGGCGATATAATATAAAAGACAACAAAAACCTTAACTTTGAATCTAAAGCTGTCACAAACGCTCATATGAGCCTTAAAACACACATATATGATTAAAATAGCTGACATACCAATATTCGTTGTTAATCTTCCTCATCGTACAGATAGGTTAAACGACATGAAAACCAAACTAGATAATCTTGGACTAACGTTTACCAGGTGGGAAGCTACAGATGGTAGAACCCTCGAAGTACCGGAAGACAGTAGGAAGTATGGAGAACGTAACGCACAAGGAATATTGGGGTGTTTAACATCTCATGTAAGCCTCATCAAACATGCTAAGGAAAAACAATACAAGTATATTGTTGTTCTTGAGGATGATATAGTGTTAGCTGAGGACTTCGTAGAAAGAGTGAATTCCGTGGACAGAGGTTTTGACATGTTATATCTTGGTGGACATTTTGAATTTCCAGACAAAGACATAACACCCACAGACAATCCATACGTTTATAAAGCCAATCAAATTTCTGGCACATATGCTTATATTATTGCCGATAATTTATATGACTATATCATTGAAAACGCAACATACACTTATGGGATTGACGAGTTCTATGCTTTGAAGGTACATCCTGTATTTAATTGTTTAGCACTTATTCCTTGGCCAGTAGATCATATGGCAGGATACAGCGATGTGGCGTTTAATGATGTTGACTATCATTTAGCTCATAAATATTTTAAGAATAAACTGGATTAGGATAATTCTACTATACATTTTATGGAATATATCACATTCAAAAAATTAAATACATATGGTCGATTGGCTAACAATATGCTAGAGGCCGCATGTGTTATTGGCCAAGCTTATAAATATAAATCCAAACCAGCCATTATAACAGATTGGAAATATAGATATCAATTAAATTTACCAGAAGAATTTTACAAAGACGTAACTCCTGATGTAGAAATAATAGAAAAATATTTTCATTATGACCCTGCCTTATTAGATAATATTAATGTAGGTGTGGTTAATTTAACTGGAACTTTTCAATCATATAAGTATTGGGAAAATATTAAAGAAGATATACGCAAATGGTTTAAGCCCAAGTCTGCAGATTATCTTGGAGACAACACTGTTGCTATTCACATAAGGAGAGGAGACTACATAAACAATCCAAACTACATAAACCTCCCCCCAGAATACTACCTATCAGCCATAGTAAAATACTTTAACGATCCCAAATACAAGTTTTACATTTGCACAGACGATGTAGAATATGCTAAGATTCACTTTAAGGGGAAACAATACATAATAGAAGAAAGAACGCCAATGCAAGATATAGCTATTATGGCTGGGTGTGAGAATCATATATTGGCTAATAGCAGTTTCTCTTGGTGGGGTGCTTTCCTGGCTAACAGTAAGAAATGCATCAGACCTCCAAAGATATTCTCAGGTCCACTAGCCAAAACACATAACGAAAAAGACTTCTGGGAACCGGAATGGATATGCCATGATGATTATAAAACAGATCTGAAAGATACAACATTCATTATTCCTGTACGATACGACCATATGGACAGGCGTGAGAACCTTAAAATATCTATTAACTTTTTAAGGAAATGCTTCGACACTAACATAATCATAGGAGAACAGCATACCCGTAAATTCAAAGACTATGGAGACAAGTACGTAAGATTTCCGTACAAGGAGTTCCATAGGACAAAGATGTTAAACAGAATGACAAGTTTAGCCAACACACCATACATTGTTAACTGGGACGCTGATGTTCTGGCATCTCCTTTTGACCTGTACGAAATGGTTAAAATGCTAAGAAATGGGTATGACTTTGTTTATCCTTACAATGGAGCCTTCTTAAGAGTAGGAGACGGAGTATATGCCAGGAATAGAAAATATATTGATATGGTTAAGTGTGGGGATGTGGGGGTGTTATCCGGGATAGACTTTGTTGGTAAAGATGATAAAAGCGTGGGTGGAGCCATTGGGTACAACAAGAAATCATTTATATCTGCAGGTGGAGAGAACGAAATGTTTATAGCGTATGCTCCAGAAGATGCAGAAAGGTAT
>Ga0307431_1000305_pt1 | contig 35628 bp, 35 predicted proteins | sample SalMarWE160170MG_FD_202155 | JGI IMG/M metagenome (GOLD analysis project Ga0307431, IMG submission 202155) | Salt marsh sediment microbial communities from the Plum Island Ecosystem LTER, Massachusetts, United States - WE1603-170 | ecosystem: Environmental > Aquatic > Marine > Intertidal zone >...
TGCTCCAAGTCGGCAGCCATAGAGTTAAAGGCTTGAGCCAGCGTCCCAACTTCGCCTTTGCCCTGGAATTGAACCCTCTGGGACAAGTCTCCCCGCCCCAATCGTCTGGCAACCTTGGCAAGAACACCGATGGGGGACGACAGTCTCCGCGACAGAGCAAAAGTCAGTATCAAAGCAACGACAATTGCCACCGCGCCTACCAAGAGAAGATAGCGATTGATTGACGAGGAGAGTCTTCGGAATAGAGCAATATATGGCTCTGCCGCTGGGTCAGGGGTGATGTAAACTTTGCTCAGAAACGCTGTGAACCAGGACAGCTCGATAGGAGGGTCTGGTGAGTCAGGATTATAATACTCCCCTAAAAGTTTTCCCTGTGAATCAGCTATGACTGTCCCGTTGACACCGACCAATATAATATGTGTCCCTGAGACATGCGACGCACCTTCAACGACGGACTGTACATCCCCCCACTTTAGTCCTTGCCTCAAATAATGGGCATATAGGCTATCCTGTATTTGAGCGTCACGATATTGCGCACTTATTTGCTCATAATTCTCCGTTTCGACAGCGATGCGCTGGCTGACGAAGAAATATATAGCACCGACGGTCACCACTATTATCACGGCGAAAGTTATCGAGAGACGAAACCACAACCTATGTATCACTGTTCCCCTCCGAAAAACTTATAACCGATTCCATATACCGTCTTTATATATCTGGGGTGGCTAGGGTCTGGCTCCATCTTTCGGCGTAGGTTGAGGATGTGAACATCAATGGTGCGGTCGAAACCTTCAAAATCGTAGCCCAAAGCTTCTTCAATAAGGCTTGCCCGGCTAAAGACTCTACCCGGTTCTTTGGCGAGAACTCCCAATAACTTAAACTCGACAGTGGTCAAATTCAATGGCCTGCCGGAAAACCACGCCTCGTGTGTCGTAAAATTCATACTAAGTTCGCCACGGTTAATCTCTTCGGGGCCACGCTCTCCGGGCAAACGTCTTAGCACTGTCCGTACTCGAGCCGCTAGCACTTTAGGGCTAAAAGGCTTAGTCACATAGTCGTCGGCCCCTAAGCCCAGGCCCGTCAGCTTGTCCTGGTCAGTAGTCCTGGCAGTAAGCATAATGATTGGTACATCGGATTCATGCCTGATGCTGCGACAGACCTCAAGCCCATCGATGTCTGGCAGCATAAGGTCAAGAACTATGAGGTCAGGGCAGCTTTCTCGAGCCAGGCGCAGAGCTTCAATACCATCATAAGCAGTTAGAACCTCGTAGCCGCCCCGTTCTAAGTAGAGCTTGACCAACTCCACAGTCTTTACATCGTCATCAACTACTAAAACTTTTTTGCCTGCCATCCCTGGCCTCATGGTGATGCTTCACGCTTCTTTAATGTTATAACAGAAATGTTAAGAAATTAATATTAAGGACTTTTTTCACCCAGACTTTTCTTAACAAATTGTACAAACTATAGCCTAAGTGGGCCGATACAATCCTCGTTGAACAATAAGCCATAGTTCTTAGATTGACATGATTGTATGGGCGGACTATAATCCTTTCCGGAACGAGATATAAGATATGGAAACGAAATCATCCCCAGACCCAGACCATAAACGACGACAGATTGCCATTTTCGTTCGATGGTGGTGGGGCTTGCTTTAGTAGAGGTCTCTGATTGAGACGTGTGTGCCCCACGTCCCACCGGACGTGGGGCTTTTGTTTGTCGTGATATGGTCGAAGATTTTCCCGGGAGGCTGCCATTGGAAGTTTTGAATGAAGAGACATTCAAGGAATTGCTGGAAAACAAGCAATACAGGGAGTTGCGAGAGAGGCTAGCGGACTCAGAACCCACGCATATTGCCGACCTCCTGACCAGCATACTGGCAGACGAAGCAGTGATAGCGTTTCGCCTCCTCCCGAAGAATCTTGCCATTTCCGTTTTCGACGATATGGATGGAGCGTCTCAGAACCAGCTGCTTGAGGCGTTTAGTGACCAGACGGCGAGGAATTTCCTCGAAGCAATGCCACCTGATGACCGGACAGAGTTGCTGGACGAGGTACCCGCTAAGGTAGCCCGCAGACTGTTACAGATACTCTCGCCCGATCAACGCCGTGTCACCCTGCAGTTGCTGGGCTATGAGGAAGAAACAGCCGGACGTGAGATGACTCCCCTATTCGTAGACCTGCACAGCGATATGACTGTGGCACAGTCTCTGGAAAGGGTTCGACAGCTGGCCATCAACCAGGAGACAGTATACGAGTGCTATGTCATGGACCGACGCCGCTATCTTATAGGTATTGTCTCACTCAAGGACCTGGTCATCGCTGACCCGAATGCCAAGGTAAGCGATATCATGAAACCAGACCCGCCCTTTGTCTCTACCCACACCGACCGCGAGGAAGTAGCCAGGGAACTTCGGGAGCATAACTTGCTGGCAATTCCCGTGGTGGATACAGAACAGCGTCTCGTTGGTACCATCACCTATGATGATGTAGCAGACATTATGGAGCGAGAGGCCACCGAGGATATTTATCGCTTCGGTGCAGTATCTGGTACAGAGCGAGGTTACTTTGCCAGCCGCATCTTTGATGTTATCCGGCAACGGGGGGTATGGCTCCTCCTGCTTATCGTGGTGAACACAATTACTGGGACTATTATTGCCCGGAACGAAGCGTTGCTTACCGGCGAACTACTGATACTGGCTGCTTTTATCCCGCTGTTGATTGGCACCGGCGGGAATGTGGGAGCGCAATCGGCCACCGTCGTTATTCGAGGGCTGGCTACCGGGGAGGTGAAACCAAGACGGGCTCTGGCCGTGGTTTTGCGGGAGGTTGGGATAGGTGCCCTCCTGGGCATTATCCTTGGTGCAGTTGCCCTGGGCTGGGCTTATATACTCGGCGGGAATCACCTGAAGGTGGCCATCATAGTAAGCACGACCCTGATAGCCATCTCAGTAATGGCAACCCTGGCAGGCGGAGCTTTACCATTTATTTTTCGTCGATTAAGGATTGACCCAGCCCTGGTATCCGCCCCTTTTATAACTACGATTCTGGATATATCCGGCGTGGCGGTTTACTTTGGGGTTGCGCAGATAATACTGGGATTGTAATCAGCCTACCAGGATAAGATAGAGAAGCCTAGGGGTAAAGGGAAACTCGAAATGACGAATAGACTTGCTGAAGAGCCGAGGAGAAAGTCGGGTATAAGGCGGTTGCGGAAGCTGAGAAAATCGATCGCCGGAAAGGGACTAGATGCTCTCCTGATTTCTCAGCCGGAGAACCTTCGCTACCTTTCTGGATTTACCGGCTCCTCCGGATGGCTACTCATTTCAGGACAGAATGCTATTTTAGCTACTGACTTTCGCTATGTTGAGCAAGCTAAGGAAGAGTCCCCAGAGTTTGAAATTATCCAGACTAAGCAAGAGTTGCGTGACTGGCTTCCTGGTTTGGTCTCTGATTTGGGGGGGCACAAACTAGGTTTTGAGACAAATTCTATTTCCTACGGCATTTTTCATAAGCTCAGCGAAGCAATAAAGACCAGGCAAGGTAATCTTGAGCTTGTTTCCACCACTGGCATAGTAGAGCAGCTTCGCTCCATAAAAGAGCCTGAGGAACTAGGATTTATCAAAAAAGCAGTAGAGCTAGTCGATGCCATCTTCGAACAGGCAAAGACAATAATTCGTCCTGGAATAACGGAAAAGGAGGCAGCCTGGGAGATAGAAAAAATTCTTCGCCAGGAAGGAAGTGAAGGGATGCCATTCGAAATCATTGTGGCTTCAGGCCCGAATTCAGCTCTGCCCCATGCTCGACCTACAGAAAAAATAATTCGCTCTGGTGAACCAGTGTTGATTGACATGGGGGCCAGAATCAGTGGTTATTGCAGCGACTTCAGCCGCACTTTATTCTTGGGCAAAGCAGACAAAACCCTACAGAAAATTTATAATATAGTTCTCAAAGCACAGACCACTGCCATAGAGGGAGTTGAATCAGGTATGGATGCTTCGCAGGCAGACCAGTTGGCTCGAAGCGTTGTTGAACAAGCTGGCTATGGAGATGCCTTTGGACATGGTCTAGGACATGGTGTTGGGCTAGCGGTGCACGAATTTCCCACGCTTGGCCCCAGTTCCTCCGATTCACTTGCAGATGGCATGGTTTTTACCATAGAACCGGGAATTTACCTTGCGGGGCAAGGTGGTATCAGGATTGAAGATATGGTAGTTTTGGAAAAGGGCAAGGCCAAAGTGCTTAGCAAGGCAAAGAAAGATTTGTTATTCTGACCAAGAGCGAAGGGAACAGAGTGACAACCACTATTAATAACCACGGAGGTTACTAAATGATTGATGCCGGAGAATTGAGAAAGGGAGTCGCTATAGAGCTAGATGACGAAATATACCAAATTCTGGAATACCAACATGTCAAGATGCAACAAAGACAACCTGTAGTCAAGTTGAAACTTCGTGATGTCCGTAGTGGGAATGTCACCGAGCAGAATTTCCAATCTGGAGATAAAGTTACAACAGTATTTTTGGAGCATCGCCCGGTCCAGTACCTTTATAGCGATGGCGACCTCTATTACTTCATGGATAACGAAAATTACGAGCAGATTATGTTAACTTATGCTCAGCTAGGAGAGAGTACAAATTATCTAAAAGAAGGCCTGATGCTAGAGATTCTGACCTGCAAGGGAGATACAGTAGCCATAGAGCTACCAACTTCGGTAGAGCTTCAGGTTACGGAGACAGAGCCGGGCTTCAAGGGAGATAGGGCCACCGCGGGCACTAAAGCAGCCAAGCTAGAAACGGGCGCAACCACCCAGGTCCCTCTTTTCATTAATACAGGCGACATTATCAAAGTCAATACACGCACCGGGGAATATATAGAGAAGGCAGGCTAATATCGCTTGACGCGCCTTTCTTTTAGCAGCAACGCTGGCTCCTTTCCCCAAAAGTTTTAACACACCGAGGCTGAATGAACTTGGCTGCAATCTTTAAGGAATCTGGTATAATCAGGTAAAAGGCGAAAGGGGCAGATTCTTCGGCCGCGGAGTTCACACCGAGCTAAGCCAGAGTTCTCCCTCAGAATGACAAGAGGGACAGAGACCAGAATGACCGACAGACAACAAGACAGGTAAGCTAATTGATAAAGGCTGATTTACATGTCCATACTTGCTACTCTATAGATTGTCTCACGCCTCTGGAGCAAATAGTCGAGCGCTGTCTCAAGCTAGGCATAAATTGTATTGCTGTAGCTGACCACAACACCATCGCAGGCGCCTTAAAGTTAAGGGAAATTGCTCCGTTTAAAGTAATCGTTGCTGAGGAAGTCCTAACGCCTGTGGGTGAAATAATGGGGCTCTTTCTTAGTGAAGCAGTTCCCCGGGGATTCTCTCCCCAGGAAACAATATCTCGAATCAGAAGCCAGGGTGGTCTAGTTGGCATTCCCCACCCATTTGGCAGGTCACTGCCCTGGAATATCAACCCACTAACCTCGGCAGAGGTTTTATCCCAGGTCGATATTATTGAAACTTTTAATTCTCGTACACCATTTTCCAGTGGCAATGCCAGAGCATGGAAACTAGCCAAAGAGCAAGGAAAGGCTGCCAGCGCTGGCAGCGATGCCCATACTTTAGGCGAAATTGGCCGAGCATATGTGGAAATGCCCGAATTCGATGGACCTGACGACTTCCTGAATTCTTTGGCTCAGGGCAAAATATTCGGGCAAAAATCTAGCTATTTTGCTCATTTGGCTAGCACGTGGGCCAGGATAAGGAAAAATATACTGGGAGATTCTTCACGGAGTTTACCCTGAGCGCTAGAAGATTGCTTCGTCCCGATAAATCGGGACCCGCAATGACAAAAAGCGAAGGGCTCAAATGACATGAGTGAGGAAGGTAAGGCGGGCTCTTGCTGAACATTGGCTGGTTTTCTACAGGGAGAGATGAAGCTGCCCAACAGCTTTTGCAAGCTGTACAGGATAAGAGCCACAGGGGCGACATTGATGGGAAAATTAGCTTCGTGTTTAGCAACCGAGAACCTGGCGAGGCAAAGGAAAGCGACCTGTTCTTTGAGCTCGTTCGGAGTTACAACATTCCTCTCCTGTGTTTGTCTCACCAGAAATTCAAGACTGCCGCAGAGGAACAAGAGTGGCGTATCAAATACGATAAAGAGGTAAACAAGAAGATTGAACCATTTGCTCCCGACCTTTGTGTTCTTGCTGGCTATATGCTCATCGTGAGTGAAGAACTATGCCAGAAATACGATATGATTAACCTTCATCCTGCACCCCCCGCTGGACCTACGGGTAGCTGGCAGGAGGTAATTTGGACGTTGATACAAAATAAAGCCGACACGGCCGGAGCAATGATACACCTGGCTACCCCTGAACTGGATAGAGGTCCGGTAATTAGCTACTGTCTCTTCCCTATTAAAGGTGAGCCATTCGCTGAATATTGGCGGAAGGACAACAAAGACATGCTGTTCCGGCTTATTCGCCAGCACGAACTTGCTAGAGAATTTCCTCTTATAATCTTGACATTACAAGCTCTGAGCCGGGGCGAGGTCGGCATAAAGGACAGGAAAGTAATCGATGCTCAGGGAAAACCCATCAAAGGATACGATCTCAGTGCTAAAATAGACCGCGCAGTGGAGGGGAGTCTGAAATGAATCTAATTTGCTTTGACCTCGAGGGACCCCTGGCTCCCCAAGATAATGCCTATGAACTGATGAAGCTATTCCCCCGTGGCGGCAAGATTTTCGAAGTCATCAGCCATTATGACGATTTATTGACTTTGGAAGGTCGGCCCGACTACGAGCCGGGAGACACCCTAGCTCTCATCACTCCTTTCCTAGCTTATCACAGGATAGAAGAGGACCAAATCGCTGCTATGGGGCAGCAAGCCGGGTTAACCCCAGGGGCAACTGAATTAATCTCCAAACTTAAATCTCGGTGGTGGGACATATTTTGTATTAGCACCAGTTATGAACAATATGCCTATACCATCACACAGAGACTGGGCATACCCGGTGAGAATGTAGCTTGCACTTCCTTTCCCTTAGCTCAGATTCGCCAACTATTAAGCCAGGATGAATTTGCCTTACTGGAGCAAACAGAACACGAAATTGTGAATCTTAAACCCTTTACTGACGACACTAGAATAAGAGAATATCTGGACTATTTCTATTGGCAAGCATTGCCCCAAACAAGTTCAGGAAGAATTATAGGCCAGGTGAAACCGGTAGGAGGGAGGCGCAAGGTAGAAGCGCTGGAGAACTTTAGCACCAGGATGGGAAAACCGCTTTCTAGTTGGGCTGTGGTAGGAGATAGCATCACAGATTTCAAAATGCTTCGGGCTGTGAACAAAGCAGGTGGCTTAGCAATTGCTTTCAATGCTAATGAGTACGTCTTGCCCTATTCCACCCTGGGTCTGGCATCGGTAAGCTTATACGATTTGTGGGTGGTTCTGGAAGCCTGGGAGAAAGGTGGGCGCAGGGTTGTTGAAAGAGTGGTCAAAGAGAGGGAGGAAGCTGGAGGAAGCGGCGATAGAGAGCATTTTCATTGGCTAGCGGAAGAAAAGGATATAGCTACTCCGCTGGAAATTCATAAAAGGGTCCGACATCTGGTTAGAGAGGAAGCTGCCAAACTGGGCTAACATAGATCACCTAGTCTCGCTTTCTGGTCTCACGGAAGATCCACACGAGGGTAACAATAGCGATTATGGAAACGATGATGATGGTAATTAAGCCCCCCCTGCCCAGCCCACCGAATGCTTCACCTGTGGCATAAACCGTAGTACTTGCCTCTGCCCAGTCTGGAATTCCAGCTATCATCCTGCCACTTAAACTACAAGACGCTTCAGCCCTTACAGGCAGCGCCATTCGGGCAGGTTAATCTGACCAGCCTTGGTCGCTGCCAAACGTAGTGCACCCAATTTATTTCTTGGGTGGCTTGCTAAGTATTTCGTCTATAAGGCCGTATTCCACCGCTTGTTCAGCGCTGAGATAAAAGTCTCTGTCGGTGTCGTGAGCAATCTTCTCTACCGGCTGACCGGTGTGCTTAGCTATGATATTACGTATCATTTCCTGCATCCTCATGATTTCTCTGGCGGCAATTTCAATATCGGCCGCCTGCCCTTGAGCACCACCAACTGCCTGGTGCAGATGTATAGTCGAATTGGTTAAAGCATACCTTTTGCCTTTAGTCCCAGCACAAAGAAGCAAGGTGCCCATGCTAGCTGCTAAACCAACACAAATTGTGGATACAGGGCAGCGAAGAATCTGCATAGTATCGTAAATGGCTAGGCCAGCGCTGATAATGCCACCAGGGCAATGAACATAAAGGTTTATATCCTTTTCTGGGTCTTCCCTCTCTAAGTAGAGAAGTTGAGCGATAATAAGATTGGCTATCTGGTCGTTGATCGGCGTGCCCAAAAAAACTATTCTCTCTCTGAGCAAGAGAGAGTATATGTCGAAAATGCGTTCACCCCGAGCACTGGTCTCGGTCACTGTAGGAATTACCACTTGAGATATTGTTTCCATCATTCCCCCTTTGTCTTATTTTCAGTATTGCCGATGGCTATTTGTGATAATCGGTCCAGCGTCTTCTGAGTAAGCAGAGATTGTGCCATTGATTGCCGGACTTGGGGCAGTGAGAGGAACTGCCTTGCGTTTTCCTTATCCTCAGCATTATTGATAATCTCATCTACCTTATTATCTACCTCTGAGGAACTAATTTCAATCTTTTCCTCTTCGGCTAATTTCCCTAAGACAAGACCCTGAATAAGCCGCTTTTGCGCTATAGGACGCAGTTCTTGTTTAAGTTCTTCTTCGGGTTTATTAGTCCTCTTCAGGTAATCCTCTAGCTCTCTAAAGCCCAAGCGCTGCGCCTCGTCTCTAAGAATTCCGGTAATTTCTTCGTCCTCCAAAATAGGAGGATAGCTCACCTCGCTGATTTCCACCAGAGCGTCAAGCGCCTTTTGCCCCAACCCCGAACGATTCTTGGCCTCCGCTTTGGCTTTTAAATCAGCAGCCACTTTCTTCCTCATATCCGCCAGGTTTTCATAGCCGGCACTCCGAGCCAATTTACCATTGAGCTCTGGCAAATCTTTTTCCTTTATTTCGGTAACAGTGACTTTGAAAGTGCCTTCCTTGCCACACATTTCCTTAACGGGGTAGTCTTCAGGAACAGTCAAGCTGAAGTTAATTTCTTTATTTTTCTCAGCGCCCTGCAAACGAGAGGCAAATCCAGGCACAGGTGAACTCGAATCCTTATCCACCTCATATAATATGCCTTTGTGATTTAACCAGGGTTTCCCATCCACATTGGCCTCAATGTCCATGGTAACTAAATCACCCAGCTTGACAGAGCGGTCTACAGGCACCCACGCCCCTTGGCTTTCCCGAAACTCTTCCATGGCATCGGCAACTTCTTTCTTGGCGATTTTTATTGCGGGGCCGGGCTCCAGCTTTATGCTATGGTAATCGCCAAGATTAACTTCAGGTTTGAGAGACACTATGGCTTTGAAAACCACAGGCTCAGTTTGAATAATTTCTATTTCTGGTCTGGCAAGGGGTTCAAGTTCCTGAGACTCGACCGCCTGCTTATAAAGCTGTGGTATAAGATGCTCCAACGCCTCATCTAATAAACTCTGCTTTCCTACGTGCTGCACCAGAACGGCTCGCGGTGCTTTTCCTTTGCGGAAACCAGGTATGGATACCTCCTTAACCAGGTGATGATAAGCTTCGTCCAGTGATTTATCTAACTCAGCGTCCTCAGCTTCGATATTAAGAGCTACCTGGCGATTTCCTACATCTTCAGTACTTACTTTCATGTCTCATCCCTTGTTATTGTGGGTGAAGAACCTCATGCTTTAGCTTAAGGTTCAGTTCGTCAAGTTGATGCTTGCTAACATATGAGGGGCTGTCCAGCATCATATCAACGGCGTTCTGATTTTTCGGGAAAGCAATAACCTCCCTTATGCTCCACTCCCCGGCAAATAACATCACCAAACGGTCCAGTCCTATGGCAATACCGCCATGAGGCGGTGCCCCGTATTCCAGCGCCTCTAAGAGACCTCCAAATCGGCTCTCCGTTTCTTCTTTACTGTAACCAAGGAGGCTAAATATTCTTTCTTGAAGCTGACGATTGTGGATCCTGATACTGCCACTGCCAAGTTCACAACCATTGCACACCACATCATAATGCTGACCATAAACCTTAGCTGGTTCTGTATCAAGAAGCGACACATCTTCCCATCGAGGAGCAGTAAACGGATGGTGCATGGGTTCCCAACGATTCTCAGCCTCATTCCTCTCCAAAAAAGGAAAATCAACTACGAAGGCAAAGGCCAGCAGGTCGGCATCGGCTAGATTAAGTCGCTGTGCCATCTCGCGGCGCAACTCATCCAGTGTCTTGTTGACTACCTCCAGCTTATCAGCCACGATAAGTAAAAGGTCACCAGGCTTTGCTTCGAATCTACTGGCTATTTCTTTCAATTGGCGAGGAGTTAAATATTTAGCAGCCGCCGATTTTATCTCATCCAAAGTTATTGCCTCTCCTGTAAAAGCCATAGTCATCAAACCCTGGGCACCACAGCTCTTGGCTAAATTAATTAGTTCATCAAGTTGATGGCGGGTATAATTACCACAGCCGGGGGCGCATATTCCCTTCACCTTGCCATTATTATCGAGGGCTGAACGGAAAACCTGAAAGTCGGTATTGGCAGCGATATCAGATATATCCTTGAGTTCCAGGCCAAACCTGATATCCGGTTTATCTGTGCCATACCTCTCCATCGCTTCTTTATAGGAAAGGTAGGGAAAGGGCTCCAATAATCGCATATCAGGTTTAACAGTCTTCACAAGCGAGGTGAAAAGTTCCTCCATGAGCTGCAATATGTCCTTTATTTCGATGAAACTCATTTCCATGTCAAGCTGGGTAAACTCAGGCTGGCGGTCTGCCCGGAGGTCTTCATCCCTGAAGCAACGAGCTATCTGGAAATACTTGTCAAACCCGGCTACCATGAGGAGTTGTTTGAGCTGCTGTGGAGATTGAGGAAGAGCATAGAACTTGCCGGGATTGATACGACTGGGCACAAGGTAGTCCCGGGCTCCCTCTGGCGTGCTCTTAATCAAAATAGGTGTTTCAATTTCAATAAATCCTTTAGCGTCGAGGAAATCACGAATAAACTTTATCATCTTGTGGCGTAAGAGCAGATTGTCCTTCATCCTCGACCTTCTCAGGTACAGGTAGCGGTTTTTGAGGCAAAGTGATTCTTCAACATCTTCATCCTCACTTATGTACAACGGTGGCGTTTTCGACGGATTAAGGATGACAGCCTTTTTTGCCACGACTTCAATATCTCCGGTAGCCAATTTGGGATTCCTCGTCCCTTCAGGGCGGGGAGCAACTTCTCCAGTAACTTGAATTACATACTCGCTACGGAGCGAGCCAGCTATCTCGTATGCCTCTTGTGATACCTGGGGATTGAACACTACCTGGACTATACCTTCTCGGTCACGCAGGTCAATGAATACCTTCCCGCCGTGGTCACGACGCCGGTGCACCCAGCCAGCCAAAGTTACCTTTTGTCCGGCATGGTTTTTCCTCAGTTCACCACAGTTATGGCTCTTTAGCAATGATAGTTTCCTTTTCTGGATTGCCCATTATAGCGTATAAAAGGGCTTGCTTTCAATTGAACTTAACTGAAACTTCGTCCAGCATCTCCGTCCATATTAGGAATGCCTTTTCCCCAGGAGGTATTTCTGCTTGCATCAAGACTCCAGCACCAACTAATGGCACTAAGTTCCTATCACATGCGGCGCTAATGAGTGAACAGTGACCTTTGTGAGAGTAATCGTTATATCTGTGTGCGTTAGGTGAATTTTTGTTTTACCGCCTGAAATCAGCGGCGGCTATTAGTCATCCTGCTTCAACATTTTTATGACATGCTTTGCAAGATCGTCGTTGATTTCGTTATGTCTCGGAACAGGTTGAGCAATCTTTGTTCTTGGATTCTGATACCAATCGTGTCTTCTTCCACGTCTGATAAAAATACAACCCATCTCTTCCAATTGCCTTACAAGTTCTTTCCTTTTCATGCTATTTCCAGTTCGGCAACTTTACGAACATACGGAATAGCACCACTGGTTAAATTGTCATAAATATCTTTGAGGTTTTCTTTCAATTCTTCAAACGACTTTCCTTGCGTCATATAATCTGGATATTCTTCCAAATAGCCGAGCCACATATCATCACCTTGCCAGTATATGAATCTTGTCGTACCCATAATCTCCTCTTGATATTCCTCCTCTTGATTATATCATTTTTTGCCTAACGTTCTAAATCAGCAGTGGCTGTAAGCCGTCCGCTTCATTGGTTTGCTAGGCGTTATTAATCGTTTTTTGCGACATTTGAATTAGGTATTGTGTCGCCGCAATTGTCTTACTTGTCAAGGCATTGAGTTAATAGGTCACGGCTCCGCTAGCTCCCGAAGAACAGCCAACACATCCTTTTGAGGCACATCACTACGAATTACTACCTTGCCGATATCTTGTAAGAGCACCCAGCGAATTGTTTTTTCTCTCACTTTTTTATCCAGTTCCATGGCCTTAGTTATCCCAGCAAGGCTCAACTTGAGATTGCTTCGCTTCCTGCCACGCCTTTGGCTCGCAGCTTCGGCTCGCAATGACGTTGGTAAGTCGAATTTCTGCAATAGGGCTTGTTGGCGCTCCGCTGCCGCTGAAGGCAAAAGACCTAATCGCTGACTGAGCTTAGCCACCCCCACCATGCCGATGGCTACCGCTTCGCCATGAAGAAAGCGCTTATACTGAGTAGCCGCCTCTAATCCGTGAGCAATGGTATGTCCATAATTTAAGATGGTGCGTTTACCTTCCCTTTCTTTTTCATCCTGGCTGACGACCTGGGCCTTGATAGCAGCGCTGCGGGCAATAGCTCGGCTAAGCAACTCCGGCTCTAGTTTTGTCAGCCTATTAACATTGCTCTCCAGGAATTGAACAAATTCCTCATCAAGAATCATGCCATGCTTGATAACTTCAGCCCAGCCTGAGGTCAACTCACGCTGAGGCAGAGTGGTAAGAGCCTGACAGTCAGCCAGAACCAGGTTAGGCTGATAGAAGGCACCAATAAGGTTTTTCCCTTCAGGATGATTAACCCCAACCTTACCCCCGATGCTGGCATCAACCATAGCTACCAAACTGGTCGGCACTTGTACCCAGAACATGCCCCGCAAAAAGGTGGCAGCGACAAAACCCGCTAAGTCGCCTACCATACCGCCACCCAGGGCGATGATAATGTCGTCTCGCTCCACTCGACGCTTGACAAGGAAATCATAAACCTTGATAGCATAGTCCATGCTTTTCGTTTCTTCACCCGGCGGCACTACAAAGGAATTAACAGCAAAGCCAGCGTCCTTGAGGATTCCCTCAACTTTGCTGCCATAAAGAGAGAAGACATTCTCGTCGCTAATTATGGTGGCTGTACCGGATAAAGCAGCTTTCTTCATCTTTTCGCCCAGCTTGTCCAATAACTCATAGCCAACAAAGACAGGATAACTTTGAGTCGCAGTCTCCACCAAGCAAGCGACGTCATCATTAGCCTTTAGCTGCGAGACTGATTTCCTCTCCCTTGACGGGAGAGGACTAAGGTGAGGGTGGGTGCGACGAAGCAATCTCCAAGCCTTTATTACCTCCTCTGCTACTTCACTGACGCTTAAGCCGTCAGTATGGATAGTCCAATCCGCTTTGGCGTAGTAAGGCTGCCGGGAGGCTTTAAGCTGCCTGATGCGTTCCAAAGGGTTATCGTTAGCTAAAAGGGGACGGACTTCCCTATCAGGATTGCTAGCAGCCTCACGGAATAAGCGCTCATAGATTGTCTCCGGTTTAGCCTCCAGACACACGATTAACCCGGTTTTGGCAAGCAACTCATAGTTTTGCAGGTCAACTATGGCACCGCCGCCAATAGCTATGACTATCTGCTTTTGTTGGCAAGCTTTTCTAATCGTCTCGCGTTCCAGTTCCCTGAACCTTGCTTCTCCATCCTGACGAAAAATATCGGCGATAGGCTTGCCAGTTTGTTTAACTATCTCGTCATCGGTATCAATGAAATTCCAATTTAATCTCAGGGCTACCTCCATAGCCACCAGAGATTTACCAGTGCCTGAGAAACCTGTAATAATAAGATTGGTTATTCGCCTGTCCAATTTCATCTAGTTACCTTCGTCAGTATATTGAAAAATCCAGATTAGAGCAAGAACTTGAGGGGTCGCTATATAATCAATAATCCAACCAATGTAAAGGCGGCGATAGGTGGCAGAGCCGGCATCGGCTTCCCCTTCAAAAATCTCGCTTGAATCGCATAGACGCTAACCAATCCCACCAGTCCGAATACTGCAATAATAACCGCTGGGACTAGGCCCCGGGCAAAATAAACGGAGGCTGTAAGCAGACAGGGGAAGGCAATGTCGCCACCGCCCAGTATGGAGTATTCCCTGGAGGCGGGATTCACCTCTACTATCTTCTCCCGTTTTTTTAAGTTGAAGTTCCACTCAGAATAGTTTTTGGGAATGATTAGTGCCGGCAAGGCATTTATTTGAGATAGTCTGTCTGCCATCCAGAGCATATATCTGAAACGAACCGCCAGGAAGTCATAGATGGCAAGCGCCAGAATAATAGCCATCGCGGTCCACGGCGTAATAAAGCGGCCGAAAACCGCTCCTAGACTACTAACCGCCAGAACCAATGCCAGGTTGTGTAACCAGACGAGTGGTATCAAGAACCAAAATGTTCCAAACGCGACAGCGATGGCGACAGCCAGTGGAAGGGGCACGTAGAAGACAGTTGCGATGAATGCGCCCCAACTAAACAGAAGGGCAAACAAGAGTCTAAGAAGAACCTTCAAAGCTGTAAGAGGAATCTTGTAGAGCGTAATTCCAAGCACGGCCGCTGCCACAAGAACATAGATTACAATCGGTCCTAACGCTGAATGGGCTGGGACATCGATAACCTGTCCATCAGGTAATGTCACCTCCCCAGGCCACCAGGATATTGGCGCGGGTGGCTGGGTCGGTATATCTATATTGTTTTCTTCCAGGAATGGGTCTATACGGGGAGCAACAAGAAGGATGAGGATTTGAGCGACGACAAAAAGAATGAGGCCCAAATAGACCGTATTCAGCTTTACCGGCCTCTTTGTGCTCATATAGGGGGTATTGTACATCGAAGAAGGCCCGATGTCGAAGTATCACTGTGACGTCGTCCGCTATCAGCACAATCCTGAGAATTGTGCAACCTTTTTTGGAGGATCAGGACTTCAAACAGAGACCCCCTTCTCTGTAAAAGTATCGTACCGGGCAGCTTTCTTCTTGCGCAAAATAACCCTGGCTACTATCAGGGCTAATATGCCCCCAATTAGAAGAACACGTCTATCAGTTGGCATAGGGGTCCAAAGTTGTCGCCGCCACGAGTTCATTAACCTGCTTAGACCAATGTCAGGAATCTGGAACCGCCTCTCACCCGTTTCGGGGTCGTATTGGTAAAACTCGACTTGTGTATTCTCACTTGAGGTCTCCTGTTTACCTTCATAGCCCACCCAAGTATGCATGGGAGATGAATGGACTTGATAGGGAATATTTTTCGCTTCCAAAACAGAAGCTAAGACCAGAGCCCGGGCCTTGCAATCCCCGCCTTCTCGCTCCAGTACTTCCTCAATGCTAGGACAATACCATGGCATGCTATAAAGCTCCCAATCACGGTGATAGGGTATTCCAGCCAGGACCGCTTTCTCTATATCTACGGGGTCAGAAGGGAAGTCATTCAACATAAATTCAACAGCGCCAGGGTCGGCATCGAAGTTGAGCGCCCTGTGGATACTGTTGATTAAGTTTAGAGGATTGGGATATAACACGAAAAAAATCCACAGTACAAATATCAGGGGAAAATATCGCCGAAAAGCTCTTCTAAAAACATTCTCGGACTTTTCGAGACCGTCCGGCATAGCTGTAGTCTCAGTCGAACTACTGGTAATATTTTTCTTTGACATAGCACAGAAAACTTTTACTCTAATTCGGGAGAATCAAGGCAAATATGCTGTTGAGCCGCCGGAATACCTGCCCCTTACTTCCTCCTCCGTTTCTCACCCTCAATCTTCCTTAGAGTCTTCTCGTCGAGGCCGAAGTGGTGAGCTATTTCGTGGCGCACTACTTCCTCTATTTTCGCTTCAATTTCACCGCCAAAGCGGCATTGCGCCTCTATAGACTTTTGAAAGATACTTATCTTATCAGGCAAAACCAATCCGTACCTCCGGCCTCGTCTAGTTTGAGGTACACCCTGGTAAAGACCAAGCAATTGGGTGGGATGACCGTGTTTAACCTGTCTCAGTTGCCGTGGTGTGGGCCAATCTTCTACCACGACATCAACATTTTCCAGTTTGCACTGAAACTCCGGTGGCAAATTATCGATCGCCCTCACCACGAGAGCCTCAAATTTATCCCTCTGCATATCTATAAATCACAGATGCTGCCAACATTTGCAAGAACACGTGTCATCATCTTACCACTCGAGGCTGCTACCGGACAAGCGAATAACAATTAATAGTATCATTAAAACATAGCCCTTTATACTGATTGAACCGGGCATAGCACAATAGCTACTTTTTGCTCATGAGATATAATTATGGTAGTTTATCCCGCTGTCAAGTTTAGCGTTCTTGACGAAGGATGATAAATAGGATAGGCTATTACTTTAAATCCGAAAAGGGGAGAAGTTAAATTGCAGTGCCGTGGCATCAGAGGTGCTATCACAGTTTCAGCAAATAATAAAGAGAGCATTCTAGCTGCAACTGAGGAATTGCTTGTGAAAATGACACAGGCTAACAAAACTGAAATTAAGGACATAGCTGCTATTTTTTTCAGCACCTCGCCAGACCTAAATGCTGAGTTTCCCGCTTCAGCAACACGAGAGCTAGGATGGCCATCCAACTTGGCTTTGCTCTGTGGGCATGAAATGAACGTCCCCGATGATCTGCCCCGCTGCCTGAGAATTCTGATGCTTGTAAATACTGAAAGGGGACCCGATGAAATCACACATGTTTACTTAGGAAAGGCGAAGAAGTTAAAGGACAAACCGTCACTATCAATTGGAGGCAAAACATGATTGTAGTCATGAAAACCGGCTCCAGCCAGGATGAAATCAGTCGGGTCGCGAACAGAATCGAATCCGGTGGTCTAAAGGCACACATATCTGAGGGTACTGAGCATACCGTTATCGGCGTACTGGGGCAGGTTTTTCCTGAACTTCGCGACACCCTAGAATTGCTCCCCGGCGTGGAGCAGGTCATACCTGTTAGCAAACCCTACAAACTTGCCAGTCGAGAGTTCCATCCCCGAGACACTATAGTCAAAATAAATGGCGTGGCTATCGGTGGCAATGAAATCGTCGTCATGGCTGGACCTTGCGCGGTAGAAAGCGAGGACCAACTTTTGACCACTGCTCACGCGGTCAAAGCAGCCGGAGCCACTGTACTGCGCGGTGGCGCCTTCAAACCACGGACCTCACCTTACCAATTTCGTGGACTGGGCGAAAGCGGGCTCAAAATACTGGCACAGGCAGGCAAGGAAACACAAATGCCCATCATCACCGAGGTTATGTCACCAGACCATGTCGACTTAGTAGCTAAATACGCTGATATACTTCAGATTGGAGCTAGAAACATGCAGAACTTTGTTTTGCTCGACGAGGTGGGGAAAACAAAGAAGCCAGTGTTACTCAAACGTGGTTTGTCGTCCAATATACAAGAATGGTTACTGGCTGCTGAGTATGTCCTGGCCCAAGGGAATGAGCAGGTTATGCTTTGCGAACGGGGTATCAGAACCTTTGAAACCTACACCCGTAATACCATGGACATTAGTTCTATACCGATTATCGAAAAAGTCAGCCATTTACCCATTATCGCCGACCCCAGTCACGCCACAGGTAAATGGTATCTAGTATCCCCGCTGGCATTAGCAGCAGTAGCTGCCGGGGCAGACGGACTTCTCATAGAAGTCCATCCTAATCCTGACATGGCGCTTGCCGATGGTCCTCAATCGCTCACCTTTGATAATTTTCGCCTCTTAATATCTCAACTACTGCCCATAGCCAAAGCTAGAAATAGAAAGCTAGCTACTCCAAGCTTGAGGACCAAACCCTGAGACCATGGAAATCGAGCAAGAACTAGCCAATATAAATCCCCAAGGGGAAACACTACTTACCATAGGTGTGTTTGATGGTGTCCACGCCGGACATCGCTACCTGCTGAAAAAATTGCAGCAGCTAGCAGCGGAGAAAAACTTGCTTAGCGGAGTAGTTACCTTTAGCCCTCATCCCCAATGGGTGTTACACCCATATAATCAGCTACCCTGTCTTAGCAACCTGGACGACAGGGTCAGGGCTTTTCAAGAACTAGGCATAAACATAGTCGCAGTGCTTACTTTCACTACCAAGGTAGCCCAGCTAAGTGCACGGGAGTTTATGTCTTTAATTAAGAAACAACTCAGGATGCGCGGCATCATGGTGGGGCCTGACTTCACTTTAGGACAAGGTGGGGAAGGCAATATCGATCTACTCAGTTCACTGGGACGTGAAATGGAGTTCAGCGTGGAAGTTATCCCTCCCTATACAATCGATGGCGAAGTGGTGAGCAGTACTCTCATCCGTCGAGCATTAGCTCAAGGCGATATGAGAAAGGTAGAAAGGCTAATGGGGCGCTATTTCCACCTGAGAAGCAAAGTAATCACATCCGACAAGCGTGGCCGAGTTTTGGGATTTCCCACCGCTAACTTGGATATTAGGCCACAACAAGCATTACCAGGCAACGGCATCTATGCTACTATCGCTCAGGTAGATGGCAAGCAGTTCCCTTCAGCAACTAATATTGGCATCCGCCCCACATTTGGGGAAGGGGAAAAAACGGTGGAAACTCACCTGTTAAACTATAAAGGTGATTTGTATGGCAAAGACATAAGGGTAGAATTTGTGCAAAAATTAAGGGATGAGCAACGCTTTCCCTCTTTTGAAGAGCTAAAGGTACAAATCGAAAAAGATGTTCGAGACGTAGAAGCAATTTTAGCTAAAGATTAAAAATGGCTGATACAAGGTTTGCCACCATATTAAAACGAGGAGTGGCTGAAATTATAACAGAGGCGGAACTATTAAGGCTGCTGGACTCGGGGAGAATTCTGACCCTGAAGCAAGGCTTCGACCCCAGCGCTCCTGACATCCACCTGGGACATGTGGTGGGTCTAAGAAAGCTGCGTCAATTCCAAGAGCTAGGACATAAAGTCACTCTCATAGTCGGCGACTGGACAGCCCGAATTGGCGACCCCAGCGGTCAGTCAGCCACTCGCCCTATGCTTTCCCCCAATGAAATAGAGAGCAATGCTCAAACTTACATGGAACAATTCTTCAAGGTGGTAGATAAGAATAAAACAGAGCTCAGATGGCAAAGCGAATGGTTTTCCAGATTCACTTTGGATGAAGTAATTAAACTTACCAGCAAATTTACCATAGCTCAACTTTTAGCTAGAGAGGATTTCAACAAGAGATATGGCTCTGGCAACCCCATATCTCTAACTGAGATGCTTTACCCTTTGCTTCAAGGCTATGATTCGGTAGCCATCAAAGCCGATGTTGAATTCGGTGGCACTGACCAGAAATTCAATTGCCTTGTGGGCAGAGAGCTACAGCAAAGCACGGGGCAGCCTCCCCAGCAAGTTTTCCTTGTTCCCCTCTTAGTTGGTACTGATGGTCATCAAAAGATGAGCAAAAGCTTAAATAACCACATAGGCGTTGCTGAGCCTCCCCAGGAAATATACGGTAAGGTGATGTCTATCCCCGACTCTCTTATTGTGGACTATTTCGAACTGGTGACCGACGTTCCTGAACAAGAAATCGCTGAGTTCAAGGAGCAACTGAAAACACGTTCGGTTAATCCCATAAATCTTAAAAAACGATTGGCTCGTGAAATTGTCAGGCAGTTCCACAGTAAACAGGCAGCGGATGAGGCACAAGAACACTTTACCCAGGTATTCCAGAAAAGGGAGATACCTAAAGAAACACGTACGGTCGAATTACGCGGTGTCCTTCGCCCCAGCGGTAAGCTCGAAGTTGAGGTTCAGAGAGACATTACAAGCTTGCTAGTTGAGGCTGGCTTAGCAAAGAGCCGCTCAGAGGCAAACCGCCTGCTAGCTCAAGGTGCTATCGAGGTCGATGGAGAGAAAGTCAGCACCAGTCTAGTGAGTTTGAAGGACGGAAGTATTATCAAAGTAGGCAAACGGCATTTTTTGAGAATGGTCGATACTAGGAAAAGGAACTGGGAAACCGCTAATTCATAAAAAGGAGTTGATAAAAATGCAGCTACGTATTCCAGGACCAACACCTTGCCCACCACAATCTCTCCAAGCCATGGGGCGGCAAATGATAAACCATCGGGGGGGAGAATTTGCCAAAATTCTCAATTCAACAACGGAGAAATTAAAACAGGCATTTCAGACCAAAGGTGACGTTTTCCTGCTTACCGGTTCAGGCACCGGCGGCATGGAAGCCGCTATTGTCAATACCCTATCGCCGGGCGACAAGGTTTTATCTGTCTCCAACGGAGCCTTCGGCGAGCGCTTCGCCGACATCGCCGAAGGGCATGGTGCCGAAGTAATCCGCCTTAATTTTGAATGGGGGAAAGCAGTTGACCTTGATGCAGTAGAAAAGACACTGAAAGCAGATGGCGATATTAAGGCAGTCCTGGCCACTCACAATGAAACATCCACAGGAATGACTAACAGGCTCAAGGACATAAGCGCCGTAGTCAAGAAATTCGATAAACTTCTCCTGGTTGACGCTATCTCAAGCCTAGGCTGCATCAATTTGCCTATCGATGACTGGAATTGTGACGTAGTTATCACTGGTTCCCAAAAAGGATGGATGGTGCCTCCCGGACTGGCCATGGTTAGTGTAAGTGAAAAGGCCTGGCAGGCTCATGCTAAGGCCAAAATGCCACGCTATTACTGGGATTTTTCCAAAGCCAAAGATTTTCTCCAGAAAGGGCAAACTCCCTGGACGCCAGCCATTTCTATCTTCTATGCTCTTGATACCACTTTAGATTTAATACTAAAAGAGGGACTGGACAACATATTCGCCAGGCATGCTCGAATAGCCCAAATAGCGCGAAATGGAGTCAAATCGCTGGGATTCTCCCTTTTCCCTGAAGAAGATTATGCTTCCGACACAGTGACGGCGGTGAACGCCATGGACAAAATTGATGTTTCCAAATTAATTCAGGTGCTCAGGGAGGAGCATGATGTAGTCATTGCTGGAGGCCAGAGGAAGCTAGCAGGCAAAATATTCCGTATTGGCCATCTCGGCTCTGTATCGGAAGATGATATCAAGTCGGTATTGGAGGCGCTAAGCAAAGCTCTACCCAAGGCGAAGAAATCCTAAGCACTAAATACGAAATGCTAAACAAAAGAAAGGGGAAAATTTGATTCCTCTCATCAAAATCCCAATGACCAAAACATAAAGGTTTTGAACTTTGAAATTAGGATTTAGGATTTGTTTAGGGTTTAGATATTAGGATTTAGGATTTGCCTAAGAAGATGAAAATTTTAGTCGCTGACCCAATTGCTGAAGAAGGAATACAATCCCTGCGTAGCTATGCCCAAGTGGATATCAAGACCAAACCCAGCACTCAGAGCACTGAGTGCTGGGCTGGGCAGCTCAAGGCTATAATAGGTGATTACGATGCTTTGATTGTGCGCAGCCAAACTCAGGTTAGGGCAGAGATTATTGAATTGGGGAAGAAACTCAAGGTAATCGGCAGAGCCGGAGTGGGCACAGATAATATCGATGTCGATGCCGCTACCAAGAAGGGCATTGTGGTGGTTAACGCCCCCACAGGCAATACTGTGGCTGCCGCAGAACACACCATCGCCCTCATGCTTGCCCTTGCACGTAACATACCACAAGCAAATAGCCGCCTTAAATCAGGTAAATGGCAAAGAGAGGCAATGGTTGGCACGGAACTTAGAAATAAAACACTGGGCATCATCGGTCTGGGTAATGTCGGCTCTGAGGTAGCCAAACGGGCCCAGGCTTTCGAGATGCGCGTGGTAGCCCAAGACCCCTTTGTCTCTAAAGACTATGCCCGCAATCTCAAAGTAGACCTGGTATCCCTGGACCAGCTTCTTAAAGAAGCTGATTTTATCACTCTCCACGTGCCTCTGACAGCGGCTACCAAGAAATTAATTGCAAGTAAGGAGTTAGCAAAATTAAAGCCCACAGCTCGGATTATCAATTGTGCCCGGGGCGGATTGATTGATGAGGAAGCAATAGCCAAAGCAATCAAGACTGGAGAAATAGCTGGTGCCGCCTTCGATGTCTTTACCAATGAGCCAGTAACAGATAGTCCTCTGTTCAAAGAAGACAAGATAATCGTTACCCCTCACCTAGGCGCTTCTACAATTGAAGCGCAGACCAGCATCGCCAAAGACATCGCTGAAGAAGTCCTGGCTGTGCTTCAGGGACGATTTAGCAAATACGCCGTTAACGCTCCACACATAGCTCCCGAACTAGCACCATTTATGAGAATAGCTGCAACTATCGGCAACCTCGCCAGTCAGCTAATGGAGGGACAAATAAACTCGACACACATCACGTATAGCGGCGGAGTAAGTAATTACGATTGCAACCCTATTAAGACGGCGCTCATCAGCGGACTACTCCAACAAGCAAGCGAGGAAAGAATCAACCTGGTCAACGTTGGTTTTATCGCCACTCAGCGTGGCTTGAAGATCAGCGAAGAAAAAGAGGCGACCTGCCAGAACTACTCCAACTTGCTCACCCTAGAGGTCAATACCAATGAAGGGACCACTGCAATATCGGGCACAGTTAGGGATAACGAGATCCACATTGTCCAAGTTAATGACTTCTGGATGGATATCGTGCCCAGCGGGGGGTATTTCCTTTTCTGCGACCATCTTGACCAACCTGGGCTTGTTGGCATCATCGGTAATATAACCGGCAAAGCCAATATCAATATCAGTTCCATGCACCTATCCAGACTCCAACCCCGGGGAAAAGCCCTCATGATTTTAGCTCTCGATGAACCACTGGGTGAAGAGCATCTACAGGAGATACTTGCCCTTCCTGGTATTTACAGTGCTAAGACAGTAAAGCTGTAGATAGAATTTCTACAAAGACAGTCAGTCCAGAGGATTAATGATTAAACCAGCGGGGAGCTTGGGGTAAAAATAAGTTGATTTGCTTGGCATCCTGTCTTGAGCATCGGCAACAGCCTTGACCATCTCCGGCTGCGGAGGATTTAACAGGAAAGCTAATTGATATCTCCCTTCCTTTATCTGCTGGTAGGCTTCTTTCAAATCCACGGTATAAGCGATGTCTAGGTCCTTCGCTCTGCTCAGGACACCGTCCAAAATAATATGATTAAGGATGCTAACGTTAAACTGCAGATAAGCTTGGGACCTGTTACCGGGCATCATGGCCTCAAGGGAAATATCTTGACGTCGCCTTAAAAGCAATAATGCTCCAGCGTGCAGGCCTAAGACTCCTAAGACTATGTCCTGAACTCCATGAGATTGCTTCGCCCCGATAAAATCGGGGCTCGCAATGACAGAAAGAGCGAAAGGCTCGCAATGACAGCGGGCAAGGGAATCCTCGCTCAAAGAAGCAAATTCTAGAGTAAAGTAATTTTCAAGTTGTTTTTCCAGTTCAGCCAGAGCAGAGAGTGGTATACCACGCACCAGTCTATGCAGAGGTAGAACAGCCAGTCCAGGGTCAGAGAAGTCGACTAACTCCATCATTACGTAATTGAAGGCTCCTTTGCCAGTTAGAGATTGCTCCTGGGTTCTTTCTTGCTGGTAAGCCAAGGCTGTTTCGTAGCGGTGATGACCATCAGCAATGTAAAGGGACTGAGAGGATAGAGACTGACTTAGTTTCCGCTTGATTTCCGGGTCAGTTATCGCCCATAGAGTATGAGCTGCGTTGGAGTCAGGGAGATTGCTTCGCTTCGCTCGCAATGACATTAGTGGTTTTTTTTGTGCTATGTGGGATAGTATCGGGGCAATTTTCTGCCCGGAATCATGGTAAAGAGAAAGCAATGGGCTGAAGCTAGCTCGGCAAGCTCGCATTAACTGCAAACGGTCGCTTTTAGCTTTGGGAAAGGTTTCTTCGTGAGGATATATACCGCTGCCCCAGGGTTCGAGCTTGACACGAGCTATCAGCCCACGCCTTACCATTTTTTTGCCTGAATACTCAAAAAGATGGTCATGCAAATAGAAGCTGGATATGCCGTCAAGCTGAAGAACTCCGTGCTTCAGCCACTGCTGAAAGGTAATAGCTGCTCTTTGATATCTATCACCTGCCGGCTCGGGGAACTCCAGACGAATAGCGTTGTAAGCGCTCTTTTGGTAGTAAAGTTTCTGCTGCTCGATGGCGATAACATCATAGGGAGGGCAGACAACCTGGGCTAGATTACCAACCATTCTTTGGTTGTAACGTATACCTTTAAACGGAGAAACTTCCATCTATTTAAAGCTCTAATTTCTAAATCCTAAACAAATTCAAAATCCCAAATTCGAATACTAAAACTCATTCCTTTTTGAATTTCTGTCATTAGATGAGAGAAACTAAATTTTTCCTTTCTTTTGTTTAGGATTTCGTGCTTAGGATTTGTCTTTCAAGGCCATCCCGCCAAGCTCTCGCCCTAGTTGTTGCACGATAAGCTTATATCCCTTTCCGCTTAAAGCAACTTCATCCAGAATTTCCTTGGAGATATTCACTAACCGCTTCCATTCACCAAGATATCATTGCAAGGAGTAAAGCCAGTCCAAGTGTTGAGAAAAATAAAGATTCAAATTTCATACTGCAAAGAATAATGGCGGTGCTCTTTTACCGCCATCACGTCATAATTTAAAACCTCGTTCGACTTATAAACCTAGATAGCAGCAAGTAACTCTGAAACTATCTCGCTGACTTCCTTGCCATCAGCTTTGCCTTTGAGTTGAGGCATAAGCTGAGCCATGACTCTGCCTTTGTCGCTCTGCCCCTTAGCTCCAACTGCATCAACCGCTTGTCGTGCCGCTGCCACAATCTCCGCCCGACTCATTTGCTCAGGAAGATAGCTCATAAGAATAGCCAGTTCTGCTTCTTCCTGCGCCACCAGGTCACTACGATTACCCTTCTTAAAGGCTTCGATGCTCTCCCGACGACGTTTTACTTCCTTGGTAATAACATCGAGCACTTTGTTATCATCAGCGGGCTTTTGCTGCGCAATTTCAGCATTCTTTATTTCAGATAATAATAATCTTAATGTAGAAACTTCTACCTTCTGCTGCCGCTTAAGCGCTTCCCTGAGCGCCTCCTGAATACTATCCTTCAGTGCCATCTCTTGGCTATCTGGAACTCTTCCGCCTTTTCGCTGCCGCTTTCTTTCTCTTCTCTTCACTAGGTTTTTCATAATGTTTGCGGCGGCGAACTTCAGCTAAAATGCGGTCCTGCTGCACCTGCCTATTAAATCTGCGCAGCAGGGCCTCAAAACTCTCGCCTGAACCAAGCTTTACATCAGCCATATCAAAACAATGTATTTTACCCCAGTAACTACAGTGTGTCAATTACAGGGTGGTAGATTTAAGTCATCGTAATTGACAAATAGTAGTAAATATGATAAGAATATAGTATCTTGGGAGAGGGACATGGCATTAGAGGAAAAACAGTCCAAGCGTGATTCTATAAAGAGGTCGCTTGCAAAGAGGGGGTTCTTTCTTTTGGTGAAAGCTGTAGATAAATATGCCCCAGATAGGCTGCTGCTCTTCGGCCTCAATTTTTTGGATAAACGTGTCCCAAGTAGATTGATTTCCTTCGCAATTAGGATGGTCGAGAAATTAGCTTCCAATAAACTGCGCTCCATTGTTATTGCTGCCGCTGATGAGTATGTCCCTGACGAGGTAGCAAACTCAAGAAAGGTCTGCACTGTCCTTGCTGGAGTAGGGAAGTACATTCCAGACGAGGTAATTCCTCCAGAATCCACAGAAAGGTGGGAAAATCTTAGAACAAAGTTCCATATTCCGAAATTAATATCGAGCAGGCCAAAGTGAGCCTGCGAAGTTGATATAACTACTTTCATCGTAGCTCTTCGCAATGTTGTTGATGGAGAAATAGGGTATTGAATGCAGTATAAAAAGGTCTGTGTTGAGTCTTTTGGTTATGAACTTCCGAAGAATGTCGTTACATCTTTGAGCCTGGAAGAAAGACTAGCCCCAATATACGACAAATTCAATCTTTCCTACGGGCGTCTGGAAATGATAACTGGAATTCGCGAACGACGATTCTGGGATGATGACACAACGCCGAGTCAGGCCAGTATAAAAGCGGCAGAAAAAGCCATTAGTAAGTCTGGCGTCAACAAAGAGGATATCGGATGCCTGCTCCATACCTCTGTATCACGGGATTTCCTGGAGCCAGCGACGGCTACCGTAGTCCACGACTCCTTGGGCCTCCCCCCCACAGCTACCATCTTCGACATCTCCAATGCCTGCTTGGGTTTCATCAACGGCATGGTAACCCTGGCAAATATGATTGAGTTGGGTCAGATAAAAGCAGGAATTGTGGTTGGCTGTGAGACCAGCAAACGACTTATTGATACAACAATCGATAAACTCTTGAAAGACCAGGACGTCACCAAGGAGAAGCTCAAACCCGCCTTTGCCACTCTAACTTTGGGGTCAGGAGCAGTGGCAGCGGTGTTAACCCACTCCTCCCTGTCGCAAGATGGTCATAAGCTTCTTGGTGGGGTAACGCGCGCTGCTTCACAGCATAATGGCCTTTGTCGTATAGAAACCGATGCTTCTTTTTTCGGCTTGCATGAGCTCCCAGATATGCGGACGAAATCCGAAGCGCTTTTGAAAAATGGGATGCGCTTGGCACCTGATACCTGGGAGAGCACAAAACAAGAACTAGGGTGGAACAACTCCGACGTAGATAGGTTTTTTACCCATCAGGTTAGCGCCGTGCATAGCAGGCTATTATTCAAGACCCTGGGACTAGATAATGAAAAAAACTTTTCCACTGTGGAATATCTGGGAAACATTGGGTCGGTTTCCCTTCCTATTACCATGGCTATCGGAATTGACCAAGGTCGTCTTAACCCCGGTGATAAGGTTGCCATGATGGGTATTGGCAGCGGCATAGTCTGTCTTATGCTGGGTCTGGAATGGTAGAGAAAATGGCCCTGGCAAGATGAGTTCAGGGAAATACTCCCTCAGACAGCGATGCAATTAGATAGATTTCTTCAAGCCGCTCTAATATCTACGTTTTTGATGGAAGTTTTACCCTATGATGGCAAAGAGGCCTGACGAAGCAAGAATTGTAATTACCGGGGTTGGCCTGGCGGCACCAAACGGAAATAACCTGGCGGAATTTCGAAAAAGTTTACTTGCTGGCAAATCAGGGATACAGAAACTCAATATCCGCTACATGGGTGAAGTATTGGCTGGTATATGCCACTTCGAACCCCTGAAGTATCAAAAAAAGAAGGACCTGCGTCGGGGAACGAGGGCGGGCTCTATTGCTATCTACTGCGCTCAAGAGGCAATCGCTGATGCCAAATTAGACCTTGCCTGCCTGGATAAATCAAGGATTGGTGTCTACCTCGGGATTACCGAGCATGGTACCGTGGAAACCGAAAACGAAGTCTACGAAATTAAGCAATTTGACTATAACGTAAAATACTGGTCGCACCATCATAATCCAAGAGTAGTGGCTAATAATCCCGCTGGCGAAGTCACCCTGAATATGGGAATTACGGGTCCTCACTACACTTTGGGGGCTGCCTGTGCAGGCGGCAACATTGGACTCACACAGGGCTTACAAATGCTGCTGCTGAACGAAGTCGATTTAGCTTTGAGTGGAGGGGTTTCAGAGAGCACCGGCTCCTTTGGTATTTTTGCCGGCTTTAAAAGCGAAGGGGCTTTAGCTTCTCATCCAGACCCTGAGAAGGCATGCCGCCCCTTTGACAAAGATAGGAATGGTGTGGTTGTTTCTGAAGGTGGCGGTATTTTTGTTCTGGAAAGGCTAAGCGATGCCCTTAAGAGGGGAGCTAAAATCTACAGTGAAATCGTGGGCTATGCTATCAACTCAGATGCCACTGACTTTATTTTCCCCAGCGCAGAAAGACAAATTGAGTGCATGAAACTTGCTCTTAACAAAGCCGGTATATCTCCAGGAGATATCGACATCATCAATACCCACGGGACAGGTACCATTGAAGGAGACCCCGAAGAGTGTCGCGCGATTAGAGAAGTCTTCGGCGAACACCCCCATGCGTATATGAACAATACCAAGAGTTTCATTGGTCATGCTATGGGAGCCGCTGGTGCCTTAGAATTAGCGGGTAATTTACCCTCTTTTGAAGACCATCTTGTCCATCCTACGATCAACCTGGACCACCTAGACCCTGAGTGTCCTCTTAACAACCTGGTTATCAATGAACCAAAAAGGATTGACAAGGTCGACTATATATTGAATAATTCTTTTGGGATGTTAGGCATCAATTCGGTTGTCATCGTAAAAAGATTGGAAAAATAAACTGTAGGCATTATTAGAATAGACAAACGGGGGATACATGACCAAGGAGCAAATTAAAAACACACTTCTGGAAATCATAGCCCAAATCGTACCAGACGAAGATTTAAGTAATCTGAAGGGTGATATCCCGATACGAGAACAAGTGGACCTAGACTCAATGGATTTCTTGGACATCATTATGGAACTGCGAAAGCGCTACGGTATCGAAGTACCCGAGGATGACTATATACATTTAGCCACGCTAGATAGCTCTATGGCTTATTTAGAGCCACGGATGAGAGAACTTTAATCAATAGTGTTGGTAGGCCAGGAACACGAGTTTTTATCGCATTTTCCCCGGATTGAAGGTTCAGGTTAGCCTTCGATTTTAAAAAGAGCCTGACCATGGATTACGATGTTCTAATTATCGGTGCGGGGATGTCTGGCCTCGCCGCCGGCATTAGATTAGCCTACTATGGCAAAAGAGTTTGCATCGTGGAAAAACATTATCGCGTTGGGGGACTGAACTCTTTTTACAACGTTGGGGGACATAAATTCGACGTCGGCCTTCACGCTATGACCAACTATGTTCCCAAAGGCATTAAATTAGCGCCATTGTCGAAGCTGCTGCGGCAGCTCAAACTAAGAGCTGAAGACTTCGCCTTGTGCCCTCAGCGGATGTCAGTAATCAAATTTCCCAGTAGGACCCTCCGGTTTAATAATGACTTCGATTTTTTCACCCAAGAGGTCGTCGATAATTTTCCCAGGCAAGCCGACAACTTCCGAAAACTGCTCAAGACTATTTTCGAATATGACGAACTGAACTTGTATGCCAAACCGACCTCGGCTCGCAAAGTTGTAAGTTCTACTATTTCCGACCCACTCCTCGTTGACATGATTTTTTGCCCACTTATGTTTTACGGAAATGCTCAAGAGAATGACATGGAGTTCGGACAGTTTGTTATCATGTTCAAGAGCGTCTTCTGCGAAGGGCTTGCCCGACCTCAGGCTGGGGTACGCCAAATGCTCGACGTACTGGTGAAAAAATACAAAGCCTGCGGGGGTGAATTAAAGACAAGGTGTGCGGTAACACGTCTTAAATGCGCTAATGGCAGGGTTAAATCAATCTTGCTCGAAAACGGTGAAGTGCTGACAGCCGAGAGGATACTATCATCCGTTGGTTATGTTGAAACCATGAGACTTTTGTCCGATTATGATTCTGCAAGTTTCAAGCACGATGTGGGTAAAATTTCATGTATGGAGTCCATTATGGTCTTAGACAAAGAAATTGCCAAAATGGGCTACGACACAACAATTGCGTTTTACAGTACTTCAGATAGATTTGATTATCGAAAACCCGACGAGCTAGTCGATGTTTCCAGTGGTGTCGTTTGTTGTCCTAATAACTTTCAATTCGAAAAGCCTCTGCCAGAAGGCATGATCAGGATAACCAACCTGGCTAACTTCGATCTCTGGAACAGGTTGGGTGAGGAAGAGTACAAAGCCCAAAAAGCTGCCTGGCTGGAGGTCACACTTAAAGAGGTGGTGAAATTCGTGCCCGATTTCCGCGATTCAATTGTTTTTACCGATATTTTTACACCCAAAACAATCTACAGATTCACCGGCCACATAAATGGTGCAGTCTACGGGACGCCGAGTAAAATAAAAACGGGAAGGACTCGTTTAGACAATCTATTTATTTGTGGCACGGACCAACGATTCCCAGGAATCGTTGGTGCAATGCTTAGCGGTGTCTCAATGGCAAATCTTCACGTCCTGCAGAAGACGTAGGAAAAGAGAAATATATGAGCCACGATTGGTCGAAAGATATAAAGCCAGAATATGATGTCATCGTCATTGGAGGTGGACTGGCGGGATTAACATGTGCCAATATGCTGGCCAGAGGAGGACATTCAGTCATACTTCTCGAGCAGCATTACAATATCGGTGGACTGGCTAATTGGTTCAAAAGAAAGGGGCATATCTTCGATATCGCCCTGCATGGATTTCCGGTTGGCATGATTAAAACCTGCCGTAAATACTGGACTCCTGAAATTGCTGACATGATTGTTCAACTCAAAGGGATCAGATTTGACAACCCCCAGTTTTCCTTTACCACAACTTATGACCGGGAGGATTTTACACGCATCTTGGAGCAGCGATTCAAAATACCCCGAGAGAATATTGAAGGCTTCTTCAACACAGCGAGAAACATGAATTTCTATGATGACCAAAGCATGACCACGAGAGAATTTTTTGAAAAATTCTTTCCTGGCCATGACGATGTTGTCCGCATGTTAATGGAGCCGGTCGCCTATGCCAACGGGTCAACCCTGGACGATCCTGCAATAACTTATGGAATTGTGTTTTCCAACTTCATGAGTAAAGGTGTTTACACAGTGCGTGGGGGAACAGACCAGTTTATGGGAAAAGTGCGGGAGGAGCTTCTAAAAAACGGTGTTGATATTCGGACCAAGTGCCTGGTGGAAAAAATCCTTATTAAGGATAGAAAGGTTGCCGGGGTAATAGCGAAAAGTAGAAGAGGATATCATTATCATATCAAGAGTAAGGCTGTTGTCTCCAATGGTAATTTGTTATCGACCATCCACAAACTGGTCGGAGACGAGAATTTTTCTGAAAGCTTCATTGAAGAGGTCAAAAAAGTGCGCCTCAATAACAGTAGTTGCCAGGTCTATATAGGTATCAAAAAAGGCGAGAGGTTTGACTATATAGGAGATCTTATTTTTACCTCAGAGGCAGAGAAATTCGATTCTCAAGAACTTCGCAGCAAAAATACTACCAGCAGGTCGTTCTCCATCTACTATCCCCGAACCAGGCCAGGCTCTGATATGTACTCCATTGTTGCCGACTCCAATGCTGATTATGACGACTGGGCAAGCCTATCTGAAGGGGAATATCATGCTTCCAAGGAAGAGCTGATCCAACGAACGCTTGATGCTTTGGAGAAATATATTCCTAAGATTCGAGATAAAGTAGACCACCTGGAAGCTGCCACTCCCAAGACATTTCAAAAGTATACGCTCCATTTAAGTGGTGCCTCTTTTGGCACCAAGTTCGAAGGGTTAAAGGTCAGCATGGGGCTTCCTAAAGAGATACCAGGGCTTTTCCATACTGGTTCTGCGGGGATTATCATGTCCGGTTGGCTGGGTGCAGCTAACTATGGAGTAATCGTTGCCAACGACGCGGACAAATTTCTCTCATCAGGTGCAGGAAATGTATGATTTCAAAGGACAGACTGTCATCATCACTGGCGGTACCAGAGGTATAGGCAAAGGTATTGCCGAGAGTTTCCTGAAGGCAGGTGCTAAAGTGATTGTAACTTATTCGACAAACGAAGCTGCGGCGGCACAATTTAGAAAAGACAACAGCCAGTTTGCCAAAAATATTGATATTCAAAAGCTTGATGTGACCAAGTATGAAGAAGTGGAAAAGTTTTTCAAATACATAGACACGAAATATGGGAGCTTTGAAGTCCTGGTGAACAACGCCGGTATCCGAAAGGACTCTGTCCTGGCGATGATGAAAGAATCAGACTGGCATGACGTGATGAATGTCAATCTCGCTGGAATCTTTTACACGTGCAAATTTGCTGTCATGAGTCTGATGCGCAAACGATATGGACGGATTATCAACATAAGCTCGGTGATGGAAAGATACGGTTTTGAAGGCCAGGCGAACTATGCAGCTTCAAAGGCAGGCCTGATTGCATTGACTAAATCGTTGTCCAAGGAGGTCGCCACCCGGGGCATCACAGTTAATTGTGTCTCACCGGGATTTATTACCACCGAATTCATCCAAGACCTTCCGGATAAATTGCGTGAAGATTATCTGGCCAGGATTCCTCTAAAGAGATTTGGAAGCACTGAAGAAGTTGCTGCTTGCGTCCTTTTCCTGGCTTCCAAAGAATCGTCCTATGTTACCGGTACTACTCTCGAGGTGAGTGGAGGATTATGAGATGGAGGAGATTCTAAATGCCATACCCCATCGCCCACCATTCTTGTTTGTCGACAGGATTGTAGAATTAAGCGAAACAAAAATCAAAACAACGAAAGAGATAAGGCCCGATGAACCGGTCTTTGATGGACACTTCCCTGGACAACCGATCATGCCCGGGGCGCTTATCTGTGAATCCATTTTCCAAACAGGTGCAATCCTGCTCTCCAAAATGATGGGCGGCATCAGTGGAGGCATTCCTGTTTTGACCCGAATTAATAACGCCAAGTTCAAAAGTATCGTCAAGCCAGGCAACACCATGGATATTGAAGCGGAGCTGGTGGAGAAAGTGAGCAATGCCTATTTTATGAAGGGCAAAGCCTCGGTTGGCGGTAAGACCTCGGTCACAGTCGAGTTTACCGTCACCCTGGCTAAAGAGGCATACTGAGGGTAGAGAATGATAATGGACAAGAGGTCTAAGAGGAAAGTATACGGAAGCTGGAGAGAGGTTTTTCCTGATTTGCTCTTTGTGCTAAGAAACAATATACAGTTCATAAGAATATATACGGGAAAGTTGCCACCCGCCCTCAGGGAAAGGCTGATGGTTGCAGCTTCCGCAGTATACGGTTGCCGCTTCTGTTCCTGGCTTCACACCAGAGAAGCACTAAGAATCGGAGTTGACAAAGAAGAGTTAGCAAGGCTCGTCGGGGGTGCCATGGGAGGCTGCCCTGAAGAATACAGCATCGCAGTGCTTTATGCCCAGCACTGGGCCGAGTCCAATGCTCACCCTGACCCCGAGACTGTTCGCAGGCTAGAAGAGACCTATGGCAGAGAAAAAGCAAAGTTGGTCAACGTAGTGCTCCGCCCCATTCGGTTAATACTCTTCGTGGAAGACCTATGGAGTTTCTTTCTCTATCGCATCTCCTTCGGCAGATGGCGGAAATAGAAAACATAAGGAGTAACATATGGATTTCTTAGACATTGCGGGCAAGACCTTCCTTGTTTTTGGGGTAGCTAACAAGAAGAGCGTCGCCTTCGCTGTCGGCGAGATCCTTTCCGAGGCCAAGGCAAATGTAATCTATAGTGTTCAATCAACAGAAAGAGAAGAGAGTGTTTCCAAAATCCTTCCCGGTGCTGATATCTTCGTTTGTGATGTCGAACGGGAGGAGGAAGTTAAGAAACTTGCTGAAGACGTCTCCAAAAAATATCCCAAAATTCACGGCATCGTTCATTCCATCGCTTTTGCTAATTACGAAGGGGGACTTAAGCCATTTCACGAAACAAAAAGGAAAGACTTCCTGCAATCAATCGATATCTCCTGTTATTCTTTAATTGCCATTGCTAATGAGTTTAAAGACCTATTGGATGAGAAGGCATCGGTAGTCACCATCTCCATCTCGACCACCAAAATGGCAGCCGAACCCTACAGCTTCATGGCCCCGGTAAAAGCTGCCTTGGACTCGACCCTATGCTTCTTAGCTAAATCCTTCAGTTCTTTTTCCCAAATCCGATTTAATTCCGTGAACGCAGGACTGTTAAAAACCTCAGCATCGGCAGGGATACCAGGATATTTAGACTATTATCTCTTTGCGGAACAATTAACCCTGCGCAAAAAGGCTCTGAACACCAGGGAAGTAGCCAATACAGTGGCGTTTCTCTTGAGCGAGCGGTCCAGCGGCGTTAACGCCCAGGGCATAATCGTGGATGCTGGAATGTCAATCAACTACTTTGACAAAGATATTATTAAGAAGGCAACAAGGTTTTAGTAAGACAATGACTTTATTTCCTGTAGTCATGCCAGTTATCAAAGCTGGACATAAATTCTCAGGGAAAGACAAGGTAGATCATCTAAGCCGAAGTGCTCGAGAAGCGCTGAAACTGAGTGCCGAAAAAATCGGAGTAACGCTTGGGGAACTGCTCAAGGACGAAAAGGGTGCACCATATCCTGTGGCTGGCAATCATTGGTCTCTCTCCCATAAACCTAAGTACGTGGCGGCGGTGGTTAGCAATGATAAGGTCGGAATTGATATTGAAGAAATGAAGCCCCTGACTGAATCGCTCTTTTCTCATGTGGCGAGTGATGAGGAATGGGAGTTAAAGGAAAAGTCATGGGATACTTTTTTCCGTTATTGGACGGCAAAAGAAGCCGCTCTGAAGGTTATCGGAATTGGTATAAGCGGGTTAAAGACCTGTCGGATAATCTCAGTCCCCGACGAGGATCACATTATTTTGGACTATAAGGGGCAATTTTTCCTGGTGGAGCAATTAAGGTATAAGAGCCACATCGTGTCTGTTGTGAAAAACGATAACCAAATCGAATGGGTAATTCTCGACAAATCCCAAATCCCAAGCACGAAATTCTAAATAAATCCCAATTTCCAAATTCCAATACCAAAACTCTTTTTCAGATTTCAGACATTGATGCTTTGATATTGTTTAGCATTTCGTACTTAGTGCTTAGGTTTTTTTTCAAAAGTGGGTTTTATCAAACTCTTCTGACCGGTATCGCTCCCATCTGGGAAAAACCTCCTGGTAGACCCCAAGCCTTATTCCAATTAACTTTATAGCTCGTAGAAGCAGTATTCTGAACATCCTGGGTTTATTAAGAAGAGCTTTCATCAAGACAAGGAGAGTTTTAGTTAGTGTAGGTGGGCATCCCTCTATTTTAATGCCATTCCGTAAATCCTTATTGCTTCTGATGGCGCAATCGCCGTAAAGAAAGACCTTTTGAGCATCTCTTTCTGCCTTTAATTCCAGCCCGTAATATATCTCCGCACCGCCAAAATCCATTCCAGGATTATCTTTGCCGAATATTGATAGCGCCAGGGCAAGCGTGGCACCACAACCGGAACAAAGAGTTTGCCCCGGATAAGGAGCGGAAAGGCCTGTTATTCCCGCCGGGGTCAGTAATTCCTTGTCCGGTTCAAATCGCCACTCAAGTTGCTCCTTTAGAGATTCTATATCCTCTCCTTTAATTTGAATTGCGCTGATATCAAAAGAGCGACCATGTCTCTGGGCAAATTCTCTCAGATAGTCAACTTGTGCAGGATCAATTCCCAGGA
>Ga0307431_1000312_pt1 | contig 35059 bp, 37 predicted proteins | sample SalMarWE160170MG_FD_202155 | JGI IMG/M metagenome (GOLD analysis project Ga0307431, IMG submission 202155) | Salt marsh sediment microbial communities from the Plum Island Ecosystem LTER, Massachusetts, United States - WE1603-170 | ecosystem: Environmental > Aquatic > Marine > Intertidal zone >...
GGCAGGACTATATTAATCATATTTTTTCTTTTGTTGATGTTAAAAAAATGGAACCTTTTGAAGTAGCAATTGATGCTGGTAATGGTATGGCCGGAAAAGTAATTCCTCTAATTTCCGAAAAACTGCCTATTAAAGTCATTCCTTTGAATTTTGAATTGGATGGGAATTTTCCTGCTCATCCTTCAGATGTCTTTCAAAAGGGAGCTACCGACCAAATTGGCAGGGCAGTAAAAGACGAAAAAGCAGATTTTGGCGTCATTTTTGATGGAGACGCTGATAGAATTTACTTGATAGATGAACTGGGTAATTTTATTAGAGGAGATATTACTCTTTTGCTTTTAGCTAAATATCTTTTAGAAAAAAACCCAGGCAAAGGAGTGACATATAATTTGATTTGTTCTAAAGCAGTTCCAGAGTTTATTAAAAAATGGGGAGGTAAGCCCATTCGGACCAAAGTTGGATTTGTTAATGTTCAGAAAGGTATGATGGAAAATAATGGGATAATGGGAGGGGAACTATCAGGACATTACAGTTTTAAGGATAATTATTATTTAGATTCTGGCTTTATTGTTTTTTTAATTCTTTTAGAGATAATTTCAAAAACAGATAAAAAGGTTTCTGAAATTACAAAAGAATTATCTCCTTATGCTAAAGGAGCTGAGATTAATTTTAAGGTTAAAGACAAGGAAGCAGTATTAAATAAAGTTAAAGAAAAATATTCAGATGGAAAACAAGATTATTTAGATGGAGTTACAATAGAGTACGATAATTGGTGGTTTAATATTAGACCATCCCAAACAGAACCCTTGCTTCGTCTAACAATTGAAGCTGGTAGTGTTAAACTTCTTAGCCAAAAGAAAAAAGAGCTCACAGCTCTTATTAAAAAAGAAAAATAATTATAATTATGCTAAACCCATTTTGGCGCGGGTTTCAGAAATAGTGGATGAGGCAATAGATTGGGCTCTTTTTGCGCCTAATTTAAGAGTTTCTTTTACAAAAACTTCTCTAGTAAGAAGTTCTTTTCTTTTTCTACGGAAAGGTTCTAAAGAGTCAATTAAAAGCTGGGCTAGAGATTTTTTAAGTTGAGCATAGCCTTTATCTTTAAATTTCTTTTCTACTTCTCTGATTGATTTATTGCTGAACAAACTATAAATTGTTAAAAGGTTTGAAATGCCTGGTTTTCTTTTCGGATCATATTTTATTACTTTTCCAGTATCAGTTACCGCTGACATTACTTTTTTCTTGATTTCTTTTGAATCTTCAAAAAGAGAAACATAGCTTTGTGGTCCTAAAGATTTTGACATTTTTTGCTTAGGATTATTCAAAGCCATTATTTTAGCTCCTAATTTAGGAAGTATAGATTTTGGTTCAATAAAGGTTTTGCCAAATCTTTGATTGAATTTTCTGGCAATTGTTCTAGCTAACTCAATATGTTGTACTTGATCTTTGCCTACTGGGACCCCCTGCGCTTTATAAAGTAAAATATCAGCTGCTTGCAAAACAGGATAAACCAAAAGGCCGGCATTAACCCCCACACCATAACTTCGTTTGGTGTGGGGGTTAACATTTCCTTTAAATTGTTTGGCCTTTTCTTTATATTGAGTCATTCTTTGAAGTTCGCCAACCGGACATACAGTATTTAAAAACCAGCAAAGTTCAGTATGTTCTTTGATATTTGACTGGACAAAGAAAACACTTTTTTGAGGGTCAATACCGACTGCTAAATAAGCAATAGCTGTTTGAAAGATATTTTTTGCCAGTTCTTCCGGCTTGTAAGGAATAGTTAAAGAATGTAAATCAGCAATGAAAAAGATGCATTCATTTTTTTCTTGGAAATCAATCCATTGCTTGATAGCTCCTAAATAATTCCCTATATGTATTGAACCTGTTGGTTGAACACCAGACAAAATTCGCATAAATTATACTTCAATTATAACCGGTAATATGATTGGTCTTCTTTCGGTTTTAGAAAATAGGAATTGGCCAATTTTATTTCTGATTTCATCTTTAACATGAACCCAGTTAACAGCTTGGTCGCTTCCTGTTGTTTTATTCACAATACCGACTACTTTTCTTCTGGTTTGGCTAAGCAAGTCCTTTGATTCTCTTAAATATATGAATCCTCTTGATATTATATCAGGAGAACCTTTAACTTGACCAGTCTTTTTATCCACAACTGCCACAATAACAAACATTCCGTTTTCTGCTAATTTCTTACGGTCATTTAAAACTATTTCTCCAACATCGCCTATGCCTGAACCATCAACAAATATATAATTAGTAGGCACTTTTTTCTGATCTACTTTAATGCTTTGTTTATTAACTTCTATAACAGAACCGTTATCTGGAACAATAATCTTATCTTTTGCAATTCCCATTTCATACGCTATTTTAGCAGCTTCTTTTAGCATAAAATGATTAGCATAAACAGGAATAAAATAGGTTGGCTTAATCTGCCTTATAATGTCCTGAATATCTTTAATATTACTGTGCCCGGAAGTATGAACATCCATAATATCACTATGGATTACATTATCAGATAATCTATAAAGATTGTCTTTAAGGCGCTGAACAGTGCGTTCGTTGCCCGGAACAACTGAAGACGAAAAGATAATAGTATCATTTTTCTTTATTTTAATAAATTTATGTTCTCCATTGACAATTCTAGGAAGAACGGCATTTTCTTCTCCCTGCGCTCCAGTGCATAAAACAATGATTTTTCTGTCTGGATAATCATTTATTTTATTTATTGGAATTATTGTTCCTTTTCCCATCTTTATATACCCTAATTTTTTAGCAATTTCTACGCTCATTTTCATAGAAAACCCGTCTAAAGCCACCTTTTTATCAACCTTGGAAGCAAACTCTAAAATTTGCTTAACTCTTTGAACCTGCGAGGAAAACGTGGCAATAATAGTTCTGCCAGGCGCATTTTTAATTAATCTTTCCAAATTATCAAACATTTCTTTTTCGGTTATTGGTTTTTTAGTATTAGTTGAACCTATGCTTTCCAGCATTAAAACAGTTGGTTTTGGAAGATTGGATAACTGATTATACTCCAATTCTTTTCTTCCAATAGGTTTATGTTCAATCATCCAGTCGCCTGGGTGGATAACAGTTGCTGAAGGGGTCTGAAGTATTACTCCTACAGCATCCATAATTGCATGGTCAACTCGAAAAAATTTAACAGTAAAAGCGCCGAGTTTAATTTCATCTTTAATGTTTTTTACATAAGTTATTTTAAGTTTTTTAGAACTTCCTGAAGAATAATCTTCTTGGCGAAATTTAATCAATTCTATAGTGAATGGCCTGCCAATGATTAAGGGATTGCCTAATCTGTCTAATAATAATGGAGCTGCTCCGATATGATCCATATGGCCGTGGGAGAAAATAACGGCTCTAATGTTTTTTTCTTTTCCTCTTAGGTATTTTGTGTTTGGAATAACATAATTAATGCCTGGCATGTCTTGTTCAGGAAACTGAATTCCCATATCCAAGATGACAATATCTTTCCCTCGCGTAGCGGACGACTTGTCGTCATACTCAAAAACAGTCATGTTTCTACCGACTTCTTCGCATCCTCCCAGAGGAATTATTCTTAGATTATTTTGTGTTTTTTGCATGTGCCGAGGGTGGGAGTCGAACCCACATAGAGTTTCCTCTATAGCGTTCTGAACGCTACGTGTCTAACCAGTTTCACCACCTCGGCTTATCCTCGCAAAAAATCTAAATTTTTTGGTATTGATTTTTTTGGTTCTTCAAAACGCAGTTCAGAAACTTGTTTGTAATTTTTATTTTTAATCCATCCATCTTTTGTATAAAAATAACCAGCTCCTTTCATTGCTTTCAGTTCTGAATAAATGTTTTGGTTCTTATCCGAAACCCAGTTAGCTGTTTTCAGAGTTTTCTTTGAAGGATTAATCATTACCACAGCATATTTAGCAGGAATATTAATCCAATCACCCGGTTTGGCCTTTATTGCTATAATATCTTCAATAATATTAATCTTTCTTCCCTTGGTTTTTTGAAGAAGAAAAATTGTTTCTCCTTTCAAAACAGTATATAGCTCTGGAAAGTTTTTGCAATTGCGGTTGCCTTTAGTTCGGACAAATTCTTTGCCAAGCATCCTGGCTGGAACTATAGTAATATCATATCTTAGTTCTCTTTCCCATTTAACGCCGCGATGCATATAATAAAGCTCAAAATTAGGCGCTGTCTTAGCCCATTCTTGATCATAAAGAACATCTTTTATGTCGTTTAGATATCGAATGTCGGGTTTTATCGCCATGCTCTTTTAGTTTTAATGTACCAATTTTCAATTCCGATGAACCTTCTTGACGGATCAGTGATTTTTTTGATTTCTATTCCTTTTATTTCTTTTGAAACTAAATAAATATAATCAGGGCTGTATAGGAATATGCCTGGGACATCCTGTATTAATATGTCTTGAAAATCTTGCAGTTTTTCAGCTCTGATTTCCGGGTCCGACGTTTTTCTATTTTCTTCCAAAAGCTTATCTGCTTCACTGTTCTCATACAAAGCGAGATTTAATCCCGGGTCTTTTTTCTGAGAGGAATGCCAGAAAGGAAAAGGGTCAGGAATTGCTCCCAAGACCTCTCCAAAGAGCAAACTTTCATAATTTCTTGGTTTAATAAAGTCCTGTTCTAATTGGAAAAGAGAGTATGTTTCAATTTCAACTTCAACTCCCAGGACTCTCCACTGTTCTTTTAAGAGTTCAGCATTTTCAACCATTTGGGCCTGGTCAACTGTTACTAATGAAAATTTCAAAGATAGGACTTCTTCCGGTTCTTCAAAACAGATTTCATTTAATTTGGCTCTGGTTTTTGGACCAAGGGTTCCTGTGGTTTCTCCAATATATTTTTTCTGAAATTCGATTACTAATTGTTCTGTTTGCGGTCCAAAATATCCAGTTACCTCGCCTTCTAAACATTTTTGTAATTCGGTTACCTCTTTGCCCTTAGAACCTTTTGCCAAATAAGTTTTAAATTTAAAAGCAGGTTCTTTGGTAATAATTTTTTCCCTAAAGCCGTTTCCATCCCGGTCTTTAAATCCGGCCTCTTCTAAAATGCTTTTAGCTTTTTCAATATCAAATTCATATTGAAGAGACGGTTCAAGCCCATAAATTCCCGGCAAAATAGGAGAATCAACAATTTTTTGACTGATCTCTTTTTTATTAGTTCCGTAATTTAAGGCTAAGCGAACTTCTTTTTCAGCTAAGACGTTTGAGTTTTCCTGGTTAAAGAATACTGCAAAATATCTCGGCAATAAAAGCGAATAGTTTTGCCAGCTCTTTCCTATATCAGTAGAGGAAGTTAAAGATAATCCTTTGATTTTTCCCTTTTGAGCCGCTTTGATCAATTCTTCTTCATTAGTAAAAAATAAAAACTCAATTTTAGAGATGTATGGTTTTTTAGCGTGATAAAGAGGATTTTGAATTAAGATTAAATATTTTATCTGGTTTGAACCATTCTGTTTTATCTTTTTTAATTTGTAAGGGCCTGACCCGATTGGTTCTAAGTTGAACGACTCAAAAGCAAAATTTTCTGAAGATACCTTTTGCCAGATATGTTTTGGTAGAATACCCAAAATGCAGTTTTCTATAAAAGCGCCGTAGGGTTTTTTTAACGTAAATTTAATTTCCAATTCATTAATCTTTTCTACTTCTATTCCTACCCAGTTTGCTTGAAGCGGGCTTTTAAAATCCGGGTTTTGAATTGTTCTGATTGTAAAAACTATATCATCGGAAGTAAGAGGGGTTTTGTCCTGCCAGAGGAGATTTTCTTTTAGATAGAATTTATATACTCTGCCTTCTTGTTCAATTTCATATCCTTCGGCTAAGTCAGGAACTATATTTAGGTTTTCATCATACTTCATCAAGCCAGAAAAGATAAGTTGGACCAAGTCCCGGTCAACGTCAGAGTTGGCATAGACAGGATTGATAAATCTTGGCTGGCCAATTACTCCTTCAATAAAAGCCCCTCCTTTAGCTGGAACTTTTTCAGTATTTTTGAGATAGAAATTGAGCAAAAGAAAACTAAGTGAAAAGAGAAATAAAAGAAAAAAAGCAAGAAAAGCGATTTTTTCTTTTTTAGCCAGGACTTTAAAAAATTGTCTTCTTTGCAGCTTAGTGGGCCATTTTTTCATTAGATAATAAGATTTAGTAGAGCCAAGCCGATAAAAAGGGCTCCGCAGGTTATGGTTGCCCAAAAGATTTTTTTCTGAATGCCCCTGCGAGTAGAATAAAAACCTCCTCCTTCACCTCCAAAAGCAGAACCCAAAGCAGTTCCTCTTTGCTGAATAAGGATGAAGATAATTAAAAGAATAGCAATTACGCTTTGAGCAATTAGTAAAATAGTATTCATATATTTTTCTTATGATTTTTATTATTAGAATATATTCCAAAAAAGAAATTAAGGACCCAGATTATGATTGTTGTTAAGAAAAGAGGAAGCAAGCCAGTAATTTCTAATTCTTTAGGAAAGAGAATCTCTATTAGCCAAACCATTGCCATATTTATTACTAAACTGAAAATTCCTAAAGTCAATATCCTGATAGGCAGAGAGATTGTTTTTAAAATTGGCTTAATAAAGAAATTGATTATTCCTAAAACTCCCCCGATTATCACCAGCATCTTATAACTGCCCATAAATTCTACTCCTGGTATGAACTTTGCAGCTAAAAAAAGTCCCAAAATCCCAGAAACAATATGAAAGAGGAGTTTTCCTATATACATGTATTATAAACAGTGTAGCAAGTTTTTAGCAATAGGTCAACCCCCACACCATAACAAGGTTTGGTTGTGGGGGTCAATGTATTGAAAAGATTTGGGATTTTGGGTATAATAGATTACTTCTACGGGATATGAAAAAAGATGTTATTAAAATTAAAGGAGCTAAGGTTCATAATTTAAAAAATGTTAGCGTTGATATACCAAGAAATAAATTAGTGGTGATTACTGGGATTTCCGGCTCTGGGAAAAGTTCTTTAGCTTTTGATACTTTGTATGCTGAAGGGCAGAGAAGATATGTTGAAAGTTTATCTGTTTATGCCAGGCAGTTTTTAGGAATAATGGATAAGCCGGATGTTGAGAAAATAGAAGGCATAAGCCCGGCTATTTCTATTGACCAGAGAAAAGCAGGTCATAATCCCCGCTCTACGGTTGGAACTATAACGGAGATTTATGATTATCTCCGTCTTTTATTTGCTAAAGTTGGAAAGCCTTATTGTCCAAAATGCGGAAAGCCAATTTTTCAGCAAACAGTTGATCAGATAGTTAAACAAGTTTTAAAACTTCCCCAAAAAACAGAAATTATTATTTTGGCGCCAACAAATTATTCTTTAGAACAGATTAAAAGAAAAGGATTTGTCCGGGTCAGAATTGATGGCAAAATATATAAAATTAATGAAGTTAACAGAGACCCGGTCTCTGTAAATCTTGAAGTGGTGATAGATAGTTTAATCTTGGATAAAAATTTAGACAAAGCAAGATTAAAAGATTCTTTGGCAATTGGCTTGAGAATGGGAAAGGGAAAAGTAATGGTTAATAATTTAGTTTTCAGCGCTAATTTTGTTTGTCAGAAATGTAATGTTTCTATTCCAGAATTAGAACCAAGATTTTTCTCGTTTAATAATCCTTATGGCGCTTGTCCTGAATGCAAAGGTTTAGGCGAGAAATTAGAAATTGACCCAGAACTAATTATTCCTAATCCAAACTTAACCATTGCCGAAGGAGCAATTATGTCTTATCGTTCCTGGAATCAGCTTTCTATTCCTTTAGATAAGCCAGTTAAGGAGTTACCCAAGAAACTTATAGATATTATAGTAGCTCAGGTTGAAAGAAAATATCATGAAACTAATTCTGACTGGACTCGCCAGGAAATTGAACAGTATATGGTAAAAAGACAATGTCCTAAATGTTCAGGCAAAAGATTAAAACCAGAAGTTTTAGCAGTGAGAGTAGAAGATAAATCAATTGATGAAATAGCAGGAATGTCAATTAGTCAGGCAAAGCTGTTCTTTGAGAAGGACTTTTCTAAAATTGCTCAGCCAATAATTAAGGAAATTCTTATTCGCCTGCAGTTTCTTATTGATGTTGGGCTTGATTATCTGTGTTTGGATAGGAAGGCCATTACTTTAGCTGGAGGAGAAGAGCAAAGGATAAGATTAACTACTCAAATTGGTTCAAAACTAACAGGGGTTTTATACATTTTAGATGAACCTTCAGTTGGTCTTCATCCTAGAGATCAAACAAGGTTGATTAAGACCCTTAAAAAATTAAGAGATCTTGGCAATACAGTAATTATTGTTGAACATGATAACAAAACTATTCGCGCAGCTGACTGGGTAATTGACGTTGGGCCTGGAGCAGGGAAACAGGGAGGGCGGATTATGTTTGAAGGGACGCCCAAACAACTTATGAAATCAAAAACTTTAACTGGACAATATTTATCTGGACGGAAGAGAGTTGAAAGTCCCGCCTTTGCTAAAGCTTTCGTAGGCAAGCAAAATTACTTAACAATCAAAGGCGCGGCAGAGCATAATTTAAAGAATATTGACGTTAGAATTCCTCTTAATAAATTTGTTTGCATAACTGGAGTTTCTGGTTCTGGTAAAAGTTCTTTAATGAATGATATTTTAGCTAAAGCATTGCTTAAGAAGTTTTATAACGCCAAACAAGAACCAGGCAGACATAAGAAGATTTTGGGCGTTGAATTTTTAAATAAAGTTGTTTTGGTTGACCAATCGCCGATTGGCAGAACTCCTCGCTCTAATCCCGCGACTTACACAGGCGCTTTTTCATATATAAGGGAGCTGTTTTCCAAAACTAAGGAAGCTGGAATTAGAGGTTATTCTTCCGGCCGTTTTAGTTTTAATATTAAAGGAGGAAGATGCGAGGTCTGCGAAGGCCAGGGCCAGATTAAGGTTGAAATGTATTTTCTACCAGATATATATATTGAATGCAAAGAATGCAAAGGCAGGAGATATAATAAAGAGGCGCTTGAAATTGAATACAATGGCAGGAATATTGCCGAGGTTTTAGAAATGACAGTTGAAGAGAGTTTATATTTTTTCAGAAATATTCCAGGTCTTTGTCAAAAATTAAAAACTTTAAACCAAGTCGGCTTATCGTATATCCAGCTTGGTCAGCCAGCGCCTTCTCTTTCTGGGGGAGAAGCTCAGAGAGTAAAATTAGCAACTGAACTTTCCAGAAAATCCTTTGGCAAAACATTATATATTTTAGATGAACCAACAACTGGTCTTCATCCGGATGATATTAAGAAATTGATTTTGGTTTTGAAAAAATTAGTTGAAAATGGAAATACAGTTTTAATAATTGAGCATAATTTGGATATTGTGCGCAGCACGGACTGGGTAATAGATTTGGGTCCGGAAGGCGGGGATAAGGGCGGCTACATTGTAGCCGAGGGCGCACCAAAGGATATCGCTAAAAACAAAACAAGCTACACTGGCAGATATTTAAAGCAAGTATTGTAGGTTTGCGTAATTCTCAAAAGTTCACGATCGTGAATTTTAGAGAATTGATTTCGGGGCTGTTTTTTTTGGTTTGTTTAATAAACTTGATTTTAATTATTAAATTGCTATAATGAAATAATAAAGATTAATTTTTATGGAAAGGATTTTTTATACTCAACACTTGGAGATTAGATTAAAACTACGAGAAATCCCTTATGATTTACCGAGAACAATATATCAAATTTCAAAAGAACATTATTTCGATAAAAAGACACTTAAAAAAATTGCAGTAAAGAAAGTAAAATATAAAGATAAATTAAGGGAAATGGCAGTGATTTATGATAAACTGGATAATCAAGTAAATATTATAACTATTCATCCTCTCAAAATTTATCAGAAGCTTAGTAGGATAAAATCTGGGAGATGGCAAAAATTATGAAAAATATAAAATCAAAAAAATTAGTATATTACGACGCAAAAAGCGATGTGCTTTATCTTGGAATAAAAAAAGGAGAAGAGGAAGAATTTATTGAGGTTTCTCCAGGGGTTAATATTGAGCTTGACCAAAACGGTCAAGTAATTGGTGTTGAAATTTTAAATGCTTCAAGAGTGTTAAAACCAGTAGTTAAACCTCTTCATAGACAGTCTCTAGAATTAGTAGCTAAATAAAAACAGCCTTAAGTTTTTAATTATTAATTGATTTCGGGGCTGTTTTTTTGTGTATGGGTGGCAAAACACTTGACAAGGTTTTGAGAATGGGTAAAATGATAGTATTAAAAAAATTAACTAATTTATATAAACATATGAACATAAAACCACTTTCAGATCATATATTAATTGAACCAATTAAGGGAGAAGAGAAAACAAAAGCTGGAATTTTGCTTCCAGATACAGCTGAAAAAGAAAGACCTGAACAAGGTCTGGTTATTGCTGTTGGACCAGGCCGCAAAACTTCTGCTGGAAAAGTTATTCCTTTGGAAGTAAAAAAAGGAGATAAAGTTTTATTTACCAAATACGGTCCAAATGAAATAAAAGTCGGAGATAAAGAATATTTAATCGCAAAGCAAGAAGACATACTTGCCATTATTGAATAAATTCAGTAATGGAATTTCTAATTTTTAATTACTAATTTCTAAAAATTATGGCTAAACAAATTAAGTTTCAAGAAGAAGCAAGAAAACAAATAAAAACAGGAGCAGATAAATTAGCTGATGCAGTTAAAGTTACCCTAGGCCCTAAAGGAAGGAATGTTGTTTTGGATAAGGGTTTTGGCCCCCCTACTATTACTAATGACGGAGTAACTATTGCTAAGGAAATTGAATTAGAAGATAAGATTGAGAATTTAGGAGCCGAAATTGTAAAAGAAGTAGCTGAAAAAACTAATGATGTTGCTGGAGACGGAACCACTACTGCTGTGGTTTTAGCTCAGGCAATAATTACCCAAGGCCTTAAAAATGTAGCTGCTGGAGCCAACCCTTTAGCTTTAAGAAGAGGAATTGAAAAAGGAGTAGAAAAAGTAGTTGAGGTGTTAAGGGGAATGGCTAAACAAATCACTACTAAGGAAGAAATGGCTCAAGTAGCAACTATTTCTGCTGAAGACAAAGAAATCGGTAATTTAATTGCTGAATCTATGGAAGAGATAGGAAAAGATGGAGTAATCACTGTTGAAGAATCAAAAACATTCGGAATTGAAAAAGAAATTGTTAAGGGTCTTCAATTTGACAGAGGATATATTTCTCCATATATGATTACTAATGCCGAAAGAATGGAATCATCTTATGAAGATGCTTTAATTTTAATAACTGATAAAAAGATATCTGCTTTGAATGAAATTCTTCCTGTTTTGGAAAAAATAGCTCAAACAGGAAAAAAAGAATTAATCATTATTGCTGAAGACATTGATGGAGAGGCATTAGCTACTTTAGTAGTTAATAAGCTTAGAGGAGTATTTAATGTTTTAGCAATTAAAGCTCCCGGATTTGGAGACAGAAAAAAAGAGATGCTTGATGATATAGCTGCAGTAACCGGAGCTGAGGTAATCTCTGAAGAAAAGGGCTTGAAATTGGAAAATATTGAAATGAATATGCTTGGCTCAGCCAGAAGAGTTGTTTCCACAAAGGAAAACACTACTATTATTGAAGGCAAGGGGAAGAGAGAAAAAATTGAGTCAAGAGTGAACCAAATTAAAAAAGAACTTGAGACCTCTGATTCTGATTTTGACAAAGAAAAACTTCAAGAGAGATTAGCTAAATTGTCAGGAGGAGTAGCGGTTATTAAGGTTGGAGCCGCTACTGAAGTAGAACAAAAATCAAAGCAGCACAAAACAGAAGATGCTCTTGCCGCTACTAAAGCTGCAGTTGAAGAGGGTATTGTTCCCGGAGGAGGCGTTGCTTTATTAAGAGCAAGTTTGAAATTAGATGAAATTGAAGTTCAGGGAGATGAAAAAACAGGAATTAATATTCTGAAAAGAGTTTTAGAAGAACCAATCCGGCAGATTGCTCAAAACGCTGGGATAGATGGCGCTGTTGTTGTTCAGAAAGTAAAAGAAAATGACCAGGGGTTTGGCTTTAATGCCGAAACCTTGAAGTACGAAAACTTAATGGAATCAGGAATTGTTGATCCAACTAAAGTTGTTAGATCAGCTCTTCAAAACGCTGCTTCTGCGGCAAGTATGTTCTTAACTACAGAATGCGTAGTCGCTGAAAAAATAGAGGAAAACAAAAACCCCGCTCTAGCGGGACAAATGCCTCAAATGCCTCAGATGTACTAAAGGGCTTGCCCTCACACCAGAACTTTGTTTGGTGTGGGGGCTTGACAAGATTCTTTGAAAGAATACAATTAAATAGAGAGAAATGTTGAAAGAAAATAATCAAAGAATTAATACTATCAAGAAATCTGTTAATTTTACAAATGCTTTTTGCATTGTTGCTTGGTTATATAAAACAATTTACTGAAGGGGTTAGAACAATAACAAGAAAAATATAAATTATAATGACTAAACCCCTTCAGGAGAAGGGGTGTTTTTAAAAAATATGGCAGAGACGAAAAAATTCTATTTAACAAAAAAAGGATTAGAGGAATTTAAAAAGGAGTATGAGGCTCTGAAGGGCCTTAGAATTGCTAAGACCAAAGGAGAAGTTCCGAAGATTTGGGAATCAGAGGATTTAAATCCAGAATACCTTTCTTTTCAAGAGGATCTAAATTTTCTTGAAACAAGGATAGCTGAGCTTGAAAATATTTTTAAAAGCGCTTGTTTAATCAGACATCCTTCAAAAAAAGAACTTAATATTGTAAACTTGGGCGCAACAGTTAGAGTAAAAGTAGGTGAAGAGAAAGATGAGTTTACAATTGTAGGAACTCTTGAAGCTAAGCCGTCTTTAGGCAAAATTAGCAATGAGTCGCCGGTGGGAAGGGCTCTTTTAGGCCATAAGATCGGAGAGGAAGTCGTTGTTTCTTCACCTATAAAAGCAATATATAAGATTAAGAAAATAAAATATAATTAATTATTAAATAACCCCGCTTCGGCGGGGTTTTCGTTATGAAAGAACTTGTAAATTTTTTCCATGAAATAGGAAAACTAAAAAGCAAACCGAGAAGGGGCTGGGTTATAAATGATATTAAAAATCCTGAAAGCATTGCAGAGCATACTTTTCGAGCAGCAATTATGGCTTGGGTTTTAAGCAACAGGAGAAAGAATTTTAATATTGAAAAAGTTCTTAAAATAGCTTTGATTCATGATATATGCGAAATATATGCTGGCGACACAACTCCTTATGATTCAATTCTTCCCAGGAATAAGAAAAAAAGAGCAGAATTAATGAAAACTTGGCCAAGATTTTCAAATTATGAAAAAAAGAAATTAGCCAAAGAGAAATATAAAAGAGAGAAGAGGGCTTTGGAAAAACTTATTTCAAAACTACCATTGAATTTAAAAAAAGAAATAAAAAAACTTTGGCTGGATTATGAGATGGGTTTAACCGCTGAAGGAAGATTTTTTCGTCAGATGGATAGATTGGAAGATTTCTTGCAATCTATGGAGTATTGGAAAAAGTATAAAAAGCCCCCTCAAGGACCCTGGTGGTTATGGGCCAGAGAACATTTTGATGACCCAGTTTTACTTGAAGTTATAAGAGAAATGGATAATAAATTCCACAAACATAAAAAACCCAGAATTTAAACTGATAAACAAAAACAACCCCGTTGAGCGGGGTTGTTTTTGTTTTAATGGTCTGGTAAAATAAAAACATGCCTCGCTAACGCTCGGCATAACCTTGATTCGCTAAGGTATAAGAACTTCACCTTTGGTGAAAACCTTGATTCGTTATTGTATAGATATATAATCTTAAATTAAATATATAATCTTAAATTAGAATAATTATGCCTAAGAAAAAAAAGAAAAAAAGAAAAAGTATAAATAAGGTTGTAAAAATAATGATTTTCTCTGATTTATTTTTGAATTCTGGCTGGGGTTTGATTGGACCGATTTTAGCTATTTTTGTTGTTAATAATATTCAAGGAGGAAATGCCAGAGTTGTGGGAATAGCCGTTGGAATTTATTTCCTTGTAAAATCTATTCTTCAAGTGCCAGTAGCTCATTATTTAGATTTAAATCACGGAGAAAAAGATGATTATGCCGCTTTACTTATTGGAACTTTTTTAACTGTTATTACCCCCATCATCTTTATATTCGCTACCATATCTTGGCATATATATATTGCTCAGATAATTCATGCTTTGGGAATGGCTATGGCTGTTCCTTCCTGGTATGCAATATTCGGAAGGCATATTCCTAAAAATAGAGCAGCTTTATGTTGGGGATTAGACAGTTCCGCTATGGGGCTTGGCGCCGGAATAGCTGGAATTATCGGAGGAGTAGTAGCTAATAAATTTGGTTTTTTTCCGCTATTTTCCGGCGTAGCTATTTTGAATATAATAGCCGTCCTTTTACTTCTATTTATTATGAAAGACATTCTTCCAAAAGTGCCGCGGCAAAAGATATTTCTTTTGCCAAAGACATAATCTATGAACCCTCACGACCATAACGAGTTTTAAATTATGTTCTTTGTGTATATACTACAAAGTAGAAAAGATAAAAACATATACATAGGGTATACAAATGATCTTAGAAAAAGATTAAAAGAACATAATTTAGGACTTGTTAGATCAACAAAGTCCAGAATACCTTTTGTTTTGGTGTATTATGAGTCGTATGCCTCAAAACAAAATGCTACAAAAAGAGAACATAATCTTAAACTACGAGGTAGAGCTTTAAAACAACTCAAGAATAGGATTCAAGATTGTTTTGAGGTCTAAACTCGTTTGGTGTGAGGGTGAACAATCAAGAATTAGCCAAGATATTTCATGATATGGCGAATTATCTTGAAATGGATAATGGTTCTTTCAGGGCTTATGCTTATAAAAGGGTGGCAATTGTTTTAGAAAGCTTGGAACAAGAGATTGAACATGTTTACAAGCAAGGAGGGTTAAAGGCATTAAAAGAGATTCCGGGCATAGGAAAGAACATTGCTTTAAAGATTGAAGAATATTTAAAAACAGGTCGGATTAAAACTTACGAAAGATTAAAAAAGAAAACGCCAATAAATTTAGGAGAACTGATCGCAGTGGAGGGAGTAGGGGTTAAGAAAGTAAAAGTTCTTTATGAAAAACTGAAGATTAAAAATCTAAAGGACTTAGAAAAAGCAGCTAAAGCTCATAAAATAGCTTCTTTAGGGGGATTTGGAGAAAAAATAGAAAAGAATGTTTTACAAGGAATTGCTTTTTTAAAAAAGAGCAAAGGAAGATTTCTTTTAGGAGAAATAATGCCGCTTGTAGAACAAGTTTTAGAAAGATTAAATAAACTGAAAGAAGTTGAAAAGATAAGCATTGCTGGTTCTGTTAGAAGGATGAAGGAAACAATAGGAGATGTTGATATTTTAGTGGTTTCAAAAAATCCAAGCAAAGTTATGGATTTTTTTGTTTCTTTGCCAGAAGTAATTAAAGTTTGGAGCAAGGGTTCTACCCGTTCTTCTGTTAGAACCAAGGGCAAGTTTGATATGGATTTAAGAGTGGTGCCGGCAAAAAGTTATGGCTCTGCCCTACAGTATTTTACTGGCTCAAAAGAACACAATATTGCCACTCGCCGTCTTGCTATAAATAAAGGATTGAAATTAAATGAGTATGGAGTTTTTAAAGGCAGAAAAATGATTGCCGGCAAGAATGAAAAAGAAGTATACAGGGCAATAGGGCTTGATTTAATTCCTCCGGAGATGAGAGAAAATCAAGGAGAAATAGAGCTTGCCCTTCGGCAAGCTCAGGGTAAACCCAATGGATTACCTAAGATTATTGAATATAATGATATTAAAGGAGATTTGCATTGCCATTCAAACTGGGATGGCGGGAGAAATTCAATCAAAGAGATGGCAGAGGCAGCTCAGGCAATGGGATATGAGTATATTGGAATTGCAGATCATACTAAGTTTTTAAGAATTGAACATGGGTTGGATGAAAAGCAATTACTTAAGCAGAAAAAAGAAATAGAAAAGATAAACTATAAACTACAAACTAAAAACTATAAACTGCGCGTACTGCAGGGTTGTGAAGCAAATATTATGAATGATGGTTCAATTGATATTAAAGATGAAGCTTTAACTAAGCTAGATTTTGTTATTGCTGGAGTTCATTCCAGCATGAAAATGGATAAAGATAAAATGACGCGAAGGATAATAACGGCAATAAAGAATCCTAATGTGGATATTATTGCTCATCCAACCGGAAGAATACTTAAACAAAGAGATGAATACCAGGTTGATTTTGATAAAATTCTTAGAGCAGCAAAAGAATTTAACGTGATTCTAGAAATTAATTCCTCGCCTTACAGGTTAGATCTAAAAGACAGCAACATCAAAAAAGCTAAAAATTTAGGGGTAAAAATGATAATTAATACTGATGCTCATCGGAAAGACCAGCTTCGCTTTATTGAGTACGGAATTGCCCAGGCCCGTCGTGGCTGGGCAGAAAAAAAAGATATAATTAACACCAAACCTCTATCTAAACTATTAAATTATTTTTGAAAGCAAAAACCCCGTCGTCTTGACGGGGTTTTTTTATTCCTTTAATTCAAGATTATATATTTAACCTTGACGAATCAAGGTTCTGACGAAGTCAGGTTCTTATTCTCTCTACAATCTTTTCAAATATCTTTCCATTGTTTTTGGCTAAATCAGATAAGATTTTTCGGTCAAGTTCAATCTTTTTTTGTTTTAATCCGTGAATGAAGCGGCTGTAAGAAATGCCCTGCCTACGGCAGGCAGCATTAATTTGGATTTGCCAAAGTTTTCTAAATTCTCTTTTCTTGGTTCGTCTATCTCTATATGAATATGTCCAAGCATGAAACAAGGCCTCTTTTGCCGCCTTGTATTTTGATTTTCTTCCCCAGCGAAAACCTTTAGTATGTTTTAATACTTTTTTCCTTCTTTTATGCGCGGTTGCTCCTCTTTTTACTCTAACCATATTACTTAATTAACTTTTTAATTTTTTTGGTAAATGGCTTGGGAACTTTAATCCATTTTCGGCCCTTTCTAATTCTTCCCCCTGATTTTTTCGCCCGAAAATGATCCTGACCAGTTGCTCTTCTTAGAACTTTGCCAGTTTTAGTTATTTTGAAGCGTTTTTTGATTGATTTACGTGTTTTCATTTTTTTGAAACAATCATTGTTAATCCTCTTGGTTGTTTTTTTAATTCTCTTTCTATTTTTATAGGGATTGATTTTTCTAAAGTTTCCAGGAATTTTTTTATCTTTTCTCCGGCAAATCCCCGAAGGGCTTTTTGTCTGCCCCTTAGATTCATTTCTATTCTAATTCTGTTTCCCTTTTTTAGGAATTTTTCCGCTTGTTTTACTCTTGTTTCCAAATCATGCTCAGAAATCCCAAAAGTTAATCTTATGCCTTTTAGTTCGCCGCCTGTATGATGTTTGGCTAATTTTTCTTTCTTTTTCAAATGATAAAGATATTTTCCATAATCCATTATTTTGCAAACAGGCGGGTTAAGCTTTTCAGTGACTTGGATTAAATCGAAACCGCGCTCTCTGGCTATTTGAAGCGCTTTTTCTAATATTAAAACTCCTAATTGCTTTCCAGTGTCATCAATTAGTCTTACTTCTCTAGCTCTTATTAAATTGTTGACTAATGGTTTTCTTTGCACTGTGGAGATGGCGAGGGCGAACTCACATCCAAAAGTTTCATCAAAATAGTTCTACAGGTTTAGCTTATTTTTGATTTTAGTGCGTTAGATCTATAATAAGCAAAATTCCAACACCTTAGTCTCGTTTGTTTTGATAGTTTTTCTGAGACAAAAAAACTATCTATCTCGATGAATGACACCTTTTCTAATTATCGAGAATCATTAGAGAAGATGACGTTAGGCAAATGCTAACGCGGGTTTCTTAAACAAGTTGGCACTTATTTGAGAATATTTTACCTGCTCTATTTTGACAAAAAACTTCTGTCGAAACTTTTCATCCCCGTGATTTTAATTCCCTTTCCATTTCTCTCTCGGTTTCTCTTTTTTTAATTAGTTCTCTTTTATCGGTTTTTTTTCTTCCCTTGGCTGTTCCAAATTCAAGCTTTATTTTTCCTTTTTTAGTATACACTTTTAAGGGCACTAAAGTCAAGCCTTTTTCTTTTGTTTTACCGATTAAATGCTTAATTTCTGATTTATTCAGAAGAAGCTTTCTTGGTTTTTCTGGTTCATAATTTGGAGAAATGTTTTTCGGCTGATAGGGAGGGATATTAGCTCCAATTAAATACGGCTCTTCTCCTTTTAACGTCACATAAGAACCTTTTAAGCTCATCCTGCCTGATTTTATTGATTTCACTTCCTGTCCAATCAAAATCATACCTGCTTCAAATTTCTCCAGGATTTCATAATCAAACTTCGCCCTCTTATTTTCCGCTAAGATTTTCATTGTTTAATATTACCATATTTAAAAATGGAAGAGAACCGTTCTCCCATTCTCTTCCATTTTCAGGAAATAAGAGCCTGGCAAGGTTGACAGTTATCCGCAGAATTGTTAGATTAAAATGTGGTATAATAAATAACAAATATAAAAGTAGAAAAATGAGAAATACAAAAAAAAGAGGTCAATTTACAACCTTTGTTTATCAAGAAAAACCAAATCATTATATTGGTGTTTGTTTGGAATTTGATCTTATAGAAGAAGGCGGAAATACTCAGGAGGTTATGAATCAAATAAAAGAAGCAAGTCTTGGTTATCTTAAAACTGTAATAAAAAATAAATTAAGTGATGATTTACTTAATAAAAAACCTTCAGAAAAGTATTTGAAGAAATATAAAGAATTTTTAGAATTAAAGAGGAAAAAATCTCTTATTCCTTGGGAGGATTTTTTAAGAACTTGCTTATATCCTCAGGTTTTTCGAGAAAAATGTGATGTCTAAAAAACTTTCCAAGAAAATAAAAATAGTTCCCGAAAAGGCAGGTAAAGCCATCAGAAAATTAAAGAAAAATGGTTTTGTTCTGAAAAGTAAAACAGGAAGCCATTTTTATTTTTATAGAAAAAAGAATGAGAAAGATTATCTAGTTTGTATATTTGTTCATCCTAAAGAACTTGGTAAACCAGCCATTAAGAATATAATTCGTAATTCTGGCAAAACTAACGAAGAGTGGATTAGTTTGTAAAGCGAAAGAGTTCAAATAATAAAAAGTTTGCCCAGCAATGGGCTTTTTGTCTTTAATTTTTGAGAAAAATAAGGTAAGATGAAAACAATGATTAGAGATGAGATTAAAAAATTAGTAGAAAAAGCGATTAAGGAGCTTGGATTTAAGGTTCCCGAAGTTTTAATTGAACAGCCAAGAGAAAAAACACATGGGGATTATGCTACGAATGCGGCAATGGCGGTTGCTAAGAAAGTTAAGAAGAATCCAATGGAAGTTGCAGAAATAATAAAATCAAAGATAAAAAGCGATATTTTTGAAAAGATTGAGATTGTTAAGCCGGGTTTTATTAATTTTTTTCTTTCCAAAGAGTATTTGCAAAAACAAACAGGGGAAATTCTGAAAAAGAAAGAAAAGTTTGGAGATTTGAAAATTGGAAAAGGCAAAAAAATAAATGTTGAGTTTATCTCGGCCAACCCAACCGGCCCTTTGACTTTAGGCAATGGGCGCGGAGGATTTTGCGGAGATGTTTTGTCAAGTGTTTTAGAAAAAGCGGGTTATAATGTGGTTCGTGAATACTATATTAATGACCGCGGCAAACAAGTAGAAGACTTGGAAAAAGGGCTTTACCAGGGCGAGAAGAGAACGGCTTTGCAAATTCAAAAAGAAAATCAAAAAATAATTACAAAAAAACTAAAAATTAAGTTTGATAATTGGTTTTCAGAAAAGAGTTTATTTAAAAACAAAGAAGTTGATAAAATATTGAATTGGCTGAAAAAGAAAAAACTAACTTATGAAAAAGAAAGGGCTTTATGGTTTAAGTCAACCAAGTTTGGAGATGATAAGGACAGAGTATTAATAAAATCAGATGCAGAAAAAACTTATCTTGCTTCTGATATTGCCTATTTGAAGAATAAATTTGATAGAGGATTTGATAAATTAATATATCTCTGGGGAGCTGACCATTATGGATACATTGGAAGAATGAAAGCCGCAGTTGAGGCGCTTGGCTACAAGAAGGAACAGATAGATTTTATTATTATGCAGATGGTACGGCTTCTTGAAAAAGGGAAACAAGTTAAAATGTCCAAGAGAGCCGGCGCTTATGTGGCTTTAGAAGAATTAGTTGATGAGGTTGGTTTAGATGTTGCCCGGTTTTTCTTTTTAATCAGAAGTTCTGGTGCGCACTTGAATTTTGATTTAAAATTAGCAAAAGAAAAGTCACAGAAAAATCCAGTTTATTATGTTCAATACGCCTACGCCAGAATATGCAGTATTTTGCGCAAAGCCAAAAACTACAAACTACAAACTACAAACTACAAACTATTAAATCATTCAAGCGAATTAGATTTGATTAAGAAATTAATTAGATTTCCAGAAATTATTGAAGATACTGCTAAAGATTATCAGGTTCAGAGAATACCGCAGTATGTTATTGATTTAGCCGAGAGCTTCCATAAGTTTTATAAAGATTGTAGGGTTCTGGCAGGCGATAAAAAATTAAGCCAAGCCAGATTGTCTTTGATTTTAGCGACCCAAATTGTTTTAAAGAATATTTTAGACGTAATGGGAATTTCTGCTCCAGAAAAGATGTAAGATTTTGGTGAGGGCTTGACAAGAGTTTAATCTTTTGCTATAATCAAATATCAGTTCTTTGAGAAAAATCTAGTTGCGTTAACTAGATTTGTATAGAGTTTAAATTTATTTAAAAGAAAGGAGATACGGCAATGAACAAGAAAGAAAAAGTTGTCGTGGATGAGTCGAGAATTACGGCTGATCAAATGAAAGATTTTTGGAGAATGGTTGCTGAAGGAACGATAAATAGAAAAGTAATGCAATGGATTTCGGAAAATATTACTGAGATTCGCGAAAAAGCTGGCATTAAGTGGTGGAATGAGATCTTAGAAAAAGAACGTCAGTGCCATGGAGATTTCTTCGGCAGAGAATATGATCTATCTACTTTTGAAGCAGTACTTAAAAAACATGGTGCTACCAGAATTAAGAATTGGCAAAATCGTGGCTTTGAGTCACATTATCTTCCTTTGGTAATAATGCCGAAAGATACAGATATTCCTTGTTGGAAGATAAGACCAGAAAAATGGTACTATAGTCAAGTTGCCAAGGATAAAATTCTGCGAGTTAGGCCTAATAGTCAATTTGAGACTATTGGAGAAGTGAAGCTGGAGGGAATTGTTGTTCTGGTTGATACTCGGTTGAAGCCGAAGTATAATAATGGCAAACAAATGTTTTTTCAAGACACTGTATGTGGTACAATTATTGCCAATCTTCGTGAACAAGGGAAAATTGCTAAGTATGAATACGGAGACCAAACATCTCGTTTCGGAGTTTCGGCAGAAGAGTGGCAAGAACACATCAGACCTGCTTTGGCTAAAGAATTTGGAGTAGAAACTGATCAGGTTCGCTTGGAGACAGTTATTGAAGCCAATGTTATCCCTCAACTGTATTCTTATATGCCTCGTCATAAAGACGGAGAAACAAATACTTGGGTATGGTATGAGGAATATTTCGGGGGCGTTTCTAGCCGTCTCAGTGGTGGTAGCTCTGGCTACGGTGGTCTCTCTAATGTCAACTACAGCTCGGTTGGCAATCGCTGGAGCGACAGGGCTGTTCGTCCCCTGGTAGTTCTTTCTTGATTCTTGATACTTGAAAATTTTAAACTTTTGAATCCTTTGTTCTTTCCAGAAGAGCAATCAAGTTGAAGGGGTATGTTTAAATTTTAGACATACCCTTTTTTGTTTTTGCAAAAAAAGATATAATTAAAATGAGAGTAGGTTAATGAATTATGGTTTACGGATCATAATCGCCGAAATCTCAAGATTCCGAGTAACCAGATTTTCTAACTTTATGGAGTTAGAAAGCGCGCGAAAGGATTTCTTGGAAGAACTACTTGTCTTTTTCTAGTGCAGATGGTTATACCTACTGCAAGATAAAATACAGAAGAGAGAGCAATAAAACTTAATCTTCAGTGGCTGGGACAGGGAAAGGCAAATTTCGAGGACGTTTCTAACCGTCTCAATGGTGGTAACTCTAACTACGGTGGTCTCTCTAATGTCAACTACAACTCGGTTGGCAATCACTGGAACAACAGAGCTGTTCGTCCCCTGGTAGTCTCCAAGAAAGAGAGAAGTGCTCAATTGAGCACTTCTCTTACTAATATGATTTTGTTGAACGTAACCATCCACCAAGCATTTTGCCAATTTCTTGTAATTCTTTCTGAAGCTGAATATATTTCTTGTTATCTAGTGCCTTAACTTCCATGGCTAATCTTATTAGTATTTTTACAAGATTAACTTTTAAGTTAGCTTTCTGTAAAACATTGAATTTTTCTTCTTTTGGTAAATTAGCAGCAAAGAAAATCAACTTAATTATCTCTAAAATCAAATTATCAATTTTCTTTCCAAGAGTATGCTTATCTTTATTTGGAAAAAGTTGAATATGTCCATAAACTAATTTGTAAAACTTAAAGAGTCTATGCAGGAGAGGAACGTTGAATCCTATCCGGGGGTTAAAAGAAAAGTTGTTCGTCATATTTTTAAAGAGATTATTTCTCTTGAAAATTTATTTTTAGCTTGGAAAGAATTTAAACGAGGAAAAACCAGTAAAATAGATGTCCAAGATTTTAGTCTCTTTTTAGAAGATAATATATTTAATCTATATTATCAATTAGCTAATAAAAGTTATCAACATTCTGATTATACCTCATTTTATATCAAAGACCCAAAACTAAGGCATATTCATAAGGCCTGCGTCAGAGATAGGGTATTACATCATGCTGTATTTAGAATATTATATCCAATATTTGATAATAGTTTTATTTTTGATTCATATTCTTGCAGAATAAAAAAAGGAACCCACAAAGCAGTAAATCGTCTTCAAGCATTTTCCAGAAAACTAAGTAAAAACAATACTAAAACCTGCTACATCTTAAAGTTAGATGTCAGGAGATTCTTTTATTCAGTGGACCATAATATATTAATATTTTTAATTAAGAAGAAAATATCAGACAAAGATGCTATTTGGTTAATAAAAAGAATTATTCAAAGTTTCCCAAAAGGTATCCCATTGGGTAATATCACTAGCCAGTTATTTGCTAATATTTATTTGAACGAATTAGATTATTTTATTAAACATAATTTAAGGATTAAATATTATATTAGATATTGTGATGATTTTATAATAATAGATAATGACAAAGAATATTTAAAGAAAATTATTCTAGTAATCAGTAATTTTTTAAATAATAATTTGAAATTATCTTTACATCCTGATAAGATAATAATTAAGAAGTATCATCAAGGAATTGATTTCCTTGGCTATGTAAATTTTCCATATTACAGAACTTTAAGGACTAAAACAAAAAAGAGAATGTTTAAAAAAATAAAGCAGAGAATTACAGACCAATTTTTTGATCAGACTCTTCAATCTTATTTAGGAGTTTTAAAGCATTGTAATGGATATAAATTAGAAAAGGAAATAAAATCTATTTCACTGATATGAATAATAAATATATCCTTTTAAGACATGGAGAAACAATGTATCAAGCAAAAAAGCTGGATATTCTTTATCCTAAAGATGAAAATTCAGATATTTCTATAACTGAAAATGGAAAAAAGAAAATTAAGATTGTGGCTAAAGAACTTAAAAATAAAGGAATTGATTTAATTTATTCTTCAGACTATTTTAGAACTAAGCAAACATCAAAAATTATTGCTGAGGAACTTGAATTAGACGTCAAATTTGATAGCCGACTCATAGATACTAATTTTGGCGTCTTTCACGGAAAAACAGGAGAAGAATACCGCAAATTTTTTTCTGATAAAAGAGAAAGATTCTTCAAAAGAAATCCGGGCGGGGAAAGCTGGAGAGACGTTAGAGAAAGGACAGTTGTTGTTATAACAGAAATTGAGAAAGAACATAACGGCAAGACAATTTTAATTGTCAGCCATGCCGACCCGGTATGGCTTTTAGCAGGTTATTTAAAAGGTCTAAGCGAGGACGAGCTTTTAGAAAAAAGACACATAGGCGGCCTTTGGCCTGATGTTGGTCAATACATAGAACCATGACACTTGATTTACCAAAATTAGAAAAAAAGATATTAAAGTTTTGGAAAGAAAAGAAGATTTTTGAGAAAAGCTTGCAAAAAACTAGAAACAAGCCCAGGTTTGTATTTTTTGAAGGGCCGCCTTTTGCCAATGGCTTGCCAGGCATTCATCATCTTTTAGCCCGAGCTTTCAAAGATATTATTTTGCGCTATAAAACAATGCAGGGATTTTTTGTTGAAAGAAGAGCTGGCTGGGATACTCATGGTTTGCCAACCGAAATGGAAGCAGAGAAAAAACTAAATATTAAAAACAAGAAAGAGATTGAGAAACTTGGAATTGAAAAGTTTATTAATGAGTGCCAGAATAATGTTTTTACTTACAAAAAAGAATGGGAGGAATTTACTGAAAGAATTGGTTTTTGGCTGGATTTTAAAAATGCATATATCACCTGTGACAATGACTATATTGAATCTTTATGGTGGATTTTAAAACAGATTTGGGACAAAGGACTCTTGTATCAAGATTACAAAGTTGTTCCTTATTGTCCTCGTTGCGGAACCTCTCTTTCTTCTCATGAGGTTGCCCAAGGATACAAACGAGTTAAAGAAAATTCAATCTATGTAAAATTGAAAGTTAGGGGTCAGAAAAATACTTATTTATTAGTTTGGACCACTACGCCCTGGACTTTGCCAGGCAATGTAGCCGTGGCAATAAATCCAAAGTTTGACTATACCAAGGTTAAAATTGATTCTGATTTTTTGATTTTGGCTAAAGAAAGATTGCAAAAAGGGATGAAAGTTATTGAAGAGTTCAAAGGAAAAGATTTGATAGAATTAGAATATGAGCCATTATATAATTTTATAAAACCAGACAAAAAAGCTTATTATGCGGTTGGAGCTGATTTTGTTTCTTTTGAGGAAGGAACGGGGATTGTTCATCTGGCGCCTGCTTTTGGCGAAGATGATATGAAAACAGGCAAAGAAAATAATCTGCCGGTTTTGATGACAGTGGATGAGCAAGGGAAATTTAAAATAGGGAACTGGAAAGGAATGTTTGTAAAAGATGCTGACCCCTTGATTGTTGAAGATCTAAAAAAGAGAAAACTATTATATAAAGAAGAGCTTTACGAACATGATTATCCTTTTTGTTGGCGTTGTAAAACCCCTCTGCTTTATTATGCTAAAACTTCCTGGTTTATTAATATGACCCAGATTAAAAAAGAATTAATAAAGAATAGCGAGAAAATAAATTGGGAGCCAGAATATATTAAAAAAGGAAGGTTTGGCGAATGGTTAAGAGAAGTCAAAGATTGGAATTTGTCTAGGGAGAGATATTGGGGAACTCCTTTGCCTATCTGGGAGTGTAGTAAATGCAAAAAACAAATCTGTATTGGAAGCGTAAAAGAATTACAGGGAAAGTCAAAAGATTTACACCGCCCTTTTATTGATAAAGTTACTTTTGAGTGTGAATGTGGAGGAATAATGAAAAGAGTGCCTGAGGTTATTGATTGTTGGTTTGATTCTGGTTCTATGCCTTTTGCTCAATGGCACTACCCCTTTGAGAATAAAAATAGGATTGACAAAGCAGAATCTTTTCCAGCAGATTTCATTTGCGAAGCAATAGATCAAACTAGGGGATGGTTTTATACTCTTTTAGCTATTTCAACATTGCTTGGAAAAGGAATTTCATACCAGAATGTTATTTGCTTAGGTTTAGTTTTAGATACCGAGGCACAGAAGATGTCTAAATCCAGAGGGAATATAATTGAACCTAAGGAAGTAATAGATAAGTTTGGAGTTGATTGCGCCAGATTTTATTTTTACACTGTTAACCAAGCAGGCGAGGCAAAAAGGTTTGATTTTAAAGATGCGCAGAGTTTGTATAGAAAGTTTTTTGATACTTTATGGCAGAGCTATGTCTTTTTTGAAACGTATGTTTCAAAAAAAGAAATTCAAAGTTCAAAGTTCAAAGTTCAAAATTTAGGTAATATTTTAGATCAGTGGATTATTTCAAAAATAGAGAATTTGAATGCTCAAGTTGTTAAGAATCTGGATAATTATGATGTTGTTGGAGCAGCCAGATTGTTTATTGATTTTGTTGATGATTTGTCTAATTGGTATATTCGTCGTTCTCGAAAGAGATTTAGAAATTCAGAAAAAGAAGCAATTCAAACTTTGCATTACGTACTTTTGAAAACAAGCAAACTATTGGCTCCTTTTGTTCCATTTATTGCTGAAAAGCTCTATCAAAAATTAGACGGCAAAGAAATATCAATTCATTTGGAAGAGTTTCCAAAACCAAATAAGAAATTACTTAATACAAAACTGGAAGAAAAAATGAAACAAGTTAGAGATATTGTTGCTTTAGCTTTGGCTCAAAGGGCAGAAGCTGGAATTAAGGTTCGTCAGCCGTTGGCAGAATTAAGAATTAAGAATTTTGAATTAAGGAAAGAGAAAGAATTATTAGAATTAATAAAAGATGAAGTTAATGTTAAGAAAATTACTTTTGGAAAAGAGCTTAAATTAGATACTAAAATTAGCAAAGAACTCAGGAAAGAAGGAATTGCTAGAGAAGTTATTCGTAATGTTCAACAAATGAGAAAAAAAGCCGGTCTCAAACCCAAAGATAAAATTATAGTTGAATCTACTTTTAAGCCAGTTGATTTGGAAGATTTCAAAAAAGAAGTAGGAGCTAAGAAGTTTAATGCTAAGAAAAAGGTCGATGGCAAAGAAATAAAAATAAACAATCAAACTTACAATATAAAAATAACTAAACCTTAATAAAAAAGATGGAGGATAATAAAAACAAGCAACTAATTTTAAAAGGCAAGGGTATGGCATATATTGATTGGGCTAATGTATATGGATGGAAAAAATCATTAAATAAAGAAATTAACCCAGAGAAACTTTTTGAATATCTTAAAAGATATGAAAGAATTATGGACATCCGTTTTTATTTTGGTACAGATAACAACGAGAAATCACACATCTTTTTGGGGAAAATGAAGGATATTGGATATAAGATTATTACTAAGCCTGTTAAATATATTTTTGTTACGAAAGTTGAAGACCAAAAAATTTATCGTAGAAAATGTGATTTTGATATGGAGGCATGTATTGATGTGCATCAAGCAATAAAAGAAAATTTTGATACTTTTATTTTCTTTACTGGGGATGGCGATTACGAACCATTATATAGAATGCTTGTTAGTTTGCACAAACAAGTAATTGTTGTTTATGCTAAAGGTCATCTTGGTAGAGAGATTTGGGATATAAAAAGAGGATTATTTAAAGCACAGTTAAAAAACTTAATGGATATATAAAAAAATCGTCCCCCCGATTGCTCGGGGGGCGTGATTGATTGTATGTTAGCAATCCCACAGATTTTGTCAAGAGCAAAATTGGGGATAATTAACAAAAAGGAGCTAAGCTGGTTAATATTAAAAAAGAAGTATCTATCAAAGAAATTCAACTTGGCAAACAAAAACATTATATTGCAATTAAGAAGACATAAAAAATGGCAGAGAACGGTTCTCTTCCATTTTGATTTGACAGGTACGGGTTAGTATGATATGCTTTGAGTTAGTGACAAACAGTACATTAAATTGAAAATAAGGAAAGGATGAGAAAATAAAAATAGAAGATATATTGTCTAAAGAAGAAATAAAAGAATATCATAAAGAATGGAAACTTTTTGATCAAAAGCTTGTTCCCGAAACAAAACATCACGTTCATTCAGGTAGGCCAATAATCGGCAGAGTGTTTAGATTTAAAGAAAGTTCTATTTTTAGATCACAGATTGTTAGTAAGTCCAAATTGAGAAGAATAGATCCGTATTTCGCCTTTAAAAAATACATATATCCATTTTGGCATCTCTTGCATTACCTTATTGTTTTTGAACAAATGTATCATGCAAGCATGTATTTAATTAGAGACGCCGATAAGTTCAGAACGTTAGAAACACCGAGAGAATTTAAACTATCTAATCCTATTTTTTGGAATGAGGATATTTCAATTGAATTAGTTTGGCAGCCAAAAAGAAAAAGAAGAAAATTTATGATAGAAGATTGTTTTTTAGTTTTGTATGATAAGAACAATAAAGTAAGAAACAGGTTTTCTGCCAGAACTTTTGTAGAACAAAGACCCTATGCAATAAGTATGGAGAAAATTCAAAAAGGAACAAAGTTGATATCATCTATGTCTGTTGGACCGAATAAAATCAAAGAGGAAAAGCTCGTGCGCGATGAAATAGAATTATTAATTGAAATGATAGAGAGCTGAGCGATTAGCCAGGGAAATTTGATTAAACCAAGAAGAGACCTACAAGGAAGCAGAGACCGCTTAATAACTATGTTGCGGGACGGGAGACTGCCTCAGAATAAAGTAATCAATTTTTTCTCATTTTGGGATAGATAAATAATCAAGAGCGCAGAAAAAGAAATTCTGCGCTCTTTTTATTGGGAGAAGTTCTTCCATTGACTGTTTTTGGTTTTGGGATTAGGATGAAATAATATGGGTATTTTTGATAAAAGAAAATCAATATCAAGAAGAGAGTTAAAATCAAGTTTTGAGAAACACCACGGCAGAATACCAGAAACTGGTGGAAAAAAGTATTATCATGGGCAGAGGAGCAGTATAATAAAAGAGGTGTTTGGGTCAAAATACGGAAGCCAGATTGATAAACATGACTATAAGAGAGCGGTTCGGGATTTGGAAACGGCTCGGAGAGGCGCCAAAACTCGGGGCGAAAAGTCAAGGATAGATGAAAAGATTAGGTATCTAAGAAGCGAAGAATTAGGAGGGAAAAATATCTAAAATGGCTATTCATTATCGGACTCAAGGTTTTGTTTTAAAAAAAGAAGATGTGCGGGAGGCAGATCAGGTTTTTACTATTTATACTAAGGATTTTGGCAAGCTGAAGATTTTAGGAAAAGCAATTAGAAAGATTAAATCAAAACTAAGGGCAGGAGCAGAGCTTTTTTATTTATCAGAGATTGAATTTATTCAAGGAAAAAATCATAAGACTTTAACTGATGCAATAGCAATTGAAAAGTTTAAGAATGTTAAACAGGATTTAGAAAAATTAGAGATTGTTAGCCAAATTGCTGAAAATACTGACGATTTAATTAAAGGTGAAGAGAAAGACGAAGATATCTGGAATTTATTAACTGAAGTTTTTGATAGACTTTGTGATAAGCTAAGCTTATCGGTACCGATAAGCTTAGCTTATCACAACTTGATCTATCATTATTTTGTTTGGAATTTGTTATCAATTTTAGGATACCAAATTGATTTATACCATTGCGGTAATTGCCAGAAAAAACTTATTCCTGAAAAACTTTACTTTAATTCAGAAGAAGGAATAATTTGTTCCAGTTGTTTTGAAGGAGCAGCAGATAAACAAATATGCCTAGAAATTATTAAGATACTGCGTCTTTTTATTAAAAAGGACTGGAACATTTTATCAAGATTAAAAATTCAAGATTTCCATAAAAAAGAATTAGAAGCAATTTCTCTTGATTTTTTAAAAAGTGTTAGATATGATTAAAGCATGAGAAAAGTTATTATTATAATTATAGTTTTAGCTGCAATTCTGGCGGTTGCTGGTTATTGGTATTGGCAGAGGAATCCTTATTCAAAAGAAATTCTGAAATTGGAAATCTTAGGTCCTGAAAATGCCTCAATTGCGCAGGAAATTGAATATACAGTAAAGTATAAAAATAACGGGGATGTTAGATTAGAAGAGCCCCGCCTTATTTTTGAATTCCCAGAATATACTTTATTACCCACTTATGCTGAAGCTTCGGTGGGCAAGGGAAGAATAGAAATAGGGCCTGAGGAATTAGGAGATATTTATCCTGGCGAGGAAAAAACTTTCCGATTCAAGGGCCGGCTTTTAGGAAAACAAGGAGAAGTGAAGACAGTTAAGTCCTGGTTGAGCTATCGTGTGAAAAATCTCCAAGCGCGTTATGAATCAACCACTACTTTTAGCACCGTAATTGACTCAGTTCCCTTGACTTTTGATTTTGACCTTTCTTCAAGAGTAGAAGCTGGCAGGGATTTTAAGTTTTCTTTAAATTATTTTTCTAGCTTGGATTATCCTCTTACTGATTTAGGTATAAGAGTTGAATATCCTGAGGGCTTTGAGTTTTTAGGAAGTGAGCCCAATGGCCTGGATAAGACAGAATGGGAGTTCTCTCTTTTAAATAAAGCTGAAGGAGGAAGAATAGAAATCAGAGGCAAACTTTCCGGAGAATTTAAAGACCAGAAAATGTTTAAAGCTGCTATTGGTGTTTGGCAGGACGATGAGTTTATTATTTTAAAAGAAATAACAAAAGGAGTAGAGATTACCAAGCCTCAGCTTTCTATTTTTCAGCATATAAACGGACAAAGTGATTATACTGCCAGTCCCGATGATTTGCTTCATTATGAAATTTTCTTTAGGAATATTAGCGATGAACCATTTCAAGATTTATTTTTAGCGCTTACGTTAAATGGAGATGGATTTGATTTTGATACAATAAAGAGCGAATTAGGCCAGTTTCAAAAAGGGGATAATTCTGTAATCTGGGATTGGAGAGATGTTCCAGAACTTAAGTTTTTAGGCCAGGGCAAAGAAGGAAAAGTTGACCTTTGGATTAATCTCAAAAATGACTGGACAAGCGGAGAAAAGAATGCTATAATAAGAAATACTGTTTTGATTTCTCAAGCTAAAGAAGAATTTGAAACAAAAGTTAATTCAAAATTAGAAATTACTCAAATAGCTTCTCAAGAAGGCGATGTTTATACTATTAATTGGATGGCAAAGAATTATTTTAATGATGTTAAAAATGTTAAAGTAAAAGCAATTTTGCCTTCAGGCGCAAGCTTATTTGGTAACGTATCTCCTGGAAGTGAATCATCAAAATTTGCTTATGATAGCGGAAGTAGAGAGATTGTCTGGATGGTTGGAGATATGGAGGCCGGGACCGGCGTTTTTAGCGAGGCGCCGAGTATTTCTTTTCAAATTTCTTTAGATTTTGGTCAGACAATTATTAATGAAGCAGTAATCACTGGCGAAGACCAGTGGAGCGAACAATCTTTAGAATCCGAAACCATAGCTCTTTCAAAATGAGGTGTAGTTATGAATATCAAAATGATGTGCCGATTTTTTAGTGTGTGTGCTGTCCATATTATTAAAGAGAAACAAGGAGAGACAAATTATACCAAACAAATTTGTTTTAGTGAAAGATGCGGAGAGTGTGAATTTTTTGAAGGTGGACCCCAAAAAGAGAAAATCTTTGATGAGTTTAAAAAATCGCCAGCCGCTTGACACTACTGTTGATGTATGATATGCTGTGATTAGTAGAATAAACCAAGAAAGTTAAAAAATTGTTAAGGAGAAAAAAATGGAAATCACCGAAAGAATAATAGCATTGGCTGGTTTTTCTCCAGAGGAAGCCAAAGTAGTTAGATATCGTTATGGTCTTTCAAGCGCAGGTAAAAAAACTAGAAAGTGGATAGTTGCTCTTAGCCAAAAAAAGTATGATCAACTTTTAGATAGCTCTGAAAGAAAATTAGAAAGAATAACCAAAGGGGCTAAAGAATAATAGCCCTTTTTATTTTTTGGAAAATTAGTTAATATATAGTAATGGTAGATTCAATGGAAAAAATTGTGAGCTTAGCTAAAAGAAGGGGGTTTGTTTTTCCCTCGTCAGAGATTTATGGCGGTTTCGGGTCTGGTTATGATTTTGGGCCATTGGGCGTGGAGATGAAAAATAATATTAAAAAGGCCTGGTGGGACGAAATGATTAAAAAACACAATAATATTGTTGGCTTGGATGCTTCTATTTTAATGAGCCCGAAGGTTTGGAAAGCCTCTGGTCATTTAACCGCTGGTTTTGCTGATGAATTAGTTGAATGCCGAAAATGCCACAAAAGATTTCGTTTAGACGAATTAGAAAAAAGCTTGCCCTCACACCATTCCGCCAAAGGCGGGACTGGTAGTGATGGGTGTCCTGATTGCGGAGGGAGCTTAACAAAGCCAAAAAAGTTTAATTTGATGATGAAGACATTTGTCGGGCCTGTTGAAGATGAAACTTCTGCAACTTATTTAAGGGCTGAAACCTGTCAGGGAATTTATACTAATTTTAAGAATGTTCTGCAAACAATGCGCTTGAAGATTCCTTTTGGCATAAGTCAGATTGGAAAGGCATTTAGAAATGAAATTAATCCCAAAGATTTTATTTACAGAACTAGGGAGTTTGAACAAATGGAAATGCAATGGTTTTGTGAGCCAAAAACAGCTTCCAAATTTTTTGACTATTGGAAAAAACAAAGAATGAAATGGTATCTGGATTTAGGGATTATTAAAAAGAATTTAAGAGTAAAAGAAGTTCCTAAAAATGAACTTCCTCATTATGCTAAAAGAGCAATAGATGTTGAGTATAAATTTCCTTTTGGCTGGAAAGAGATTGAAGGAATTCATAACAGGGGAGATTGGGATTTGTCTAATCATTCAAAGTATAGCGGAGAGGACTTAAAATACGATCCTTCGGCAGGTTCAGGGCAAGCGTATTTTCCGCATATTATTGAAACATCAGTTGGGGTAGACAGGAGTTTGTTTGCCTTTTTGTGTGATTCTTATACTGAAGTAAAAGGAGGGAGAACTAAAACAACTAAGTCAGCAAAAGAAATTGAAGTCTTTTTAAAACTTGATAAAAGATTAACTCCTGTAAAAGCAGCTATTCTGCCATTGGTTAAAAACAAGCCAGAATTGGCAAAAAAGGCAAAAGAAGTTTATGAATTATTAAAACCTAATTTTGTTTGCCAGTATGATGAAACCGGTTCTATCGGCCGGCGCTACCGCCGCCAGGATGAAATCGGCACTTTATTTTGTATTACTGTTGATTTCGATAGCTTGAAAAAAGACGATGCAACTATCCGCAACCGCGACACAATGAAACAAGAAAGGATTAAAATTAAAGATTTAAAACAATGTTTAGAAAAACAACTCTAAAAAATGGACTAAGAATTATTGCTGTTCCCCAAAAAGGGACCAGGGCAGTAACTGTTTTAGTATTGGTTGCGACCGGTTCTAAATATGAGAACAAAAAAATAAACGGTATCTCGCATTTTTTAGAGCATATGTTTTTTAAAGGAACCAAGAAGCGTCCCAATACCACAGCTATTGCTGAAACATTAGACAAAGTAGGAGGAATATATAATGCTTTTACCGGCGAAGATTACACCGGATATTTTGTCAAAGTTGACGCTAAGCATTTTGATTTAGCTCTGGATGTAATTTCTGATATTTATTTGAATTCAAAATTAGATTCTAAAGAAATTAAAAAAGAAAAAAGAGTAATTATAGAAGAGATTAATATGTATTACGACCATCCCTCTTCTTATATCCAAAGTTTATGGAATAAAGCGCTGTATGGCGACCAGCCGGCTGGAAGGGATATTGCCGGAACCAAAGAAAGCGTTTTAGCTATATCCAGAAACCAATTAGTTGATTATATGAAAACCCAATATACTGGTTCAAATACTATTATCTGTATAGCTGGTAATGTTTCTGGAAATGTTGAGGCAAAAGCAAAAAGATACTTTTCTAAAATTAATATAGGCAATATAATTGAAAAACCTTGCGTTGTTGAGAAACAGACACAGCCAGAATCTCTTGTGAATTTCAAGAATACAGACCAGACCCATTTTTGCTTGGGGGTCAGGGCCTATAATCTTTTTCATCCAAATAGATACGTTTTGGAACTTTTAGGATTAATTTTAGGAGGTATGATGAGCTCCCGCTTATTTATTAAAGTGAGAGAGCAGTTAGGACTTGCTTATTATGTAAAGACCGGTATTTCTTCTGACCCTGACACCGGCTGCTTAGTTACTCAAGCTGGAGTAGATAACAAAAGAGCGGAAAAAGCTGTTTCCGCTGTTTTAAAAGAATACAAAAGAATTTCTCAGAATAAGATTTCAATAAAAGAGCTTAAAAAAGCAAAGGACCATTTTACCGGTAAAATGAGTTTGCTTTTTGAGGCCTCTGACTCCCAAGCGTCTTTTTATGGAATTCAAGAGCTTCTTGAAAAAAAGACTTTAACTCCGGAAGAAATCTATGCTAAAATTAATAAAGTGAGCGTTAATGACATTCTGAAAGTTAGTAAAGATATTTTTAAGCCAGAAAAATTAAACTTAGCTTTAATAGGGCCGTTTAAAGATAAGACAAAATTCCAAAAACTATTATGGACAATGAAAAACTTTTAGATATTTCTTGGAGAACAATTGCCAAGATTTCTATTGGAATCGCCTGTTTTTACATTCTTTATTCGGTTAGAGATATTTTGATTTGGTTTATTTTCGCTTTGACAATTTCTGTCTTATTTAATCCAGCTGTTAGCTTTTTACAGAAAAGAAAAATACCTCGCGGACTCGGAGTCATTCTTATATATGTAGGAGTTTTTGGAATGTTAAGTGTTTTGATTTATTTGATAGTTCCTATTTTTGTTTCTGAAATCCAGGCATTTTTAGAATCTTTTCCTGAATATTTCGAAAAGATTTCTCCTCCTTTGAAGGGTCTTGGTTTTCAGGCCTTTGAAAATATTGGGAGTTTTCTAAAAGCATTAGGAAACAGCTTGGAAGGAATGGCAGATAATATTTTCAGCGTGTTATTTAGTATTTTTGGCGGAGTGTTTAGCGCTTTATTTGTTATTGTTACCGCCATATTTCTTTCTTTGGAAGAAAGAGGCATTGAGAGAACTTTAATGCTTTTATTTCCTAAGAAATATGAATCTCAGGTTTTGAATGTCTGGGCAAGATGTCAGAAAAAAGTAGCTGGCTGGTTTGGA
>Ga0307431_1000315_pt1 | contig 34917 bp, 39 predicted proteins | sample SalMarWE160170MG_FD_202155 | JGI IMG/M metagenome (GOLD analysis project Ga0307431, IMG submission 202155) | Salt marsh sediment microbial communities from the Plum Island Ecosystem LTER, Massachusetts, United States - WE1603-170 | ecosystem: Environmental > Aquatic > Marine > Intertidal zone >...
CTACTATCGCTGAAAGAAATAACGCCCTGATTACTCTGTCCAAAGAGGAACATGATTTCTACCACGGTACAGGAAACAGGCTTTATGAAGCTTTTGGCGCCAGGCTCTCACCCATCAGTCCGTTCTTCTACCTCAAAGAAGGTGATCTAACCTTGGGCACGAGTAACAAGGTCAACATTCAGGTTTTACTTACCCCGGGACATTCCCCGGGATCGATTTCGCTTTACTGGAAAGAGAAAAAAGTATTGATAAGCGGTGATGTGGTTTTCTGGGGTAGCATTGGCAGAACAGACCTTCCTGGAGGCAGCCCTTCCCTGCTGCGAAGCAGCATTGACAAGTTATCACAACTTGATGTGGAATATTTAATTCCCGGGCATAGTACCGAACCAGGCAAGATAATCGCCGGGAAGCAAACCGTGGAACGAAATTTCCAGATGGTGAAGATGTTTGTATAATATAGATGTATAATAATGAAAGAGATGGATGTAGACGCAAGAATTAAATATGCCATAGAGCGAACCAAAGTAATCAGGTTTCCACGGCAAAATCTGGCTACCTTTGGTAATACCATTATCTCCTATTATGTGGTAACCGGATTGACCGAGAATGTTAATGTGGTGAGGGATGGCAACGTGATTGCTGAGAGGCCAAGGATTATTACCCCTAGCTACCTGACCAGCTTAGAGGGGTTTAGTGAGCAATCCAGCAAATACCTCCAGACTATGGCAGCGAAGTTTCCCGATGAACCGGGCATCTTCTATCGCTATACAAATGAACCCAAAGAGATGAACGTTGTTTCTGAACCTACAGCAGCACTAATAAATAAGCTAAACGAAAGAATAGAGGAGGAAAACAATCCACTGAGCGCCATAATTAAAGGGATAGAAGAGCTATGGGATGTATCACTAATGATATTTATTTATGAGCTAACGAGAGGGTCGGTATACGCCAACATCACTGATTTTCAAAGGAGGGGCTTCCTGGATATAGATTCCACCGGGGTACCTAAGGATGCTCGAAATTTTATTGAGGAACTTTTCGAACTGGTAAACAAAGACATCTCTCGAGCCCCTGAATTGGTCAACGAGTTGAATAGATGGGGGCTATTCGAGGACTATCAGGACAGGTTCTTCGCCCTATTCCGGAAATAATGCCTGACCTTGTCAAAAAGATCTCATCCATGCTACATTAGGCAAGTTTTATGACAGACAATGCTGTGGTAAAGGAACTTTTGGAGGCAGGAGCTCACTTCGGGCACCTGACCAGCGTGTGGCATCCCAAGATGAAGGATTATATCTTCACTCAGCGCAATCGTATCCATATCATCGACCTGGAGAAAACAGCCGAGAGGCTGGAGCAGGCATATGCCTTCGTTAGGGAATTAATCACCAACGGGCAAACTCTCCTCTTCGTAGGCACCAAGAAGCAAGCTCAAGAAATAATAGAGGAAGAAGCAACTAGATGCGGTATGTGCTATGTCAACCAGAGATGGATTGGCGGGATATTGACTAACTTCGATGCGATACAATCTCGGATCAATTACCTGGTTGGCCTGGAAGACCGCCAAATAAAGGGGGAATTGGAGAATTTACCAAAGAAGGAAAAGGCAAAGATAGAAAAGGAAATTTCCCGCTTGAATATTAAGATCGGCGGCTTTAAGGAAATGGATACTCTGCCAGGAGCCATGTTTGTTGTGGACATAATCAAGGACAAGATCGCCCTTTCCGAGGCTAAAAAACTCGATATACCCGTGGTTGCCATAGTAGATACCAATTGCAATCCTGATGAAGTTGATTACCCCATCCCCGCCAATGACGATGCTATTAAAGCGATTAGATTGATTTGTAGCAGAATAGCCGACGCTGTGCTTGAAGGAAAGCAAATAAGAGAGCAAGAACAACTGGAAATGGTCAGTATAGAAGGACAGGAGATGGAAGAGGGTGTTGAACTTTTGGCTTCCTACTCGTTTAGTCCTGATGAGGAACAACCAGGGGAAGCACCACAGCAGCCACTGGAGGAACAAGCAGTGGAGCAGCCACTGGAGGAACAAGCAGTGGAGCAGCCAAAGGAGCAAGTAGAGGAGCCACTGGAGGAACAAGCAGTGGAGCAGCCACTGGAGGAACAAGCAGTGGAGCAGCCAAAGGAACAAGTAGAGGAGCCACTGGAGGAACAAGCAAAGGAGCAGCCAAAGGAGCAAGTAGAGGAGTTACCGGAGGAACAACCAGGGGAAGCACCAAAGGAGCCATTGGAGGAACAAGCAAAGGAGCAGCCAAAGGAGCAAGTAGAGGAGTTACCGGAGGAACAAGCAGTGGAGCAGCCAAAGGAGCAAGTAGAGGAGTTACCGGAGGAAGAAGTAAGGGAGCAGCCAAAGGAGCAAGTAGAGGAGTCACTGCAGGAAGAAACAGTGGAGCAGCCAAAGGAACAAGTAGAGGGGTTACCGGAGGAACAAGCAGGGGAACAGCCAAAGGAACAATAACATGAAAGTCCCGACCGAAGCGATAAAAGAATTGCGAAGCAGGACAAGCGCTGGAATGGTAGAATGCAAAAATGCACTCCTTCAAGCAGGGGGAGATGTAGAAAAAGCGGTCGAGGTTTTACGGCGTCGCGGACTATCGGTAGCGCAGAAAAAAATGGAGCGTGTAACTACAGAAGGGATAGTTGAAGCCTATATCCACCACACCAGCAAGATAGGAGCACTGGTAGAACTGAATTGTGAATCTGATTTTGTAGCTCACACCGATGAGTTCAGACAACTCGCTCGCGATATAGCCATGCAAATCGCTGCCACCTCTCCTCAATTCATCACCATTGAGGAAATCCCTGAGAAAGAAGAATTTGACCCACAAACAGATTGCCTGGTTAATCAGCCATTCATTAAGGAACCTACGAGAAACGTGCAGGAAATTATTAACCAGACCATTGCCAAAGTGGGCGAGAATATAAAGGTATCAAGATTCACTAGATTCGAGATTGGGCATTACTGATCCTCACAGCAGGGGCGAAAATAATGAGGCAAGTAATCGCTGAATTAACCGCCAAAATGGAAAAGGTTGTCGATGTTTTGGCTCGTGAATTCACCACTATCCGCACCGGTCGAGCCAACCCAGCATTACTGGATAACATTATGGTTGATTACCAAGGTGAAGCTCTTCCCATAGTCCAACTGGCTAATATAGTTACCCGTGAAGCCAATCTCATCGTTATTCAACCGTGGGAGCGCACCTCGATAAAAGCGATCGAAAGAGCGATACTTAAATCTAATCTAGGTGTCAGCCCTTCAAGCGACGGTAATCTAATTCGCATAGCTGTCCCGCCACTGAGCGAGGAACGCCGTGCTGAATTAGCCAAATTGCTGGCAAGAAGGGTAGAGGACCACCGAGTGATGATACGCAATATAAGGCGGGATAGCATCACAAAACTGAAGAAAATGGAAAAGAATAAGGAAATATCGCAGGACGAGCTTAAAAGCGCTACTAAACAAGTGGACCAACTCGCCGAGGCATTCATAGGCAAAGTAAGCCAGCTGGGGAATGGCAAGGAGAAGGAAATAAAGGAGATATAGATCAGCACTCAGCAGTCAGTAATCAGCAGTCGGCGGGGTGGTTGACTGAAAGCTGGAGGCTGATAGCTGAAAGCTGTTAATGCTTAAACAAAGGATTATCACTACAGCGATACTCTTGCCCATTATCCTCCTCGCTGCCTGGTTTGGCCACCCCTGGTTTGGTATTTTCATCGCCGCAGCAGCCTTAGTCGCCACTTCGGAGTTCTATGGCATGGTGGCCACTTCAGGCAAAGGGCATCCTCTAACCCGCTTTGGCTTATTATGGGCAGTGGCACTCACTTTAAGCCCGCTGAGCCTTTATTACCACGACATCAATCTTCTGCCCGCTATTATGTCCATAGCGGTAATAATTTCCCTGGCGTGGATACTGATTCGTTCATCACGAGGAACAGCATTTCAAGATTGGGCATGGACAGTAGCAGGCGTTTTATACGTGGGATGGATGCTAAGCTATTGGCTCAACCTGGATATGCTAGAGGCTGGACGGAATTGGGTTTATCTTGCTTTGTTCACCACATTTGCCAATGATACTGGTGCCTACTTCATCGGGAGAAAATGGGGCAGGCATAAACTAGCCCCGGCGACAAGCCCGGGCAAGACCTGGGAAGGAGCAACGGGTGGTTTGTTAAGCAGCATCGCTGGTGCTGTGACTGTGTTCCTGCTCCTCAACTTATTTTGTTCTTTTTCTCTGCTCTACTGGCAACTTATTCTTCTTGCCTGCCTCATTAGCCTGTTTGCCCAGCTTGGCGACATGGTGGAATCCCTGCTCAAACGTAATCTGGAGGCAAAGGATGCCGGCAAATTGTTGCCTGGTCACGGCGGTGCTCTCGACCGCCTTGATAGCCTTATCTTCGTTGCCCCGATGGTATACTATTATGCAATATGGGTAGTGGGGTAAAAAGAGTTGCCATTTTAGGCTCAACAGGCTCTATAGGACAGCAAGCGTTGGATGTAATCCGCGCCTTTCCCACCAAATTCCAGGTGAGCGGCTTGGCAGCAGGGGAAAATATCAAGCTCCTTGCGCAGCAACTTGAGGAATTCGAACCACAACTGTTTTACTGCTCTGTTGAACCTGATTTCGGTTACCAGGGGAAGTTCATGCCCATGGAGGAAATAGCAAGCCACGACGACGTTGACCTTATCGTTATAGCTACATCGGGCAAGGCCGGATTATTCCCCACCATAGCTGCTTTGCAAGCAGGTAAGACAGTTGCCCTGGCAAACAAGGAAGTGTTAGTAATGGCAGGCAATATCGTTACCACAGAAGCCACCCGGCACGGTGCCCAAATCTTGCCCGTTGATAGCGAGCATAGCGCCATCTGGCAATGTTTGCTGGGCGAAGAAAGTGAACCTCACCGCCTTTTCTTGACCGCCTCAGGAGGACCATTTTATCACCACTCACAGTCACAACTAGACCGAGTAACTGTGGAGCAAGCCCTCCATCACCCCACCTGGAAAATGGGCAAGAAGGTAACCATCGATTCAGCAACGCTGATGAATAAAGGGCTTGAGGTCATTGAAGCACACCATCTTTTCGCCATTTCACTGGAGAAAATTGAGATATTAGTGCATCCACAAAGCTTCGTTCATTCCATTATTGAGTTTGCCGATGGCTCGATGAAAGCACAGATGAGCTTCCCCGATATGCATTTGCCAATACAGTATGCACTTTGCTATCCTGAGCGATTGCTTAATCCTGAGTTGCCACGCCTTGATTTAAGCAGAAAGGAAATTTTGAGCTTCGAACCTGTAGATTACGCTCAATTTCCCTGCCTTAAACTGGCGTTGGATGCTGCCAGGTTAGGAGGAACATACCCTGCAGCACTTTGTGCCGCAGATGAAGTAGCAGTGGAGTTTTTCCTCCAGGGGAAAATGAGGTTCACCGATATTGCCACAATAGTAAGCAAAGCATTGGAGCAACATCAGAGTATTGCTCAACCGTCAATAGAGGAAATCTTTGCTGCTGATGAGCAAACAAGGGAAACGACATTACAAATAGCCCATGATATAAGCTTATGTTAACCACAGTAATAATGATACTTATCTTCTTCGCCATGCTGTCGGTGCTCATATTGGTTCACGAGTTCGGGCATCTTATTGCTGCCAAGCGCAGCGATGTAAAGGTGGAGGAGTTTGGCATAGGCTTCCCCCCAAAGCTGGCAAGCATCAAAAGAGGGGGAACAGTATATTCATTGAATCTTGTGCCTTTAGGCGGGTTTGTCAAGCTACTCGGGGAGGAAGACCCCACAGAGCCCCGCAGCTTTGCCAGCAAAAGCGTCGGCACTAGAGCACTCATCCTCGCCGCCGGATCTTTGATGAACTTGCTATTGCCGATAATTTTGTTCTCCCTTGTTTTTATGATCCCCCATAACGTTTTGATGGAACAGGTTCAGGTGCAACAGGTAGCCCCGAGTTCACCAGCGGCAGAGGCAGAGATAGAACAAGGAGACATCATCCTGGCAATAAATGATCATGAAATTAACAATCGTGGGGACCTAGCCTATTATGTTCAACTCTCCCTCGGTTCGGAAACGACTCTACTACTGAACAAGGCTGCCAATGGGGAACAGGAAGTCACCCTGGTGCCGAGATGGATACCGCCCGAAGACGAAGGAGCTTTGGGAATTAATGTCACCGGCGTCGAAGGCAGTCAACAAATAATTCGCCAATCCTATTCCCCCTGGACAGCAACCATGCTGGGAACACAACGCTACGTTGAGACCTTTATCTTATTCAGAAATACAATACGGAGCTCGATTATCGCTGCTACAATTCCGCAAGTCGTTGGACCAGTAGGTATTTACCAGATGACCGCGGAGGTAGCTAGAACAGGTCTCCTCCCACTAATTATGTTCACCGCTTTTATCAGCCTCATGTTAGGGATAATTAACCTGCTTCCATTACCCGCCCTGGATGGCGGCAGAATTGTGTTCCTCCTTATAGAATTGGCTCGACGAGGTAAACGAGTATCACCCAGGGTGGAACACCTGGTTAACGCCGTGGGCTTCGCCTTGCTTATCCTGTTAATGTGTATAATTACCTACTTTGATATTACCCGCATTATCGAGGGAGGAAGCTTATTTAAATGACAGCACGGAGGAGCTCCAGGGAATTAAAAATTGGCAATGTGACTGTAGGCGGCAATGCACCCATCGCTGTTCAGTCGATGACCAAAACTGACACCAGAGATGTTAACGCCACCGTAAACCAGGTTAAAGAGTTACAGGAATGCGGCTGCGAAATAGTGCGCATAGCAGTTCCTGACAGGCAAGCAGTTGACAGCATCCCTGTTATAAAAGAGAATACATCGCTGCCAATCATCGCCGATATCCACTTTGATTATCGGCTCGCTCTAGCTTCTTTGCAAGCTGGCATCGACGGGCTTCGCCTCAATCCTGGCAACATTCGTGATAGGGAACAAATTGCCAGGGTGGTATCCGCTGCTAAAGAAAGAGAAATTCCCATCCGCATCGGCGTGAACGCTGGCAGCCTGCCACCAGATTTTGAACCTGACCTCCCTTTAGCTCAGCGAATGGTCGATATCGCTCTGGAGCAAATAAGGCTAATGGAAGACAGCGACTTCAACCTAATAAAGGTATCCCTTAAAGCCTTTGATGTGCCCACAACAGTAAAGGCTTACCAGATGCTCGCCGATAAAATCCCTTATCCCTTACATTTAGGCATCACCGAGGCAGGACTCCCCCGGGCAGGTGCAATACGCAGCGCCATAGGCATTGGTATACTACTTTATCAGGGTATTGGCGATACCATCCGTGTTTCCCTGACCACGCATCCCTGTGAAGAAGTACGCGCTGCTTATGAAATCTTAAAAAGCCTCGGGCTTCGCCAGCATGGGCCAACCTTAGTGAGCTGCCCTTCCTGTGGGCGAGCCGAAGTGGATATTATCTCCTTGGCTGAGGCAGTGGATAAACACCTTGAAAAGATAACCAAGCCCATCAAGGTGGCTGTTATGGGCTGCGTGGTCAACGGACCTGGAGAAGCTAAAGATGCTGATGTCGGCATTGCCTGCGGCAAAGACAAGGGTGCTATATTCAGAAAAGGCAAAGTAGTAAGGACAGTTCCTGAAGAAAACTTCCTTCAAGCTTTGACGGAGGAAATAAGGCAAATAATATAGAGGAGGAAAAATGTTTTGCAGAAATTGTGGTAAGAAATTGATAGGAACACCGGAAATCTGCCCCAATTGTGGAGCTAGACCATTAACGGGAACCAGTTTTTGCCCCAGTTGCGGTTCCCCAACAACCCCAATGAGTGAAATATGCGTTAAATGCGGTACAAGATTGATATCGAGATATCCGATAACCATCGACGTAAGGTATTCAGAAAGACTGTCGCGGTTGACCACCTTTTTTAGAATATTCATGATTATCCCCCAATGGATAGTGCTATATTTTCTTGGCATAGCTGCTTCAGTTGTCCTGTTCATTTCTTGGTGGGCAATTCTAATCCTTGGTAGATATCCCCATTGGGCCTTTGATTTCATGAGCGGCTATTTCCGCTGGTACTCCAGAGTAGGAGGTTATTCCCAGTTGTTAACGGATAAATATCCTCCGTTTAGCTTCAAGTAGATAAATGCGGTTTTCTAAACTTTTCGGCAAAACTTTACGGGAAGCGCCGGCGGAGGCAGAAAGCGCAAGCCATCAATTACTGCTCCGAGCCGGCATGATTGCCCAGGTAGCTGCCGGAGTTTATTCCTACTTGCCTTCAGGCTGGCGAGTGCTCAGGAAAATAGAAAACATAATCAGGGAGGAAATGGATAACGCTGGTGGGCAGGAATTGATGCTTCCCGTACTGCAGCCCTTCGAGCTGTGGCAGCAATCAGGGCGATATGTTTCCTTCGGGCAAACTATGTTTACCCTGACTGACCGCAAGGAACACAAGCTGGTTTTAGGACCTACCCATGAGGAAGTCATCGCCGAACTTGCGCACCATTACCTACAAAGCTACCGTGACCTCCCCCTCCTCGTTTATCAAATACAAACCAAGTTTCGTGATGAACCTCGCCCACGTGGTGGATTGCTGCGAGTGCGTGAATTTATCATGAAAGACCTTTACAGCTTCGATGTCGATGAAGCTGGGCTTGATGAAAGCTACCGCAAAATGAGCCAGGCTTATCAAAATATCTATGCTCGCTGCGGTCTTTCAACTTCAATTGTGGAAGCCGATAGCGGTGCCATAGGCGGCAAGGAGTCCCATGAGTTTATGGTTATCTCTGAAACCGGCGAAGATGAAATGGTATTCTGCCCCCACTGCGGCTACTCCGCTAATGTGGAAAAAGCTCAATTTGCTAAAGCTGTCATTGCGGTAAGCCAAAGCCCTGAGCCTGGCGAAGGGGCAGCGAAGCAATCTCTTCCCCTGGAGGAAATCGCCACACCGGAACAGAAAACCATCGAAGAAGTGGCTAGCTTCCTTGGAGTGCCGCCAGAGCAAACGCTTAAGGCGGTGTTTTATATCGCTGATGGGAAACTTATCTTCGTGGTCATTCGAGGCGACCTCGAGGTAAATGAAACAAAGCTGAGAAACACACTGAAGTGCACTGAGCTTCGCCTTGCTACCGAAGATGAAGTGCAACAGACTGGCATAGTCGTCGGCTTCGCTTCACCCATAGGTATAAAGGGAACTAAAGTCATTGCCGACGATTCCATAACCATGGGCTCTAATTTCATCACGGGTGCTAACAAGCCAGGATACCATTTCAAAAACGCTAACTATCCCAGGGACTTCGAGGTTGACATAACTGCGGACATCACCTTGGCTCACCATGGTGATAGCTGCCCCAAATGTGGCAGTAACCTATCCTCAACACGAGGCATTGAAGTAGGACATATATTCAAATTAGGCACTTTCATCAGTGAGAAACTGGGAGCTTCCTTCCTTGACCAGACCGGAGCATATCGGCCTGCCGTAATGGGATGCTATGGCATCGGCTTGGGAAGGTTGCTGGCAGCAATAGTGGAACAGAATCACGATGACAAAGGAATTATCTGGCCCTTGGCAGTAGCCCCTTATCAGGCTTACCTTTGCCTACTCCACCTGGATAATCCTGAGGTTGCTTCTGCTGCCGAGAAGGCTTATCACGATCTGGAAAACGCTGGCATAGAGGTGTTATTCGATGACCGTGACGAGTCACCAGGGGTAAAGTTCAACGATGCCGACCTGTTGGGAATACCACTGCGACTGACGCTTTCACCACGTACCCTGAAAAACCAGAGCATCGAAGCCAAATGGCGCACCGAGAAGGAAACACAGCTACTGCCCCTGGAAAACCTGGCTGCTGAGGTTAATAAGCTGCTAAGGGAAAGATTAGCCTCTTAAAATACTCCCTAACTCCTGACTTAGCTTAGCCAGCATGTCTTGCTGGATTTGATTGACCTCTTCATCGGTCAAGGTATGCTCAGGCGATTGATACACAACCCTTATGGCAAAGGACTTCTTGCCTCGAGGTATCTGCTTAATATGACGTTCCTAAAGTTCTTCTAAAATTTTATGGTATTCGTCTACGCCAAGGCCTAGATCACGCAAAATTTTGCGTAGCAAGGGGCGAACAATAATCTGTGAACCATGGTCAGGGATGACAACTATTCGCCCTTGTCGATTCTTAAATACGTTATGACTACCTTGGCGACGCTGCCACTCAAAGCCCGTTCTTTCAGTTACCCTTCTTAGTTCCTTATAAGTAACCAAACGCAGTTTGGTCAAGTTGGTACCTCAATCCGCCAAGTGCCGATAAAATCAGGAAGTGGCTCCTCGGGCAATACCGTGTTTAGATATGCAGAAATCGCTTCCCTTATATTCGATTCTAGAGAAGGAAGATCTGGAGCTTGGGTATAGCAGCCCGGGAGCTCCACAACTTCCCCCACCAACCACCCGCTTTCAGGATCCCGTTCCACAACAACTGTATAGGAATTTTTCATCTGAGCCTCCTAGGCGAAATTATACCATAAAACAGCCGGGGGAGATTCTGCTCCGTTAACTAACAAAACAGAATGACAAGAGGAGAGCATCAACCTCTCAAAGTGGTGTCCAGCTCCCGCTGCAGTCTATCCAGCATCTTCTGCTGGATTTGATTGACTTCTTCATCGGTCAAGGTATGCTCAGGCGATTGATACACAACCCTTATGGCAAAGGATTTCTTGCCCTGGGGTATTTGCTCACCAGTGTAAAGGTCAAATAAGGTAACTTCGGTTACTAAGGGGAAACTTTTGATTATGCTTTCTACCTGTTGATAGCTTGTTTGTTCATCAACTATTAAGGCGATATCCCTGGAGACAGCAGGGAATCGATAAATAGGAGTGTATCTTTTCTCCCCGATAGGCCTGGTAAGCAGCTTCTCCAGGTCAATCTCAATAAGGCAAACTGTCCCGGAAAGCTCAAAGGCTTCCGTTACCTTAGGATGCAAAACGCCTGAGACGCCTGTTTTGTCGCCATCACTGATTATCTCAGCGCTCTCAGCCGGGGACAAATTCTGGTCACTACCAGGTTTAAACTCCGCGATTAACCCTAACCCTCGTAACAGATTTTCCGTTACCCCCTTAGCATCGAAGAAATCAAATTCGCCCTTCTCACCCATCCACGATAAACTCGCTTTCGGACCGCTAAGCAGGGCACACAACATTTCCTTTTCCTGAGGAAGCTCATCACCCTTTGCCAAAAACACTTTGCCAATTTCAAATAACCTTATGCCACCCGGCTCTAGCTTTTGATTACTTGCCAAGGCAGCCAGCAACCCAGCACGCAAATTGGGTCGCAAGTATTCCTGCTCTTTTGTCATTGGATTAGCCACTTTCAAAGCCTCAGGTTCCAGCTCAACCGAAAGCTTCCTCAACCCCTCCAAACTGGTTAGGGAATAGGTCAATACCTCCTGGAAGCCAAGACCAACCATAATTTCTCGTATTTTCTTCCTTAGTTCGAGCCTCGGACCTGGTTCTCGCTCTGGCAAAGTAGAACTGAGCATGGTAGTCGGAATCTTGTCATAGCCAATGATGCGAATTACTTCTTCCACCAGGTCAGCAGCACGGTTAATGTCACTGCGCCAGTAAGGACTGAATACCAAAGCTTGTGAAGACACGCTGGTTTGTTGACATTCAAACCCCAGGGAAGTTAACACCCTGACTATTTCGTCAATACTTACATCCAGACCTGATAATCGTTTCACTTCCTCATTGGAAATCAATACCCCTTCTGGCTTCACCTTCCCGGGATAGACATCGACTACACCCTTTGCCACCTTGCCATGGGCAAGCTCGTGGAATAACCAGGTAGCCCGCTTCAATGCCACCAAGGGCAATCCTCGACTCAATCTCTTCTCAAAGCGGAGTGAGGCTTCACTTGGAAGCTGAAAATGCCTCGCCCCACGACGGATAGTCGCCTGGTCAAAATTAGCCGATTCAAGCAAAATAGCAGTGGTCTCATCGGTAACCTCACTCTCCAATCCTCCCATAATACCAGCGATGGCGACAGGCTTTTCCCCGTCAGCAATGACCAGAATGTCTTTGTTAAGAGTTCGTCCCACCTCGTCTAAAGTGGTTATTGTCTCACCGTTCTTGGCTCGGCGAACGATTATCTTATGCCCCCCAAGTTTATGATAATCGAAAGCATGAAGAGGTTGCCCATATTCCAGCATCACATAGTTAGTGATATCAACAACGTTATTTATGGGACGCATGCCATAGCTTTTCAGTCGCTGTTGGAGCCACACAGGCGAGGAGGATATGGTGATTCCAGTGACCAGGCTAGCACAATAGCGAGGACATAGCTCCGGAGCAATTATATCAACAGAAATAAAGGAATCTATCGATTGCTCCTCTTCCTGGTAGTCAATCTCGGGTAAATGAACTTCCTCTCCAGTAAGCGCAGCAACTTCCCTGGCAATGCCCATCAAGCACAAACAATCTGGGCGATTGGGGGTTACATCTAAATCAAAAATAGTATCGCCCAGATATTCGCTAAGAGGCACGCCCACAGGCGCTTCCGAAGGCAAAACCATTATTCCCTCATGGCTATCGGAAATTCCCAGCTCTTTTTCGGAACAAACCATGCCTTCAGAGACAATTCCCCGAATTTTAGCTGGCTTCAGCGTTAACATCTCCCCGGTATGACCATCTATAAGCTGCGCTCCTACCCGGGCAAAAGGCACCCTCTGACCTGCGGCGATGTTGGGGGCACCACAAACCACGGTAAGTTGTTGCGTACCTAAGTTAACCGTAGCCAGCTTTAAACGGTCAGCATCAGGGTGGGGATTCACCTCGGTTACCTCCCCCACCATCACCTTTTCCCAACCACCTATAGTCTGCACCCCCTGAACCTCAATGCCAGCCATTGTTAACCTATCAGCTAACTCCCGAGGAGTAAGCTTTATATCAACATATTCACTGAGCCACTTAAGCGAAACCTTCATCTTCCCCTAGAATTGCTTTAAAAACCTGAGGTCGTTCCCATAAAAAAGGCGAATATCATCAATGCCATAGCGGAGCATAGGCATACGCTCCACCCCCATTCCGAAGGCAAAACCACTATAAGCCTTGGGATCAATGCCACCACGCCTGAGCACGTCAGGATGCACCATGCCAGCACCAAGAATTTCAACCCAACCGGTATAGCCACATACTCGACAGCCAGCCCCGTGGCAAGCTAAACACTCAATAGCTACCTCGGCACCAGGCTCAACAAAGGGGAAATAATCACACCGAAAGCGAATCTTTCTTTCTTCGCCAAAAAGACAGCGACAAAACTCAAACAATGTGCCTTTCAAATCAGCCATGGTGATATTCTTATCTATCGCCAACCCTTCAACTTGATAAAACATTGATTCATGAGTAGCATCAGTCGCTTCGTATCGGTAACATCGTCCTGGCACCACCACCCTTATCGGTGGCCGTTTCTTCTCCATAAGCCTGATTTGCACCGGTGAAGTGTGCGTGCGTAAAAGTCTCGCTTTCCCACCCTCCACCTCAGCATCCACCCATAGTGTGGCAAACATATCCCTTGCCGGATGCTCTTGAGGAATATTCAAAGCTTCAAAATTATAGTAATCCCATTCCACATCAGGACCTTCAATTACTTGAAACCCCATCCCTTTAAAAATGTCGCAAATCTCTTCTAGCGTTTGAGTGATGGGGTGAAGCCGACCCACAGAGAGAGGCTGGCCAGGCAAGGTGACATCTAATTTCTTATATTTCAAAGAAGAAGCAATTCGGGCTTCTTCCAAAATCTTTTCCCGTTCAGCGAGACTTGATTCCAGAATATTCTTAACTTCGTTACCTCGAACACCTACTTTTCGTCGCTCCTCCAATGGCAAGGTGGCCAAAGACCTCAGAACTTGGGTTAGCCTGCTTTTCCTCCCCAGGTAACGAACCTTCCATAACTGGAGTTCCTTAGGGTCATTTATCTTTTCCAGCTCTTCAGAAGCTTGCTTTTGAATTTGTTCCAGTTGCTGTAGCACTGCTTTAGTAGGCAATGTCATTGCGAGCGGAGCGAAGCAATCCCCTTTGTTGAATCCACCAATTTGGCAAAATCTTCAGGGCTCTTGACTGCCATGTCCGCCAGTATCTTCCTATTTAGTCCCATATTCGCCTTTGTCAACAAACTCATAAATTGACTGTATGAAAGCCCTTGAGCACGCGCTGCAGCATTTATGCGAACAATCCACAATCTCCTGAAGTCGCCTTTCCTTTCACGACGATGCCGATAGGCATAATACAAAGAATGAAGCATCGACTCATGAGCCCGACGGTATAGCGCATGTCTGGTGGCTCGCTGCCCCTTGGTCAAGTCGAGCACCTTTTTATGACGCCTATGACTAACTTTCCCGCTTCTAGCTCGCGGCAAATTTCCCCCTTATCTCCAAAGCTCTCATCGTCTCTTCTCAGCAATAAAATGAACTGCCAATAATGCAATTCCTACCAATAGAAAAAATAAGCCAGCAATGGCCAACCCAGTAGGTGTATGGAAAGCACCGTAGCTGATTAGGCCGGCTCCTCCAAGCCCACTCACTATTGCTCCAATAAACAACAGCCTATATCCCATAAGACCTCCTGATTACTTGTAAGGCAAGAGCCTTTTAATACGTTTCTGGTCTGCAGAAGATACCGGCAACATGTCACCATAAAGTCGCTTGGTCCTCGCTGGCTTCTTCCGCCTTAGATGGCTTTTGCCACATTTCATGCGCATAACTTTACCACTGCCGGTTACACGGAAGCGACTTTTTGCCCCTTTATGTGTTTTGATTTTGGGCATTTGATTTCACCTCTTTAGATTTCTCCCGGGAAACCGGGGCAAGAACAGCAAACATATTCCTAACCTCCCCGGTAGACCAGTTGCTCACCACGGCTACATCCTTTAAAGATTCAGCTAACTTTTGGAGCACTTTCGTCCCCATCTCAGGATAAATCCTCTCACGTCCCCTGAATCTCATCCTGACCTTCACTTTATTACCTTCCATTAACAACTTCCTGGTTATCTTAATCTTTCCCTGCAAATCATGCTCTTCGATCTTTGGCCTCAGGCGAACTTCCCTGAGCAACCCCACTCTCTGGCCTTTCTTTGCTTTGCGTTCTTTCTTAGCTTGCTCATACTTATACTTGCCATAATCAAGAACTTTACACACCGGTGGACTCGACGTGGGTGCCACCTCCACCAAATCAAGTTCATGCTCACGAGCAATCTGAAGCGCCTGGGATAATGGCACTTCCCCTAATTGCTCGCCCTCTTCACCAATAAGCCGAACCTTCCCGGCCCTGATTTGGAGATTAATACGTAACCGTTTAATTATCCCTCTATTACCTCCACCATGATTCACCTATAAGCTTCGTTATCTGCCCCGATCATCGTTTTTACCTCCAGGATAGACTTCTGTCCAGCATCCTCTCCATTTCTCAACCGAAGCGCCACGCCGGCCGAAGCCACCTCTTTATCACCAACCACAAGCATATAGGGAATCTTTTCCAATTGCGCTTCCCTTATTTTCAAGTTCATCCTCTCCACGCGGTCATCAACCTTGCTGCGAATCTCCTCCTGTTGAAGCTCATTTCCTATTTGATGAGCATAATCATTATGGCGATCCGCTATGGGAATTATTATTGCCTGCACCGGTGAAAGCCATACGGGAAAGGCACCACCGTAATGCTCGATAAGACAAGCCATAAATCGCTCCATACTGCCTAACACTGTGCGATGTATCATTATTGCCTGGTATTCTGCGCCATCATCACCAATGTAACAAACATTGAACCGCTGTGGCAAGTTAAAATCAACCTGGATAGTGGGACCTTGCCAGGCATGCCCCACAGCATCCCTGAGCTTAATATCTATCTTGGGACCATAAAAAACTCCTTCACCGGGGTCTACCTCGTAAGGCAATCCAAGTCCCTCCAATACGTGCCTTAAAGATTCCGTAGCTTTATCCCACATCTCCACCGTTCCAGCATACTTTTCAGGCTTCGTAGATAATAACAAGTCATAATCATTAAAGCCAAAGGTAGACATCATGAATTGCGCCAGTTTGACCACACCTGCCACCTCGTCTTCAATCTGGTCAGGACGACAAAAAATATGGGCATCATCCTGGGTAAATCCCCTTACTCTGGCTAATCCATATAACACACCACCCCTCTCATACCGATATACTGTGCCCAACTCGGCATATCTCAATGGCAAATGGCGATAGCTACGTATTTGGCTATTATAAATCAGGATATGTCCCAGGCAGTTCATTGGTCTTAGGAGATACTGTTGCCCCTCAACTTCCATCGGGGAATACAAATAATCCCGATAAAAGTCCCAGTGCCCGCTGGTCTTCCACAAATCCAGCTTAGCAATATGAGGGGTATAAACAATTTCATAGCCCCGTTTAATATGTTCTTCCTTCCAAAAATCCTCTATTATTCGCCGTATTAAGGCGCCTTTGGGATGCCAGCAAATGAGTCCAGGCCCGATTTCCTCATGTATACTAAAAAGGTCGAGCTCCTTTCCCAGCTTCCTGTGGTCCCTCCTCATCGCTTCAGCCTGCCGAGCTAGATAATCTTCAAGCTTCGCCTCATCTGGGAAAGCCACGCCATAAATTCTCTGTAACATAGGCCGATTCTCGTCACCTCTCCAATAAGCCCCAGCTATGTGAGTAAGCTTGAAGACCTTTATCTCCCCCGTGGAAGCAACATGGGGACCACGACATAAATCAGTAAAGGAACCTTGTTCATAAATACTCACTTTTTCATCAGGAAGCTCATCAATAAGCTCCAGCTTGTAGGGCTGCTTGGCAAAAATCCTGTGTGCCTCTTCCTTAGTCACCTCTTCCCTGACAAATGGCACATTTTGGGCAACGATCTCCTTCATCTTATCCTCGATTGTGGGTAAATCATCCAGTGTCAACGGACGTGGTAATTCAAAATCGTAATAAAAGCCGTTCTCAATAGACGGTCCAATGCCAAATTTAGCGTCAGGGAAAAGAGCCCCCACCGCCTCAGCCATAACATGAGCTGCCGAGTGCCGCATTGTCTCCAGCCAGTCACCCGGCTTTTTGTCTAAACTCTCGCTTTTCATTCCAGACTAAATAAAAAACCTCGCCAAAGAGAGAAGGATAGCAGAAAAAAGAATTCCTTCAAAGACTTGTCGACCGATTTGCTCCACCATGTACAAATGGTGTATTTATACAATTCCGCTCGAACTTATTTTATCAAAAATTCCTGACTTCGTGAAGTGAATGTGCCGCTCACTTCTCTCGCGGCAACTTATCCAACGTGGCTGCGTGCTCCGCCTGCCGTCGGAGAAGCAAAAGCGCGCCGCCGTTTATTCTTTCCGATTTTTCTTTTTTTTATGTTATCCTTAAAATATGGATGTGAAAAAAAACATACCTTTAATTTTAGGCCTATCTATTCCTATCATTATGATTCTATTTGTGGCAGGTAGCATTTATCTACCCGGCCTTTTTATACAACCAAAGTTTAATTTTTTGTATGCCACGGGAGAGAATTACTATTATAACCGTCACTATTCAGTACAAAACGGCAGATTGATTAAAAATGAATTCGACTACCCAGAAGACTATACGGGAAGTCGTACAGAACCAAGATTATATATACACGACATAGTTAAAAATGAAAATCAAGAGATTTCCTTTAGCGAGGCACAAAAACTTACCTTAAACTCAAATTCCCAATCTCCAGACGGATTTGAAATAGATTGCGGGCGTAGAACCCAAGGTATATTTTTTATCTTCGTTGATTTCAGTCGCGATTGTAGTACACGATTTATAAAAGGTCATAACACAAGCAAAAAATTAAATATCCAACTCTCCGGAAGTTCTTATGGACATTTCCAGTTTTTGGGTTGGATAATTGAATAATCTTATGGACAAAGAAGAACTATTACAACAAGTTAGAAATCTTGCAGCCGAAAATTTAATCTCAAAAGAGGAACTAACGAGAGCTTATGATGAAGCTTTCGGAAAAAAGATCGACTTAGCCATTACAAAAAAACCGGGAATCACAAAAATCCTTTATTATATTGGTGGAGCAATAGTTTTCTTAGGTATAGCTATTCTTATTTGGCAAAACTGGTCAACATTAAGTGTTGCAACAAAAATTATTGCGACTTTAGGCTCCGGTATTGCTGCATACATTGTAGGTGTGTTATTTGGTCGTTATGAAAAACTTGATCCTGTTGGGCAAGCATTTTATCTTATTTCTGCACTTGTAACTCCCATTGGACTTTATGTGGTGTTTGACAACGCCGGTTTTGATGTGGGAAGCCATGGAACGCAATCGTTGATTTCCGGTATTCTCTTCGGAACTTATCTTTTATCTTTTGTTGTTTTCCGTAAAAATATTTTTACAATATTCAGTATAATTTTCGGAACTTGGCTGTTTTTCGCCTTTACAAGTTTTTTGATAGGCGGCAAACCACACTTTGATGAACTTAACTTCTTTGAATACCGGGCCTTGACGACAGGACTTGTATATATACTCCTCGGTTATTCATTTTCTAAAAATGAAAAACATCCGCTTACTGGGCCATTATATGGATTTGGTATTTTAGGTTTTCTCGGCGCCGCTCTTGCACTTGGAGGATGGGAGCCAAACCAAAATATATTTTGGGAATTGATTTATCCCGGCCTTGTTTTGGGAGTTATCTTTTTAAGTGTATATCTGAAAAGTAAAGCATTTCTCACTTTCGGCTCTATATACCTGATGGTGTATATCTTAAAAATTACCGCGGAATACTTTACAGATAGTTTAGGTTGGCCATTGGCATTGGCACTTGCAGGCCTTGCGCTAATAGCAATAGGATACTTTTCATTTTATCTCAACAGAAAATATCTATCTTCTAAGAACACTAAGAACATATAATCCGCAGCCCCGCCAAAAGAAAAATCGGAACGTCTGGTTTTGGTGGGCGATACTGGACTTGAACCAGTGACCTCTGCGATGTCAACGCAGCGCTCTAACCACTGAGCTAACCGCCCGCTTCTGCAATTGTAGCAATGCCCTCTCTTCCTGGTCAACTTCAATCAAGCTTTGCCGCACTAGGAGGGCTGTTTTGGTCAGTTGGATTTTGAATATTTGATATTGTTTAGTATTTCGGATTTAGAATTTTATTCTTTTCTGTCACCTTGCATTTTGATTTTTGAATTTTAACTTACTTTCGCTCTATCATTTTGCATTTTGACTTTTGATTTTTGCCTTTCGCTCTATTCTCGTCTGGCGGCTATCTCACCCATTATGAAAGTCACTAATTCACCTGTCTTCGTGCCCGGACCGAAAATGGCTTTCACTCCAATTTGCTGTAACTGCGCTATGTCCTCATCTGGTATTATGCCACCAGCGATGACCAGAGCATCTCCCTTCCCTTCCTTTTTAAGACCTTCTATCACTGGCGGAAGAAGTTCTAAATGGGCACCTGATAAAATGCTCAACCCAACAACATCTACATCCTCCTGAACTGCTGTCCTCACAATCATCTCCGGTGACTGCCGAATACCGGTATAAATTACTTCCATGCCGGCATCGCGCAATGCTCTGGCGACTACTTTAGCACCACGGTCGTGTCCATCAAGTCCTGGCTTGGCAACCAGCACACGAATTCTAGCTTCACCCAGCATGGCCAATTTCCTCAATACTTCTGGCAAAGCTCAACAAGGACGCCTCTGGTCGATTTAGGGTGAATAAAGGCAACCATGCCCTCTAAACCACGACGTGCCTTCTGGTCAATCAAGTTTACGCCCTCACCAGCAAGGAAATCGAGCGTTTCCTCAACGTTATCAACTTCAAGACATATGTGATGTATCCCCTCCCCCCTCTTCTCCAGAATCTTCTCCATATTACTCCCCGGAAGGGGCTCCAGTATCTCAAGCTTAGCATCGCCACCCATATCCAGCATGGCTGTCTTCACTCCCTGCTCAGGTATGACCTCAACCTCGCTCGATGTGACACCAAATAATTTCCGGTAAAGCTTTACCGTTTCGTCTAAATTACCTGCTAGAATAGCTACATGACCAATTCCGATAACCACTTTCCCTCCTGATTAGAAAAACAGAAATTCTCTCTGAACCCCAAACACGCTCCGCAACACATCACATATTTCACCTATGGTGGCATAAGCCTCTACACACTCAATGATCGGAGGCAAGGTGTTTTCCTTACCCTGCGCCACTTCCTCCAATCTTTTCAAAGTTTCCTTTACCTTATCGTTATCCCTCTCCCGCTTAATCTTCGCCAGTCTCTCTTTCTGCTTCGCCTCTACCCCCGACTTGACCCTCAGCGTGCTGGCTATTTTAGATTCACCAGTAACAAAGTCATTCACCCCTACTATTTTTTGCTTCCCCTCTTCAACCATCTTTTGATATTTATAGGAAGCTTGCTGAATTTCTCTTTGCTGATATCCTTGCTCAATAGCCGTCACGGCACCCCCAAGACTATCTATTTTGGCAATATAATCACTGGCTTGCTTCTCCAACTCAGCGGTAAGGGATTCCACATAATAGGAGCCGCCAGCAGGGTCAACAACATCAGCAACGCCGCTCTCATAAGCAAGCAATTGTTGCGTGCGTACCGCAATGGTCACCGCTTCTTCCGAAGGCGTCCAGTAAGCCTCATCAAAGGAATTAGTATGCAATGATTGTGTGCCTCCCAATATCGCTGCCAGAGCCTCGAGAGCAGTCCTGACAATATTGTTATATGGTTGTTGTGCCGTAAGACTGCATCCTGCAGTTTGAGTATGAAAGCGGAGCATCCAGGAACGCTCCTCATTAGCTTCAAACCTCTCCTTCATTATTCTCGCCCACAGACGACGTGCCGCCCTGAACTTGGCAACCTCCTCAAAAAAATTAACATGGCTATCAAAGAAGAAAGAAACCCTCGGGGCAAAGGCATCTACATCCATCTCATTATCAATAGCTGCCTGCACATAGGCAATACCATCGGCTAAGGTAAAGCCAATCTCCTGAGCAGCAGTGCATCCCGCTTCCCTCATATGGTAACCACTAACGCTTATAGTGTTCCAGCGAGGAACATTTTCAGCACAATAAGCGAATATGTCTGTGGTCAATCTCATCGAAGGACGCGGCGGAAAGATATAGGTTCCTCGAGCGATATATTCCTTGAGCACATCATTCTGAATAGTCCCATTCAATTTGGCTGCCTCAACGCCTTGTTTCCTCCCCAGAACCAAATACATGGCAAGCAAAACAGAAGCGGTGGAATTTATAGTCATTGAAGTGCTGACCTTATCTAAGGGAATGCCTTGAAAAAGAACCTCCATATCCTGCAGGCTGTCTATCGCCACACCTACCTTGCCAACTTCGCCTCTAGCCAGGGAATGGTCTGAATCATATCCAATCTGTGTAGGCAAATCGAAGGCCACGCTCAACCCGGTTTGCCCTTGACCCAGAAGGTAATGATACCGCTGGTTGGTCTCCTCAGCAGCTCCAAATCCAGCATACTGGCGTATCGTCCATATCCTGCCTCGATACATATTAGGCTGGACACCACGAGTAAAGGGATATTCGCCGGAATAGCCTAACTGTTGAGCGTAACGGATGTCAGCTATATCTTCAGGACAATATAAGGCATCTAATTCCACGCCTGAGCTGTTCTCAAACTTGTCCTGCCGCTCAGGCCGCTTCCTTACCAATGGCGTCAGTATATTCTCGCGCCATTCCGCCTTGCTATTGCTGGCCACAATTATCCCTTACCGGATTTATTTCTTCTCAGAGCTACCTCGACTCAGAAATGGTGTTACCATGTCTAGCGGCAAGGGAAACAGTATAGTGTTTGTCCTTTCTGTGGCAATGCCAGCAAGCGTCTGCAAATAACGAAGCTGCAGCGCTGCTGGTTGAGCAGAGATAACCTTCGCCGCCCCTACCAGTTTCTCGGCTGCCTGGTACTCACCTTCAGCATGAACAACCTTGGCTCTCCTTTCCCTTTCCGCCTCAGCTTGTGCCGCCATTGCCCGCTTCATTGTATCTGGCAATTCCACATCCTTAACCTCAACCATGCTCACTTTTATCCCCCACGGATTCGTCCCTTCATCTACCACCTCTTGTATCTTATCATTGAGCTTATCTCGATGAGCTAACAGCTCATCCAGTTCAGATTGCCCTACTACATTCCGCAAGGTGGTGGCGGCAAGCAATGAAGTTGCTTTGATGTAATCAAGCACTTTAAGCACCGCATCAGAAGCATCAACGACACGAAAATAAATTACGGCATCAACGGTAACGGTAACATTGTCCATAGTCATGCATTCCTGCGCAGGAACATCCATGGTGATTACTCGAAGGTCAACCTTCATCATCCGCTCAATGAAAGGGATAAGAAAAACAAGTCCCGGCCCTCTGAGACCAACAAATCTCCCCAACCGAAAAACCGCACCTCGTTCATATTCCTGGACAACCCTGATAGCCGCTGACAGCAGTATTACCACTACTATAGCGATAACAAAATAAATAAGTGCCGACATATTATTCTCCCTCCTTTTGTTTAGATTTTTTTGCCACTCGCAATTTTAGTCCTTTTACCTGGGTTATTACCACCTCCTCTTCGGGTTCTATATCATCTCCTTCGCTTATCGCTGCCCATATTTCCCCCTCAGCCCGAACTGTACCTTTCGGGTTAAGCGATGTCTGCGCCACCGCTATTTTACCTACCATGTCTTCAATACCAGCGGTAAGCTTTCGCCTTTGCCCCTGTATAATAGCAAAAATAACAAAGACAACGAAGGCAACGGCGAAGACTATCGCCACAATGATAGGACCACTCATCTCTATATCCACCATCTCATCCTTTCTTTAATCTCTTAATTACCCACAGCTTTAAGCCTTCCACCTTGGTTATTATCACTTCCTCGCCTCGTTCTATCCTTTCCCCTTTAGTGGCGGCGGTCCACAGCTCCCCTTTAGCTAAAACCGTCCCCATGGGGTCCAGAGGCATCTTGGCTACTGCTACCTCGCCAATCATGCCTTCAGCACCGGTAGCCTTACGACGCCGTTGCCCCCGGATAATAGCACCAATGACAAAGATAAGAAAGCAGGCGATTGCAGTAACCACCCCGGCGATTAGCCCACGATTTACCTCCATGGCTGGTGAGCTATAGGTATGGCTGAATAGAATTAACGACCCGACAACCAGGGCGGCTATCCCTCCAGCAGTTAGTGCACCGTGGCTGGTGATAAATAACTCAGCTACGAAGAGCCCCACGGCAAGGAAGATGAGAAACACCCCTCCCCAATAAGCATTGAGCACACCCAAAGAGTAGAACGCCAGAATCAAGCTGATACCACCAGCTACCCCGGGGAAAATCATCCCCGGGTTGGACACCTCGGTAATTAGCCCTACCGTGGCCAGCGTGAGTAAGATGTAAGCGATGTTCGGGTCGCTGATGACCTGCAGGAATCTCTCCACAGCGTTCATCTCATTCCTCGTCATCTCATAGCCCGCAGTGTTAATGGTAACTTCATCGCCGTTTGTTAAAGTGACCTCCCATCCATCGATCTGGGAAATAAGGCTTTCCAGATTGTCAGCTTGTAGGTCAATGAGATTACACTCCAGTGCTTCATCATCACGAAACGATTTGCTCTCAGTCACTGCCAGCCTTGCCTCCTCAAAATTACGACCCCGCTCCATGGCGATGGTCTCAATCCACTTAGCGGAGAACTCAGTTATCTTCTTCATTTGCTCCTCTGGTATCTCTTCACCTCCACCGCTTACTGGATGAGCAGCGCCAATGGTGGTTCCCGGCGCCATTACTGCTATGTGCGCTGATAGGGTAATGAACGTTCCTGCAGAAGCTGCCCAGGCACCTTTAGGTGAAACATAGACCACCACAGGCACATCGGCATTCATGATCCTCCCCACTATCTTATCTGTGGAATCAAGGAGTCCTCCAGGTGTGTCTAACTCAATGATACAAACACCAGCACCTCGCTCCTCCGCCTGGCTAATGCCTCTATTGATATAGTTATACACCGCAGGAACGATGGTACCTTCTACATGAAGAATCTGAACGTCAGGGTTAGCAGCCCTAACCGTGCCGCCCCACACAAGCCCCACTACTGGAATTACCAGCAGCGCTAGAAAAGCAATCCTGAAGAAAGTTTTAATCATTGGTAGCTTGATTATAAGCAAAGCCCGCTAAACTAGCAAATTGCCACAAAATCCCTATACTTTTCCCCCCTCTGGCTGGGGAACTATAGTGTCTAAAAATGCAGTGCGAGGCTTTAGCCTCGTGCACGCCCTTAAAGAACCGTACTACGAAAATCTTGGGGGTGAAGATTCTTTTCTCCCGTCAAAGAACAGGAATTCAAAGTAGTTCTCCCGGGCAAATATGGCGGGAGGGAGTTAGAGGGAGGGGGACTCTATATAGAGTTAAAGAAGGAGCGCCACTTATTTTACATGGCTCAAGGATATGATATATTTATAAGTTAAGTAATGTAGAAGGGACATATCAATATGGATTTATTTAACAAATATAGTAAGGAACAAGCGGAAGGAGAAAGCGAGATACTCTCTCACCTGAAAGAGGGAGTTGAATTTGAATCCCAGTTGACGGAGAATCGGAACGAATTGTTATTCAAGTTAGCCACTGAAATAGAGGAGACCGAGGGCAACTTAGAAAGAGCAGAGCAACTGGTAGACAAACTTAAAAAACATCTCAAACAGTTAAAGGAATTGCAACGGGTCCTCTCCAAATAATTTTTGGCAAGTCTTTATGTCCCGCTCAGGAACGGAAATAAGGGTTCGCTTTGCACCCAGCCCGACTGGTTATCCTCATCTGGGCAACATCAGAACCGCTCTATTCAACTGGCTTTTCGCCAGGCATCACGGCGGCAGGTTTATTTTACGCATCGAGGATACTGATGTCACTCGAAAGGTAGAAGGTGCAGTGGAAAATATTATCGACAGTCTGAAGTGGCTTGGGCTGGATTGGGATGAAGGTCCCTATTTTCAATCACAACGATTGCCGCTTTATCAGGAAATAGCTCATAAATTAGTTGACCAGGGACATGCCTATTTATGTTACTGCTCTCCACAGAGATTAGCCGAAATGCGTCAAGAGCAAATGAGGAGAAAACAGCCACCGAAATATGACCGACACTGCCGGGAGCTGACGGAACAGCAAAAAGCTCAGATGAAGGCAAGCGGCGTCACCCCGGTAGTTCGCTTCAAAACTCCTCTTGAGGGGGAAACTTCATTCCACGACCTGATTCGGGCAAAGGTGACTTTTCAAAACGATACTCTGGATGACTTCATCCTGCTCAAGTCAGATGGCTACCCTACCTACCACCTCGCCAACGTGGTGGACGACCACCTGATGGCTATCTCTCATGTTCTTCGCGCCGATGAGTGGCTTTCCAGCACCCCCCGCCACATATTGCTCTACCAGGCACTTGACTGGCAACCACCGCAATTCGCTCATCTGCCAATGATACTGGGACCTGACAGGGCTAAGCTCTCCAAAAGACATGGCGCCACCAACATTATCGAGTATCAGAGTCAGGGTCTCCTCCCCGAGGCGATGATAAATTTCCTTTCCCTCCTCGGCTGGTCAGTTGATGATAAAACAGAACTACTATCACGTGAGGAACTGATAAAGCATTTCACCCTGGAAAGGGTGGGGAAAACAGCAGCAATTTTTAATAAAGACAAACTCGATTGGATGAATGGAGTTTACCTTCGTCGGCTCACTCCTGAGCAGTTTGCTTCACAGGCAACTCCATTCTTACAAAGAGACTTGCCATCTTCAGTAAAGCGGCCCCTGGATGACAACTATATCTCCACAATAATGCCCCTGATTCAAGAGCGTGCCAGAACGCTCGGTGATGTGCCTCACCTCACTGATTTCTTCTTTTTCGATGAGTTGGAATATGACCAAAGCCTCCTGATCAAAGCAATGGACGCCGTCTCAGCCATGAAAGCCATAGAAACCAGCCTGGAAAGACTGAAGCCCCTGGAAGCCTGGAATGCTGTTTCTATGGAGAACATCTTCCGTCCCCTGGCTACCGAGCTCGGGTTGACCACAAGCAAATTCTTCGGACTGCTACGCGTGGCAATTACGGGACGCACAGCATCGCCACCATTATTCCAAACCATGGCAGTTCTGGGCAAAGAAAGGTGTCTTCACCACCTAGATAAGGCTCTACAAAAAATAAAAAATTATTAACTTACCAAACTTTTGTGTTTTCTTCTGGGCAACCTTCTCCATGGACAGTTTCTCTTCCCACAGAATGCACATGGTGCTGGAAATGGGACTTCCTTTGCAATTATTGAAATGGCTGAAATAGATTTGCTTGGTCTCATTACAAAATGGGAAGTTAGTTGCACACCGATCAAGCCCGGGTCAAGAGCTTCAAATATAACCTGTTGCTCCTCCAATGCCCAATCACAATATCCAGGGCTAAACCTCCAGCTACACTGCAGGCCCCGAGGCTTCACCACCCGGGGTTTCCAATCCATTTCTACCTCATCTGTAACTAGTTCGATTAGCTCAGCTCCTATTGTATGGAGTATCAACTGACGGAGTAATGATTCTTCAGATTCGTAAGCTATGTCCAATTCTTCTCCTACGGTAGTGACCATAAACACGATTAACCGTTCTCCATTACACATCTCCACTAAACGGCGAAACAAGATACTTCTGATGATACCTGCCTCCGTGTGGATACCATCACTATTTGTGGCAAGAACTGGGAGGATGCGGTATATACCCTTAGGCCTGAGAGTCTTTTCTGCCCTAATGATGGCTTCATTGAGCATTTTTTCTATTTCTGGATTCATAGGCCTTGTTGAATCATACCCTAACTTATAAAGCGTGTTATTTCTCAATTTTTGTATAAGGCTCCTACTTAATTCTAGTTCAACGGTTACCATGGTATCCCTTCACGGACTCTTCCAATAGCTGCCTGGGTTTCCTCTAATACTGTGACAGCTGTTTCTGCGTAACCATCAGCACCCCAGGATCTTGCCAGAGTCTCGTCCACAGGCGCACCTCCTACAATAACTGCTGTCCTTGGATATTTTACCTTTACCTCCTGTATTATGTCCCGCATTTCTACCATAGTGGTTGACATCATTGCAGATAGGGCTAGAACCTTAGCCTTATTCTCCTGAACGCCCTTGACAAAGAGCTTCCTTGGCACGTCACGTCCAAGATCAAATACTCGATAGCCATAGGTTTTGTATATCCTGGCTATAATATTCTTGCCAAGATCGTGAGGGTCCCCCTCTACAACCCCTATAACAAGGGGAAACCCTTCCCCGGTGGCTTTAGCGACTGAGATACTATTGAGTCCTTCCGTTACCTTATCTAAGCAGAGAAGAATATCCGGTATGGAAACCTCATTAGACATTAATCTTCGACGGACGTGCTCAAATCCCTGGATAAGAGCATGACGAATATCGTTTGGTGCTATACCCGCATTCAGTGCCTCATCCAGTGTTTCACCCACTATCTTATCGCTGTGCTTCCATACTACTTCCTCCAAATTCTTCAACAGAACACTTTTTTTTCTCAATTTTTTCACCTCTTTCCTCCCCATCTGTAGCGGATTTTATCCATATAGTCGTGTAGCCTTAACTATGGCCATAGCGTTTTCCAGGGGGGCATTGGGTGGGAATTCACACCCAGGTGCAAGTATAAACCCTCCTCCATCCGCCAGGTCCTCAATCTGTTCCCGGCATTCCTGCATTACCTCGTATGGGGTACCATAGCTCAGCAAAGCTGTACTGACATAACCCATCAAAACAACCTGGCCTCCGTACCGTCTTTTGAGCTCTTTTGGGGTTGGACAATCATCGGGCAACTCAGCAAAAGTGATAATACTTGGTTCCATAAACTGTATCTGGGAATCAAAATACGGGCCACATCCACAGTTGTGTACAACTACAATATACCCTTTGCGACGTATTGCACCGGCAATTTCCTTGACAAAAGGCCCTTCAATCTTTTCCCATAATTCCTTACTCAGGCCAGTACGTGAAGCAAATAAGGTATCTAAAGTCACACCTAAAACACCAGTATCACACTGAGCCTCGACGTATGGAATCAAAACATCTGTTATAGTTTGCAGAGCAGCCATTACCTCTGAGGGATAATTAACACAGTCTCGGAAGAGGTGCTCAGCCCCACGCATCATGCTTAATACACCTAAGGGGCTAAAGGCAAATCCAGACACTGCTCCTCTAAACCCAATTCTTCTCACTAGGATGCGACATGTCTCCAGCATGGCCTGCATCCTGTGTGCTCCTTTAAGCTCTATGCGCTTGAGTCTTCTGTAGTCGCTTACATCTTTCATGAACGGATGTGCATAATCAGGATGAGGAGTAGAGTTATCGGGGTAAACCATTTGCTGCCCAAAATCTGCTGCCTCTACTGAGAGGTCAATCGCGGGCGCAAATGCCTCTCCACCAATCATCTCGAAAGCAGCCAAAAGAGACTCTGCTGTGGCCTCAGGCTTCAAGGCAAAGTCTGGATAAGAGACCCCTACTAATCGCCGGCTCGCTCCGTATAGCATAGGACAGCAGGGGACATGATCCGGTTCCCTGTGACGCAAGGTGGTAACCAATCGCTCGATATTACTAAGCCTTAAAAGGTGTCCCCTGGAGCTACTGAACCGGGCAAACCCATCAAGAAGTGAGTCAGGAATAAGGCCCATTGGTGGGATATGCCCTTTAAAAATAGGCTTCAATATCCCTCCCACAGCCCCAAAGGTCTCTTTTTTCCTATCCATGAAACCTCTCTGTTTTAAAGTGACCTTCTTTGTTTTTCTTATCTATTTTACGATACATAGCATGGATTCAACCATTAAGTGCAACACTTAATTATTTGAACTTGGGTTTCTAATTTTGATCTTTTATCTTTTACCTTTGATGTTACTTCTGCTTTTTCACCAGGGCGCATATATTGCGGGAGAAGTTCTTCACCGGGAATTGATACGACCTCTCAGGCGATATGCTGACAATTTCAAAGCCAACTTTAACCAGTAGCTTTTTAAACTCTCCATAGCTGAAAAGGTGATAGTAACGGTAAACAGTTTTCCCGCCTACTCTCCACGGCACCCTGTTCTCCTTATACCTCAGCCAGAACCTTGGTTGTCCCCAATTCCACACCGTCAAAAAAGCCTCACCCCCCGGCTTTAACACCCGCTTCAGCCCCTGTAGGGCTGTTTCCCTCTCCGTTTTCCCCTTGACGTGATGGTAAGTAGCTACCGCCACTGCCCAATCAAACGTCTCATTTTCAAAGGGCAGGAAAACAGCATCAGCCATGACTAGGTTTGCCTTAAGTTGGAACTTCGCTGAGAACCGTTGTGCTTGTTTAAGCATCTCCCCGGAGAAATCCATCCCCCAGAGCTCAAAGTCCTCTCTAAACGGCAAAAAATCGGCACCGTGCGCACAGCCCAAATTCAATAGCTTGCCACTATGCCATCTTCCCGCTAGCTCCTCTAACTCCGTCCTCAACCGTGGCCAGTGCCTTACCCGATACCAGCTCTCCGCTATCTGGTCGAAAACCTCTCTGCTCATATCGCCCTATTTTACCACGTCTCTCCCTTTTGTCATTGCCAGGTACACCCCCTTCTGTCATCGCCAGGCACACCATTCTCGTCATTGCCAGGCATACCCTTTTTGAATTACGACGCGTAATCAACTTTTGTAGTGCGACCCTTCAGGGTCGTGCACGGGGCTAAAGCCCCGCACTACATTTCTAAACATCTTCGTCATCACCAGGCACACCCCTTTTGTCATTGCCAGGCATACCATTCTCGTCATTGCCAGGCACACCCCCTTCTGTCATCGCCAGACACACCCTCCTTTTGTAGCACGACCCTTCAGGGTCGTGCACGGGGCTAAAGCCCCGCACTACATTTCTAAACCCTCTTCGTCATTGCGAGGCACACCCCCTTTCGTCATTGCGAGGAGCAGTAGCGACGAAGCAATCTCAGAGTTGAAATCCCAAATCCGAAATATTAAACAATATGAAAAAGGAGTCAGTAATCAGCAGTCAGCGGTTAGCTGAAAGCTGAAGGCTGATAGCTATTAAATTGAGTTTTGAATTTAGATATTAGAATTTGTTTAGGATTTAGGGTTTAGATATTAGAATTTTAGGCGGTTAACCAATGGCTCATAGCTGAAAACTGCAAGCTGATGGCTAAAAGCTATTGAACCGTATTTTTGATTTTTTATCTTTGATTTTTGATATTGCCAGCTATTCCTTGGTTATAGAAATCAACCCTTTCTTTATCGCCACCACCACCGCCTGTGTGCGTGCGTTCACATTGAGCTTGCGCAATATCGAGGTAATATGATTCTTCACTGTCTGCTCACTAACGTCTAACTCATTGGCAATTTGCTTGTTAAGATAGCCTTTGGCCATATATCCCAGTATTTCCATTTCCCTCTGGGTAAGCGGCGAAGTGAACTCAGCAATCTCCTTCTCCCGCGAAAGCTCCTGAAATTGCTGCAATATCCGCTTCGCCACCTCGGGACGCTCAGTAAGCCCTCCATTTATGGGGTGCTCACCACTGGCACACCGCCTGATAATCTTGGCTATTTCATCAGCGCTGGCTTCCTTGCTCAGATAACCTGATGCCTGAGACTTAATCGCCTCAAACAATTCCTCATCATCAACTTGTGGAGTAAGCACGATAACTGCCGCACTGGCTAACAATTGCTTTATCTTGCGACATAACTTCAACCCCTCCAGCGAAGGATAGTCAATATCCACAAGCACCACATCTGGAGGCGAACTTTCCATGACGGAGAGCACCTCGGCCTCAACAACACCCTGCTCCCCAACAACATCTATATCGGTCACCTTGGAAAGGCTCGACCGTATCCCGTGACGAAATAGCGGCTGACGGTCAACGATAAATACTTTTGTTTTCTCCATTTGCTTTCTCCCTCTATTTTTCTGCATTTGGCCTAAGTCTACCTTAAAACAAGCCAAAATGCCAACCATTTCAGAAATTTCTTCCTCAAAAAACAACCTATACAACGTGGAAGCTTCATTCTTAAAAATCCGTAGTGCCTTGCTTCAACCCTAAAAATCTGTAGTGCGGGGCTTTAGCCCCGTGCTTTTCCCTGCTGCACGACCCTGAAGGGTCGCACTACAAGATAGTTCACACCAAGCCTCTCAAAACAAGCCAAAATGCCAGATCAATCCCATATACCAGTTAACCATATCACTTCCCCATATTAAGGTAATCATGGTAGCTACCGAAAGAAAAGGACCAAAGGGAATACGACTCTTCATCCCCTTTTTCTTAGCAGCCATCAAAACCACCCCGACTATTGCACCAAGAACAGCTCCCAGCACTATAGCCACCAATACCATGGGAAAACCGGTGGCAAGCCCGATTAGCCCTGCCAGCTTAACGTCCCCCCAACCCATACCCCCACGAGATGCTATCGCCAGCACAAAAAAGAACAAAAAGCCAACTCCTCCCCCCATAGCAACATTGGCAATGCCCTCCACAGGCCACTGCGGAAGCTCAGGTTGAATCCCCAGCACGGCAAGAATAACGGCAATCGCCATGGCAGGGTAAACTACCTTGTTGAGGATAACCCCCTTTTCCAGGTCAACCATGAATATAATGGTCAACAGCGCACCGTAAAAGATCATCGCCCCCAGCTCAGGTGTCAGTCCATATCTCCAGTAAATAAACGCATATATCACACCACTAACCAGCTCCACATAGAAAAGCTTCCCCGGAATGCTTGCTCCACAGTAGCGGCATTTCCCCTTGAGCCATAAATAGCTGAACAATGGAATTAAATCTTTCGCTGCGAGCCGATGCCCGCAAGCTTCACAATGAGAAGGAGGCTTAACGATGGACTCATTTCGGGGCAATCTATCAATGCATACATTGAGGAAGCTGCCTATCTCCAGCCCGAGCAAGAAAAAAAGAAATATCAGAAAAGCTTCCATCAAAGCCAATTGTTACCGCTTTCATTCCCCTAAGTCAATCCCGGGTTATATGATCTGGTTCAGATAGATGCTGGACACTTCGAAGTATGGAGTTACCTCTCATCTTGAGTTTGAACAAGCTCTGGCAATTCGTTGTGTCATTGCGAGCCCCTTTTTTGTCATTGCGAGCCCCTTTTTTTGTCATTGCGAGCGGAGCGAAGCAATCCCATTAAATCCCCTCTCCCTCGACGGGAGAGGGCTAGGGTGAGGGTGGCAAAACAAACAACCTCTTTACTCCAGATTTAACCTTGTTATAAAATGTCCCAAATAAGGCGTTTAAAAATGTAGTGCGGGGCTTTATCCCCGTGCACGACCCTGAAGGGTCGCACTACCAAACCTGGAGGCTAAGACTTGAAACCATTGACAAAACTAACTGAGAAGGCGCGTAAGGGTGAAGATGGTTTCACCCTGATAGAAGTATTAATCGTAATTCTCATACTGGCCGTCCTTGTCGCCACGGTAGTATTCAACGTTGGCGGCTTTGTGGGAACTGGAACCGAAGAGATAGCAAAGATGCAGGGGAACGTCCTGCAGACCGCCATAGTTGCTGCTGTGGCTGTGGAATCGTCGTCAAATGTAATGGCTGGCAGCATTGGAGTGAATGGCACCTCGCCAACAAGTCCCGCCGACTGGATTCTCAGTATAGGGGATACGGATGTACCTATGTCGAAATATGTTCAAAATGATATCATTGGTTACTGGGAGTGGGATAATAGCGGCACCATTATCGAGGGCACATATACCGGCGGGGACACAACCTGCACCTACACCGCGACAGATGGCTGGGACTGCTCGTAATGAAATCCTAAATTCCAGGCTCTATTCAGGAGCTATCAGTTTTCAGCCAGTAGCTGACCGCTGATTACTGATGGCTGATTGCTGACTGCTGACTGCTCTTCTCCATTTTGCCTTTTGCTTTTTGAATTCTCATCTCCCCCCATCCGTCCTGCTACCATATTCCTATTGACCGTGTATCTCCCCAAAGCTATGATTAAGTTATACAACAAAAAGGAGGTGATGTTCGGGCATATAAATCGTATGTAACAAGAAACGCCGGTGAGGTTCAACCCACAGGCAGAGGTTAGAAACAAGAAATAATAAAGAAAGGAGGTGAATAAATGAAAGCATTCAAAGGATTAAGGGAGAAGATATCCAAGGGCGAAGGCGGTTTTACCCTGATTGAGCTGTTGATCGTGATTATCATCCTCGGTATCCTTGCCGCAGTGGTGGCGTTCAATGTCAGTGGTTTCCTGGGCCAGGGAACTTTGGAGACCGCCAAGACCGAGCGGTCCACGGTGCAAACCGGCCTTATGGCAGGCATGGCTGATATAAACGCCGGGTCAGTAACCGCGGGTACTGTAGCAGCGGGTGTCACAAGCGTGACGGTAACAACCCCGCAAGGAACCTTCACCTTACAGACTTACATGCATCTGCCAACCCATGGCAGCTGGCACTGGAACAACTCTTCGGTCATTGATAGCGGCAACTATACAGGTGGCGGCGAAACCTGTGTGCTAACCACCCCGGGTGGTGTTGACAACTGGACCTGCTCATAAAAATTGCGCACCTCAAAGAAGCCCAGCGGCTAAAACCGCTGGGCTTTTTCTTTATCTTCTCACCAAAGCCCTAAGGTGAAAGGATTCTATTCCCTCCGTCTAATAAATCGTGGTATAATTGCCTGTTAAAATGAAATGTGATTTGCTCGAGCGTGTAGTGGTTGTCCCCTCAATCATGGCAGGGAAGCCTGTAATTAAAGGAACTCGCATCCCGGTAGACCTGCTGTTAAGATTGCTGTCTCAAGGAGTTACACCAGAGGAACTGCTCAGCGACTATCCTCAGCTAACCAGGGAAGACATATCGGCAGCGTTACTCTACGGTGCTGAGACAATCAGCGGGGAGGACATTGCTGACCTCACTTTAGTGCCATAATGCCGAATCGGGTGAAGTTTCTTGTCGACGAAAGTTCAGGGATAAAGCTCGTTCGATGGCTACAAGAGGCAGGATTTGATACCCTCTCAGTCATCGAGGTAATGCCTGGAGCTACCAGGTAAGTTTTTTCCAAAAGATGTGTCCTCAATTCCCCCTCTTAAGATAAGAGGGGGTGAGAGGGAGTTAGTGTAGGCCCATACATCCTCGATTTTTACTGTCCTGAACGACGCTTAGCTATTGAAGTTGACGGAGGACAACATGCAGATTTATACGGGCAAGAACATGATGCCCATCGTGATAGCCATCTCACGGAATTAGACATTCGTGTGATAAGATTCTGGAATAACGATCTGTTACAAAATATCGAGGGGGTGTGGAAAATGATTAAAGAGGAGACTGAGAAACATTCATAACCCCCTTATCCCCCTTATCTTAAGGGGGAAGGTAAATAATGCCCTTAAGGTAAGGGGGGATAATTATTGGAAAACTAAACTATTACGCCTGGAGCTAAAGACAAACAGGTTCTGGAGCGGGCTTTTAGCGAGAACAGGGTCCTGGTAACCAATGATAAAGATTTTGGCAGGCTGGTTGAACGCTCTAAATTTTCCCACAGAGGAATAATCTTGCTCAGATTGAAGAATGATACTCCGTCCACTAGAATCCTGGTGGCTCAGAGCCTTATCAGCAAATTTGGTGAACAGCTACAGGATAAATTCATTGTGGCAGGTGAGCAAAGAGTAAGAATTAGAACAAGAAAATGAGCAAACCTTTTCCCCTGTCATTGCGAGGCACACCCTCTTTTTGTAGTGCGACCCTTCAGGGTCGTGCACGGGGCTAAAGCCCCGCACTACATTTTTGAACTTTGCTCTGTCATTTTGAGTTTTGAGTTTTGCTTTCCTGTCCCTTTGACACTGCTCGTCAACCATATTACAATTGGATGGCGGAAGGATAGTTATGCT
>Ga0307431_1000318_pt1 | contig 34781 bp, 19 predicted proteins | sample SalMarWE160170MG_FD_202155 | JGI IMG/M metagenome (GOLD analysis project Ga0307431, IMG submission 202155) | Salt marsh sediment microbial communities from the Plum Island Ecosystem LTER, Massachusetts, United States - WE1603-170 | ecosystem: Environmental > Aquatic > Marine > Intertidal zone >...
TTGGATAAGGATCATTTCCGTATGAAACAGTTTTCTCTGCTTGAACGACTTTATGACTCGCAAGAACTGGTTCTGGCGATGGCATAATCTTTTTTGATACATGCTGCTGTTGAATGCTGGAAGGTGTGCATTCAACACCATTTATTTTTGTATCAAATGGGAATGTAAATGTATGTGTGTATGAAGGTAGAAGAGGTTTATTTACCTTCATCAGAAATGAATTTGCTTCATCAATATCTATTTGGATATATTGATTCTTTTCTTGTAATGACGGCTGTGAAAAGGTTATGGATGTTATTTCTTGTTCTGTATTTTCACTATCTGGTATAGCTACTGCTCCAAGTCCACTTATGATTAGGATTCCTATTAGTAACAATGGTAATATTTTCTTCATGGTTTATGTCCCCTATTTATGGTAATATAATATATTCTTCTCCATTATATAAATGTTTTCTCACAGTTTAATAATAGCGTTTTAGAGATCGGAATTAAGGCAGATAAAACAGGTAAAGGAGTATACGTTTTAACAACAATTTTCTGCCGCATTTGTAAATAATTTGGCGTTCAATGGAAGTTTAGAACTAATCCAATTGTTCTTCTCCTATGTCACTAAGCTCAATGTTAATGTCCTGCATAAATGGAAACATATCGTTGAAATTCCCTGTCATTTTTAAAATCATTCCCACTTCAGGAGAATAGTACATGTTTCCAATTCCATCAAGAATCGATATGTCATATGCATCATATGTTCCTGCCTCAACAGTAATCGACTTCTGACTTGAACTTTCAAATATGTCTGGCACTTTAGGTAGTGGCATTTTATCTGAAATGTTGAAGGCATTCAACACTTCGGAAATATCAACAATCGGGAGGAATTGTGCAAGTTCGGGTGGTATAAAACCCATACCAAATAAGCTCAATATTTTATTAGCTACGTTGGCCAGTCTCAACCATATGGACCTTATTTCTCCATCTATTGTAACATTTATTTGAGGAAGCCCCCATGTTTCATCCGCATTAATCGGAAAATCAATAAATGTATAGGGTTCATCAAAATCTACATCTAGGTTAAGTGTAATTGGAATTGGGAAAGATGCGAGAAACTGCAGGTTAATAGGGGATGTGCTATTTATCTTCATTACACCCGTCAGATAACCATCTATCTTTCTTATCCCTAATGTGGATTTATCGAAATAGATGTCGCCCTCAATGGTTGCATCTAATAAGCTGCCAGAAATGATGATTGGGTCCTTGTCTTCAATATAAAGATCAATGTTTATATCAAACTCAAGTTCTATATTTGCTTCAAATTCCGTTCTATATGATGGTCCCGTTTCCGTTGCAACTTTGAGCTTTAACTCACTTGTTGATAGATGAAAATCTATTGACCTTCCCTCTGTTTCAGCAAAGGTAAAATCAAAATTGTCAATTTTATATGTCCATACTGTTCCTTCCTCCCAGGTTGGCACATCATCGCCAAATAGAGCTGTTTTTTGCACAGATATATTTTCAACATTTTTATCTGTTATATTGCTGCCTGCTGAAACAAAAATGGTTACCAGCATCATCATGCAAATTAAGAACGCAACAATTTTACTTTTCATTTTATATACCTCCAATCTTCAAGCTAGGATCACCTAAGAGTTCCCATTCTTCGATAGTTTTTCTATCCACATCCATATTTCCAGGTGCTACTTCTCCAAACACAATGTTAAGATAATCTACAATTGCCTGACTATGTGCTTCTCCAAGAACCTCTTTGTTTTGACTAGCATATGCATGGAAGAATCGCGGATTGATCCAACCCCCAAGACCCTCAGTGCAAAATTCGTTGACATATCCGTAACCAAGACCAGTGTTCCCAATTGAAGCAATAGCTCCGCCGCCGCCTTCTAACATGAACCAAGAGCAGGTGTCAGATGGTACCCATTCCATAAACCAAAATTCATAATTAAGATACTCCATTCCATGTTCAAGAAGACCTTCTAATAGAAATTGCATTGTTACATTGAATTGAGCATTATGACAACCACCAACAATGACAATCGGAAGTTTATTGCCATTTGAATATTTTCTCATATCTGATAGTCCAAAACCATCGACCTTCTCCTCTTCAGTCTGAGCATCAGGAAGGAAATTAACCCAACTTGAAGGATTCCCATGTCCAGCAAAATGAATAAATCCAGAACCAGAACTTATTGCATTAGTAACATCCTCTTTACAATCCCATGTTCCAGAAGTCCAAAGTTTCTCTACATTAAAGCCGATATCTTCTAACAGATCTACAGTGATAGCCGTAGAAAGCTCACCTTCATAGACTCCCTCTTCAACGTTTCCTCGAGCAGGAGGAGAAGTGTCTCCAGATACCACATATGCATTTTTAAACCATGAGTCATCAGCTGAATTTTCATAGGTTAAAATTTTATTCACGGCAATATCTGCTTCCCACGAATATCGGAGAGGTATCCTTCCAACATAAACATCAGGATAGTAATCAATGATATCTTTATTAACGCCAAAAGAAGAAAATTCGGCAAACACACCGTTACCATTGGAGTCCCAATCGTCAAAACTACCATCATATTTGTAAATATCTGCATAATATAAATCACTGGAATAACCCGTTTCATAGCCTGATGCATCGTCAAGATTTGTTCTTCGGTCGGGCACGTACCACTCAAATGTTTGGCCTTTGCGACCGCCTGCAAGGAGCACATATTCAATGCCCCATTCTTCGATGGCATCCTTAATGCGTAATTTAATATCTTCAGGATCGTCACGGCCATTATAGTTTGAGTAAATCTTATCAGTTGTTTCAAGTATTGTTTTTACACCAATGTTGTTTTTGTGATTCACCAATGGTTGTAGCTGTGATTCAAACTTCTTGTCAGTAATGATAAGCATATCATATTCATCAGCAGTTAGGAGAGAAGTTTTTGGTAGATTGTATTCAATCTTAATCTCAATATTTTCTGGAATGATTAGTACATCTGTTGCTGGAGAATATTGAGCATAACATTTAACTGTAAAATAAAGAACATGTTCTTTATCCTTTAATCCTGCCCCCATTTTTATGGAATAAAATTCAGAAGGATACATATCTTCGCTTGAATACACCAATTCATCTGGAATCACTTCTACCGACATCTTTGACAAAAGATTACTGGCCGATGGAACAGGTTTTGGTGAAGGTTGGATCTTCATGGAAAGATCATACTCCTTAATATCAGAGCTAATATCTGTATTAACAATTTTTGTTCCAAGAGGAAAGACAAATGTCTTAGACACGGACGGTATCACAGGTTTTCCCTCATCCAAAAGCATAGATGTCGATTCTTCAAAATCTACAGATAGATATTCTCCACTCACTTCAAAAACTGGCTCTGAAAGAGATATTGTATCTGCTTTTACAAACACTTCTGGTTCACTATCTGGTATAGCAACTGCTCCAAGTCCACTTATAATTAAAATTCCTACTATTAGTATTGGCAAAGTTTCTTTCATGATTTATGCCCCTTATGTATAGTATAATAATATATACTTTGTGGCTATATAAATATTTCCTACCTATCTACTTGGAATTAAGAAACTTAATGTGAGAAGTAAAGATCTACACGTTCCTTTTAGGTAAAACTTATAAAATGCCAATCTTTTCATACGACTTAACTTTATGAATAACAAAAAATTCATTGAAATATCAATTACACTTTTGTTACTTATGCTCTTTTTAATTCCCGCTAATAATTGTTTGGCTGCAGATAAAAATGCCATATACGTAGGAGGAGAGACAGATGGAAAATTTCTGTCCATACAGGACGCCATAAATAATGCACAACAAGGTGACATCATATATGTTTCTAATGGTATCTATCGTGAGAGCATTAGACTATATAAAACAGTACATCTCATCGGGGAAGAAAAATCATCTACAATAATAGAATACAATGAAAGTGGCGAAACTGTGTCTATAACAGCAGATGGATGTACTTTTAAGAGATTTACTGTAAGAAATTCTAAGGGCAAGGGTTATTCTGGCATAAATATTGAATCGGACAACAATGCAATAACAGATAATATCATTGAAAACAACAGCGATTGGGGCATCTATTTATACCATTCATCAAACAATGTTTTTGAGAATAATACATTTATAAATGACGGAATAAACATCGTAGGCAACATTACTGGTTGGAATACCCATATTATCAAAAACAACACAGTAAATGGAAAAAAGCTTTACTTCTACAAAAACATGGTTAACAAAACAATTTCACCTGATGAGCCTGGCCAAGTAATCATATCAAACTGTACTAACCTTACAATACAAGATATAACCATATCAAATGCAGATCAAGGCATTGTGCTTGGGTACTCTTCAACTTGTTCAATCATAAATACTAGTGTTTCTAATAGCATCTTTGGGATACGTTTAAACTATGCGTCAAATAATACTGTTACCGAAAATTTTGTAGGAAATAACGATTATGGGATTTACATTATACACTCCAATGACAACATGGTCTTTGAAAATGCAATACATTCGAGCAAAATGTTTGGCTGTTGGATATGCTGTAAATCTTATTTTAATACGCTTTATCTAAATAACTTTTCATTAAACAATAAAAGTGCATATGATACTTTTGACAATCAATGGTATAAAAACAAAATTGGCAATTATTGGAGCGATTATAACGGAACAGATGCAGATGGTGACGGTATTGGAGACGTGCCGTATGAGGGCATATTACCTAATGGGGAAAGCATAGATTTGTATCCTTTAGGTTTCTTCAAAACAAATGCCAAAGTGGGTAAAACATATGGGTTCGGACTGAGTATCGCCCTATGTGCGTTGGTTCTTGCCTTCATGCTAAAGAAAACGTGGGGTAGTTTATCAAAATAGTCGCTTTTATGATGGATTTTTCAAAATATTTGGCCAAAGTTGTTGGAAATTAACGGAAATGCTATATAATATTAGCAACAAAGATATATAATGTAATAAATATATAGCGAGTTAAGAGGTGACGTTTAAATGAAGAAAAACAAAATATTGGAAAACATATTGGTCATTTTGGTTGTGTTTTTTTTGATTGGGACCATACTACCATCTGGAATGGCAAGCATCGGACATCATGAGCCGTATACTAAAAAATTATTAGAAAATGCTGATGGAAAATTCTCTGAAAAAATGAAACAATCTTTTAATTTTAGAGATAACATAAAAAATATTTATAGAGGGTATGGCAAAAATCTTAAGCAAAGTGGGATTTTTACCAGTGTCATACATACAACATGTAATGATGTAGAAAAAACAAAGGAAGTATATTTTGGATTTTTTAATGACATTGATGTTGATGATAATGAAAACACAGGAATTAATGGTGCTGATATCCGGGTACAGTTCCTGATACTTCCATATATATTGCCAGATCCAAATCTTATTTTTGGTCTTCTTTTCACTGTAAATATAGAGCGAATTGGTGAAGAAATAAAAGATAAAAACTTCAAGTTTACTATGGATTTTGGAAACAATAACCTAGAGATGGGATATTGGTCTCCATCTAATGAAGGAAACGAAATTCCTAACTCCATACGAATATCCTGTATGTTATTTTTCAATCCCACTGAACAGACAAATGGATTGAAATTTTATGTGAACCCAGAATATTTAACTGGAAGAGAAGGCAAACAAATTGTATTCTATGCGAAACATACCAGTGAAGACACTGAGAAGATTTTTTCTTTTGATTTTGAACCCGCCATAGAAACACAAATGACTATCTCTTCAACACGAAATCAAGGTGAATGGAAATATCAATTTATTCGAGAATCGTCTACTGATGCGAAAATCACTGTTAATTTTACAAGAATAAAGGATGAAGAGGAAAAAGAAACAGTCTTTACAATTGATGAAATTCCTAAGGAACTATCCTTTTCTCTTGCGCTAACACCTTTGATCGATGGAGGTGGTAGCTTTCTGTATGAAAGTGATGAAATGTATGATGTTGAGGTGCTTGTTACATCAACTGAAATGGGAGTATGTAAATATGCTACTATTAAAAATACTCCACGAAAAATCAATGCTGAATGGACACCAACACGAGAAAATGGCTCATATTCCATTGTTGTAGATTCCGATGGGACTGATTTTATCCTCAAAGATTCTTTAACAAACCCAACTGTTAACCTAACCATACGTAATCTTGAAGATATCGATATGACTGCTCAATGGAATCTGACGAATCCGGGCGAATTTGTTGTAAAAAAGAATCCATCATTTAACATTGATATTGAGTTTTATATCGGCGAGTGGGTAGCAAAACTTAACGCTATGCCAGCAGCTGAGGACATCTCAATTTCATGGTACACCAATATTACAGGATATTTAGAATACGATACAAACTGGCAGCCATTGAATGAAATTGACCTTTTGATACAGGGAGAGGACCTTGGAATAAGAACGGTATCTGAAATGTTCAAAGCCGAAGATTTTCGTCTTGATTGGACGGTCTGGCCTCCTGTTGACTGGAATTTAGAGACAACTGGTGAAATTGAATTTACATCAATTTCCATTGAACTATATTTGCAAGGATCTTGGCATCATCTTTGGCCTTGGTAAACATCTGTTTCAAGGGTTTGAACTAGAACATTTAGCAATTGCTTCCGTTCAAGAAACTAGTTTGCAGCATTTATCACTTATATCTAATCCTAGCAATTACATAGATACAAATTATTGAAAAACAATAAGGATGATCTAGCAGAAATAAAAAAGAAAAAAAGGAAGAGAGGAGTTGCTTACCGATTTATAGCATTGTATAGATCAGTATCTGTGTACCTGTTGTGGAATCACTTGACGATCCTGCGGTAGCGGTTATTTCTATTGCACCAAGTCCCAAAAAGATTCCTGTACTTATGGTTACCTCTTCGTCTACTGCAATACCTGATATTGTTTCAGTGACTGTTTTGTTTACCATCCCTAAAATTCCGCCTGTCACAGTTATGGAGCATTCCACATTTGTTGCATCAGCAGTCCCTACGTTCTTTATGGTTGCAGTTGCACCAAGACCGCCAGTAAACCCTTCAATTGTAATAATAGGTTTGGCCCCTACTGCCCCATAATAAACTATATCATCATTGCCGCCGAAACATGCACCCAATTCACAGACGCCTGATGAAAGGTAATCTTCTGTTACTTGTCCTTCTACATCATTAATCATTGTAGGTTCGTCCCATGTAGCTCCTCCATCATCTGTCATGGAGTAGTAGATATTTTCATTTTTAATAAAGGTGCAAATTGCTTCATCTTCTCCTGTATGGGTTATCCTCGGAAATGTTTCGTCATCTGTTGTGGATGCTACAAAAATTGCATCGAAATTGTTCAGTCCATTATTAGAATAATAGCAGACTATATCTCCATCTGCTTCTGAAACAATAATGACATTGCTATCATAGGCGCTAATATCAGGATAACGGCTATTTTCAGAGGTTACTAGTTCTCCTGCTGTAACAAATCCGCTTTCACCTGCTTCTGCAGCAGAATCATCCTTACGGAATTCTAAGTTGTAACTTTCCTCGTCATCATTATATCGTTCCCATATTGCATAATTATGGTAGCGAACTGGATCTATTTCACTAGCTGCATTTTCACAGCCACCAAGGATATCTCCTGAGTCACTATCTATTAGCCAGCTAATTGTAGCATAGCCATCATCAGTTGCATACATCACATATGGACAACCATCTGCAGCGGGGTCGTTATATCCATTGTAGCCCGACATTGTGATGAATCCCCATCTCCATTCTTCTAGGCTATCATCCATTGCTGCAATAGATATTCCTTCAAACTCCATCATATCATATGATGACCAGTCCCAAGTACCAGCAACCCATGTTTCTGGGTCAGTTATATCCACAAAATCACATTGAGTCACATAACCATTTGTTGACCAATCTGGGGAAACTGTTCCATAGAATCGATTACCTGCTGAAAAGTCAACTGAGGGCCACATTGATTCTCCTAATTCCCAACCATATGCACTTTCATGCCAGGATGCACCGCCGTCTTGTGAGAATGTAAATGCTGTACCTGGAGTCTCTAAACTATCAAAACCGAGACAAATGTTAGATCCTCCACTTGCAACATCTGGATAGGCGCCATTATACAATGGATCAGCACTAAGTTGTCCTGGTGCATGTTTGAGTTCTTTTGCAGGCATTATTTCTGTCATTTCTACTCCAGATATACAAGCCTCAGTTCTATTCCAGTTAATGTATCTTTTTTCCTCGTTTGGTTTCTGCACTATAGCAGTAGCAGAAACTGCAATCATCAGCCCTGCAATAATCAATGTTATTGCATATATTCCAATATTTTTTTTCTTCATATTTTTCACCAATTTTGTCTGTATGTATCTAACAAATACTCATATTTTTCTTCACTTTACAATCTATAACTTTTTTCCTCCAATGTTATGGAAGATATCTATTTTCCATTACTTAAATGTTTTGTTTAATATAAGCAATATAAAATAATAACAGAATTTTATTAAATAAATTTATTAAAAAAGAAAATAAAAAAAGAAGAGAGGTGGGTAGTTTTATCTATTCTAATCATAATCCAGTTATAAAGAATAGAAGTAACTTTCCACTTGCTGTTTCTGTATCAGATGGTCCTTCAGCACTTTGTGCAGTTATTGTTACATCTATAGGGCCAAAACCTAATGGGAATCCTGATTTAATTGGGACGGATTCGCCAACTGCAATGCTTGAAATTGTGTCAGTTTTCTCAGCGCCAAGAAATACTGTACCATCTAATGTGATACTCCACTCTACATTTGTAGCATCAGCATCTCCATTGTTTGTTACAACTGCGCTAACTCCTAAACCACCGGATATTTGTTCAATGTCTATTTTTGGTTGTGGGATGTATTGAGTTACATCATAATAAACATCATAGTTTCCGTTTCTAGAGTCAGTCCAAACAATACCAACAGAATCGATGTGACAAGTACCATATTGTCCAACAACAGTTCCATCTATTTCGTTCTTTTGTACAGGAGTGCCCCATGTTGCTCCACCGTCAGTAGATTTTATGAAGTAAAGGTTTCCACTCTCTACGTATCCGACGTATACGTCATTTCCAGACATATAAACAGTTGGATAGCTCCCCGCATCTATCTCAGATACTTGGAATTCAATTTCTTCTTCATATTCCTTTACAACATCGCTACTATATGCACATTTTACCATTCCGTCCTGTGAATAGACAACACAGACTTTTCCAGCATCACCTGAAACATCAGGATCTTCTGCGTTTTCTGTTGCAATCCAATTTTGCCATGGCCAGCATTCGATATCTGCATATTGGTCCATTCCTCCAGGTCCGCCGCCATTGGTTTGAAGAAGTTCCGGATCAGTAGTAGTTGCCTTGAAAGCAATCTTATCATCAACTTGCATTACCATGTACATGCGTTCTACACCAGTTTCAGCCTCGATATTGCTTGCGGGAGTGGTTTCAAGGATTGATCCTCCATCATAATAAAATCCACCCATATCTGGATGCTCAAAATCGATATCCCAATATCCTAGGCCAGGGCAACGATAAAGATCATAATCAGGTTCATCGCAAATATATGGAGTGATTGCCCATTCAGACACACAAGTACATGATGTCTCATAATGTTCTGTTGCACCTGTACCAGAAACACCATATATCGTAACGTCTCCAGCATTGACAATATTTCCCTCCAACCAAGTCATTCTTAGATTGTACATATCGCCAATTGCATCTATTGCACACCAGAAAGTTTTATCAATAGCTGGATTGTATGATATGTCCCCTGATATAAGCTCACCGGAACCAGAGTCCCAATTTGTGGAATCAAAATCATATGCCAAATACCATGTAGCTCCATCATCGTCTGTAAAAACTAACTCACTGGCGATGGTGAAGGTGTCCTTAACTTTTTCATAAACAACAAGGATGTTTCCTCCACCGTCCTTTAGTATCTTTGGGTTTTGATCATCTTCATCAGGATTGTCTGCCGTTATTAAAATATTGCCTGCAGCTAATGATCCTGCATTTGAAATCGGTGTATTCGTTGGAACTATTTTAATGGATGTTGAATTATCCGTTGTTTTGTTAGTGACTACTGCTGAAGCTGGCATAATTAAAGCCAGTGTAACAACAACCACTAAAGCTGCCTCAATAAATATTTTTGCCTTTTTTGCTTTATTCATAAGGTTTCCCCTACCTTATATATATTAAGTAATGTATAAATGTTTCGCTTTACCCATAATTTTTATACAATTAATAGTTAAGAGGTAAAGCAAGCCACAATATAAAGAAATATTTGTATGTTTAATTAAAAATTAAAAAAAAAGAAGAGAGGTGGGTAGTTTTATCTATTCTAATTATAATCCAGTTATAAAGAATAGAAGTAACTTTCCACTTGCTGTTTCTGTATCAGATGGTCCTTCAGCACTTTGTGCAGTTATTGTTATATCTATAGGACCAAAGCCTAATGGGAATCCTGATTTAATTGGGACGGATTCACCAACTGCAATGCTTGAAATTGTGTCAGTTTTCTCAGCGCCAAGGAATACTGTACCATCTAATGTGATGCTCCACTCTACATCTGTTGCATCGACATCTCCATTGTTTGTAACTACTGCACTGACACCGATACCTCCGGCTATCTGATCTATTTCAATTTTTGGTTGTGGTATGCTCACTAGTCCTTCATAATAGATATCCCAATCTTCGCCTCTTTCATCTACCCATACAATTCCTGCTTCATGTATATCAACAGAATTTTCCATTGCAACAACAGTTCCATCGACATCGTTTATTTGCTCTGCTTGACTCCAGGTTGCTCCACCATCCTCTGATGTAACTTTAAATAAATTTCCACTAGAGATGTATGTAGCATAAAGCGTTGTTCCAACTGCACATATGTCTGAAAATCCTCCTGAAGCTACTGGTGAAGTGTCCCATGTTTCTCCATCATCACTACTATGTGCACATTTTACCTGTCCTTCATCTGTATAAACAACAGCTACATTTGTGCCATAGCCTGCAATAGCAGGGTTTGTTCCTGTTCCAATGGTACTCTGGAATGGAGTGTATTCATAATCATGTTCAACAGTTGGGTCGACTTTTTTCCATATCACGTCATTGGTTTCATGATTATAGACTACTGTATGATATATCTCTCTATCTACAACCATAAAGTAATCAGGGTCTGCGGCTGGTGCTGTCTGTTCAAATTCCTGGCAATCATAGAAAAATACGCCACTACCATCATTGCGAATATCAATATGGCCAAAAACTGGACATTCAGGTATGGTTCCACATAGATCATTTAAACATATATGAAATATCATTGGTCCAAACATGTCAGGATAATATCCTCCCTGAACAAAACCACCATCCGCAATACATGAGTAATAAGAATCTTGTCCAAAATCAGTCCAGGAATAAATTGGCCAATCTCCAAAATCTCCAGTGATGTCTTCAATTTCATAATAGCCAGCTAAATCATCAGCTAAAGAGAAATAGACACCAACAAGACCCTTGAAATCATCAGATTCAGGTCCTACGATTAGTGCAGTATCAAAACCATAATCATTTCCAGAGAGTGTTAGAACCAATCCATTATCATACCATGTTTGCGCATCAGATGGATCATCAGAATAACTTATTCCAAAATATGATTCACTGAAACTCTGTTCATTTGTCCAGGATATTACAACATTACCATCTAAATCTTTAGTAATTGCTGGTATATAATCATCACCTTGGAATGGTGTCGCCCAAATGTCATCTCCTGCAAAAGTATTGGCTATTGTTTTTTTCTTTAAATTGCCTTGGTTATCAACTCTCTCAAAACCATAGGCATTGTCTACATTGTTAGTGACTACTGCTGAAGCTGGCATAAGTAAAGCCAATGTAACAACAATCACTAAAGCTGCCTCAATAAATATTTTTGCCTTTTTTGATTTATTCATAAGGTTTCCCCTATTGTATATATATTAGGTAATGTATAAATGTTTCGTAATGTTTTGCTTGAATTTGCTTGAATTTTGTTAAAAACAGAGAGCCATGTTGTCCATCTCTAGAGTGTTAATACATTTTGCACTATTACAATATTATATAAATGGAAAATGTGTAGTGAAAAGGTATAGTATGTAGTAAATGTTACATAATAGTGGTATTAGTATTAAATTTGGATAACATTGGGAGTATTTTCCTAAGATACCTAAGATAGCATGATAACATAAGCTTGAATATTAATTACTATCAAACATTAAAGAATGATCTAGATAAAATGATAAAGGTAAATTATTTATACATCAAGTATCATATATATTTAATATATATATCAGATTAGGGGGCAGAATAAATTGAAATATAGAAAAAACATAAAAATAGACGCTGTTGTTTTAACAATACTGCTGCTTGGAACAATGTTTCTTGTTCCTGCAGGTTCGATAGGAGTGGAAAAGGAAAAAAGTTTGCTTGTCAATGAAGATGCAACAATCTTCCGTGACCCAATTGCTGAACCTACCAAAGATACTATAGATTTAGGTCCATTTTGGCTTGACAATAAATATATCATTCAAGATCCTTATTCAGAGGAGCCGCTAAATCTTGATGGCGATGACTTTGATGATGCAGGAACCCGAAGGGATGCAGGAGATAAGATCTCTCGAGCTACTGCTTTATACCCAGGTGAAATGATTGATAATACTCCTGGCAGAGGCAGAACTGGGAAGATTACATCTAGTGGTGACGAAGATTGGTATTTCTTCTCTGTGTGTGAAGGTCAAACTATCGAAATGTCATTTTTTGCAACTGACAACTATGATCTTTATCTTCATAATGATGCCGGAGATGAAATGGCCACTTCTACTGGACCAAGTACTACAGAATCAATTACATACGTAGCAGAATATAGTGGATATTATTATATGGCAATAGTTCCAGGTAGCGATTCAGGTGATGGCGAGTATACTTTTGATGTTTCTTTATCTAGTCAAAATGATGCTGGCACCGGAAGTGATGCTGGTAACTCGTTTAGTGGTGCCACTACAATAAGCCCTGGTGAGTATTACGGATACGTTGATATGAATGATGAGCAAGATTGGTATAAATTCAATATTAATTCTGGCCAAGGCATCCACTTTACTTTAGAAATGAAAAAACTTGCCTACCTATCCGACTTTGATATTTCGTTGTATAATCCTAGTGGAGAATTGGTTTTTGAAGAAGATTACTACTATGATGATGAATTGCTTTATCCTGCTGACGAGTCGGGAGAATGGCGAGTTAAAATTGATATTTTCCCAGGGTACACAGATATCCCTCAACCGGTTGATTGGAAATACTACACATATGGATCTGGTGCATACAAGATGAACTTTGCAGTTGAATCAAGCGCGCCATCGCCCCCTGCTCCAATACCTCAACCTGATATCACCCCTATTGCAAAAAGTTTCATAATAACTAATGATCCAAATAGCAATAATGACGAATATGCCTATCTTTCATCAGTACCCGCTTGTAACTATTACGAAGGTGGACAAAGATATTTAGCCCCAATTTTCTATGAGGGCGATGATACGCCTACAAATTGGTTTGGAGTGGATGCTGACAGAGGAACGGTTGACGACACGACACAATATCTAATAGATGATTGGAATGCATACCTTTCGTTGCATGAAAAGGTAGCAGTTGAATACACAGTACCTTCTGACCCAGTAACAGCAGCTGCTGAAATAGCAACTCAAGGTTGGACCTCATCTGATCTTGCAGTTATTGCAGTAGATGGCAGTGAATTCGAAGATAGTGTTACAACGTTAGTTGAAAAAACAACAACATTAAAACGGGAAGTGGAAGTCGAAAATATTCAAAGTAGCGATCCTGCTTTTAATACTGAACTCCAATATACTATGTTTTTGAATGAAAAATGGGGAGCAATTCAAGTTGAAATACATGATATAACAGGATATCATGCCAACGACGACGCGAATTTCTTAACATGTTATTTCCCCAAGTTTATGAATTTTGGAGGGGATTGGTGGCCCGTTCCATATGACGGTAGTGGAGATGGCATAGATGTTTATTATCCGATTGCAGAACCTGGAATTTGGGGAACAGGCTCTGATATAACATCTGATGATTGGTCCCATATCACTGTGAAAAAGTTTGCGGGAGATCGGTATACCCTCAATGTTGATGATTCAGAATCTGTACTAAGTGTTAAAACTCAAACTGACTCTCCATCTGATTTGATTGTATTTCTTATTGATCCTGAAGGATATCTAATATCACCTGATATTCCTCAATGGAATGGACCTGTAAATCCAATACATGAATGGAATGGATTAGAAAACCCAGTGGACAATCCATGGAGAACTTGGAATCCTGAACCACATCTTGATTTTTCAGTAGAAGCACTTCATCCTGATGAGGGGAAATGGACAGCAATAGTAGTACCAAGAAATTCTGAGGGTTCAGATGTGACATATACAATTACGGCGGAATTACGAGCAACCCATTCGCGAGCGGATGCATCAATATCTGCAGCTAATGCAGCAGTTATTGCATCGCAGGAACATGCTCCATTATTGTACGTCAATTCGGACAGCATTCCATCTGCAACATCTAATGCATTAAGTCAGCTTGGCGTTAGCAAAGTCATATTTGTTGAAAGAGGCAATATTGGAGCGGATGTGAAAAATGATTTACCAACCATTGACGCAGATCTAACGACTATGCAAGATATTGTTGACTATGTCAAAGGATATGACAACTCTGAAAATTATATTACCATAACTTCAATTAAATCCGGAGATGGATACTTTGCCCCTGCTGCAATGCTTGCTGCATATCATTGCTCTCCAGTTCTTAGAATAGGAGAGGCACCGGAAAATCCAGCAGGTGTGGCTGACAGAATAGAAACTTGGAGACTTTGGTCAGGAGATTATTATCATGGTTCGAGATCAACTGGACATCTTCCAGATCACAATGAACCCTTAGCTGGAGAAGGAGAATGGTCTATAAAATCCCTCTTTGACGCATTTTTATATGCAATCTCTGGAGGATCATCAGGAGGACTTCCGCCTTTGGGAATGGATGCAAAAAGATATTGGAATGAAGAATTGCATGATGGAATATACAATTATATCAATAGCCTAGGGCTTGACCAATCTGGAAAAGAAGGATACTGTTTCGTAGCACCTCGAAAGGACATATATATCCCGGCTCACTCAGTTATGTTGGGCAATAACTCATATGCAGGACACATTGTAGGAATCACACCAGCGTATACTTCTGCAATGGTATTAAGAAATATATTATATCCTGCAGTAATCTTTGCAAACCCGAATCGTGATGTCACAACTTCTCAACTTATGAACTTTGCAGATGGTGGTCAATGGACAACTAACGATCACGAGACAACACCAGCTTACTCAAGTAGAAGTGTTAAGAAATCATTTGGATCTCATTTTAGAAACTACGAGGGTCATTGTTTATGGGATGCTCATCTTCAACGTTTAAATGAAGGTGCAAGTGCTATGTATTATGCAGGACATGGAACTGGTGGAAGTGGAACATCTGCACAATTTGACCAAACAGAACATTGTAACTACCCAGAACAAATATGGTGGGATGCATGGCGTGGTTATTCAAAATATGATAATTGGCAGATTGTCAGAAACAATGGAAGAAGTTGGTATAATGCTGAACCACCATCCTTGTATGACATTATTCACTATGACTATGCTGACGAATTATTTGAAAATCTAGGAAGCAATGTAATATTCTATCTTTCATGTACAACCGGTGATGCGTTTGGACCAATGGTATATCTTGATCACGGAGCATCTTTCTTCTTTGGTAATGCAGGATCGGGATTAACTCCACAGGAAGATTTAATGGACAATATCGTCTTTGATAGTGTTATGGTTGATGGTGTTTCAATAGGCCTAGCATATTCTAATGAAGTTTGGCGTCATCTGCGAGATTTTACAACAAAAGATCCAACGTCAATGTACGGTTCTTCATCTCTTACTGTGACAACAGTTCAGTGCCTATACGGAGATCCAGATCTTATCGTATATAGTCCTGAGTGGACATCACCAGAACCAATAGATGCTTAAAGCATCTACCTTTTTCTCTTTTTTTATTTTTTAATCATATCAATTCTATTGGTAACCTGCTCAGTTAATTTATTGAAGTGCCAACTGACTAACATGTATATCCCTCGTTGATTCTGATTGTAAAGAAAAATGTCAATAGGTATGTCTACCACCAGCCACTTCCCACTTCGTTTACTATAGAGCAGGTAGAATTCCTTCTTTAAAATATAAAAACAATTAAACAATAAATTCTTTATTTTCAAATAAATATGAGAAATGTTTGCAGATTCTAATTGAAGAAATGGAACATTATTAGGAACGTGGTTTTTCCATTAAAAAGCAGGGAGTTTAGGGGCAAAAATACCCTTTTAAACCATTATATATTAAATACTACAATTAAATACTACAACAAAATGAAAAACAAAAGCACAGTAGCATCTACAACTTTTGCATCTGAATTCCCTTCATAAATGCTTACATCCACTGTTACCACTGTTTTACCTATGCCTGTTATCACATCTGAACTTATTGTCACCTGATTCCCTGGAGGAATACTTTCAATCAAACCTGATGTTGTTTTACCTGAAAATATTGCACCACCATTTAATGTAATGTTCCAATTAACGTCTGTAGCCTCTCCTCCCCCAATATTTTTTATAACGGCGTTTATTCTGAACGCCCCACCAGTTATAACACCTATTTCAATTTCTGGCCCTATGATATTCATAACTAATGGTTCTGACCAATTACTTTCGATTTCACATACGTCTTTTGCTTTTACTGTAATTTCATATGCTCCTCTTTCAGTCCAGTCATGAGCCGCTGTTATCTTCTCACCAGAATCATATGGGCCAACCCATCCACTATCCGTACCATCGCCCCAGTCAACAAAATATTTGACAACATCGCCATCTTGATCGGTTGTTGTGATGTTATATGTGTATTCATTTTCTTTTTTGCCAGAGGTGGGACCATCTATAACAGGTACCTCTGGAGGAGTGTCATCATCATAAACAATTACGGTAAAACCTTCTGACCAATCGCTTTCATAGCCATATTCATCTTCGGCCTGAGCCTTTACTACATAGGTGCCAGGAACATTCCAAAAATGGGATTTACTGGCAGGCATACCATTATCCACAAATTCTGTGAAATTGCTATAGTCATGAGATCCTTCAGCATCCCAATCAAATTTATATCTTATTTCGTGAAGATCGTTAGGGTCTGTTGCATTTGTAGTGTATGTACCAGAATCACCTATATGCAGTGCAATTGGCCCGTTAGGGATGCTTGGGGCATTTGGATCACTGTTTGGATACATAACAATATTTCCCATATCGTTATACTCGCCGCTTACAATACCTGAAGATTCTCCTGACCAACCGCGATGACCACAGCAACCTGTAGCATAAACAGTGAACACTGTACTGTCAGGCCAATTTGGACCAGGATCACCGCAATCAACTTGCCAGTTTCCACCAGAATAAACAGAGGTACGTAGAGTACCTAATGAACTAACAACATCCACTAGTGCTCCTGCGGCAGAGCTGTCATCACTGTATGTTGCAGTTCCATAAATTAAATGCGCGGAAGTTTGTTGAAAAAAAAATTTATTTAAAATAGGATATTTTTGAGTTAATCTTTCAAATAATTGTGATAATAGATCAGATCTCATATCTTCAGGCATACTAACTTCAAGTGTTCCCCATTCACCTTCAGCTTGGTAATAATCCCATGCCTTCGCTTTAATAATATATGTTCCCTTTTCTTCCCAAGTATGACTTATGCTTACTTCTTCATCAGATTCATACGGGCCAATATATGTTGTATTGGTGCCATCACTCCAATTGATGTAGTAATATATGTCGTCACCTTCAATATCTGTTGAAACTATCGTATATTCCTGTTCTTCACCTGCCTTTCCAGTTATGGGGCCCGTTATATCGGGTGCACCTGGCGGCTGATTAGCTATAGTAGGATAACCAGCATTCTTCCATGCAGTTATTCCACCAAGCATATTATAGATTATTCCATTAAATCCATTATCAACAAGAATATTTGCCGCATCAGTACTCCTGCCGCCAGACAGGCAGTAAAGAATAATCTCCTCACCTTTATATAATGATATAAACTCTTGTAATATGCTTTCATCGCTCCATTCGCAAACACAATGATGTCTTGGATTTTCAGGAGAAGGGATGTCTATGTGTTCGCCTGCCCATTCTACATCGGTTCTAACATCTATAGGTAGTTGAAGACCATTGGACGTGTCATTTAACAGAGTCCAAGCTTCTTCAACAGAAATGTCTGTATATCCACTTAATAAATTATTGGTGACAGGTGTGTTAAATGTTTGTTTCATTCCAACACTCAACACATTTACAGTTGATCCAAATATAAGTCCAATCAACAGAATTGCAATACCAACAACTAAATATTCCTTGGGTCTTTTATTTAACAATTCAATTTCTCCAAATATTAATCAACTTATAATTATATAAACATTTATCAACTTATAATATTTTTGTTAATCATTTAATAAAGAATGAATAAAAGCGATTATTTGAGTAATTTTTACAATTCAAGTAGTTGTCTCAAGATTGGAAATATATATAGGTGATTTTGCAAAAATCGCAAGAATGGTGTGTTTCTGTTTTTTGGCATGCTGATCGGCAGTGGATCTGACCATTCGCTTTCTGCTTCGTATACGTCTTTAGTCTTTACTTTAATTTCATAATCTCCTTTTTCACTCCAAATATATGAAGCATTTACGATAACTCCAGATTCATAAGGACCAAGCCATCCACTCGTATTTCCATCTCCCCAGTCCCATAGATAGTAAATCTGGTTTTGATTTGGATCAGTGGTATCACTTGAATATGTGTATTCAGTATTGGCTTTCCCATTTGTTGGGCCATTTGGAGTGCTTGGTTTATTTGGTGGATAGTTCTCAGCAACAGCTACAGTTGTTGAGTCTGTTGTCTGAATGTCCTTTCCATCAGTAACTGTTAAATTGACAGTATATGAACCAAGCAAACTGTAGCTATAATCAGGGTTTTGCTCGTTTGAACTATCGCCATCACCAAAATCCCATTCATATGAATATGGTGGATAACCACCATACGCTAGTCCTTTGAAACTAATTGATATGTTTGGTGGACCTTCATAAGGACCATTTGCATCAGCTACCAGCTCATTTGTTATAGTTACAGTGGTTTGATCTTCACCTTCGTGCCCGCCATCGTCACGAACGGTTAAACTAACAGTATAATTGCCTATCGAATAATAGGTATATACGGGATCTTTGTCACTTGATGTATTGGTACCATCCCCAAAAATCCAAAGCCATGTATGTGGAGATTTTCCTCCATCAACACCTCCATCAAACTGTATGGGTTGATCAACAACTCCATAATATGGTCCATTGGCATCGGCAATTACAGAAGTCGATACTACCTTGAATGAATCATATGCTGTAACACTATAGTCATGAGCCTCAGCTTTAACAGAATAGTATCCCAAACCATTTGCAGTATAAAACGTGCCATAGTAACCACTGGATGAAGTTGAAATGCAAATAGAAAATACCGTTTCTCCGCCATATTTAACTTCGACACAAACTGAACCGCTTACCCCATTTCCATCATTTTTTAGATAGCCTGATATCTGTACAGTCTCCCCAGGATAGTATTCTGAATGATCAGTACTACATGTAAGAGTATACACCATTGACGCATTAAGTAATGGAACTGTAGCGAGTAAACTGATTATACAAATGATAGTAGTTATTTTTTTAGTTTGATGATATCTCTTCGGTCTTTTTTTTACTATCATTGTATTTCACATCCAAATATTTGCTCTATTATGGCGTTGGAATATTAAAGGTTTTATTAAACAATGGTGCGAAGTAATGAACAATCATAGTACGCGAAAATCCAATAACTATAGCCGGGCATAAGAGTATCTGAAAATTCGTATCCTTGGGTAGCACCATTCCATCCAAATACAACATCATTTACGTAACCAGCTGTTACTGCATCAGCCCAGTTATAATCAGTACCGCCATAGTTTACAAGAACATCTGCTTTGTCTACTGACTGATCGTCTGGGGCACCAACGATATTCCAATTTACCTCGAGATTTGTTATAAAACCATCAGAAATTGCACTTACTTCTGGTGCCAAAAGTTCACAGGCATTATAAGCATATATCCAATAACCATATCCTGGTTCAAGGGTATTTGCAAATTCGTATCCTTGGGTAGCACGATTCCATCCAAAGATGACGTCGTTTATAATGCCAGCTGTTACTGCATCAGCCCAGGCATGGTCAAGACCGCTGTAGTTTACTATGATGTCTGCCTTGTCTATTGACTGGTTAAATGGTAGTGATATAAAATTCCAATTTTGCGATAAATCAGCTATGTGTGGTGAAACAATTTCAAATGTATATGTGCTCGATGTGTTCTGATTGCCATTAACATCCTCTGCCCAAATATGATAACTATAGGTTCCAATCATTGAATAAATATCGTTTAAATAATAGGTATCGCCGCTATCTTCAGCCATTGTTTCATTTGCAGAAGACATGTCGGGATACGTAATTACTGCTTTAACTTGATCTACATCACTATCATCAATAACATCTGCAGAAGTATTTACATAATCTCCGGACGTTTGAACCGGCGGAGTTGATAAAACGTTAGATATTTCAGGCGGGTTATTATCCAAAACAGGAATTGCAATTGTTGATTCATCAACATAATAAGCATCAAATGGGTTAGTGCTTGGCGGATAGGAATATCCCTGATGCCAATCATCATTAAATACTGCTGCAACAACCATCGTATTATCTTGAGTTATTGATCCAAAACCATAATCGTTTCCATTCCAAACAGTAGAGCTCTGCCATGTATTACCGACTCCTATTGATATATCTTGATTAAAAGCATAGTTCAGAAACGCAAAACCATATGGTTGATTATTTGTATCATGCCAGTAGGTAGAATTTTTTTCTATAACATAAACTCGAATGTGTCCATCATATGTCGAGGCTTCATTATTCTGAACAGAAACGCTAATCTGCATAGTTGCACTTCCCAGCCAATTAGCTGATAATTGAAGATCAACATCATATACAGAATAAACCTCACATTGATCTATTGCTGAATTGTAATTAGCTTGTGCAGAAGAAGTGCTACCTGCTCCAACAACTACCTGATATCCACCATCAAACCAGACGGTTGGGTATCCATAAAGATTATATTCACTGAATCTTGATGAGGAATATGAATTTTGAGCGACAAATGTAACTACACATAAATCTTGTGCCCCGCCCCAGTAAATATTTTTCAATGCTTGATTTGCATATTTACAATAGCCACATGTAGTAGAAGTACCATATTCAGCAAGTACTGTATGAGTCCCCTTTGCTGTTGAACTGCTTACTGGCTCATCATAAAGATCAACTACTTTGTTTGTTTCTTCTATTTCGCTTGAAAAACTTGGTATGGTTACTAGAATCAACAGCGTCGTTATTGCTAAAATTAGCACTTTTTTTGATAATATGTACCTCATATTGTTTCACGCCCCATAAATTGGTTATCTATTATTAATTATATAAACGATTGTTAATTATTTAAACTTTTTGTACATCTAGAAACTCGTGTACTGAAGAGAAGCACTGAAATCATCTAGATTTTAAAGAAAAAAAAGGCAAAGTATCAACCGTGACAGAATATATCCAACTAGAACTGGTTAAATCAACTCATTTTTTTCAATTTTTATACACAGATCGAATCTTTTTTTCATATCGGTATTGCTGAAGTGACATTGATCACTGGAATTGATGTTATGTCGTGTGTTTCTATTATTCCTGTGATTTTATACATGCCTTTATCAATTGTTACATTAACTGGAATTTTTATCAGCACACAATATAGGGGATTGGAAGAATTGGAACTGCAAAGAGCAGCAACATATGATGAACTCATATTATCCCCAAAACCCTCATCTACATAACCTTCTGTAGTGATTTCCTTTCCTAAGTAAGTATCAAGATGGTTTTCAAGCTCTTCTAAGGATATATAAATATTAGCTTGACTTTCATCATTTTCTTCATCAATACATCCACTAAATCCGCCTGTCAAAAACAGAACAGCAATTCCGGCTATCAAAAATTTTCTATTTGAATGCAAACAACTCTCTCCAAATTTTTATTATGAATTATTCATATGTATTTTCGTAAATGTTATTATTCTTTGCTCCACAGCATTGTTCTATGTTTTTTGTGTTGTTAATTAGTACATTTTGTTTAATTGTGTTGTATTGTACATCCTTAAGTCGAACTGCCTCATTATTATTTGAAAAAATGTTACTTGAAATCACGTTATACTCTGCTTTTTCAAATATGAGGGCGCCAAATTGACTATTTAATGATATATTATTTGACAAGATTTTGTTATATGATGATTGCCATATTTCAATACCATTCTGGTTATTAAATATCATGTTTCTGGATATTATATTATTTCTTGAATTGGGTAAAATTTGAATGCCATAGCTAGTATTTGATATGTAATTATTAGATATTGAATTATTTGATGAATCGATTTCGATGCCTTTTATGAACCATGTTGAACCAAATTTTTTCATACTATTTGTTATTGTGAATCCTTTAATTGTGCATTGATTCTTGCTGATTGCAATAATATTTCCAGAATCGTTTTTATGGTAGTCAATGATTGTTTTATCCTTGCCATCGCCTATCAAATGGATTGATTTGTTTAGTATGATGCTTTCATAATATGTTCCCACATATACATGAATCGTATCGCCCTCAGATGAGGCATCAATTGCATCTTGAATTTTTAAATAAGTGCCTTTGCCCTCTATTACAGCACAGTTAGATAGAGAACCATTATTCATACATCCTGTTAAAAGCATACTAAAGAAAATTAGCAGTATGACACACAATGTTGTTTTTTCCTTCATATCATTTTCCTTCTTATAGTAAACATATTAACGAAAAATGCCTTAAAAATCTATTTTTCATTTTTGATTTGATTAAATCAACTATACGGTTCTGTCAAAGGAAATTCGTCTGTGTTACTTTCTCCTGAAATCTCGTACGGCGTGTCCCATATGCCATCACCATCTGCATCTTTTGCATCAGGATATTTTTCTGTATAATCGCCCCAATAATTTCCTATATAATTAAAATTCCATTGATTTGAGTAGCTGTCCTGCGCATTATTAACATTTCCAGATAGGGTATTTTTGTATATCCAATTGTTGTTTGATGAACAACAAACATAAAGTCCCTTATCATAATTATTTATAATCTTGTTCTCAAAAACTTTATTGTACTTTGAAGTTTTGATACGCATGCCATCATCATTGTATGAAAATGTGTTTTTCCACAGTGTATTGTAACTTGAGTGATCTCTTGCATAAAGCCCATAATGGGTATTGTTAGTTACAGTATTTAACGAGATATTGTTGTAGATAGCAGATATTAAATAAATACCGTTTTGATTGTTTAATATTGTATTATTGGTAACATTATTTTTTTGTGACTCTCGATGGAAATATATTCCATATGTATTGTTTAAGATGAGATTATCTCTAATGACTACATTGTTTGAATGAACATAGATTCCTGCATCATATAAACCATCCCCACCATTTTGTATTGTAAATCCACTGACCTTTGTCCAGTTGGCAGAAATATGGACGATATCTCCTGAATTGTTACCATCAATAAATGTAGTTTCTCTTCCAGCGCCTATCAACTCAATTGATTTGTTCACATCAATATTCTCAGAATACGTTCCACTATAAACAAATATAGTATCATTATCAGAAGCATTATCAATAGCACTCTGTATTGTGGGATAGTTGCCTTTACCAAGGATTTCAACATTGTTTATCAGAGGGGATTTATTATTCTGACTGTGCTTTATTTCTACACATCCACTGAAGGCAGCGATCAATATCACTATGAAAATCACATACGTGAACATTTGTCTGCACATACGTCTAACTCCATGTTTAAGATGAATGGATAATATTTAAACATCTCATCATCCATCTGACACTTCTTTTGAGGGGGGCCCTGTCGTTATTTCTAAATGATTCACATCCTCAAAATAATCATCGTTAAAATCATACTCATATTCAAAAGTCCATGTACTTCCCACTGGGAGTTTGCTAAAATTATTCAGTTGTTCCAAAGTTAGAAAGGTATTATTGCCATCATAGAAAATAAGGTTAACTATAACAGAATTAAGAACATGATCTGCTATGTTTTTTACCGTGCCGTTTATCCTATACCTAGCCTTGGTAAATTCGTCAGCCAAATAGATTCCTGCATCATTGTGGACAATTTCAGGTAGATCATTAGGGTAAAAACCATCGCCAAAGTTTGTCCAATTGGTATTATAACTATATGCCTCTGTGATGATGGAATATTCGATTACCTTCAATTCATCAGTGTTATTGCCATTATTATCGTTTATTTCTACACATCCGCTAAAAGTTAGTACACTGGCAATAAAAAATGTCACCAATATCTGCCATTTCATATCAATCACCCTATTAAAGTATTAGTCTAATTTTTGGTAGTTGCTTCATTTAAATTATTTTCTATTATGTTTGCATAATTTATAAGTGTTTCTTCTGTAGGAACAGTTCCAAATAATATGACCACCACATTTTCAATTTTGAAGCATAACAAATATATAGACAAATTTCCAATGGTATTATTTTTTCCAAAATACAAGTCTTCGCCTATGGAATCTGTCTGTGATTCTGGGAATTGTCCACTCAAATTTATCCCGACAACCTCAATAAATTCACTTGCCTTTTCGTTGGAATCTAATTTAACTAAAGTTTGAGCTACATCATATTCGCCAAAGGAAAACCATATTTCATATTTCTCAAGCACATACCAACCATCCAATATGAGGCCTTCTTCAACAGTATATGGTTCGGTTTCATGTGTTTCATCAATAACCTTACATTCTTTACCTATGTCATCTAAAGTTAACGCAAGAGTGTTAAGTGATACATTTATTCCACTTGTTTTTTCCTCGACACATCCGCTTAAACTGGCAAGAATCAAAGTAAAAAAAATCCCGGTTGTTATTAATTTTATTTTCATTGTTTTTCACCTGATAAAGGTAAATATCAGTATTGCTTTAAAAACATAACCCTAAAATAATATTGGTCAGTAACCTAAAGCTTATGCCTTTCTACCGAATAGATCTTAATATGTAACAAAGAATTAAAGCCGCTGTTTTAAGGACAGTGTTTCATACCATTGATATCTATCTTTAGATGGCAAAGTATATATGAATGGGAATCTACTTTGGTTGCTGAAAAAATGAGAAAAGAATCACTTGGCAAATTAGGCATAGTTTTGATCATTATCACTTTGTTGTCAATAAGCGTTTATCTTTTAAATCAACCAGAGTCCAATGAGGATAATCAAACCAATACAAATGGAGATTTTAATCTTGACAATTATTTTTCGCCTGAAATGCTTTTAAATTCATCAAGAATGGCAGGAAACTATCTAATCAATGCAACTAGTGATGAAGGGGTCTTTGCCTATATGTATGATGCATTGCATGATTCAGTAAACGTCAGTCAATATAATATTCTAAGACATGCGGGAACTACATATTCTATGCTTCAATTGTATAACGTCACTAAGGACGAGCGATTGTTAAACAAATCCCAAAAAGCCATAGATGTCCTTCTAGATTTTGAAAAACCATACGATAATGCCAGTTGCATCGTATTTGGCGATAAGATCAAACTAGGGGGAAATGCCCTTGCAGTTATTGCCTTAGCAGAATACACAAAAGTCACAGGCAATGATATTTTTCTGTCATCTATGCAAAATCTAACTAAATATATAAAACAATCACAAAAGGAAACTGGCGAATTTCTATGCAAACGCTACTATTCCACTGGGGAAGTATCGGACTTTGTATCGCAGTATTACCCTGGTGAGGCTTTGCTTGCCCTCTGCCGGTTATATTCCCTAGATAACAATGAAACATGGCTTGACGTGGCTGAAAAGGGTGCTCAATACCTTATTTTAGTACGAGACGGGAACATTTCAACATATGGCCTGGTTCACGATCATTGGTTGCTTATGGCTCTTAACGAGCTTTACCGGTACAGAAGCAATCCTTTGTATCTCAATCAAAGTATGCGTATTGCAGAATCGATAATATATTCGCAGAAAGATGGGGTGGACGGTGAAGCAGGTAATCCAAAGTTTATAGGTAGTTACTCTAGCACGCGAGCTACGCCTACAGCGACGCGTTCTGAGGGGATTATTGCAGCATATCATCTGGCTACTGATTTTGGCAATGCTACTATGGAAAAGAAAATTCTCAACTCCATAAAATTAGGGATCAAATTTCAGCTACAAATGCAGTTTACAACAGAAGATGTCGCAGATTTGCCAAATCCTCAGCAGGCATTGGGTGGCTTTAGGGATTATTTAACCACATATGATATTAGAATAGATTACGTCCAACATAATCTTTGTAGTATTCTTGGTCTATATCATATCTTGAATGAAACAAGTACAAATTGAAATGCGGCATATTAGCAGTCGTAAACATATTTACGTGCAAGTATCACAGCATGCATCTGATGTTGCGTAACATCGATTCTAAGGGGTGGTTCTTCTTTATGATTCATTATACCACCAATAGCAAAATTGTCGGTTGTTGAATGATTCTGTAGATAGGCATTTGGTACCGGACCTTCTACCTGCCAACTGGTTAATTTGTAAAGACCTTCATCGATAACAGATGCGAATTTTTCAGTGTGGTTTTCATCGCCTGCATCAAGGGCTATTTTATAGGCATGAATAATGCCCTCATATGCATAGCCTGTGTTTCTTGTACGTTTGAGCGTATGATGGACATCAATCATCCAATCTGCAAGATCAATCAAAATATCAGAATAGTTCTCAGTTTCTTCCCAGCCAGATGTGGCAAGTTCAAAATAGGACATACAGCCCCATTGGAAGAAGCCTTTTGTGATTGGCGAATCGTTTTTATAGATTAGCTCAAGTTCTACAATATAATGATAGGTAGCATTTGCTGTTTCTAAGATATAAGGCTTTAGTTCATCTTTTTGCATATACTTTGCAGCTTTAGTGAGAGCCAATAATGTTTCGCCATCAAAATAAGGCGATGGAGGCCCATAACCTGTACCATTTGTTAGATAATATGTTTCATGAAACAGGAAATTTTCTAAACGTATCGATATAAGGAAATTTAAGTATTTGTCCAGATCATCTTCAAGTTCCTCTCGGTATTCTGCATCAATGTTTTCAGCTGAACGTAGGAAATCAATAATTGCAAGACTAAGAAGTGCCACTGTACCGGTTTTACCCACATCATCATCGGGATAGGTTACCCATTTTCTTTTATCCTCTGATTCTTTAGAATAGTTCTTGAAGAAATTAAATCCTTTCTTAAGTACATTAAACAATGTATCGTTGGGCTTATCATTGTACAATAAAGCAACTCCCCACAATACTCCAGCCTGACGTACCTCATTATCATCAGGGTTCATTGATTTGTTGATCCAGTTGTATTCATAGTTGAAATTACCTTCAGGTTTCTGATTGTTTATGAGAAATTGGGTTCCCTGCTTGAGTGACTCATCTAAAATTTCACATGTAAGTTTTTTTTGATATGGTTCTGTTTCTTCAGTGATGCATCCACTTAAAAAGAGATCTGTAATAATTATAAAACAGATGAATGTAACAAGATTGTAAATATGCTTATTATGTTTTTTCTTCATGAAGAACCATACTTGTTTCATTCTTTTAAAGATTTTCATCGTTATATTGATGGTGTTTTCAAAAAAGAAGGTTAGCTATCGCTATTAGCTTTAAAAAAATAAAAAAATTAGAGGTGAGGGAAATTTCCCTCATGTTTTAGGTTTTCGTTGTTCTTTTAGTTTACTTCATTGCAAGGACAAATGGTCCTATCATGTACGCAGTGTGCTCTTCGGCTATTGAACCAGCAGTAATTGTTATGTCCACGCTGCCAATTCCCATTACGAATGGTGTTTTTACTGTTTCAACACTGTCTGCATCTATTGTACCGCTGCATGATTCAGTTCCAAACACGAACTTGCCATCAATTGTTATCGTCCAGTCAACTGGTACGTCACCGGCTTTTATTGTAGCCTTTATACCAAAGCCGCCTTTGACATCCCTGATCTCAACAGATTCGCCCTTGTTCACAGTTACTGCTGTTGTGTGCTCGTCTACGTTTCCTATGTTGTCGGTCACAGTAAGTGTTGCAGTGAATGTTCCATCAGTATCGTAGATGTGGTGCACGTATTGTCCTTCAGCAGTTGTACCATCGCCGAAACTCCATTCATAGGCGTAAGGTGACTCGCCGCCTGTAGCAGAACCGCTGAAGAATATATCTTCGGACTCCATGCCGTCATATGGACCACCTGCATTTGCTACTAATTCATCTGCTTCATATATGGTTACTATTGCACTATCAGTAGCGGTGTTGTCCTCACTGTCAGTGACTGTAAGTGTTACAGCGTATGTTCCAGGTTCATCATAGTAATGCTCTGGATTCTTTTCTATGACTGTGTTGGTTCCATCGCCGAAATTCCATTCATAGGTGTATGTTGGTACTCCACCCATTGCTGCCCCATAGAATTCGACTGGATAGTCTAGAGTTCCTTCGTAGCCGCCGAAGTTGTTTGCATCAGCATTTGCAGATAGAGGCATGTCTGGAGCGGATACTGTGATTGTCATGTATGCAAAGTCATACATCGTGGCACCCTGAAGTTCCAGATCATTTGCACTTACTCTGAGGTATACATTATAGATACCTGCCTCGTCGTAAATATGGCCTGTTTCTTCTTCAAAGCTGTAGAATCCATCTCCGAATGACCAGTAGTACACAACGTCGTGAAGTGTACCATCAAACATGCATGCAAAGCTCTCTGATGCATCAAACGTAATTGAGTCGCCAATCAATACTTCAGTCTCGCTAGCAGTTGCAAATGCATCTACTCCTGCCCATGGGTCAAAGTTAAGTTCTCCAAAGACAGAGAATCCAGATCCATCTGCTGGACGACCGGTAACTGCATCAATTGTGCCGCCACTTGGACCGTCACATGCATCATACCAGTTCCAACGTGCATCTGGTATTATTCTTGTTCCAATGAAGTTTTGGATAGCTATTCCCGGTGTGTCACATTCATCGACTTCTCCAAAGTAGTTGTAGTGTATTCCGCCTTCACCGCTTAAATCAATTTCGAATACTGCGGTTACAAACTTGTTGGCATCCATTGTTATTGTCTCTGGGTTGCTTGTACCAGTTAAGTCGCCTTCCCAGTGATCAAATGTCCAACCTGGGTCACCAACAGCTGTCAGTTCAACAGTTGAACCTTGTGGATAGTCTGTCATATCTGGATCTTTAATTACAGTACCATCACCTACAATGGTTACATCCAATGTATGTGTTGGCCCTGCAGTGTCAGCATTTATCTCAACATCATCGATTAACCAATAGTACCACATTCCAACTGAAACTATTCCATCGGCATGGAATGCTACTGTTACATCACTCATTCCATCGTATGCCGATAAGTCTACTGTAATTGGTGAAGCGTAATAGTTCCATCCTTGGTCCGCTGGATAATCGTCTGTTTGGTCATGTTCAATTGTCCAGGTACTTCCACCATCAGTTGAAACCTTGACATAGTAGTGGTCACTGTAGGTTGATCCAAAGTATCCATACGTCCAGTATATTAATTCAGTGTTCATATAGCCTGCAAGATTTATGCTTGGAGCTATAATCCATTCGTCTTGTGGATCGTAATCCCAGAATAAAGCTGCTGAATAAGCTCCGCTATGCGCATCAAAGGTGTCTTGATGCCACCATTGTAAGGAGTTGTACTGGTCTACCTCCCATCCAGCTGGTGCTAAATCTCCATCGGAGTCAGTAACCCATGTGCCATCAAAGTCTTCAGTTAAAATGACATCCTTTGATTTTGGCGGTGATAAAGGTGCTGTTGCTTCATTAACTGATACTCCCAATCCATTGTCATATATATGATTATAGACAATTGAATAATCAGAAGCACCTGCCATGTATATTCCAGCATCTGCATTACCGTGTATTGTACAGTTGCGAATAGTTGTTCCGAGGTTTCCTTCTAGGTGTACACCATTTGAACAGTTAGTTATCTCAAACATATTTATGACAACATCATCTCCAGTTATTAAGAAACCAGTGTCCCCCATACCATTTAATATGGGCATTCCTGATCCATATGGCATTAATGTGACAGACATTGGTATAACTACGTTTTCTTCGAATACTAATGGTTTTGCCTGTAGCGTATTACCTGGATCTGCATCATCTACTGCATCTTGAATTGTGGTATACCACCAGTCTTTTTCCACATTGTAAACATTTGGTACCACTACTTCTACTGTAATATTCATGGAATCATTTTCTGGATGGTTATCATTTGATAACATTGTTGTAACATTTATGGCGTATGTGCCCATTCCAAAGTCATATGGTGGAATAAACACTACTGTTTCCTGAGCTCCTTCTAAAATATCTACAAGTTCTGTATCCGCATAAACTAGAAGATATGATTCTTTTGCACCATCTGAATCTTTTGCGTCTACTGGCATCTTTAAGTCACCAGTTATACATACATCATCAATGCACCAACCATAATATTCTACAACAGTACTTGCATGGAATTCAAAGTTTATCTCAACGCTTGGGTTTCCATCAAATGCGGCTAAACTTAATACCTCGCTTGTCCAAGCAGTTGGGTTGTATGTATCATATCTCGCTAGTTCAACACCGTTTACCATTACTCTACCATAGTCCCAACTTCCAAATGCATCAATCCAACTATTGAAAGTTAATTGCACATTGGTCATACCTGAAAAGTCAAATGTTTGTTTCAAGTAGCTTTCTCCACCGGAATTGGTGTAATCAGCATATATAACTGTACCCCATAATCCAGTGCCGGATGCTGCTGTTGGTGGTGGTGTGTGTGTACCAACGTAATTGCTTACATCATAGGTGTTGGTCCATTCCCAGTCTCCTACAGGGTCCCAAGTAGCTGTTGCTACCCAACCGCCGTCATCAGCTTCGAAATCAGAACACATATCGTCATCATCGTCATCATCATCGTCACCATCTGGTATTACCTGATAGATTTTGCAGTCAACAAGTACGTCAGTTTCATCAAAGTCACCGAAGTTTTCAACAGTGGCTTCAACGTTATCGAATCCTTCAAGTATATTACCTGATGGTTCATCTATTGAAACGACACCGACATCATGTTGACCAGATAGTACAACAATATTTTTTATCGTGCAGTTATTTCCGTTGTTGTCATCATTTGGTAGTTCAGTACATGCCTCGACTGTAAAGTCACCTGGTGTGACATCTGCATGATCCCAGTCAGGTAGATCTACGTACTCGCAATCTTTGCTGCCTCCATCTATATCAACATATACAATTTCATCATAAACAACAACATCATCATCATCATCGTCATCACCGGCACCCATAGTTCCTGTAACCTCGATATCGTCCATGTAAACATTGTTCATACCATAATCGCTCATTCCAAGGAATCCTACATATCCAGTAGTTTCACCAGATAGGCTACTAAGATCTACAGTATGTTGCTGCCAACTTTCCACTGGATTATATGTAAAGAACGTTGCTAAGTCTGTCCAGCTAGATCCATCTGTTGAGACTTGTATGGTTACATTATCAGTATAATAATCTGAATCATCATCGTGATACATCCAGAATGTTAATTCATCATCCTCTGTGTAAGTTGAGAAATCAATGGCGGACGTATATAATCTGTTACTGTTACCACTACTTATAATATATACATCATATTCTGCCATATAGGTTCCCATATGTGGTGTACAAACAGGGTGATCTCCTGCATCAACAACATTCCATATATTATCAGTATCAGTTCCAGATACAACTTCCATTGTCCAACCTGCTGGTGGAAATCCTGTTGCCGGAGCATCAAAATCTTCATTTACATATACTGTTGAAGGTGCATTGTTATCATAAATCATCACATTATCAACAGTATATTCACCATAATTTGCGCCTCCATCCCACAAGTACCATCCAATTTGTACATCTGATGGTACTGGCATAGTTGCTGGGTCAAATGCAAATGCTACATGTGAATCGTCATCTAATGTCCAGTTGAAGAAGTAACCAAGAATTGATCCGCCTGAGGCGACAAGAACCATTGCTTCATCATCATATGATGTTCCATAATCATCAAAGTGCTGATCAAATTCAACAGCACATATAGTACCTGATGCATCAAACGATTGTGTAAAGAGCGCAGCATCAAATATACCGCCACTATATGACTCCTTAGCTAATGCATGGAAACCAACGCCGTTAGGTGGTGCTTCATATGAATAATCATCTCTTTTCCAAGAAATATTACCCCACTGCACTTCACTCCATCCTGCAGGTGGGAAACCTGAGTTATATCCTTCAAATCCTTCGCTTAAAAGAACTGTATCTCCCTTTGCAGCGGTAACATTTGTTATTGTTACGTGAACTGGAATACTTGTTTCATCATTTCCCCAGTTACATACTGTTACATTCACAGGATAGGTTGTATCTGCATAGCATTCATCAGGTGGACTATTTATTTCAGTTACACCAACATCATGGCAATAATGAATCGTAAGATCGTAAGTACCAGGTGAACCATCAACCAAGAGATAGTAGCTACCTACAGCTATCGTGTAATCGTCGATTAAGCAGCTACCTTTTGCTGCAGTATCAGATGCAAGGAGATTTCCGACATCTGGACAGTCATCATATAATCCTAAAAATGTACCAGTTGGAACATTATCGAGAATTATGTCAACCACTGAATCTGCAGTAACATCCACTAAATACACTGTATCATCACCTACCGGTGCATAGTCATCATTCATACCAGTAGTTGTGTGACTAACCGAGTAATCGAGATCAGAGGGTATATCGAATAAATCATATGGATACCAACAGTTATCACCTTCTGGCGGTATAACTCCATCCTCACAAACTATAAAGAAATCTGCATTTCCAGGTATACCACTAGCAGGATAAGGATCAGTAATGTTAAAAGTATGACTGGTTGTTGCAAGCATATCGCAAATAAAACCAGAAGCATTCGTCAAATTCACATAGGTATATTCACTACCTGCAAATTCAGAAGAATCCCATGTTAAATCAAATGCTTGTGTTAAGTTAGGGTTTCCAGTTCCAACGTTATAAGTTACTGTCAAATTCCATTGTTTATCAGTGTCTGGATAATGTCGACAGTCTTGAGCCAATGCGCCCATTGACCAATGATCAGAAAGACTTGCTCCAACTCCGCTTGGTGGTGGAGGGGTTGCCCCTATATCATTTGGGTCCAAAGGTGCGCCATCCCAAGATAATGGATCTTCACATAAAATTACCCATGCTCCTTTTTTCTCAACATTCAGTGTTGCACTCCATAGTATAGGAAGTGCGTTTCCATCTTGACCGCCTGCCTCTGCTCCATTACTCCATATTGTAGGAGTCAGTATAGGAGTCACTTTTCCATCGTAATCGCCTGCCTCTGCTCCATTGCCTGCTGCTGATACCGCTGATGCGGCAAACAAACATGCAACCAACAGAGATATTCCAATTATATATTTTCTTTTCATAAACTTTTCCTCCATTATTTTTTATTTGTATTGTCTCCTTTATATTTTCCTATTTATTTTACTTTCTTTACTTATTTTCCTCCTTTATTTACTCGCTTTTTATCAGATTTTATGTCCTCCCCCATAATACTCAATTTGCATCAAAATCTATCGAGTACTGGGTAGTCTGTATATATGTAATAGTTTAAATCATATATAAGTGTTTCTAATATTTAATTCAGATATAATAGTCGAACACGAAAAAAAAGCAGAACAAAATCTACAAATAAGTTAATGCATAAATTATACATAAAAAGATAGTTTATATATTATATCATAATAATAAATAATATTTCTAGTATATTTGTACGGGAAAACGGATGTGAGTAGATTAAACCTTCCAATGCAGGATAGAGGTCAGTGGTTTGAAGTGTGCCTTGCATGACCATCTACTAAGTGGTGAAAGTCCACTTTCTCCAATGTAAAGCAGGAAGTCCTCTTTGTTCTTTTTCAACATTTTCCTCAGTTTTTTTATCCAACGCCCATCCAGAGTCATATCCGATTCATTGCCACTTGCCACCCATTTGAGCGAACGCAGTGAGCGGAAATGAGTGGCATGTTCGCCTTCCCTTCGGTCGGCTCAACCCTCAGCGCTCAGGCCATCTAGGACGCAAAATCATCAAGACATGACTGCCCTGGCCTGAAAGAGTATTTTTTTGGCATTCCTTGGTTTCGTGTATAGTCATCCATCTCTAAGATCGTTCTCTCACCAAGACTATCAAAGTAAATCGCCGGACTCCACAGTCCACTTCCCCAGAAATATTCTTTCTTCAGATAAGGGAACTCCTTCAAAAGCTTTCGACCTGAAGTACCTTTGAGTGCTT
>Ga0307431_1000320_pt1 | contig 34622 bp, 34 predicted proteins | sample SalMarWE160170MG_FD_202155 | JGI IMG/M metagenome (GOLD analysis project Ga0307431, IMG submission 202155) | Salt marsh sediment microbial communities from the Plum Island Ecosystem LTER, Massachusetts, United States - WE1603-170 | ecosystem: Environmental > Aquatic > Marine > Intertidal zone >...
TAGTATTATAATAATTGTCAAATAGTATTATTTGATAAATATTTTGATTGAAATCTATGTTTCATTAATGTTAATGAGGTTGTTGGTCAGCCTCAATTGAATTATGTCGATGAAAACACATGAAATATTTAACAGAAGATCAGGTGAAATTCTACGTTTAGCTGTAACTGTTGAAGAATTTTTAGAACATTTTATTTCAACATATTTCTGTGACCACAATTATAAAACTAATCTGTTTCTTGATGAAATAATACAGAAACTAAATTTTGATAGAAAAATCGAGATTTTCAGGAATATCTGTAAATTCATAAAATACGATAAAACCAAACTTAATAAAATTCTTAAAGACATTAGATTTATTCAAAAGAACAGAAATAAGGTTGCACACTTTGAGAGCACCTATAGAGAAGACCCCGACAATCCAGAAATCGCGGAAGTGAGACTTTGGCCAAGAACAAGCACGAAAACGAAAGATAGAAGTTTAGTTTTAACAAAAGAATTAATGGATGAAATTAATAATCGACATCGCTCAATATACAAAGGAACTATCGACATACAAAATTATTTACTACAGTTAAAGAATCAATCAGATAGTAATTTAGATGTATTTTTGGATAATGATTCTGCAATATAATATTTCATTCCGAAATCACTAAAACCCAGCATTTTTAAAAGTGGAATTTCGGGAGCAATAAACAAATATGGAAGATCTTTTTTAATTTCCTCAGATACATCTTGTTCCCCATAGAATAGATATGTTAACTCTGGCAATTTCTTCCTAAACCCTTCATCTTTTCGAAGTAAATCTATAGCTTTTTCATAGTCATCTGTTTTTGTTATCCTTTTGAATTGCTCTTTGATTGTGTCATTCCTTTCAAAAATAATAAACAGAATATCTAAGAACGAAAGGATAAATTCTATTCCATTGGTAGAGGCAATATTGTAATCCTTAGGTAAATTTACCTCTATCCAGTATCTAAAAGCTCGAGAAGTCAATATATGTCTCAAGATATTTTTTAAAGCTAATTCATCCTGTTTTGGAGATGTCGCATGTAATGTTTCTTCTATACGTTTCATAATAGAATCAATAATCGGTTCGATCTCCGCTTGATAATAGATCCTTTTATCAAAACCAGGTGGTTTTTCTTCAGGAGTTGGCATATCTATTTTTTTAATCCAACCTCTTTTTAAACATTTTTTTATTGCGCCGTTCTCTCCCATTAGTTTAGGATAGGTATCTTTCTTTACTCCATAAATCATTTCTCCAATTTCCATAATATATCTTGGCCTACCAAATGTAGCAAGATACACTTTATGTGTTAATTCTTCTTTTGCCATGATATCACCATCGGATACGTAACCAAACTTGATTTTTGGTAACGTTCCCAAAAACACAAATCGGGAACGTTCCCTAACCATCGGATACGTTACGAAAGGGTATATAAGAGATATCCTTTATATGCCTTGGCATGGAAAAAATACCGATATCTTTCACAAAAAGGCAATACAATCTCCTACATAAAGAGAAAAAACGAACTGGATGTTCAATAGGATCTATTATTAGAACATCCTTTGAAGATCATTTAATTCAAAAAGGGAGGAAGTCAGGGTGAATAATTCATATTTTGAGAGTTCGTTGATCAATGAACACGGGGATGGGAAGGGCCATAGTATTTCGCAATTCTTATCCCCACCTCACCACCTTCAGGATCATTCAAAATCTTTTAACTCTTATTGTTGCCCCTTAACCCTTCTGTATAATGATTTTTCCTTCGTCTTCATAGAAAAGGATATGATCCCCATCAGTGGCATTAAGGAGATCTGCAGCATCTTTGATAAGTCGCACATTACCTTTTCCAGTTACTTTACTACTACCAAGAAATTTCATGATATCAATACATTCAACGACAACAACGAAATAAATAAATACTTAGTCAATGATGTCAATATAATCAATTTTAATATTGATTCAATTGAAAGTTGGAATGGTGAGATGAGTGATAGTGAAAGAGTATTGTGAGCCTTTTTTAGGAAAAATTGTTAATATTGGGATTCCACACCATTATCTTGACAGACTGTTTTTTATCACGGGTGAGGTCATAGAAGTTAACGACAACTATCTAATCCTTAGAAAAAAAGATGGTATTCAGCAAATCGAACTGAGAGATATCATTGAAATAAACTTGAACTTGGAGGGGTAGATGTCAAAGAAAAAGGATGGGACACCGGAAAAACTCAAACATCCAAGGGATAAAGAAGCGGAACGGCAAAAGGAACTAAAACAGGAAAAACAGTTGTATTGTTTGAAATGTGGTAAAGAAATCCCATCAAGTCATAAAATGGAGTCTGTAGGTGATGGAAAGTACATAGGTCGGTGTTTGCATAAATCAAAAGGTGGATGTCAAAGAAAAACTTATTTTGTTACTAAAGAGGGTCTAAAAGGAGAAATAGTTGATAAAAATAACCCCTCTACTACCTCTACTACTTCTACTACTTCTACTACCTCTACTACCTCTACTGATACTGGTAAAGATCATCTAATATTAGGATTATTATCTAAGGAGAGAACGCCATACGAAAGCATGGGAAGAGGTATCCATAACGGTGTGTTTTATATCGGAACGGTTTTAGATCAGGGAAAAAAACAATTAGATGCAGTAGTAACTAGCGATAGAAAAATATATGTTGATTGGGGTAAAAATGAATATAACCAAATAACCGGTGAGTTTCACCTAAATTATCGATTCCCTCTTTTTGTTGATTGCATGGATTACTGGTGGAGTAACGCCTCTATTACAAAGTGGTATAAAGAAGGCTATACCGTCAATATCAAGGATCTGTTTGAAAAAATAGTTGCTCTCAACAAGAAATACATGATGTATGAGACTCAACAGATTCACGATTATACCGCCCTAGATATAATGAGATCTTATTTTTTCCCTTTGTTTACTGCAAATAGTAGAACTTATCATCACGCCGATCCTGGCAGTGGAAAGACAAATCAACTGATGATTTACCGAGCTTTATCTTTTAACCCAATATCATCTGCTGATTTTAGTAGTGCATCCATCTATAGGATCATAGAAAGCACTGGGGGAACTATTCTCATAGATGACTTTGATCTTTTACCTGAAGAGCAAAAAAAAGCTATTATCCAGCATATACGAGTGAATTATAAGAAGTTTAAGACCATCCGAGCAGATGGAAATAGAAAAAACAGACCATATGCCTACAAGTCATATTCTCATTTGATATTTAACAACGTTTATGGTTTAGGGCATGATAAAGTTACTCCTGAGAGATTAATAACTATCAGATTACTGAAACATAAAGATGCAAAGGATATGATAGTTAATCCAGATGATAAAATTTGGAATGATATTAGAGATGATCTTTATGTTATGACTTTGCAGTATTGGAAGGAAATAAAAGAGAGTTATAACACATTAAACATAGATGGTTTAACTTCAAGGGAGTCTGAGGTTATAAAACCGATTCTAGCAATTGCCAAAGTTATTAATGAAAAGCTCTACCAGGATATTTTAACTTGGTTTAAAGAGTTAAATGAACAGGAGAAACTACGGGATTTAACAGATGATTGGGAATATATTTTATTAACGGAACTATGGGATCGTGTTAAAGATAAAGGGGATAACGAAGAAGAAAGAATATGTGTTAAAGATATTGCTGAGACTATTGTAAATATTGTTTCGAACCCTGATTCAGATAATTTTAAACAAACATGTAACCGCCTCTATGCTTTTGTTGGCGGGCACCTTAAAGGATATGTTCTTTTCAAAGGTGGGTTAACTAATGGGAGAACCCGTTATGATATTTATAAAAAAGGAATCAAACAGATTTTAGAAGGAAAAGGCCTGTTTGAAATAGTAGAGGGAGTAGAGGTAGTAGAGGGGGTAACCCCCAATGACACTAAACAAAAAAACCTAGATCAAACCAATGAAATTAGGAAGATCTGGGATTTTTGTAACACAACAAAGGATAAGGATGGGTTCTCCAACGAAAAAGCTCTGATTGCCTTTATTAAAAATGAATTAAACAAGAATGATCCCGAAATCTATTATCAACATCTACTACAGAATGGAGATTTGACTTTTTATTCAGGTAAAGGAGTACAATTTACTAGAGGTTAAAAAATGAAAGAAGAAAAAGAATTAGGAAAAGAAGCTGAAGCTGACGAATGGGAACCGGATGAATATGATGCTGAGGTCGTAAAACTCCAGGTCGGAGAAAGCATCGAGGGTTTACTTACTGATAAGTATCCCAGTACAAAATATGAAGTCCAGATCTACAAGATTAAGGTGAAAGATGATGATCTATCTAAGATTGTAATGGGCACTACGATCCTAGATAAAATGATGAAAAACAAGGAAGTTGGTGAGCCAGTTAAAATTGAGCGGTTGGAAGATAAGCCTAGCGAGAAGGGAAATCCGATCCAAAATTGGAAAACCTATCACAAAAAAACAAATTGAAGAGGTAGAAGAGGGAATAAGTGATGACAGGTATGATATTACCCAGAAAACAACCATACGGGCGTTTTAGTGCCGTTCTAAGCCACTTTCTCATATCATGGGTATTATTGCCTTACGGGAAATTCCCACTTTTTCAATTTTTAAGGAGGATTTGCCATGTCTAACATTAAACATCGTGATAAATTCAGACTTTACGATTGCCAAATTTGGAAAAAAACAAAGGTCGATGCGAAAGGCCGTTGTGTTTTGCCTAAAAAACTAAGGCAAAGGCTAGGTCTCAATGGCCATAGCTCTATTTTGTGGATCTCTGCAAAAAGAAAGGATGGGAAGGATAACGAATTTTTAATTGAGGTTGGTGTGAAGAAATGACGGTGAAAAAAAGGATATCTGAGGTTCCTGCAGGAAAAAATGACGGTAAAAAGGGCCCTGGTGATCAGCTGCAGAACGATAAAATGACGGTAAAATACACGTTTGAGCGGTCTAAAGAAGATATTGAAAATTTGGAAAAATTGAGAATTCATTTAAAAAGTAAATTTTGGAATAAGTCTTATAATACTGATTCTGAGATTTATAGAAATCTTCCTGATTTATACTTAAATGCCGTCAAAAAGAACCAAGATCAAGATCTTGCCATCGATGAATTGACGGCAAAACTAGACCAGTTGGAAGATCTCCGGACATCATTTTGCCGTATATTTGAAATTTGTGAGTTGAAAAAATGAAAGCAGTCGTATATGTTAGAGTATCAACTAATAAACAGGAATCAGAGAATCAATTAATTGCACTTAGAGAATATTGCCAGAAAACAGGATATCAAATCATTAAGGAATATGTAGATGTGATCTCAGGTAAAGAAGATAAAAGACCTAACTGGGATAAACTATTCCTAGATGCCCATCAAAGAAAGTTCGATATCGTCTTATTTTGGGATCTAAGTCGTTTCAGTAGATCCGGCACTCTTTTTACATTGCAGAAACTACAGGAACTTCAAAATCTTGGAATTAATTATATTAGCTTTCGAGAACCATTTCTTAACACTGTTGGCCAATTCAAGGACATTGTGATCAGCATCTTTTCAACTATGGCAAAGATCGAAAGGGAACAGATATCAGAAAGAACTAAAGCGGGGCTTAGAAGAGCGAAGATAAACGGAGTTGTATTGGGTAGAGGTTCGCTCCCTAAAGAGATTATAACCAAGGTTGAAGGCCTTCTCAAGCAAGGCATATCCTATATTGAGATCAATAAGCAAGTCAAATATAGAACCAAATCTGGAAAACTTAGACACGTAAGCATTGGTAAAATTAGTGAGATCAAAAAACATCTTTCAAAAAAGGAGGGGGCAATTTCTGGCTAAATCGCCAAGGAATAGCTCTCATGATTTTTCTATTTCAGAAAACGAACGTTTATTGAAAAATGATATTAACACTTCAATTTATTCAGATCCTACCAATCTTTTTGAGGTGGTAGGAGGTAAAAACCAAGAATGGAAACAAATTTTAAAGAAAATAGGCCAGAATGTCAAACAACTCGAATCTCAAGTAGAGGGAGACATGGAGGTCTATGACTATCATGTAAAAGAAAAACGTGTTTATTATCCGCCTTACACCCTTGATCCTGAAAAAACATCATTTGAAGATATCCGGAACCATGCAATAACTAGACAAAATATCGCTCCATCAACTGCCGGTAAATATCTAAATACGGCTATGATTATGGAAACCCATCCTGTTTTTCCAGTCAATTTTAAAAATCCTCATTGGACTAATTTCTTTCAGTACATGGACCATATTAAACGATTTGAAGGTGCAACTCCTAACATGCTAAAGAATCGACGAAAATCCTGGTCAATGTTCTGTAGATCCTGGGGCACTGATAAAGAATGGCCAACGTACAAATTACCTCATATTCCTGATAGATCCAAAGATATAGTTCTACCAACACCTGAGACCGTTAAAAGATTCTTTCAATATAAATATACCAAAGATAAATATCTTAATCGGCTAATTCAATACCATTTCTTTACTGGTTTTATGGTAGGAATGAGACCAGAAAAGGAGATGATAATTCTCAATGTCGAAGATCTAAATCTTGATGAAAAAGACAATTATACTATTAGGATAGTAGAACCAAAGAAACTAGGTGATGCTAGGATCTTACGCTTAGAACGAACAATAGCTATTTCAAAGACAAGGAAATCATTCAAAAACTATGTTGATACCATTAGACCTAGATTTGCTAACAGAGGCGAAAAGGCTCTTTTAATCAATCCTCAAACAGGTGAAAGATGGACAGAGGATCAACTACGGCATTCTCTATTATCCCGCTATGGGAAACGGATATGGCCTAGATTTTGGCCCTATGCCATGAGACATTGGTGTGCTACAGCTCGTTGTATTGAATGGAAGAAAGATAACACTGTTCTTTATCGAGTAAAGTACTGGATGGGTCATGAAGTACTCGATCAAACATTGCGATATTTGGATCTGGCTAAACTCTACGATCAGGGCAAGGGATCATGGCTAAGTCGTGCCCTTAAACAACATAAACATGTTGGGGGATTGTGCGATTTATCAAGTGAAGAACGAATAACGGAAAAAAAGCCTTCGTTCGTTCAAATCTCTCCGAGAGAGAGTAACGGACCCATGGGGATTCGAACCCCAGTTACCGGCTCCGAAGGCCGGTAGGATATCCAGGCTACCTTATGGGCCCATGCTGAGTTCCATAATTGGAAAACCTGTTATAAAGCTGTCTGAAAATATATAGGGGGATTTCCAAATGAGTACTCATCTTGTCAATATGTGTGTCCGTACTACCAGTCAGTAGATGTCAATAGACGGGCGGCATGCTTGATTAACTTCGTTAGTCTTGACGGCCATGTCCTTGTATTGTAAAACGCTCTAAGGATTAGACACGGCTAACTCTATCTCTTGAGACTATCAGTCACTGCTCACTTCGTTTATTCTGGGCCAGGTGGAGCTAAATAAAAAACATATAATGAAAGAAGTGATGATGGATAGGTTTTAAAGGACCAGTAGTATTCAGACAATTGTGAATGGGTGGAATGAAAATGCAAAAGGGAATGGTTAAAAAGGAGGAGCAATTTGTTTCAACAGGTGTACCTGGATTCGATGCCTTATTCAAGCACGGTATCCCAAAAGGATCTTCGGTTCTTGTTGCCGGGGGTGCTGGCACGGGAAAGACGAATTTCTGCTTACAACTACTTGCACATCAGGCATCTCAAGGAAAAAAGTGCTACTATATTGGCTTTAGAGAGTCTTCAGAAAAATTAATACAGCGTATGGAGAAATTTGGTTGGAATCCTAAGCAATTGATGGACTCTGGCAATCTGAAAATCAAGAGGTTTTTGACAAGTGAGATTTACTATTATGACAAAAAAGTTGGCGATGACTTTGAGGCCATGATGACAAAAGATGTTGATCCACTACTTATGGAATTGGAACCATTAGCTATTGTTGAGGATACCGGATTTAAACCAGATTTTATCGTATTTGACTCCCTTACAGCAGTCTCCTCATCATTTAGAGGAAAAGAGCAATCTTATCGTATTTATGTTGAACAGCTATTCAGGTTTTTTGAAAAAATAGGAAGTACAAGCTTTCTTGTAACTGAAACAAAACAGATTCCTGAAATTTTTTCACCGACCGGCGTAGAGGAATTTTTGGCCGATGGAGTTGTTGTGTTCTACAATATCAGACGAGAAAACGGCAGGGAAAACGCAATTGAAATTTTAAAAATGAGAGATGAGAAGCATCAAAAGAAAATCGTCACCATGCAGATTACAGAGAAGGGAATTAAAGTATATCCCAAACGGGAGATATCTGGCGTTTTGATGCCATAGATAATCCAGCATTTTATAGGAAATTTGTTAAGTTGCCTATCTGCTAGAGGTGTTGTGCCTATAATATGGAAACGAATTACATGATTATCCTATGGTTGTGATTACGATTTCCCACTACATCGGTTCCGGTACTATACGGGGGTTAGATGGGCTTTATTATTTGCCAGGTTTGGATCCGGGAAGGTTGATGATATTATTTCTGCTATGCCGGTCATGCTGTCCCCAGGGGTCCAATGCATATATATCGTAAGAGTAACAGACTCTTTAACAATAAGGTTGCTTATATTCCAAATATATAGAGAACCATCTGGCAACGTAATATTTATCTCGGCATCTGTTTCATTAATATCTCCTCTATAGTTAGTTGCTGTAATATTGAGTTGGGCATTATCACCGCTTAAAAAAGTCGTATATTTGATACCTATGTCACATTCTGGATGGATATCAAGGGTTCCCATTAGTACCACTGAATTACTTTCTGTGTCAACGGCCATAATTTCAGCTTTAGAGCAACTACTGTTATACTCAAATGGATAAACTATTCTTTCACCTATATTCCATACTCCATCCTCCTTAGATGCATTATCTAAAAGGTCCCTAGCTGTTGGCGTTCTATTATCATCAATTAGCACTTTTTCACCAGCTATGGTTATCGGTATCTCTGTGTCAAGACTTAATGCTTCTCCACTGTGATGCTCTATGATTATATTACTACCCTCTATTGTTCCAATCAATGTGACATTTGGCGAAGAGGTGGGAAACGGATAGGCAAACACAACAACATACAACGTAGAGAAAATAGCTACAGCTATCCCCAATAGCAAAACAGTTCCAATGATCTCTGCCACCATATTATTGGAATCTTTTAAGCTTCTGATGTTTTTCTTCCATTTTTTCATCTTTTTTCCCCCATATTAATTAAAAAATGATGGTTAGAGGTTTTTACTAACCCCTTTAACATTTATTATCCATCCTGGAGCTATCTGAGCGTTGATCTTTACATGTTTCAGTTTGAGGTTGACGGTAATTGAACTATCGAATTCCAAAAGCATACTGTCATCATCAACACTTGTTGAAAAATTGGTACCATAACTAAGTCCTGAGTTGATCAGGGTGTTGTTGATAAATTTCTGCCAAGCATTCTGATAATTAGTGTCAATAGTGATGTTTTTGACATCGGTAAAATTGGTGGAATCAACCTCTGAGAACTCAGTCTGTATTGGGTATGTCCCATATCCTCCAATAGATCTCTTTTCGCCAATCGTTGAGATATTAAGTATAGTAAAATTTATGTTGATATCCGCTCCATATTCATAAACAGAAAATGCTGGTTTTATCGACATGGTGTTTCCCTGAGATTGACTCAATATCACTGCCCCCGCCTCACAAATATAGGCTTGATTCAGAAAATATGCATTTGCTGAGGAATATTTGATTATTCCAAGTGGATAAGATTTTGTAACAGTTGAAGAATTTATTGCCACCATGCACTCGTCCGATAAAATATCAAGAGAGCCATATGCTCGAGACGACGCGAGAAACGGCAGTTCTTTGTTACCTAACGTTATTGATGTCGATATTGGAGTGTCCGGTTCTTTGATTGCTGATTGAATATCTATTGCAAATTTTAACTGGGAAAACTGATCTGCCACTACTTCCATGTGATCTGCCTCTGTTTGCTCCATCCATTCAGGTACGTAAACTGTCTGTATCATCGAAATGATGGTAACAATCAATCCTATGATCAAAAATGTTGCAACGATGCCAACAACAGCGTCATCTGAATTTTTCATCTTTTTCATTTGAATCATCTAATACCCTCCATTTGTTTGAGTATACTAACACTTATCATTAGCTATTCCTCCGTACTCTGAAATGTTTCCATCAGTATTACAGAATCGCTTTCTACGTCAACAACCGTAATTCCCACTTTTTTTCCTGCCATACTGCTATTCTGGTAAACGAACCATTCTCCTATGTCCCATCTATTATCTTCTTTAGATTCATTATTTAGACAAGCTTCAACAGTTATGATTTCTGACATATTGTTACCAATAGTCAATGAAACTTTTGTCCCTAAATCCAGTGCCTTTCCACCACGATGTTCTATTAGTAAATAATCCTCTTCCACCATCCCAACCAAATTTGTAGATGGTGAAGAAGGTGAAAATGGATAAGACAACACAATGCCACATATCACCGAGAAAAGCGATACGGTTATACCCAATAGCAAGATAGTTCCAATGATTTCCGAAACCGCTTCATCTGCCCTATTATGTTTCATAGTTTTTTTTCCCTCCATTTAGAATAAAAATTTAAAAACGAAAAATGAAATTATTCCAAGAATGCAACTGTATCTAACCCCTGAAGAAAGCCTACCATCCATCATAAATCCTGCTAGAATTCCAGCGCCAATACTTTGAACAAACACAAAAGAGTACAAGGAATATCTCAATTGCAGTGGATCAACCAGATTCATAGATAAAATGCCTCCAAACTGACTCATTTGATCTGCTTGAAGGTTGATAAAAGACATGAAAACGGTTCTATTGAGAATTACTATAATCGCTAAAAATACAAAAAAGCACAGTAAAATAACTATTGCATAAATAGACATGTCCCTTTTTCTCTGGTCTTCTAGCTGATTGACCTGATTGACTTCACCTGCCGCTGCCTTAAAAATTTTCGGCATGCTACCTCCCATCATTACTCCCTTGTTTATAGTGATAACTATTCGTTGAATGATGGCGGATTTCATTTTAACTGCAAAATCAGTAAACACATCTTTTATTGGGACATTCCACGATAGTTGCATTTTCATATTTTTAATTTCGGGTTTTAGTTCCCCATAATGACCTTTTTCCGCAGTTTTAATCGCCTCAAAAATTGTCATGCCCGTAGAGAGAGCATCCCCAATTTCAACAAGGAACTCAGGCAACCTTTCTTGTATTTGCTTCCTCCTTTTTGTTTCTAGATATCTATAGAAGCCGACTGGACCAATTACAACAAGCACCCCTAGAAAAATACTATCAAAATAGAAATACATATCGGGATCCAGATACCCGAAATAACTTAACACATAGATTATGCCATAAAAAAGCGCCATTAATCCAACTGAAAGTAACAAAACGAAAAGAGGTTTTCTGTTTTCCTTAATGCGATGTTTAAAATTATTATTTCGCATCGATTTTACTTTGCTAATTTCCTCAAGGCTAGTTGATTTTACCAACATGTAAAATCCAACGTATGCCAATGGCAGGATTACAAATGAAAAAAGTAATAGTATTGTCATTGAGAACTTCATTGAACCGCCAAAAAATCCCATTACGGTAAGAATGATAACTAAAAATATGGGAAAAGCAATGACAGATATAACAAAGACTTCCCCTATGACGCTAAGTATATCTAGATCTTTCTTTCGTTCAAGAATATCCTCTTGCATATATTTCTCTGCGAAGGCTGAGAGATATACATGCAAATCACTACCGGACTGGATCGTTCCTATCATTCCCTGAATGAATGCTCTGAATTTTTTTGATGGGGAAATCTCGATAGCGTTTTTCAGTGCAGTAATGCTATCCGTACCCATAACCATAATATCTTTTGCAATTCTTTTTGCTTCCCTCTGAACTTCACCATACACATCTATTGATGAAAGTGACTGAAATATCTCGGCGGGTGAAACACCGGCTACTGCCATTGAGCTTATAAAATTCGTTGCGTACGGCAAAACCAAGTCGATGTTTCTTGCTCTTTTTTTGATGTAATATGTAGGAGTATACCAATATATTGCCCATATACAAACCGCGACTGTTACTGGCACTAGGACCATAGATAACATGGTGTAACTCGAGGGGATGAATATATGAACTGAAAGGACAAGAATAAGGGCACCAATTAAACCTAGGATTGTATTCATTAGTGCCATAGAGCAGTATACATCGTAACCCATGGCGATATCGGCTTTTGATAATTCGATATTTTTTTCTATAAGCTTATCTGTTTCCTTTGAGAAAATATTTCCAAATATCTTGGCACAAAATGCTGAATATTTTGTTGATTTCATAAGGTATCCTCTTTTACCTTCTTCAACACCGATTCAGGATTTTTACGATATTCTGATACAATTTTTCCGACCTGCTCATATGATCTTAAATTTCTTCTTTTCATCCACTCTAGAATTATCATCCTGTTGCTTAGTTCTTGATGGAGTTGTTCATCATCCCATCCACGTTGTAGTTTAATTTTATCAAACATTGAACTTCCGCCACTGTATTCAAATCGATCATCCCTCTCTGAAACCCAACTAAATGGAGTCATCGTAACAAGTCGATTTGACTCAGGATCGAGTTTTATTATCTCATTGACATTTGTAACTCTCCTTGCAGGCATTCCGTCGACTGTGACAGTGTTTAAAAACACTGCAAGATCAAGAGACGTAAGTAACACTCTTGGTAACGAAATAGGGGGATTTTCAAGCCGTTGAATAAGTGCGCGTAAATTACTTGCATGAATGGTTGAATACGAAAGATGACCGGTGGTCATCGCTTGGAAAAGTGTGTACGCCTCCTTTCCACGAATCTCTCCAACGATGATTGCTTGTGGTCGCTGACGTAACGCAACGCGAACAAGATCAAACATATCAATATCTTTACCGGATTTTGTTGCCTCTGAGGAAGAAAATCCAGTTCGTGTAGTCCCTGCTATCCAGTTTTTATGAGGAAGATTAAGCTCCCTTGTATCTTCGATTGAAACAATCTTAAACGATGCTGGTAAAAAGAGAGAAAGTGCGTTCAACATTGTTGTTTTACCCGTTGCCGTCCCCCCACAAAAAAGCATAGAGGCGTTTTGTTCGATAACCATCCAAAAATAAGCAGCCATGTGTAACGACATTGTATTATTATTGATCAGATCAATTGGAGTTAGTGGGTCTTCTTTGAATTTTCTTATAGTAAATGTAGAATATTGTGTTATGGTTCTAGCAAGTGTAGTCTGAAGACGAGAGCCGTCTGTGAGTTTTCCATCAACCACCGGATTATACACAGAAATCTGTTTTCCAGCTATTTGAGACAACCTTACCACAAACGAGTCCAATGCATCACCGCAATCAAAGATTATATTGCTCGAAATCGACTCATATTTGTTATGAAAAATAAAAAGTGGAATCTCTTGGCCGTCGCATGAGATATCTTCAATTTCCTCATCATGCATCAAGATATCTATTTTGCCATACCCTGCAAAATCCCGAAGTATATGATAAAAAATCTTATCCTTGGACTTGGCTTTCAGTTTAATGTGGTTCTCCTTAATAATAGTCTGCAATGATCTTGCAAGATACTCATTTTTCCCCTTCTCATCCACATCAAAATCATCGGTATCAGCATGTGTTCTAAATAAGTAAATTAGTTTGTTTTTGATTTGTTTTTCCCTCTCCTCAAGTTGAGGCTCGATGAGTTCATATACATACTCACGTAACACTTCATTAAAAACAATTTGTCTGGAGCCAAGCCCTTTCCATCCAAACCCTGTTTTCTCATCCACTGCCATTGTATCATAGTTATTTTCATTGGTGATCTGCATTTTAGTAAGTGCAACGTTAGACTCATTACTCTCCCCGTTAATCATCATATTTTTATTCTCAAAAAGTTCCTGCATTGCATCATGCGTTTCACTCTTAACCTGCAGAAGACCCGGGCCCACGACCATATTTTGGTTTTCGCGATTCTGATTACCAAACATCCTGCCGTTGAAATTTCCATTCAATAACTGCCCGTCTCCAATGGAACTTGAACTAAGAGGGAAGTTTGGTTCCGAGATTGTACCAGGGTTGATACCAGGATACCTGGCCGGGTAGTTTTTTATTTCAAAAGGCTTGTCTAAAATATCATCATTATCTGATATCAGTTTCGATTGTCTTTCCGTTTTAATATCGGGCTGTTTACAACCTATTTTTAACGACTCTCGAATTTCTTTTGTAGGTTGTTTTGAAGCAGCATCTGATGGTTCGTTAGATGAAATGTTTTTGATTACATCTTTCTTTTCATTTTTATTGAGCATGGAATCTATTTCCTCCCCTATTTCTAACCGCAAGGTACTCATGTTTTTCTTTGTTGTTTTTTGTTTTTCTTCAGAGTTTTTACTTTTCTGCAACGGTCTTGGATTAAATCTTATTCGTTTGCTGCTAACTCGGTCAATAAAATTCGTTCGTATATGTGATGAAAAAATACCATTTTTACTTGCCTGTGATTCTATCTTTTTTTCCATTTCAAATCATGCCTCCTTACCCATCTTTACAAGGGAAAAGAGACAATTTTTAATGCAACGTGCTGCTAATCGAGCACATTATTCTTCTCCTGATATTACCTTCTTTGTCCTCTCCCCAAGTAGACTTTTACAGTAAAATATTTTCCAGTTTAAATAATTTGTATGTATGTAGTAATGCAGATGCATATCCGCCTGCTTATTTTTAATGCAAAATACGTTGTTCTTCATTTATATTGGCATGTTCTTTCAAGAGAAATTTTGAAAAAAGAGATGGTTCGACCCACTCACACCTAGCAATCACTCGTCGTAAATGATTTTGCTACCCCAGATACAACAGTAGTACCTTCATATTCAAGTTCAGCTCTAAATAAATACGTAGTTTCACAGGACAGTCCCGTAACCCTCTTGTGATAAGTGCCATCGCCTGTATTTGGATTCCAAGCAGTATATCCCCAACTATCCTCACTCTGTTTTTTGTAAGCAAATCTTAATCTACCGGAGCCGTAATCCTCAAAATTATAACCCATAATTAATGTTGCAGCATTATTTTGAACATCGAACACATTTTTTGTTACAGCCATTGATCCTGTATAAACAACTCCCATGAATATCACAGAATTACTTGCCACATCAACAATCGTGATATCAACAGGTAGACATGTTTTATTCCCAATTGGATAAACAATTCGTTCACCTATAGTCCATGCCCCATCTTCTTTGGATTTGGTATCTAAACAATTTCCAACAGTCATATTTACTATAGTACTGCCTATGGTAATCAAGATTCTTGAATCCAGAGATATCGATTCCCCTCCCCCATGTATTAATATGACATCTACAGTCTCATCTAAATTTCCAAGATTTCCAACTACTACGTCATCCATATCTTCTATCTTTCCAACAATAGTTACAAACGGCTGAGGAGTATCAGACGGAGGTGTTAACACAATGGTATAGATTCCAGAGAAAACCGCTACGACAATCATCAACAGTAAAACAGTTCCAATTATTTCAGATACTGCATCATCTGTTCTTTTAATTTTCACGATATATCTCTGTATCGATTTTCCCATATTTCACCTGAAAGGAATCAAGTTTTGCTCCATAGATTCTCAGGAGGGTGAATTGTTTTGTTTCCATCTTATTTCTATTCAATCCACCCTAAACCTATCTGGGCAAAAATATTTACGATTTTTAGGGTGATATCAACATCAAGAGCAGAGGCAAATTCTATTTTTATCCTGCTATCGGTTGTATTTATCCAAAAATCGCTGCCTTCACTTAGTCCTTTTTTTGAGAGCGTACTAATGATAAACACGCTCCAAGCATTTTGGTAAGATGTATCTAGGGCAATACTCTGAACATCTGCAATATTGGTAACGTTAGCATCTGAGAATTTTGTCTGTATTGGATATGTACCATATCCGCCAACAGATACTTTTTCTCCAATGCCCAAAACATTTATTGCATCAAATGATAATTTAACTGTTGGATCAGAATACATCACATCAAAAGATGGTACTATAGACATTACATCCCCCTCAGATTGGCTAGTTATCACAGCTCCCACTTCATAGATGTAGGATTGATCAAGAAAATATACATTTTCTGATGAGTATTTTATCCTCCCAAGTGAATTTAGAGTTGAGTTACCATCAGTTGTTGTTACATTAATCCCTGAATTCGATGAAATGCCAAGAAATCCAAATGATCTACTTGAATCAAGAAACGGTAATTCTTTGTTACCTAAGCGTATTGAAGTAGATACTGGAATGTCTTTTTCGGTTAATATTTGCATATCTATTGCAAATTTTAGCATGGCAAATTGATCCGACACATCATCCATATGTTCAGCTTCTTCTTGTTCCATCCATCTGGGCACATAAAATGATTGTACAAGCCAAATAACTGAAAGTGCTAATCCCACCATTAGGACCGCTACAACAACTCCAACTGCTGCTTCATTTGAATTTCGAAGGGTATTGATATTTTTCTTAAATCTGTTCATTTTCTCACCTTGATTTTATTCATTTACAATTTTGGCCTCATGGCTTCATTAGATTAAAGTGATTGACAACATCGCCAATAGCAAGGGGTGTACCATATAGTTTAATCTCATCAATAATGGCATTGATTTTTCCAAAGTACAAATTATTTGTGTTTGTTGCAATTGCCTCTGTCAACGTCCCGTTGGCCATTTCTGTTCCATTTATATATAGCCTCAGCTGATTTGAGCTGCCATCTTTATTGTAGGTAAAAACAATATGATTGAAACCTGGAGAGATCGGTGCAGAAAGTATATCCGTATGTGTGTTTATCGTAGCAAAGACTCTTGTGGAATTTGCAGTAATTCCATAGGCACCATATTTGGATACTATTGTTCTAATTGTACCTTTTAAATCTATCTCTATTGTCTTCACAAAACCATCACTATCAGGACCCCGATATGCAATCGCATAGATGACGCCATCAACATGAATGATGCTAGGTTCACAACCAGTAGATGTGTCAAACTCCAGAGAATCATCAACTGTATTAACGATGTTTCCATTAGTCCCTATCCTCAAAGTTTTTATGAATCCATCCCAGCTAGAGCCGGTGTATGCAATAGCAAAGACGGTATCAGCAATACAAATGATGTCGGGCTCATAACAATAGCTTGTATCAAATTCTAAGCTATCAATGACACTGTTAGTTATTGTCCCATTATTGGCTATTTCTATAGTTTTCAAAAACCCATCACTGCCAGGGCCCATATATGCAATTGCAAAGACAGTACCATTAGCATGAACAATATCTGAATATTGTGCATAGCTTGTATCAAATTCTAAGCTATCAATGACACTGTTAGTTATTGCTCCATCACTTGCGATCTCCACTGTTTTTATGAATCCGTCACTACTGGGACCCATATATGCAATTGCAAAGACAGTACCATTAGCATGAACAATATCTGAATATCGTGCATAGCTTGTATCAAATTCTAAGCTATCAATGACACTGTTAGTTATTGCTCCATCACTTGCGATCTCCACTGTTTTTATGAATCCATCCCAACTAGAGCCAGTATAGGCAATGGCATAGATATTTCCAACAACGTGAATGATGCTAGGTTCATAACCAAGTGATGTATCAAATTCTAAGCTATCAATGACACTGTTAGTTATTGCTCCATCACTTGCGATCTCCACTGTTTTTATGAATCCATCACTACCAGGACCGGTGTATGCAATAGCATATACATCACCGTTGACATGAACAATGTGAGGATAATAACAATAAGATTTGTCAAACTCCAAGGTATCAATGATTTTATCTGTAATTGTTCCATCATTTTCCATCTTCACGGTCTTTAGAAATCCATCGTCGCCCCAGCCTCTATATACCATGACATAAACGTCACCGTTGACATGAATGATGTTTGGATAATAATACCTAAAAACACCGAACTCTGATGTATCAATTATGTTATTATCAATCTGCCCATCACTTGCTATCTCCACTGTTTTTATGAATCCATCCCAGCTAGAGCCAGTGTATGCAATGGCATATACATCGCCATTGATATGGATAATATTGGGTTCATAACCATATGATGTATCAAACTCTAATGTATCAATTATGTTATTATCAATCTGCCCATCACTGGCTATTTCCACTGTCCTCAAGAACCCATCGTTATCTGGACCTCTATATACAATAGCATATACATCACCATTGACATGAATAATTGTAGTATCTCTTGCATATGTATCAGCCTCTAATGAATCTATTATGCTTCCTGTAATCTGTCCATCATTGGCTATCTCTACTGTCTTCAGGGATCCAGAGTCCTCGAAACCCCCATAGGCAATGGCATAAATTGTGCCGTTGACATGAATAATGCTTGGAGAATAACCATCGAACGTGTCAAATGAGAAAGTATCAATGACACTTATATTTCCGCTACTAGTTATCCCAACCGTTTTTAAATATCCATCTGAGTCAGGATTTCGATATGCAATAGCATAAACGTCACCGTTGACATGAATGATGTTGAATTCCTCAGAAACGCCCATGTCTGCTGTATCAAACTCCAAGGAATCAATTATGCTATCGGCAATTGATCCATTATTCTTCATCTGCACCGTTGTTACATATGCATCTGAGTTAACACCGGTATGAGCAATAGCATAAACGTCACCGTTGACATGAATGATGTTGGGATTTCCTCCATAGTTCGTATCAAACTCCAAGGAATCAATTATGCTATTATTAATCTGTCCATCACTGGCTATTTCCACAGTCTTTAGAAATCCATCGTTATCTGGGCCTCTATATGCAATAGCATAGACCCCACCGTTGATATGGGTAATATTAGGTTCATAACCATATGATGTATCAAATTCGAGGATATCGATATAACCTCCTTTCATCAGGCCATCACTAGCCATCTCAATAGTTACCAAGAATCCGTCATTATCAGTACCCCTACAAGCAATAGCATATGTATCTCCAGAAACATGAATCATATCAGGTTCATATGCATCAAGGACACCAAACTCCGAAGTATCGATAGCTGATGGCTGTATGTCCCCAATAACGCCTTCACTATGTTCTAAAGGTTTAACCCATGTCTCAATAGAAATCGCACTAGTAATATCCAATGTATCGTCATCTGGAACTTCAACATAATCATCTATTCCGTCAAAACTTAAAGCACTTTCATTTATCCCCATTACCCATTGAGGCCCATTTAGAGCACTGGGTTTAAGGGTTCCATCGTTACCATAGCCAGATGAATCAAATGCAATAGTCCCAGTACTCTCGTTGAGATGCCATATGGCCATCTCCCACCCCAAGGTAAAAAATGATGTCATTGAACCTTCAGTGGTAGTAGATCCGTACTTAAGTTGAGCTTTGAACCAATAAAGCGTATTGGGAAGTAAGCCACCAATAACTTCAGTATAAGAGCCCGTGCCTGAGTAAAGGGCCCCTGATCCTAGAGGTGGGGAGGAATATGTCCAGCTACCTCCATCAGGTTTCCATGCAAATCCCAAATAACCAGAGTAATTTTTGGTATCATAATCCATCCATAACTTTGCCGAATAGCTTGTAACATCAGTAGCATGTCGTGTAATAGCAATCGGATCCACAGATGTTTCTCCATCTTGGAGGATACTTTGCATTACCATCGAACCGCTTTCCGCATCGATAACTATAATCCTAACCTGTCGGCCAGTTATATCTATGGACGGTCCATAGGATAGTTTTTCACCTACGCTCCACTTTCCATCCTCTTTGGATTCATTATCCAGTAAGTCCCCAACAGACATATTGTAGACTATGCCAGATATTGTTATCATAATCTTAGTATCAAAGCTCAATGCTTCTCCACCGCGATGTTCCAATATTATATCGCCTGCCCCAATCGTTCCAAACACAGTTACGGATGGTGAAGGATTTTCTGAAGGGTCTAGTGCATCATGCATGACGAAGAGATAAACGACAGAGAAAAGCGCTACGGCCATCGACAACAGTAAAATAACCCCTATTATCTCAGATACTGCATTATTTGCTCTTTTGGTTTTCATAACCCTACTTTTCCACATATTTACATCCCCAGTAATATTTTAAAAGCCAACCAACTGATTAAGACCATCACAAAGACATGTTTTACACTTGAAGATAGGTTACCATCCTCAAAAACGCCCGCTACAAGTCCCGAACCAAGTCCCTGAACCAATGTTGCAAGATAGAATACCATGGAAACATCTTCCTGCTTAACAGTGCCTCCGCCCATTACACCTTGAAGTCCTTGAGCACCAGATCCTATCATGTTTGGGATAAAAGTAGAGGTCAATATTGCTATTATCGCCAAAAATACAAACATACCGACATAGACTACAACTACATAGGAAGCCATGTTTGCCTTTCTTTCAGATTCAAGCATTTTGATTTCTCTAGCATCTTTTGCAGCGAGATCTAGTACATCTGCTACATTTCCACCACTTTTACTGGCTTCAATAATCAAAGAGATGGTCCGTCTAATTGATTTTGTGCTAACTCTTTTTGAAAAGTCAATCAAAGCATCGGAAACATTGGTTCCCCAGGAAACTTGTTGAGAAATCTTTCGAATTTCAGGAGTCAATATCCCATAGCTTCCCTTGGAAGCAAACAAAATCGCCTTCGTAAATGTCATTCCGGCACGTCTGGATTCCGCCAGGTCACGTACGAAATCTGGGAAAATCGAATCCATCTTGTGTATCTTTCTAGCAACCATATATTTATACATCCCATAAATGCCTGTTCCAGACAAGAGAGCCAAAACGAAAAAATCAACAGGAGTACCGATGCCTTGGGTTATACCTATGATAGATAAAATTGCCAATAATATAAACACGGAAACAGAAACTATTGTAGTTACGTTAATACTACGTTCTATAATCTTATCGTTTAGATTAAGGTTTTTTATGAAACCAAGCTTATTTGAAGTATCTAACATACATCACGCCCCCTGAGACATGGATTGAACAACTACTGCAAATCCCATGTGAATAAGTGGAATAACCATAAAAATTAAAACATAAAGAAAAGTCGTATTGAAATCACCACTTATTATCATCATGAGTGGGATAACTATAAGCAACATGAGTATCCCTGCAACGGCCGATGTAACATAACTTTCGGCCATGACACCTAAACTTTCAAGACTTTGTTTTTGCTCCTGTCTATGTTCCCACATGTATTGATTTGCTTTAGCCATAAAATAAGATTTAAGGGAACCACCAGAGGTAACCGTGACAACCAATCCTTGCGAAAATTCTTTAAATTTCTGAGAAGGCGTTCTTTTGATATTGGCCCTAATCGAAGTGAGAATATCATTACCCAACAGTGCAACATCTCTGTAAATCCAAGCAGCTTCTTCTTTGACTTCTCCATATATCTCCTGCTTGGAGAGACTCTTAAAACTCTCAGTAGGTGTGACGCCCGCAGAAGTCATGGCTGAAATGAAATTCAAAGCATAAGCAAGATCTATATCTATTTTCTTACCACGTGCCTTTGCCCTACTACCAGGCAAGAGTAGAAAAACAAAATATATGCTAATACCAATTAAAGCCGGAATAATAAGAAATAAAATTATCATCACAGCATCCAAAGAAATACCAAGTAATGGCAATACTGCAAACACCAATATGGAGAAAACTATAAGTGATATCATAAATCCCAATAGGGAATTAAGCATTGCAAACGTTAGATATGCTGCCCCTCTGATTTCCATATGTGCAGATTCTAAATTGTTTACTAGCTTGTCACTCACTTTTTTCTCAGCAATTCGTCCAAACCACTTGTAGCTAAGCTTTTGTTGTTTAGTTAGAGGCATTGATCATCCTCCTGAATTTTTTCTCCCTTTTCTTTAACGGATTTTCCATTCACTTCATTTGTTTTTCTAAATTTTTTCTGATCATCTATTTTATTGATGTCGCTTATTTCAGGCCCCGTCATGCCTTTTTTTATCTTTTCAATTAATTCATCAGGTGACTCAACATACGAAGCTACCAAACCTGCAACATCTTCAAAAGACCTAATCTTGTTTTCACGCATCCAGTGAAGTAGTTCTGTCCTTCTTGAAAGCTCTTCCTTCATTTCTTTTTTACTTATGCCCATCTGACTGCTTAAGCGTTCTAACATATAGCTTTTACCTGAATAAACAAACTTGTCTTCAACAGGGTCCCAGTGGAAAACTTCATTTGTCAGAATCTCTTTTGTCGCAGGATCAATATCAATAATTTCTATGACCTGTCTGCATCTTCTTACGTGTTTATTGCTAACACGCGTGTTTATCTGAATGGATACAACATCTAAAGATTGCAACATAACACGAGGTATATCAATTGGTTTGCCTTCCAACCTATGAATAAGAGATTTAGCAGAATCGGCATGAAATGTAGAATATGTTGTATGTCCTGTGGCCATTGCTTGGAACAGTACATATGCTTCCTTGCCCCTTATCTCTCCCACCAAAATATACTCGGGCCTCTGTCTAAGAGCTGCTTTCATAAGATCGTATAAATCTATTTCACCGACTACTTTACCATTTACAACTTCGCCAAAACCTGACCTAGAAACACCGGGTATCCAATTGGGATGAGGAAGGTTAATTTCTCTGGTTTCTTCAATAGAAACAATCTTAGATTCATAGGGAATGAACAAACACAAGGCATTTAACGTAGAGGTTTTACCAGATGCAGTACCGCCAGCAAAAAGAGCGTTAGCACCATTTTCCACAGCCAACCACATATATGCAACTATATCAGCAGACATGGTGTTGTAACTGATCAGGTCAGTAGGGGTAATAGGATCATCACGGAATTTTCGTATAGTAAATGTAGAACCTTTCGTAGTAATCTCTGTGCTAAGCGTCATCTGGATTCTAGATCCATCTGGCATTGTAGCATCTAACATTGGCTCAGCAATAGAAATATACTTATCGCATTTCTGAGCAAGCTGGACAACAAAGGCAGAAAGCTCATCTTCATCTTCAAATTTTACATTACTTTTTAATGAACCGTATATCCTGTGGAATAAAAATATTGGCACGCCAGAACCATCACATGAAATATCCTCAATGTTTGAGTCCTGCATCAACGGATCTAGTCTTCCATATCCAATAAATTTTCTTGCAATATAATACAGAATCTTTCCCTTCAAAGTACTATCGATCTTTATCTTATAGTCTTTTATTATCTGGTCTACATTCTTATCTAAAAAATCATCTACAACATCAGATTCAAGTTGATCTAAGCGTACATCAATTGTTTTAATTAATGTTTCTTGTATGAAATTAAGTATCTTAAATTCGTCTTTTTTTAGAGTGGGTTCTTCAACCATATAATATTTGTCAAGGGAGTCAGTATCTTTTAGTATTCTGACATAGGCATATGGTTCATTTAAGGGGTAGAAATCTATTTCCTCTAAATCTGTTTTCTCCGATAGAATCTCCTCTTTTGTCGAAGCAACTATATCTTCTTCGTTGTTTTTAGGATTTTTTGTTTTAATTTTTTTACTGGGGTTACCCTCAGCAACCTCTGAATTGTATGATAAATGTTTAGTCTTTCTTCTAAACATATTGTATACCTTCCCCTATACTCTTCATAACTTCCAAAGGATTTTCAATATAGTTTGCAATCATAGCTGCAACTTCTTTAAAATCTTTAATATTTTCCTTTCTCATCCATTCCATTAATGTAGCTCTGTTTTTGATTTCATTTGTCATCTCTTCCCTGCTTAGATCCTTCTTGCCCCTAATACCTTCCAATATGTAGCTTTTACCTGAATAAACAAACTTGTCTTCAACAGGGTCCCAGCGGAAAACTTCATTTGTTAGAATCTCTTTTGTCGTAGGATCAATATCAATAATTTCTATGATTTGCTTACATCTCCTTACCCTTTTGTCCTTAACACGCGAAGTGCCCTGTATAATTACAATATCTAAGGCCTGAAGCATAATACGTGGTATGTTGATAGGTTTACCTTCCAATCTATGAATAAGAGATTTAGCAGAATCAGCATGGACAGTAGAATATGTTGTATGTCCCGTGGCCATTGCTTGAAACAGTACATATGCTTCCTTGCCCCTTATCTCTCCCACCAAAATATACTCAGGCCTCTGTCTAAGAGCTGCTTTCATAAGGTCGTATAAATCTATTTCACCGACTACTTTACCACCTATAACTTCACCAAAACCTGACCTAGAAACACCGGGTATCCAATTATGGTGAGGGAGGTTAATTTCCCTTGTCTCTTCAATAGAAACAATCTTTGCTTCTGGAGGGATAAATAATGAAATTGCATTCAAAGAAGAAGTTTTACCTGATGCGGTACCGCCAGCAAAAAGAGCATTAATACCATTTTCCACAGCCATCCACAAATATGCCATCATGTCAGGAGACATGGTATTAAATTCTATCAGATCCGCTGGAGAGAAAGGGTATTCTTTAAATTTTCTGATGGTAAATGTAGAACCTCTGGTGGTGATTTCATCGCTTAAGGTCATCTGTATTCTTGACCCGTCAGGCATTGTAGCATCAAGCATGGGGTTAGCAATAGATACGTGTTTCCCGCATTTCTGAGAAAGTCTAACAACAAAAGCAGAAATCTCATCTTCATCCTCAAATTTCACATTACTTTTTAATGAACCGTGTATTCTATGATATAAAAACAATGGCACGTCAGAACCATCACAGGATATGTCCTCAATATTTGGGTCTTTCATGACCGGTTCTAATCTGTCAAGCCCCAAAAACTTTTTTTTCAAAAAGTATTTGATTTTTTTCTTTGATTCTTTACCTATTTCAAGCATATAATCTTCAATAATCTGTTCGATCTTTTCCATCAGGTACTTCTTCTTACCTTTAGATTCAAGTTCATTAGTATTTGATGTAAATCCCCTTAGAGTCTCTTTTATGAACTTCAGGTTTTTGGACTCTTCGCCCGATAATCCGATTTCCATTAAGATATAATGCCTATCAAGTGTCTTCGTGTCACGGATTATTTCAGCATATGCAAATGGTTCTATCAGCGGATAAAAATCGAGCTCCGTCCAAGATTCCTTCGTTGGAAAACCTAATTTTTTTAATGTATCTAACTTAAGTTTCTCTATGTCCTCTGATTTAAGTTTCCCATCATCTATCACCTTTCTAAATTTAGTTTCAGGTGACATGAACGTTTTTTCTACATTTTTCTTTTTTAAGAATGTCTCTTTTTTTTGTTTGCCTGGCGGTATGGCCCATTTTTTTCTTAAGAGCGCTAAGTGATGTTCAGGTTGTAAGGTATCCCCCCCATTGATAGTATCAAAATTTGTTAATGGTTGTTTATTCATTTCAAAGAATGTGCGTATCTTACCTTTAGTTGGTTTCTTAGCTGTTTTTTTCTTTTCACTCTGTCTAGTTGGTTTCCCTTTGGACTCTTCCTTTGCAAGATGAATCGGTTTTTTCTCTTTGTGCCTTAGTAAAAACTTATGTTTATCATGGTCTTTCAATTCAATTTTAGTTGGAGGTTGTTTTTCGGTATCTGTCACAGTTTCAGATTTAGTTTCCGAAGTAGGTGATATGAATGGTTCTTCTACATCTAACTTTGAAGGTAGTGGTTCTATGGTTTTATGATCATCTGAAATTTTTTTCAGAGGTTTTTTCTTTTTGAAGAATGCATATCTCTTAATCTTGGTTGATTTTTTATCAGTCGGTCCCTTATCACTTACATTAATTCCAGATAGTCCACCAATATGCTCCTTTTTCTTCTTGCCAAAGAATGCAGGCTTTTTGAATCTTGTTGGTTTCCTAGCTTTAGCTGGTTTCTTGTAGGTTTTTTCTTTCTTGATATTTCCAGCATTGCCCCACGCTTTGTCTGGTTCTATTTTACTTGATCTTTTTTTCCCACCAGCAAATAATGTACTTTCTTTAACCGTAGCTTGTTTCTGATCACTTCTTTTTCCTTTAGGGAGGTTGATCTTGTAGTTTCCCTTACTAAAAAATGTGCGTATCTTACCTTTAGCTGGTTTCTTAGCTGTTTTTTTCTTTTCACTCTGTATAGTTGGTTTCCCTTTGGACTCTTCCTTTGCAAGATGAATCGGTTTTTTCTCTTTGTGCCTTAGTAAAAACTTATGTTTATCATGGTCTTTCAATTCAATTTTAGTTGGAGGTTGTTTTTCAGTATCTGTCACAGTTTCAGATTTAGTTTCCGAAGTAGGTGATATGAATGGTTCTTCTACATCTAACTTTGAAGGTAGTGGTTCTATGGTTTTATGATCATCTGAAATTTTTTCCAGAGGTTTTTTCTTTTTGAAGAATGCATATCTCTTAATCTTGGTTGATTTTTTATCAGTCGGTCCCTTATCACTTACATTAATTCCAGATAGTCCACCAATATGCTCCTTTTTCTTCTTGCCAAAGAATGCAGGCTTTTTGAATCTTGTTGGTTTCCTAGCTTTAGCTGGTTTCTTGTAGGTTTTTTCTTTCTTGATATTTCCAGCATTGCCCCACGCTTTGTCTGGTTCTATTTTACTTGATCTTTTTTTCCCACCAGCAAATAATGTACTTTCTTTAACCGTAGCTTGTTTCTGATCACTTCTTTTTCCTTTAGGGAGGTTGATCTTGTAGTTTCCCTTACTAAAAAATGTGCGTATCTTACCTTTAGCTGGTTTCTTAGCTGTTTTTTTCTTTTCACTCTGTATAGTTGGTTTCCCTTTGGACTCTTCCTTTGCAAGATGAATCGGTTTTCTCTCTTTGTGCCTTAGTAAAAACTTATGTTTATCATGGTCTTTCAATTCAATTTTAGTTGGAGGTTGTTTTTGATTTTTGTTATCATCTATTTTGCTTTTAGCCTCAGCGTTTGACAAGATATTGTCTACCTTGCGATCTATATCGGAGATAATCCCACTGGAAGAAGAATCCTTTTTGTTGCCAACTTTAATCTTTTCCTTCAGGGTGGCTCCCTCCTGATTAAAAATAATTCTATCGATTCTCCAAATTCCTGATTATTTAGCATCCACATCCCGTCCTGGACTCCTAATTCATACTATCTGACAACAAATTTCCATTAAGATCAACCGTAATTATTACTAGGCTTCATATACGTCCCATCCGTTGGCCATTGATATCTTTCACTTGCTATTTATATCTTTCTTAGTCACGATAATTGGCCTGGTCTTATATCGTCTTGCTGATCAGGTTGTGTGGTACATCTTCACCGAAAATATGAACAAATAAATGAGAGATTAGAAAAACATATGTGTAATCCCAAGAAAAATAGTTAAAAGTAATTTACATGGGTGCGAAATCTCGGTAACAATTGTGCAACAAGCCCTTAATAGGCAAACTCATAAAATAATACACGGTGAGAAAGTTGCTAGATGTCAAATATGAATCTAAAATAAAAGAAATTGATGAATTATTGAAAAAAAGGGAAGAGACAAGCATAGAACGACTGTTAGATGCACTTAACAAGAACGGAAAAGAAAAAACTGAATCTAAAAAACCGATAAAAAGTACCAGTCAAATTAGCGATATTGAACATAATACAGTGAAAATATCTGATTTTTCTAAAGTACCAAGAACCTATGTTGACTTTTCTAAAATACTTAGACTCCCTGCTCGTAAAAAAAAGGAATTATTCCATAGAGAAAACGATTTATTTGAAGAGGTATATGGTAAATTTGCGGAGAACTATGCATATCTTGTAGAAGAGCATACACAAACATTGTTAAAAATGGAAGGTTATAGGAAGCGGGATTTCATGGCTCTGTCGTTATTTGGTGCATCTATTGGTATATTTGCGATGTTACTAATTCCCATGTTTTGGATTTAATCCTGATGTTTTTAACTATTTTAGGTTCCAGTAGTTCTGGGGTCTAGGTAAATCATTTCAAAATGATTAATAGTTTTATTTGTAAATATTGTTATGATGGTCGAAATCATCAAATAAGATATGGCTTTCCTCTTTTTTGTATCGAAATACAAGCACAAAATGTCCGATGTGTACACGCTTTGAGTCTTTCATATTGTATCGTAGGTTCTTATGGTGATCAATATCTTTTGAATTAATAACTTCATCAATTTTTTTCAAAATCTGGTCATATAAATCCTTATCTTTCTTAGATAGCTTGGTTAGTATTCTTTGAAGATGGTCGCTTACGTCAAAATTATACATTATATTCCTTTTAGCTTGTTGCTCCCTTCAGTTCTTCAACAGATTTAAATCTGGTATATTTCCCCTTCTGTATTTTTTCTAGTTTTTCAACATATTCTGGCCTCAGTTCTGGCTCTAAAAAAGCAGCTTCATATTTTTCTATAACGTGCTCAATTGTTTGGCTTTTATCCTTAAACCCATATTTTGCTTTGACAATATTAAGAACACGATTTGAGCGGCTTCTAATCTTTATAATGGCTTGTACCATATTATCCCACATATACATTAGTATATTCCATATATATAATTGTTTCCTCCAATAGATGGAGGTCAGTGGTTTGAAGTTCGCTCCTTATGACAATTATTTTTGTCTTTCCAACGTCCACTAATGTATATCTGGAAGAGGTGCCTGAACTTCAGAAGACTGACCAGTATCCTCCAATACAATGAAAAAAGTAGCAGTTCTTTAACATTTTTTTTTGCGTTTGGGAGTACTGCTTATCACAGATGTTGGTACCTATGACCTAGATTGCCTTTCCAATGTTGATAAAGTTTTATTCATCAAAAACAATCAGATACTTGGTGAAGATTGCAAGCCACCGTTTCTATGCACTATAAATGAAAGGCATTTATTAGCAAAAGAATCAGTTATTATTAAGGGATACGATATGAAGGATGATATAAACTCAAGCTACGTTGAAGATTTGATCAAATTACTCTACGGGGAGTTCTCTAACTATATTCAATCCCGATCAATTGAACGGCTATATTCTGTTTATGAAATATATCTTCAGATACAGAATGAATTTGTTAACGCCATCTATGAAACTCAACTTGATATGATTTATTGTAATCTGTTTACTAAATATTGAACAAAACAAGTAAGGCGAAAAAAATGAAAAAGAATAATAAAAGAGATATCATTATCTATATTTTTATAGCTCTAACCCTGAGTCTAATAGTATATTTTGTATCATCAGCAGATATATTACAGCAAAAGCCACAAATCGAAAAATATTCTATTTCAAAAACAAAGATTATCATCACAGCATCAAACTGGACTATCACCTATATAAGTCACAACACAAGTAACATCACAGTTGCAGATCTACTTTTTGAATGTGCAGATAAGAACAATTTCACAATTGAAAAAGAGTATTATATAGGATATGATTCATATTTTATCAATGCGATAAACGATTTTCATAATGGTGACGGTAACCTATATTGGCAATTCTATGTAAACGGCGAATATGCAAATAGTGGCTGTAGCCAATGTTATCTAACCGAAAATGACATCATTGAATGGAAATTTGAACCATCCTCATGGAAATAATCACTTCATTTCCTTATTTCGGAAATGGAGCTATTTGAATAATATTCTGTTTTTTTGTACCTTGTCTTTTTTTCAATCTGGCATTTTTACAAGGCAGGTTTAAATACTGTAAGTGACAAAGGGCATTACGGTATTAGTTAACATGCTTGGTGTAGATGGTGAAGATGGCGTGCTAGTTGCTAGATGCATCTTTGCGGAGTTATAGTAACTTGTGTATGCCCGTAAGCAAAATATTTATACCAATGTGTTGTTGATGTAAATGGAAGTTAAGGTTGGCTAGGAGAGAATGGGAATATGAAAGCAAATAGAAAATATATAGAAGGAAATGAGGAAGGTGTGTCTGCTGTCATTGGTGTTATTCTGATGGTAGCGATTACGGTGGCAATAGCAGCGACAGTATATGTCTATGTAAGTGGAATGATCGGTGGCGGTACTGAGAGTACACCAAGTATAGCATTTATGAGAGACAATGCAGACGATAAGATATATGTTACTAGCTCAGACACAGGAATAGCTTGGGATGATATCTCCATAAAAATGGATGATGCAACTGCTACAGCAACAATGAATGGAACTGCCTATGTTACGGCCGCAACTTTTACCACAGCTGATAATTTTGGCGCAACTGATAATGTGGAGGCAGGAGACTATTTCGAAGTCAATTCTACTACAGTCGATGGCGATGTAAAAATAACCTTGAGATACGATCCTACAAACTCGCTGATTGGTAGTTGGACTGTAAACGTCTGAAAGCGTTGATGATAATACAATCTTTGATGGGATATTGATATCTAATAAAAGCGATGTTTGGTTGTCGTTTTTGCAGATTGATATTTTGTCAAAGCAGGTTTAAGTAGTATGGGTAACAAAAGGGATTGCGGTATTAATTAACATGCATTGGTGTGGATGGTAAAGGTGACTTCTAAGGTACTAAAATAGAAACTTTTTAGTAACCTGCATAACCACCTGCAAATAAACTATTTATATCAAGATGTTGTTAATGTCAGCGAAGGTTTAAAATAAGAATAGGAGAGAATGGGAATATGAAAGCAAACAGAAAATTTGTAGAAGGAGATGAAGCAGTTTCTGCCGTCATTGGTGTTATTCTGATGGTAGCAATCACAGTAGCAATAGCAGCGACAGTGTATGTCTATGTAAGTGGAATGATTGGTGGCGGTACTGAGAGTACACCAAGTATGGCATTTGCAAGAGACAATGCGAACGATAAGATATATGTTACAAGTTCGGCTACTGGAATAGCTTGGAGTGATGTCTCGATAAAAATGGATGATGCAACTGCTACAGCAACAATGAATGGAACTGCCTATGTTACGGCCGCAACTTTTACCACAGCTGATAATTTTGGCGCAACTGGTAACGTGGAGGCAGGAGACTATTTCGAAGTCAATTCTACTACTACAGCCGATGGCGATGTAGAAATAACCTTGAGATACGATCCAACAAACTCACTGATTGGTAGTTGGACAGTAAACGTCTAAATATAAAACACAGATAGCAACATACAGTTAAAGGAACTAATAATTCCTTTCTCTTTTTTTATTTTTTAACTCTTACTCTTAACTCTCTTTTTTACAACCTAATTGTTGCCTTTTAGAAAGATTGCTACGATTAACAGTGGTTAGTGATCTCAACATTCCACCGACAACAAGTCTCACCTTACCTCTTTAAACAATGCTAAGTCCGCTTTAGTCTCTTATCGATTTTCATACCACTCCACCACAAAGGCCTTTACATAATCCTATGACCACTCTCCCCTTCCTTGCAATCTGTAAGACCTTCTTACATACCCCTAAAATCTTTTTCAGAATTCGTGACCCGCGCACTCGATTCTAAACTGACCTTTTTTCTTCTTTTCCGAGACTGCTTTAGTCCCTTGCAATCTGCGAGACCTCCACACCCCTAAATGTCTTTCAGAATTCAAGATCTGCCCCCTGCTTCCCTCTCCTGTAAATCATCATTCTAAATACATCCTTAGTTCTTTACAAAAACCCACCTCAAAAATTCCCTTTAGTCCCTTGCAATATACAAGACCCAAAATATAATTCCTTCCCGTAAGCATTTTCAGAATGCGAGACCCATTTTCTTTGCAGTTTCCGAGACCCATAATGTAATTTAGCACTTCCTTCCTCCCTCTCGCAAGATCTATTCTCTTTGCAGTATCCACGACCTAAGATATAATTCCCCTTTGAAATCATTTCCAGTTTACGGGACTTCCACTGTCCAGGATATGACTTGCCGTTGATTATTTTGCAATTCTTTTTAAAAATTCAGCATTAATCTTCAAGATAAAGTATTTTATTTTTGATATCGCAAACCAATTTCAAGCCATACTCTTCCAAAATATCTCTACCTAATAGGCTTGGGCAATCAGGAGTTGTTTCCATAACATATATTTTCATTGGACCAAATTTAGCTAATTTGCTATCTGTTGATATCCCACGAAGTTCAGCCCTATTTATTTCCCATCTTCTTGCTTTATCTGCTAACCCTCTTATGCTACCAACGGGTCTTCCCAACTTGTTAAAAGATAGCCCCATAGCATAACAATCCATCATAGAAATTCCCGTTATATCTGATTCTGTGTCAACTAAAAAATTAACTTGCCTTTTAATCTTTGGCCTATCTGATTTAATGCTCAATAGAATATATGGTGCACTTCCCTTAAAATATCCGTCGATACGCAAAATATTACTTCCTAAATCTAAACAACTAGGATGTATTTGTCATCTGGTACAAAATCTATTAAAAAATCATTCGGGTTGCCAAATTTTTCTTTTAAGAGTTCAATCAGCACCTCAAGTTTACTGGCAGATATAACCACATTCTGATTTTTAATAGCGACAAATTTTTTGGGATATTTTTTTTTAAGCTCTAAAAAATTATTACTGAACCGCTCTATTTCTTTAGTTCCAGCTTTAAGTTCTTCAAGAACTAACGTTTCTTCTTTCATTTATCCTCTACCCTTTATTATATAATTTGCCATTTATACTCCTTTCTACAAAACATCAACGATTTGTTTCCCACTTGTTCCATTGCCAAATGAGTTCTTACTTTTTTAGATTTTTTTCGATAAAAAAAGTCGTATGAAATGAAACTGCAATAAACCATATCAGAATATAGTTGAGATATTTCCTCATATCATATGATATTAAAAAATATTTTTGTGTAACCTTTTTATACTATTTCTTTATAACTTACTAACATGAATAATATTTCTATTTCGAAGAGGGAATCAGAAATCATTAATAAAATTAAAGAGCAAGAATTGATCATGTTCACACCAAAAGACGTTCAACGATTCCTGCATATCTCAAAGAGAAATACCTACCAGTTACTCCAACGAATGAAAAAAAAAAATATTGTCATAAACGTCGAACGTGGGAAATATTTTTTAAAAGAACAATGGAACGCTATGGATATCTATGCGATAAGCTCTTCATTGATTACACCAAGTTATATTGGTTTTTGGAGTGCGTTACATTTTCATCATCTTACAGATCAGGTTCCACAAACAGTTTTTGTCATAATTACAAAGCGGAAACGTTCACAGATAATTCAACATCAAAAGATATCTTTTGTGACCGTAACGCCTCACTGGTTTTTTGGTTATGAACGACATCATCACGCGGTTGTCTCAGATAAAGAAAAAACAATCATTGATTGTCTACATAACCCAGCATATTGCGGGGGGATTGATCATATCTATCAGGCCCTAACCTCAGATTTGAACATTGATACATTAATTGCTTATTGTCAACAGACAAAAAGCTCTACAATTGCATCACGTCTTGGCTATTTACTTGATAAAAAACAATTGTTAACAAATGGAAAATCTCTTAAAATGATGATAACGTCATATGCAACGCTAGATCCTCGGATAAAGAAAAAAAGAGTAGATAAAACATGGAAACTCTATGTAGGAGATAGAATAGAATGATAACAAGAGAACAACTAAGAAAAATACATGCTGCTTCGCTTCCATTACATGTTTTTGAACAAGATTATATACAAGCATTATTTTTACATGTTTTCTTTCAAATGTCAGAATCCTTTGTTTTTAAAGGTGGAACATATTTAAAACATGCATATGGCCTTGATCGTTTCTCAGAAGATTTGGATTTTACGCTTTTTCATCAAGAATCATCTTTAACAAAAAAACTTGAAGCGACGACAAAGAAACTTTCAATGTTTGGTTTAGAAGCACATATTGACCGAATTGAGAATAAACCGTTGTCATGTACTGCAAGAGTGGTTTACAATGGACCATTATTCGATGGATCAGAACGATCGAGAGGTCATATACAAATTGAAATTTCAAAACGAAATGATGTCTTTTTAGAACCCAAATGGACTCGGCTCTTTTTTCCCTACCCTGAGATGAGAGTTATCTCAGTTCTTGGATTAACAAAAAAGGAAGTCCTTGCTGAAAAATTGAGAGCATTATCAATGAGGAAAAAACCTCGCGACCTTTATGATGTATGGTTTTTACTGAAACAACAAGTACAGATTGATGCTCGGCTCTATGAAAAGAAAATGGACATTGTTAACGAGTCACCAAAGGTGTCTATCACTTTGAAAAAAGAAGAATGGGATAGAGATCTTGCTATACTTCTTGAACATCCTCCTTCCTTTGAATTAGTCAAAACAGAAGTGATCAGTACATTAACATCGTATAAGATGCCTCTTAAAACTTCATAGATGAGTATGCACTACTCTAGGATATACATCAAATTTATTGAATGGGTTAAAAAAATTGGAAAAAACCGTATCTTTAATTCTCCATCAATGATTATAAATAATCTGACTAATAATATAATGAAAGTATGAAATCTAAGGAGAAAACATGATTGGAAAAATCCTTATTGCAGGATTTACCTTACTGGAGTTTTGCGTTTTGCTAAGCATTTGTATTTTTCATCATAGTCGATTTATACGGGCATAGAATGCTCTCCATAAGTTGTTTCATCTCAATATTTTTTGTTTTACT
>Ga0307431_1000322_pt1 | contig 34489 bp, 52 predicted proteins | sample SalMarWE160170MG_FD_202155 | JGI IMG/M metagenome (GOLD analysis project Ga0307431, IMG submission 202155) | Salt marsh sediment microbial communities from the Plum Island Ecosystem LTER, Massachusetts, United States - WE1603-170 | ecosystem: Environmental > Aquatic > Marine > Intertidal zone >...
CACATTATAATCAACAACTTACTTCATTTGTGCCAACTGTGGCAACCTTTGTATAGACCTTTTTTTAACAAGTTGGCACACATAAACACATTATAATCAACAACTTACTTCATTTGTGCCAACTGTGGCAACCTTTGTATAGACCTTTTTTTAACAAGTTGGCACACATAAACACATTATAATCAACAACTTACTTCATTTGTGCCAACTGTGGCAACCTTTGTATAGACCTTTTTTTAACAAGTTGGCACACATAAACACATTATAATCAACAACTTACTTCATTTGTGCCAACTGTGCCAACTTTTTTAGTGTTTTTATATATACCCCTGATATATGAATGCACTATACTGTTACACCTATACTATATATATATATTATATACCCTTTTATAAAGAGAAGTTGTCACAGTTGGCACAATCATATATAACTTATTCATTTTCAGATATTTATCCTGTGCCAACTTAGTGCTAAAAAGTTGGCACAAAGGTTGGCACAGTTGGCACAGTTAAAACGGTAAATCATCTGCAATTTTTTTACTTTTTATCTCATCAATGTCTTTGTTTTCAGTATCAGTATCAAAAAAATCACTAACTTCTTTAAGCCAAAAACCTCTTATTTGACAGCCATCTATTCTTTGCCTGTCAACTACATAACCTATATTTTTTAAAGAGATACTAAGCTTCTGTTGACTTAATCGAACGCCTGTTTTCTTTTCAATTATTGATCTAATTTCAGATGAACTTAAAAATTTCGCTCTAAATTCATTTATGTCTGCTTTCCTAAAATATTTTAAAGGCAATTCCATTTCAGGTGCAACTTGTCTGGAATCAAAACAAACTTCATTTAGTCTTTCAATATCATTTTTACTTAAAAACCATCCTTTTTGATTTTTTCTATACTTCCAATAAATTTCTATTAATAATGCTGTTTTATCAATTTCATTATATTTTTTTTCATCAATGTTATTTACCTGAATAGGAATAATTCTTCTATTTCCTGTCAAATCATTAATAACATGTTCATCATTTGACGTCCCACAAAGAACAGCAAGTCTTTGCATATCTTCAAAATAACGCTGGTATGGCATTCTTACGCTAAATTTATCAGTTGATATTAATTCCTTAAACTTCTTTTCATCTTGTTTAGATTTGCCGCCAAACTCATCGTCCATAATAATCCATTTGGAACACATTAGCTTCGCAACGTCTGCTTCCTTACCATCTAATTTATTTTGAACAAATAACCATCTTAAAGGCTCAGGCAATAAATCTCTGAAAAAATTAGTTTTGCCTGTTCCCTGTTCTTGTCCTGTGAATACTAAACATAAAATACTATATGTTCCGTGCGCACTAGCTATTAATGATAATAACCATTTTTCTAAAAAATAATAAACAAAATCAGAATCTTTATAACTTAAATTTGAATCAATACATTCAGATAACTTTTTTATATTACCTTCTGTTTTTAAGCCTTTGTTTTTATCAAACCATTCTAATATTGGATTGTATCTAGGGGTAAAATCTGAATGAATTAAATCATAAACTTTTTCTTTTGTAACTTTATTAGAAACAATCCTGAAAGCTTTTAGATATATTGAATTAAAAATATAATCATTTGTTGGAAGATTATTAATCTCGACAATGTTTGTAATTTCGTTTAATCTGAAATTATAATTAGATTTTAAAAATACTTCAATGTCATGCAATAAACTTTCATCTTCTTTTAATTCTGATAAAGGTATTTTCCATATCTGATCTAAAACATCATCAACATCATTGCCAGAAATATTTTCAAACTCTTCTAAATATTGTTTCGCATCAGATTTGCCATTCACAATTGAACCGGAACTGTCAGTCTCTTCTTGTTTTCTTCTGATTTTTGCTATTGTTTTTATTTTAGAAGTACGTTCTGAAACTAAATTACACCCTGCTAATTTAGCATAATAGAAAAACGATTTAATTGAGGCTGATCCGTTTTTTGTTTCTTCAGAAGATAAGCAACGATCATATTGTTTGTCAACATTAATTTTTTGTTTGCCAGAATAATATGAAGAAATAATTTTAAAATAAATCCTTCCAGCTTCGCCAAACTTAGCAGCTAAACCGAACCCAATTCTTAACCAGGAGTAATAATCGGGCGCAATATTAACAGCCCTTTCTTTTATTTGATTAATAATATAATCAACATCATTACTGCTAAATATATGGTGAGCGTAAATATTTTTATTATTATTTTTATTTTTCTTTTCAAATATTTTCCATACTTCAGCAGCTAAATTTAAATAACAGTCAGGGTCATAACTAACAAATCTTAAACGAGAAACATTTGAACAGGACATATCACAAACAACCCCGTAATCATTTGAAAGCATCTTTGTAATAGCTTCAAATGATTCAGTGTGTTTTGCTTTATTTATCTTAAAATAAACAGCAAGCCCTTTGCCTCTTAAACTATGATGGATAGCAAATATTTCAGGAACTTCTTTTAATTCATTCTTAATATCATTAATATTTCTATACTGATCCTTGTCGTCAATATCTATAACAATTAAACCGGAATGAATTACTAAACTTGAATCCGATCTTCCATTGAATAAACCTGAAGCGGTAACAGCCGGAACGGATTTCTTTTTATATTCCTGTTGTTTTGTATTATCTTCAATGGCCCTGCATTTCAGCACTACATCTTGCCATTTTCCTTCGGTTATTCCTTTAAAATACTCTGTTAATGTTAATTGATTTTGTTTTTGTATTAGCACATTCGGAAAAATGCTAATCTTTTGGAGTTCTATTTTCATAAAAAAAGTTTAAAGAAAGGGTTATCAATTTACAAAAATTAATCGGTATTTTCTTTTAAAATTCTAAATTTATTACAATCATCATTAAGCATAATTCTAAATTTAGGATTCTCAACAAACTTCCAAAACTCGTAAAAATATTCTGATGGAATAATATCAATATTAATCCAACCCATTTGCTTTTTAGAAAGCTCAATAAATGTTAAAACTTTATTATATCCGTTTTGTCTGGAATTAAAAATCTCAATTACTTTATCTTTAAATTTATCTGATTTCAGTTCTTGTAAACTTATATTCATTATAGTACATTCTATAATTATAACAAGCTCATCAAGAGATTTTTTCAATTCTTCTTTTGTAAACTCGTTATAATTATCACATATTTTTTCAATACATTTGTTTATTTCGCTCATCTTAAAGCAATCATTTGAACAGCAAATATATAAATTAACATTGGCAATAATATGCCAAAGAAAAAAGCTACCCAGTTTTGACGCCAAAATTTCCAAATACTTTGCCGTCTTAAATGTTTTCTATTGCTTTTTTCTTCGCTCCGGCTGCCAGCCTTTATTCCTAATTCAAAAAATGATTTTCCATAATAATAGATGTTAATAATAATTTCTATTATTGCACCAGTCAAGGCAAGCTCTTCTTTTTTTATTAAAACAAAAGCAAGAATTGCAGCAGAAATAAGGCCGCAAAAAATTACTGATTGAAAAGTTTTAAGACTTCCTTCCAGTTGACTAAAAGATTGAAAAACAAACCAGGTATGGATTGTCTGGCTTACAATTGTTAAAATTGTAAGCACTAAAAAAAAGTTGTACATGTTAAGTAAATTCATAATTATTTAGTTTTAGTTATTATAATTCACATAAATAAATTTTTTGTTATCAATTTTTATTCCTTTTAATTTACCTGAATCAAAAGCATTATATATACTTTTCAGACAACGTTTATTATCTATAAGTTCATAGTATTTTTCTGGTGACACAGGAACTAAATATTCATTTACAATTTCTTGTAAAATAAAATGTAATTCTTCATTAGACTTGTTGTTTAAATAATTGTATATTGCCTCTGTATCTATCATTATTACTAACTTTTAAAGTTTTACAAAATCTTGTATTGCGTATATCCGCTTGTTAGGCACAATTTATGAAATGGTAATCGGTTCTATAATAACCGTTGCACCATAACTTGCAAAATCAGTTGCTGTATATGTGCCATCTTTTCGTTCTCTAAGTTCTGTTTCTTTATGAAAGAATCTTGTTTTGATGTAGTTGATTGCAACTGATTTTGCTTCATCTAAATCAAACTTATAACCTAATTCTTCAAATACCATTTCATCTGGGTCTCTGGTTGTGTCTGCCAGATTTCGTTTTGTGTAAATTCTATATGTCATAATAAACTGTGCCTAACAATGTGTATAAGCAATAGCTGTTAGGCGTTTTAACTATTGCAGTTGTTTAATATTTAATTTTGTTTTTCTTTGTTTGGTTCGTGTAGGCTACTGCTCATACACTCAACGTTAGCGGTCATTGCCGTGAAACATTATCAACTTATCAAGTAAATCGTTTATGAATCTTAAACCGCCTCTTGTATGATTGTAAGTAGTGTATCCTGTTTTATGTAGCGAGTCTTTCAAGCCTTTTATTTCTTCAACATCTATCAAAGGCAACGAACCGCTAACATGCGGTAATACGGCATTATTTTTTACTACCCATACCGCAAATTTTTGCATATCATAAAAGTCTAACTCTTCATAATCTGCCGAATCCATTAATGGATATGTTTCCTTTATCCATTTTATTAATAAATCATGTCCTGTCATAATATTAAATTTAGTGTTTCAAATCCGTAAAAAATAACGACCGCATACCACCATCCGTTAGCAGTAATATTTTTAAACTGCCACCGCACTCAACGTTCTGCCAAAGCATTTCACTTTTTCACCATCTTTAAAATGATTTGCTTTTTCAAGTAATTCATTCATAATGTCGTTAATGTTGAAATGATGTGAGAAACCCATCTCTATTTTATAGTCGCCATTTCTATCAATATTACAACCCATTGCTTTTTCTACACTTTCCGTAATCAACTCACGATAAAAATCTTTATTAATTTTTAAATCCTTTACTAAAATATGGGTTGTAAACTTCCTGCTTTGAATACCACACATCGCTACTTCTGATGGGTTTCCATTCCCTAATTGAAATTGCCCAAACATAAGCAAATCATTGTTATCACACCAATGGTAATCAGTTGGTGAGTTGTTTCCTTTTTCTCTTGTTTCTGCTACAAATACTTTCATTTTATATTTTTATTTGTTATTAAATCCTGCGCTCAAAAAGTTTAAAAATACATACTGCTAACACGTGGTATAGTTCAGTTTCGTTCCTCAACCGAAACCATACCACCATCCGTTGTAGGTAATAAAAGCCTACTACTTACGTGCATCAATTTTAGCTTTGAGTTCTTTTTTACGCCTGTCAAAATATGCTTTTACTTTCGGGTCATTTTTACTTGTCCAGTACCCACAAAAGCTGTTTGTACTAAAATTCTGCAAATGGTGTCCACAAGTGGTTAATTTTTCACCTTTATCTGCATTGCTCCATTGGCAATTCATACAGCTTTTACCTTCTGGTTTCATTATGTTGTCAAGCTGTCTAATTTCGTTTTCTTCTTCTGTCCAAATCATATTTTTAAATTTAGTGGTTATTTGACCGCAGGCTTTTACATACCTACAACACTAAATAAACCACATTAAAACGATGGTTTATTATTTACGTTGTAGCACATTAAAACGATGCTACAACATGGTATATAATCCATGCTTTCGTTTGTAGCTCGTTTCATCGTTTGTGCTAATTTGACCATAATTAAATTTTACTTAGTTTATTCTCAGGCTGAAAATCATATTTATGTCCAATATTTTCTAATTGATATTCCCATCCATCAGCACCCCACCGCACATTCAAAATTTTAGGGTTGTGTATATAACCCCCATTCCATTTCAACTTAAATTCTTCTTCATTACTAAATTTAGGCCATTTGTCTGGTTTTGGAATTTCTGTGAAGTTAAGTTCACCTTTTGCCATCTCAGGGTTGAAATAATTTTTATTGTATAATTTATCAATTTGTTCTAATGCCCATTTATCATCACGCCCTTCCCGCATTTCAAAATCAAACAAATGAGTTTTACCCCAAAAACATCTATGTGTAAGTATCTGTATCATAAAATTTAATTATTACTATGTACCTCGTTCGATTGTCCGTAGTTTATTCTGCACGGCTCATATACCTGTCCGTTACCAACCATGCAGGAATCAAAGTTCATGAGGGTAGGTAATATCATTCATCATATCTTCTTCACCAAGGCCGTTTTCTACCATAAAGTTTAGTAGTTTATTATCGGCTTCAAGTTTCTTTATCTTAAGCAGTAAAGCACGGTTGGTAACACTTTGTAAAGGTAATGCTGCGTTCTCGTCCGAACATTGCGCCAACCCACGCTCTATTGCTGTTAAGCTATTTTGGCTTAAGTTATGTAAGCTTTCACTACCTTTTACTACATCTTTTAAGTCCATATTTTCAAGCATCCAATCAATTGTGCCTTTTATGTAAATCAAATCTTCTTTGTCAAATTCTAATGCCATCGCTCGGTTATTTAAAGTTTATCACTCGTTTTATCTGTTGTGCAAATTTGGTAGGCAGCACATACCCTTACAATTTATCGTTATAAACAAATAAAATTATTTCCATTAATCCCAAATTTTTGCTTTTAATATTCCAAATTCGTTTTTTGATTCATCACTGTAACCACCATAAAAACCTGTTTTTTTAGCGTCAGCAATTTTCAAAAGTAAATTTTTCAACTGTTTTTCCTTTTTTATAATATCTTTTTTTGAAAATTCATAAATAGTAACATTGTAAGGAATAACTTTTTCGCATGAAATCCAAAAATAAGCTTCTAATTCATTTATTAAACCAGCTTCTTTGCATCCCCAAATTTGTAATAATGCCTGAATCCAATATTTTAGTTTATTAACATCATTACAAAATGAGTGAGGCGATCCATCTCTAGTCGTTTTAATATCAAGCAAAACACTTTTATTAAACTTACTTGCATCAGGTCTGGTTTTTAATTTTAATCCAGTTTCTTTATCAGTCCAAAAAATTGATACTTGTTTCTCAATATTTTTTAAAAGTTTACTTGATACTGATTCGCTGTTAAAAGATTCAATCATTTGTAATATTGTTTCAAAACTTTCAGTACCGTCTTTTTCAATAATATATTTATCAACATTATCTTCATAAAAAAGTTCTTTAGATTCTTTATAGAATTTTGACATCGTTGGAACTTTTAAATCCGGTTTATTTTTTAAAGCTTCATCAATATATTTCTGAGAATCAAAAACAGCTATTTTGCCACCTGCTTTAAACTGTTCGGGTTCGAGCAAAGCCATTTCAAAAGCGTTCCCAAAATCAAAATGAGAACCTACTTTTTCAGGGAGTTTGCCATCAATATAATATTTAAATTCTTTTAGTGATTTATCAGCTATTAAAATAGCTGAAGCACTTAAATATTCATTCCATTTATCAGAATGATATTCATCTATTGACATATTGTCAAAAATTTGCACGTTGTTTTTCATTTTCTATAAGATTTAATTTCAGATTGTAAAACATCAAGATTGTCTTTTATATATGCTTTTAAGTCGCCATAACATTTATTTGCATTATATAACCAGAGCAAATAATCAGCAGGAACATTCGCCAGTTTAAATCCTTTGAACTTACCAAATGGCATTATACTATTATCATTCATCTTTTAAAATATTTTTAAAACGTTCATTATCAAGTAAACTATCATAAGGAAGTAGGCTATTTCTGTTTAAATCTTTACCAAAAACACGCCCTATCTTATCAGCAGCATCACTAATAGCGACACTTTCTGCTTTTGGTGCTGCAATAGCTATTGCATAAGGTTTTATTTTATCAAAACTACTAGCCTTTTCACCTGCTTCAACTTGTATAACAGCAGCACCTGTTCCATCTTGTTTATCGTACCAGTCCTCTTTTTTTCTAGTATGTTTTATTTTTATTAATTCAGTTCTTAAGTTATCATCAGAAGTATTATTAATATCCTCTTGCAGTTCATCAATAATAGGCCTATAAAATAAAGTTATACTTGTTTCAATGCTATTACCAAACATTCTAACATTATTAATCCTGACAAACCAGTCATTAAAAATTTTAGTTAGTAAATATTCGATTTTATCAATAGGCAAATATTCTGAATTTCCTGCAAACTTGTTTGTTTTCAACCAGTCTTTCGGAGGTTGTTGATTTAATAAAACATTCAAGGCTGTTTGTTTTTCTGGCAAATCTAATTCACCAGATATTATTTGTTTTATTGTGGGTAGTTTATTCATAGGATTTATTTATTAAGTTATTTACTGATTTTGAATATCTAATTATTAACCATTTTAAGAGGTCTTTTTTAGTGTTAATTTTCTTAATGAGTTCTGATTCCATTATGAACAAGAACCCTTGTACATAGCCCTTTTTACGTTCATTTATCAATGTAATTTCATAATCTTGTATTATAAAAAAACACTTATTAACCATACTTAGCCAGAAGATATTTTTTTCATTTAGGTTAATATGATTTTTTACGTCAAAAATATCTTTTATCTCAATTCTTTTAAAAGGTTCAAAGATTCTTAAATCTTTCATTTGAGGTTGTTCAGTCCAGTTTTTCATAATATTTCGCTTATAGTTAAAGAAAGGATTTCGATTTTACAATCACTAGTTTCAGGAACATTATGATCACCTTGCGAATTATCAATTGTTGTGTAAGTTTTAGCTTCGACTTTAAACATATCATGTTCAAACTCAATTTCGTTAATCATTTCTGATTTTGCAGCTTCAAGTTCAATCTTGTCATAGATATTTCTTTTTTCTTTGAAATAAATGTCTATAATTTCAGCGCATTCCCTATCAGATTCATTGATTTTGTCAAGTGAAACATGAAGAGTGTATCTTTTTCTGATTGTTTTTAAGAGTTCATCATGTTCAACACTCATAAGAGTGAAGATTAACTCTTTTTGATTTGTCTTGATTAAATTTTTCATAACACCGCTTTTTAAGTTTATAATTTATTGTCTTGTACCCTCAAAAGAGCGTAGCCCGAAAGCATACGCCCTTGCCTCACTAGTATTGCGGTGCTATGTAAGGATATTTAAAGATTTATTTGCTTTATTGATTGTTTTTTGAATTTTTAATATTAATTCATCCGCATTATTAATACTTTTTCTGCTTTTTTGTATTCTTTTTGAAGTTTTCATAACACCGCTTTTTTAATGATTGTTTATTTAATTATACGCTAATGTAATAATAATGTTTCATTATTCCAAACATTATTTAATAAAAAAGCCAGAATTTCTTCTGGCTCTTCTCTGAATTAAACTTTAAATAATTATTATGAAAAAAACTAAACCCTAAACGTATTATTATTTTTCGTTTGGTAACACTGCAAATATTGCATCAATAATTTCATAAACAATAGGTAAAACATCAGGGTATTTTTCAACCAACTGAGTTTTTAATCTTTCTAAACCTTGATTATCAGTTAATGTAATTGCAGGGCCGTCTAAAGCTTCTGCGATTCCTTTTGCTTTAATTAATAAATCGGCTTGTTTTTCTTGTTCTGGTGTTAAAAAACCTTTCCTTTCATCAGACATAATTTTGATTTTAATGTTAATTTTGACTTGAAATATACGAAATATTTTAATGATAAAAAATATTATTGTCCTTTATCTGTTTTAAAATACCCCTTTTTAATATGATCTTTAAAGGCTATGCCTGTTAATAATCCAACAACTGAAATTAAAATTGTTTTATAAGGTTCTGGAATAGGCGTTATTACAAGTAGTGTAATTATGTTTGAGCCGATAATTGTTTTATTTCCATTTAACCGTTTCAATAAATTTTTCATAGCTATTTAAATATTATTTGTGGTTTACCAGTCGAATCAAATCCTAAACTTTTTATTTTTCTTGCAGAATCAGCTTTAATAATTACATTTCCTTTTGATTCTATTTTTTCAAATTGTTTAAACATATTGGCCCGCATAGTCTCTACCTGATATATTGCAGCGTTTCTATACTCATCAACTTCTTTTAGTGCTAATAATTTTAAAGAATCAATATCTTTAATAGTTTTTACTAAAGCATAATAATTAGAATAACAGTCCATTAATTCCTGATTTCTAATATCAAGATTTATTTTACAGTTATTTAATTCTTCTTTTATTTTTTCATTATCTGGATATTCACAGGAAATTAACGCAATGCACGTAATACCCAGCCAAAGAAAAACTTTTTTTGTTTTTTGTTTTTTTTGCATATTTCAGTATAATGTTTAATTTTTTCTACTGTAAATCTTAATAAAAATAATTCAGGAATAACAGTATTTAAAGCTGTTAATGTTGTCTCTCCTATAATGCGATCACCATTAATCCCTAAACATCTTTTTGTTATAATTATAGAAGTTCTTAATCCAGCATTAACAGCAAAATCAAATATTGAAATTGCAATTTCAATATCTCTAATCCTGTCACCATTTAACTTATTCCAGTAATTTTCTCTATAAAATAATTTAACCTGGTTATCGAGGGCCGGACTTGCTGTTATTTCATCTTTATTATCACAAGCATCAATTGTTTTCCAACCAATCCAGTCAGGATTATATTTTCTTGTTATTCCTTTGTATGTTTCACCTCCTAAATCATCGGGGTCGTTAACATAACCACCTTCATTTTTAAGAAGCTTTTCAATTGCAATATCAAAATTATTCATTCCTGTCATTTTTAAAAGGTAAAAAGCATTTTTAAAACCGTCTGTTAATTCAATAGCATCATTAAATAATTGTGTGTTCATTTTTTTATTTCAGCAAAATCTCTTTCTAATCTATGTATTTTTTCAGTATTCACAGCCTGATCTTTTATAACAGTATTTAATTTTTCGTTCACATTAATGAGCAAAATTAAACTAAACACTCCAAAAATACTTATAAAACTTAATAATACTGTATTAAGAGTTTTGTAAAAGTCAGGGTTTTTTATTGTAATCATAATCTGAAAGTTAAAAAGTTAGATTGATTCATTTTTTCGCTTCCTATAAATAAAGGAAAATCATTAATTTTTGTTTGAACATATTGAATAATATCATTAGAATATCTTGTCGCCGTTTCTAAATATTTTATGGCAGTCCTTTCTTTTTCTTTTGCAACCTCAAAACTTTGCTGCTGATTATTATTAAACTGTATTGCGCCATGTGTTGACAAATATAAATCACTTTCCCTTAATGCTAATGATAACCACCAATAACAAAGAGTAGGTTTTAATCCATAATATTTAATTGTATTGCCTGAATAATCATAAGTTTCACCATCTCTTAATTTAACATATTTTCCAGCAGCAATATTTTCAAAAAAATCATAATACATTGCATCACCAAGTAAGTCGCGTAAATTTTTTCGCTGAATTTCACTTGCTAAAGTATTAAATCTATCTTCATTGAATTTAGGATCGATTTTCCTATATTCCTGAACATCAGATATTGATATTAAAATACTTTCTGCCATTATAAAGGAGTTTTAACATTCGTTGTGTTCTCTTGTCACATATTTTTTAGGTAGTATTTCAAAAGCCTGAAATGAGCTTGCCCATATACTTGATTGTAATACTTTTTTTAATTCTTTTTCTAATTCTTTTCGATCCGTTTCAGTTGCTGAATTATAATAATTAAAAGCATCTGCAAAAGAAGCTTCATTAAACATTCCTTGCGGTGATATTCCGCTTAAAATAGGAGGCTGATTAAAGGCAGCATAAATATTATATTTTGCCCTTTCGATTTGATTTGTATGTAAAGCATCAATATTACTTCTAGAAGTTGGAGTAAAGAATTTCCAATTAGCTAAATTCTCAGTTGGTAAAACTGAAACAACTCTCACGCCTCCGGCATTAGCTGAACCTTTATCTTTTTGTAATTCTTCTTTTATTTCATCAACATCTTTTTTATCAACAAGATTTGTAGGTATTGCAATAATTCCAGACAAAGAATAATCATTCTGAATATTTGATAAAGAATATAGTTTTACTTCTGCTTCAAGTTGTGCATCATCAAGAACAGAATCCCAGTTACATACACAGTAATAATCTTCAATGTTAGGTATAGAATAAAGGATTTGTCCTTTGTAGTTTTCTATGCCTCCGCATTCATTAATTTCTTTTATAACATTTTTAGGATTAAATGGATAATATTCTTCTTCTTCTTTTCGCCTTCTGTATCTTCGCGCCCAATCAGGATTAATAACAATTTTATCTAAATTTTTACTCCACCTTGCAAACTCAAAATTAACAGTATTAATCTCAGTTATTTGTCCTAATAAATTATAATTAAAATGTAAAACATAACCATCAAATAAGGCTTTTTGCTTAGAACAAAACTTTAATATATCCCAAATTGTATTCCCCTCTTTATTAACTATAATTTCATTTCCTTGAACACCTTCACCAATAATAAATTCGCTAAGTTTTTTAATAGCACTTTTTGTTGTTCCCGACCTTTGCGCAATAGACTTAATTTTATTTGGATAAAGATTATCAATATCATAAGGAATTATTCTATCAGCAGGATAAGCAACGTTAACATATAACCTTTCAACAAAAAGAGTTCGTTGTATAGTATTAACGGCGACTTTAATGTCACCGTCAAATAAAAACTTTTCTCTTTTCCCTGTTATAGAATGATTATTTAATAAGTCACTCATAATTATTCAAAATAATAGCTGGAAACTCCTTTATTTTTTATTAAATTTTCAATTGATTTAGGAACAGGAACGCCCTCTACTAAAAGAGCTATTTCATTATTTATTGCAGCCCTCACTGTTTTGTTCGGAACTTTGCCTGAACACTTTTTTATCTCAGTTTCTAAATCAAGCAATTCATTTTTATTCGCATCTTTTAATTTTACGCCTGATAATTCAAGGAATTTTAAAGATGTATATCTATCATATTTTCCTTGTTCGACCGCTTGTTTTTCTTTGACTGGTTGTTTCGGAACTGGATTCGCTGTCGATTTCTGAACTGGCTTCTTTTGATTCGATTGTGTCATTTGTATTATTTTTTGGTTTAGACAAATTTAACAATTTTTCTTTAATAAAAGTAGGAAACGAATCAAATTCCACTCGCCTCCCTTTATGAAAGTATATTTTTAACTCAGCCATTATGTTTGCAATAATGTTAATATATCAAAAGTGCTTGCAATAATATCAGGTGCATTAAGTTCAGGAGGATCATTTTCAGGAGTTTTAATAACCACTTGCATCGATCCACCTGTATCAGCATCACCAGGCATCATTTGAAAGTCACTTATTCGCATTCCAACACTACGTCCATAAAGTAAAGACTTACCGGAAGCCAGCGGAATAATAACAGCAACTTTTTGAAATCTGAGTTTTGAAACATTCTCAATACTTAATTGAGAAACGTCAAGAACTCTTATATCAACTTGATGATCGAAACCATCAATAGAGCTTACCGCCCTTAGTGGTGAAGTAGGTATAATCTGTGCCGAACCTTTTGAAGATTCGAATTTATAAGCATAAGTACCGGAATCAAGAGTAATTGTTTCTATTTCCAAAGATATTTCATCTTCAGTTATAGCACCATTTGATAAATCTTCGTGATTTATCATTAAGGCATAATCCCCGATTCCTCCTTGTACTGTCGAAGCGCAATCAAATGCACTTCCTCTATCTATTTTACAACTCATAATTTAATATTTTAAAAAGTATCGTACATTAGTAATTATACAAGTATCACCAAGCGAACCATCAGCCCAAAGCCTATAATATAAATATTTAGGTGGCGTTTGATAAAGTTCCCTATTTACAGGCGTTGTATTTTCTGCATTTATAGTGTCTATATTGTACCAAGCACCTGCTTTATAACAACCCTGCAAAATAAAATCAGCCGTGTCGTGGTCGGTTGTAAATGTAAATCCGGCAATCCCTTGATAAATATGTGATTGTTTAGTGCCTGTAAAATAGACATTTTCATCTCCGTGAGTAGTATCACTGGTAAATACCTGATTTGCTGCCTGCCCTTGTACTTTAACAAAGGCAAGCGCAAAGATTAATATTATCAGGATATTTTTCATCTTTTATAAATAAATAATTGGTTACTAAAAAAGGCAGTGTCTGAAATTTCATAGGCACGAAGGACTGTTCTATATCGTAAATATTCCGCAGGATTATCTACAAGATGTTGATTCGCTGAAGTAGTACCTTGAATAAATGTTGTTGTACTTAAAGTCTGATAAGTAGTCCACGTATCGTTACTACCCTGAAAATCAATATATATAGTGTCATCAGCCGCGTTTCCAGTCACAGTATAATCCCATGTTACGATCCCATTGTAAGGAACATTAACACTTGAAGTGTTTGTAACAGTGTCACCGTTAACAGTATCGTTATAAAATATTTGATACCCTTGTTGTGCGCTTAATGCCGATACTATAAAGGCAAATAAGCATATAATAAATAATTTTTTCATCTTATGAAGGTGTATAAAGTAATAATTCTTCAGCAACTCGATAATTTGCATCAGCAAGAAAATCTAATCTCAAGAACCATTGACGTGAATTATTTGCAACTTTGTCAACAACAACACTTTCAGAATCAGGGTCAACCCAAACACCTAAGTTTAGATTTGAATTATCATCATTTGTTGTTTTTGCACCGATTATATGATGGCGTGTTAATCCTTGGAAATGCTTAATCCTTTTCATTTGATACATTTCTTCCATTCCCATTCCAAAAACGCCAACAAAAGCTTCTTTTAATTTTGTGTTAGCAGCTTGCATTGTTTTCCAGTCAGTTGTATTGAAATGCAATACAAAATCAGGATCGTCAATAAATTTATCAGGAATAGCAGCCCAACAAGCAGCCAAAATATCTGCGAAATTCTGAGCAGTAATATTACCTGCTGGTGTAGGTTTAATAACATTTGCATCTAAAATGGCGCGTGTTATAATTCCGTTAAATTTATTCATTGCATTTGCTGCACCCAAAGTTGTATCACCTTGCCAGAATAATTTTGACATTTGTGTGCCAATACCACTTTTATAAAGGTCAAGTATTGCATTTAACAACTGTGCATTAAGTTCAAGATTTGTAAAGTCACCGACAGATTTCCACATTTCCCAAATATCTTTAAAGGTAGTTGGTAAAAATGTTTCGTAAACTGTCATGGTTTTCATTACAAGATCCCTTTCAGCATAAGTAGTTGTCGCCGTTTCTACACCAGGCACGCCAGCAGCATAATCACCAATAGGATTTTCTGTTTGTGACAACCTTGGCAAAGCATCTTTCGTGCTTATATCTGTTATAAGCTTTGCAGCCCCCTTTTCAATAACCTCGTTACCTACTCCGGTTACAACATAGAGATTTTTTAAAGTCTCACCGTTATAATTTGTGTTTGATAAAGTTAGTGCCATTTTAATTAAGCTTTTCGAGATGCTACAATATTTTCACGTATTTTTCCAGTGATTTCATTCACTGAAGCGGTAACTGATTTAGGTTTTTCTTTAGATGAATCTAAAGTACCCTTAGCAGGTTTATGCTGACTGGAAATTTTGCCTAGTTTTTCATCAAATTCGGCTCTAATTTTTCCAATTTCGTCAACAACAACTTTAGTAACTGAAGCAATAAGAGCCTCAGTGTCAACAACAGCCTCAGGAGCAGCAACATCTTCCACCAATGTTATCTTTTGAACTCCATTTTCGTCTGTCATTATAGAAATTTTCCTTCCATCAGCAAGTTCGTATTCACCATCTTCAAGTGATAAAGCACCAACAGGGGCAACTTCAACACCTTCAGCAAGCGTTTCTGCATTTGCCAAAAATTGCCCGTCTTTTAGGGCGTGAACAAAAACCTGATCTGCAGGCTTGTCCTTTTTACTAAAAATGTTTTTCATTTTTGTTTCTAATTTAATTATTAATTGTTTGTTAATTGCTTTTTCAAGTAATATCTTGTCCTTATATGAAATATAAGCTGCTATTTTCATATTTGAAGGAATTATTTTATCAATAAAACCGTAATTTTTAGCTTCATCAGGTGAAAGCCAATCTTCTTTTCTCATTAATGAGATTATTTCACTTTCAGAAAGTCCTGTTTTATCTTTATAAATCTTAACCATAATAGCATCATTCTTCATTAAGTCCGATGCGGTTTTTTGAAAATCGTAAGTATTACCCTCTATTTTAGCAGAACTATTATGAATTAAAAATAAAGAATTATCAAGCATTGTAATTTCATCACATGCAGTGGCAATTACAGTTCCAGCACTTGCAGTAAAACCGACAAGATTCGCGATCGTTTTTCCAGAATGAGACTTGATATAATTGTATATTATTATAGCTTCATTAAGAGAACCGCCAAAAGTAGAAATATTAAATGTAATGTCCTGACCTTTATTGTTATTTAAAAATGTTTTTATAGAATCCGCTGTAATAGATTCACCTACATTTCCATTTAATTCAAGTTCTTTCATGTTTGAAAATTATAAATAAAAAATTCCCTATCAAAGTAATTAATAAGTATGATGTAATGATTGCAGTAATTATTTTTTTAAATCGTTAAAAATTGTTCGCTCAGATACGCAAAAAATTGTTTGCAAAGCATTAATAACATCTGATGTATTGCGACAATTTTCTAAACCATTAGCTAAAAATCTCAACTGCTTTGCTGCTAATTTATTATTTTTTAATGCTAACTGACAAAATTTTGCCCTGTCTTTTATGTATTTATCTCTTTGCATTATACAGTACCAGCTTGTTTAACATTATTATAATCTGTTAAACCAGTTTCAATATCACTAACTTTAACAATTATCGGCGTTTGGCGAAGGCTATTCTGAATTGATTTTTCAATGTTTATTGTAGAAACTTCGCCACCATCTTGTAAATGTGATGATGGCTTGCTTGAAAAACTACGCCCTCCGTGACTTTCATTTATTGTGCTTAATGCTGAAATTTCTGAGCTGGCATCTTTATTTAATACGAACATAGCCTCGCCTTTTTCAGTATTAAAAACCGAACCATCAGTTCCAAAAAAACTCGTGCCTCCTTGTGAATGAGGCTTGCCACCTATAACGCCACCTTTTGCAAATACTTGATCGCTTGTGAAGTTCGGCTCTTTTTTAGAAGCTATTGCTGCAATTTGCGCGCCTCCTAAAATTCCTGACAATATAGAAAGCGGAATATTTGGCAATGATTTTGCAATAGCCAAGGCCGTAGCTATTCCGGCATCTATTGAGGCTTTCAATTTATCTTCTCTAAACTGTTTTCTTTTTAATTCAACAGCTTTTTTATTATATTTCCTGTTTATATCTTCTTGTAATGCAACGTTATCACCTGCTAGTTCGATTTCTTTTGCTCTTTTAACTTCCAAATCTGAAAGTTCATTTTCGTAACCTTTAGTAATAAGACTAGTCAATCCCTTGGCTGCCGAACCTATTTGAATAAAGGCATCTTTTGACGATTTTATTTCTTTGAAATTTATCGTTGAAATTTTAGAAAAAGCATCGGACATAACTGTCACTCTTTTATCAGCCATTCCTTCAGCAGCACCGATAATTTGCTGCATTGAATTAAAAGATTCTTGTAATGCCTGTTCTCTTTGCGCTTTTATATTTGCCTGGTATTCAGCTTCAATAACTTCCAACCTTGCTCTATGTTCGATTTCAGCAAGTTCAATTTCTTCATCAAGTATTCCTTTTTGTTCAAGCTTTAACTCTAAATCTTGATTTGCATTTTCAATTTGTACGCTCCTTTTTTCTTCATAATTTTTTGCATCAGCTTCAAGTTCTTGCTGTTTTAATTCAGCAAGTTTAGTAATGGCAATGCCTCTTCTTTTTAAAATTTCTGCTTGCGCTTTTTCATCTTCTAAATTTGCACCTGTGCTTGCTTCACCTTGTTTTTTTATTTCATTATTAATTTCCTTTTGTGCTGCCGATAATTGAGAAGTTAAAGACATCCTTTTTGTCGCATTTTCGCGCTGAACTCTATACATGTCAGCTTCAAGTTGAGCTTGTTCATTTAAATCTTCTTTAGTGGAATTGCTCAAAGCATTTTGTTGTTTCTTTAATTCAAATTTTTCTTTAGTTATTTTAAAATTAGTATCAAGAATCAATAATTCCGTATCAAGAGCCTCTTGTAAAAACTTTACCCTTTCTTCAGCACTATATTGTTCTTTATTAACAGCCTTTACCCTAGCTTCTGCAATTTGAGCTTCCAATTTTTCTCTTTCAACTAAAAATTTACGCTGAACTAAATCCAGAGCAGCTTGTCTGTCAGCTAACATTTTAGCAATGGCAATTTCACGCTTCATTTCATCAGTTAATTCACCCATTTTATTTTTAGCTTTATCAATGGTATTTAAGACACCTGTTTGAAAATCAACAAATGAACTTCCTAAATCTTTAAATCCATCCTTCCAATCTTTTGAAAAAATCTTCGCAATAGCACCACCCATATTTTTCAAAGCTTCTAATCTGTTTTTTATTTGCCTATCTATTAAATCACCAAGTTCTTTTATGGCTTCTTTTGGTGAATTAAAAGCATCTACCAAAGTTTTACCGAATTTTTGTACAATATCACTAAGATTGCCTATAATTGTTTTAAAAACTAACATCACTTTATTAAGCGCGTTTTGTCCCTCCTCACTTCCTTTGAAATATTTTATTAAAGCTCCTAGTGCCAAACCTAAAACAGCAATAATTGCACCTATTCCAGTGGCAATAAACGCAATGGCTGCTTTTGTCATTCCTACAATACCGCTAATAATTCCACCCATTGGCCCAGGAATAGTTTGTAAATTATTACCAAATTTTGAAAATGCACCTGATGTTTTTCCAGTTTCAGTTTTTGCTGCTTTTAAACTTCCTTTTAACTCATTTATTTTATCATTATTCCTTTTTAACTCATCAGTTCCTTTTTTTGTGGTTAGATTTAACTTACTGTTTTGTATTTCAAGCTGTTTTATATTTGCTTTAAGTTCATTGACACTACCTTTCTCAGCATTTAATAATTGAACAGTGGATTTTCTTTCTGTATTTGCCTTGCTTGAAACTTGTTTGCTTTTTTCAATTTCCGTGCTATATTCTTTTTGAGATATAGTTCCCTTTTCAAGTTCGTCTTTCAACTTTGCTTGCATTACTTTTTCGCCTTCAATAGTTGAAGTTAAATTCTCAACACTTTTAACGGCTTCGTCAGTGTCATATTCAATTTTTACTATTACGGTTTTATCTGCCATAGTTTAAGTATTTAATGCCCTGCCATATTCTAAAAGTTTTACCTTCGTTGGTATATCAGGAATAAAATTAGAAATTTCAGTTACTATAAAAACAGTTTTAAAATAATCAATATATATTAATTGCTTTTCGTGCCATGCCAGAACATCTAACTTTTTTAAGTTAAAACTTGCTGTTAACATTCGAACCCTTGAAAGCGCACCAAACAAATTTTTATAATATTGATTGATTAATGTAATCCAGTGTAAATTGTCAAACACAAGCCTATCATCTTCTATTAAAAAAACTCTTTTATTAATTTCACGATCAATAACTCTACTTTCATCATTATATATTTCAACTTGCGCTATTAAATTACTATCAACAATAATGTCAATTGAAGAACCAAAATTTATGACTATATAATCACCTTCATCTTTTAATGATTCGTTATCAGTGAAAAAATAACTTTCACCATAACTATACGCTACTGTAATATCATTTTCATAACGACAAATATTTTTTTTATATAATCTTGAATAATTATTTTTTATTTGTTCAGATCCAATTACAAACTTTTCAGACCAGTTAACAGAACTTATTTTATTAAGATTTGAAAAACTACCGAATGAAAATGTTTTGTTTTTAATATTAATTATAGGATATTTATTAAATAAAATACAAATTAACCTATATAAATCTAAATAAGTCAAATCATCAGAAAGGTTATCATAAACTTTTATATAACTATCTAAAAAAGGATTCGTTGATAAGTCTGCATTATTTTCATCAACAATCTTATAAATCAAAACATCATCAAATGTAACTGAGCCAGTGCCGACAAGTGTGAAAGTTGTTGTCATTTCTTGCACTCCGTCATATATTTCACTTGTTACATAATCAAGAAAACCATTTTCAGGCAATTTAATTTTATTATAAATAGGCTTTGAGCTTGTCTGATCGATAGAATATATTTGCAAATAGATATTTTCACTTGATGTGAAAGTCCCTCTTATCCTGTAATTATGTTTCTGAATGCCTTTTACACTTCCATTAAGAGCAGTTACGGAAGCTGTTTTAAAATCGTATGTATCCCAGCCTGTTATTGCAAGAGTTCCCGAAGGATTAAAAGTCACATCAGAAAAAGATTTCTGATAATCTGTAAAATAAAACTGCTTATGATTGCTTGATATTGCTAAGTATTCGTCTGGTTCAATAAATGTATAACCCTCCGCATCAAGCGCACGTTTAAGCAAGGCATTAACATTGAACTGAGGGCGGCTATATTTACATCTGTTGTCTCCTGTTGTTTGATCTGTTTTGGTTATACTTGGATATGTATGACAACACATTTTGCCCCAAATCCAACAATTGTCTGAATCGTATGTATCTTGTGCATCAATTGCAGCCTGTGTTAAAATCGTGTCGTTATCATCCCAGTTAACAGCATTTAATTTTTTATTTAAAGCATTAAAAACGGCTTTTGAGTTATCAATTAACTGAAATGAAATAGTATTTTTGTCCGCACTGGTTAAAGTTCCATATCCTTTAAATATTAAAAATACATCATATAATTCAGCATCGAAATACTTATTAAAACTTTTGTTATTAGTTCCTATTCCTAACGGACTGTTAAATACCCGCCTGTTTTTTGCAGTATCAGGAAGGATAAATTTATTTGTATAATCAATAAAACGAGCTGAAGGGTTATTTATGTCAATAGATTTTTTTGTAATAGCAGGAGTGCTATTACCAATGTCAACTATTTGTCCATTTATTCTTAATTCCATTTTGCAAGGTCACTTTGAATTAATTTTATTTCTACTTCATAACGACCATCTAATAACCTATAACGATATGTGTTCGCTTCTGGTGCATATCGTTCAATCGTATCGTCTTTTTTTAATCTTGTTACAAATTTATTTGAAAATATTTGTAATATAATATTTAAATCCGACAAGCTTAAATCATCAGCAAATAATGTGATACTTCTGTTTTCACTTGAAATTAATGCCTCAGTTTTGGCCTCATCTTCTGTATTAATTATTTCATTGTTAATTTTTCGTTCAATCTCAGCATCATAAAACATATATATGTAATCAGAACCATCCCTTCCGATCCACCTTAACAAATATTCAAAATCTTCATAATCTGAATTTTGTATGCTTTTAGTTCTTATAAGTTCAAATATTCTACCCATAGTTTAAGCTGTTACGTAAGAAATGCCAATATTTTTTAAAGATTCTGCTACATCAATAGTGTCAATAAGAATATAAATAGTACCATCACTATTAATACAAATAGTGTTTACATCCCCTGTCAATGGACTTCTAACCCCACAATTAACTCCTGCAATTGGGCGTAAATTAGCTGTTAATGTATAAGTTGCTAATGAAAACCCAACTTTAACACCACTAACATTAAAAATTCCTGTCACACATTTACCTATACGATATAAAGTTAAATACCCGTATGTAGTTGATCCGACTATTAATGCTTGTGCAACTAAAGATGTTCTGTATAATGAATCAGTAAATATTTTTAATTGAGATGGAGGCACTACATACACATCACTATAATAATTATCTTTGCCAAGCTCTATTTCGTAAGCAGTCGCTTGTTTCGCTATTCCCATTTGAGAAGTTCCCATTTTAGGTATATTAGCAGGGACAACTGCCCTTGATGTATCAGTCAAATGATTAGTTTCAGCTTCAGTAGCAATTTCTATTAATCCTTTTTGAGATGATGTTGATAGTGGAATACGCCCTGGAGTTACTATTTTATTTGTTGCAGATAAAGAATTACATTCAGCAACCGTCCCAGTTTCCAAAACACCTTCTCTTGTATCAGTTGCGGTTATTGGACTTTTTACCCATGCTTTTGCATAATAACTCGTTGATTTTCTTACAATCTCATATAAAACTTTGCTTTGTGCATTCGCATTTTCTGGTACTGGCGTTACATCAGTAACACCTACAAAAGTAACAGCTTGTCCTGATGTTTTGGTTATAAGTAAATATTTTACTTCACCATCTTCAATGCCTGATAGTGTTATATTTAAAACGCCACCTGTCCTTGTTAAATCAATCCTGTCTTTATCAGTAAAATCAAGATTAATATTACTTGTCGTTGAAGTTTGCAGAACCGCGACATCTTCTTTAAATACTAAATTGTCTGCTAGTTCATCATTTAACATTTCTGTTAATATAGCATTCGTAACAATAGGAACGTTTAACGTTAATATGTTACTTTTTACGGTCGTTCTATTTGACATCTTTTTTGTTTTTATTCAGTTAAAAAATCAGGATAAGCGAAATCAGTTTCAGCAAAGTCAAATGAAACATCTACATCGAAATTAAATTCAATATATTTTGTTTGTTCATTAACTTCAACATCTGAAGGCCATTTCCATAATATAAATCCATTTACATCAGAATCAAGTTCAGTTAATGAACCTGAATCAATTTCAGACTGCATTAAATCAAGTTCTTTATAAATTAAAGTCATTTTTGAACTTGCAGGATCAGCTTCTTTTAAAATAACTAAAGCAGCCGGATAACCTAAATATAATTTAGGTGAATCAAATTGATTTAATATTATTTCACTTTCTGGCGTTTTAGTAGCATATAATAATATTATAAGTTTATTATTTATTAATGTAAAACTTTCAGAACTACCTTCATAAACTTGTCTGTATTTTACTTCAAATTCTTTTACACTTTCAGGAATATGACCTTCTGTAATTACACCTCTTTGACTATTTAAATCATTAACTATCGTAACATCAACGGAAATATTTCCTGCTGAATCACCATCAGATTGTAAAGAAAATGGAAGTAAATTTACATCAGGTAAAGTAGGATTCACACATTGTAATTCTACATAATAATTTTTAAAATAATTTATATAACCACCTGTTGACACTTCAATGAATGGAATATCTATTGTAATTGCAATAGCTGTTATCTCTAAAATTGTACCAGTGCCATCATAAGTATAATTAGTTCCTTCGGAATAAATATATACAGCGTCACCTACTGATAAATAACTTGTCAAATCAGAGCTTATATTTATTTTAACTCCACCAGTTCCACTTTCAGTATCGTCGACTTCTAAATCTTCACGCTTAAATAAAAATTTAACAGGTAAAAACCCTGCAAAAACTTTACTGGCAGCACTGCCTACCGGATTTGTTAATAATGTTAAAGCCATGTTAAAGCCTCCGCTGCTGCCTTGTCAGGCAACTCTTTTAATAATTCTTTTAATGTCTCATCTACTAATTTATCTAGTTCAATACCTTTTGAATTATCTTTAAATATTTCAGTCCCTTCATTTGCAATTTTTCTTCCAACTAAAAAAGCGACCTGTTTTGATTCCGTTCCTGTCAATCCTAATTTACTTCGTACCCATTCTACAATATTATTTACAGGTGGAAATTTACCTGAACCGCGACCTTTGTCAAGATAATAAATATAATCATTACCAAGTAATTCATTTCCTGAAATTTCCAAAGAGTTTTCGGCATCACCTGTATTATCAAGATTTTTAAACCTTAATACATCCCTAATTTTGTCTTTGAGATTATTTAAATGTTTATATGTTAATTCATCATAACTCATAATCAAAAGTATAAATTTTAGAATCAAAAGTTAAGATTTCAGAATCCCATCTGTATATTGGAACTGAAGAAACATCAGGCGTATATTCTAAATATTGAACCGTACTCGGTATTTTATTTTCAAGCTTCACAACAAAAGCCATTTCCTCTTGTGGTTTAAGATTACTTTCACGACAAAATAAAGGAGTGTTATAAAATTTCAAAGTACCATCATAAAATTCAACAAGAAAACACCAACCGTAAATTGACTGTTTTAATTGTGCTAAAAGATTATAGTTATCATTTGAAATGCCATATAAAAAAAAGTCCAAACTATATTCATGTGTTACATTTCCAGAATCAGATAATTTAAATTTAATGTCAAATTCAGGTCGTTGATTATTTTCAATAGTTAATATATTCCCTAATCCTGATAAATTCGTTATAGCACGGATATTTAAAGCATCATAAAATTCAAATGATATTTGCTTATTCTCATAAAGAGTTATATTTTTTATCCCTGCTTGATACATTAATAGTATAATTTATCAATTATTTTATCTGAAATATTATCAAATCCATTTAAACTTATGTGAATTGAATCATTAATATAATCTAATCCATAATCTAAATCATTTATATTTATGCTATAATACCAGTTATTATGAACATCATTATAATATTTTGCTTCTTGAATCGTATTTATTTGTTCTTGCGTTTCTAAACTTTTATTATCTGCTTGATTTGGAATTATGGAAATAACTTTCGCGTTATTTAAACTTGAATGATGATTGCGTAATGAATCAAGCATTTTTTTTTCATTAACTTGATATGCTGCTGAAAAATCAGGCGCATCACTTTCACCTTGATACCAATATACAAATTCAAGATTATAAGTAATTGAATCCGATAATCTCGAATAAGCAGTATCAAAATAATGCTGTGTTGATAAAGTGTACCAATCATCATTTGGAGGCATCCATTGAGTTGCTAATATTGTACCGCCTAGTGCTGCTTTTACTATAAAAATATATTTATACCCAAACTTTCTTAATTTCTGAAATAACTTCTCTGTTAAAAATGGTTCAATCCCATAACCTTGTGGGTATGCTGTTGATGTTGGATTCCATGTATTATCAGGAACTTTTAAAGTTTCCCATGTCCCATTATCAGCACTTGTTGACGCTGTTTTATAATATATAAAAACATCACTTCTGGCAGAATCATAAGGTGAATAAATCCCTGTTCCATATCCTACTGCATTTGATTGTCCTATTATAAATATAATTGCAACATCGGCCGTTACTCTTGGCTCGCCTTGTATTGACGCCCCATAAGCTTGTATAGGTTGTGCATTCAAACCAACATAAACAATTAACAAACTAATTATTATTAATATATTTCTCATATTAATGATCTTTTCCAGTTGCTACAATAAATGTACTTAAACAATATATTAAATCATCCCTTCCATTTGCATCAACATAACTTTTCATAATAGCCCACAATCTTAAATCACCTGCATTTGTTTCAGATGGCGTTCCATCAGTATTTATTTTCCCAACATAAATATCAATTGTTGGTAAATCCGGCAAAAATTCTGATACTGTATTACTCCCAACAAGATTTGTGCTGTCATACATCTCTTTATAAGTAGGTGAAGAGGCATGATATAACATTAATAATGCACTATCAGCAGGAGTTGTTAATGTTCCTGAAATTCTCCCTGAACTTGCAGAAGTATTTCCATAATCCAAATACATTGTAGTGCCTACTTTTACTGATCTCATCTGACTAGTTGCAGTTTCATTAACACCCCAATGTGAAGAACTGCCTCCTATTTTACCATAATAAATAAATACTCTATTATAACCATTTACTGTATTATTAGCTAAATCATATTTTGTATCCATATATTCAGTTACTCCTATCTCAAAAATAGTTTTTGTGCTATCAAGTGCAGCCCCTGCTCCTAAAGTTGCTCTAAATGCAATATCTAAATTACGTGGATCTTTTAAATTTAAGAATGAACCTTCCCTATCATTTCCTATAACTAATATCATCTGGTCTATTGAATCCCATAAATTTGATGAATTTGGCGAATTACCCAACCCTTTTAAATCTTTTACAAGTTGATCGATTGCAGCTTCATTTACTGGACTTAATACTCCACCTAATGTTTCAACACTATCTATATAAGCTTGTGCATCTGCATCAACACCTGCAACTAAATTATTAGTCACTGAACTATCAACTAAATTTACAGCATCATTACTTAATAAATCCTGAATAGGGTTAATCCCTTTTGTATAACTAATAAGTAAAGTATCTTCAGATGTAGCAGCAGTATCTATTCTCAAAGAAACTATTGTTGATGCAATAGAAACGTTTGTTATATCCCTAACATCACCGTTAAACTTATAACTAAAATCCGTTGTAACCGGAATACTTGATTCATCTAATATTTCACTATATGTTAATTTTATTGTCGTATCGTTTTCACCTGTTATTACAGATGAAACATAATAAGGAATTGTTGTATCTGATAAATATTGATATTGTATATTATAAAATACTTTACCTCTTTGTTGTGAGAAAATAGTTAAATTGCTCATATCACTTGTTGAATCGAATAAACTACCCTTTTGAATAGCAGCACCAAAGTTTAATATTTCACCTGCTCCAATAAAATTAATTGCAGCCGTTGTAACTGTTAATGCTGAATCATAATTATAAAATATTGTGTCAGGTGTGCTAACAGTATAATCATTATATTCAGTATGTAAGTAATTAAGGAATATTGTATCTGTAAAAGTTTGTTCTTTAATTATGTCTTTCCAATATGGTAAAGTTGCTACTCCACCAGTGCTATGTTCTTGAATATATGGAATTAATAAAGTATCTCTTATTTTAACGTCACCATTAAAATAAATTTCAAAAGCGTTACTTCTCGCAGCATGTGAAGTTCCATTTCCTATTGAAAAAGCTCTGTTATCTATATGCCAATTAAGATCTCCAGTAGCTTTTGTATTATAATATCCTAAAGTTATTTCACCACCATCATAAGAATATAGTCCTAATCCACCTAAAGTTCCACCAAATGATGAATATATTGTGTCATAACGACCAGAGTTCCAGAAAGAATTAAGTCCTGACGAATAATTTGAATTACCTGCTCCAAAAAAACCATAATTAACATTATTGATATAATTATCTTGGCCACCACCCCCAAAACTCCAGTCTGCATTATAATAATTACGCTGGCCCCCTCCGAATAAATTTCCGTATTTCCCATCAGGTATCGCATCCTTCCACCCACCAAGTAAAACGTTATAACTCCCACTTTCTATATGGCTTTCTCTTGAATACATTAAATTTTTTGTACTATTAGTCTTTTCAAAATTATATGTTGTTTCAGTGAATAATCCAGACGAAGATAAAATTTGTGCATCTGTATAATTCTTAGATGAATCAATTGCAAACTGAGTTGAATCACTAACCATAATTCCGACTTCACCAGAATTTAAAACCGTATCACTACGAACATTAAAGTTTTCCGTTCCGGTTACGTTTCTTTTAGTTATATCTAATTGTCCGTAAACGCAAGTAAACGAAACTAAAAGTGTTATTAATGTAATTAACTTTTTCATCATATATGTATTATTGTTCAATTAATGCTATATACCCAAAATTCCCGACACTTAATGAAGTTATGGTGAAACCATCTTCATCTTGTGCGGTAACTTCTATACCTATCCCGTTATAATCTATTATTTGTAAAGCGTAAACCGTTACAAACTGAGTGCTGAAAGCAATAACCTCGTCAGCAGTTCCAGAACAAACTTCCGCAAGTTTAGATCGACAAAGTGAAGCTGCTGTTAATGCACTAGCCACTAATGATTGTACATCATTATATAGTTCGGTGAAATTATCATTTATCTTGTCGCCTCCTGTTTTTATGCCATCACCTGAGGCATCATTTGCAGCTAATCCGATATTTATTATTTGTTGTGCCATAGTTTTAATTTTAACATGGTGGTAATGTATTTTCGTTAATATTCATTTCAAGTGCTACGCCTGAAAGGTCGGTATTATAAATATGAAATAAAGGCGTAACTCTATATATTTGATTTCCTTGCGGACGTACTTCTAAAAATAAATACAAATGAAACGCGACATAATCAGCCATTATTTCCATAGCTGCCTGAATAGCGTTTGTCTGCTCATCTGTATTATCAGGCGTGTCCTGGTTTAAGAACCACAAAACAACTTTAGTATCTTTAAGAATATTATTGTTTTTCTTAATCTCATTATTTTTCGGAAGTTCATTATCTAAAATTATTAAAGGCAATTCTTCTGGCTCTAAACTGAAACTATTTATGTTAGCTCTAAAACGCGAAGCCAGTGCATAAGTAGCATCAGGATATTTCGTTTCTATTAATGTTTTTATCTTTGCTTCTAATGCCATTTACTTACGTTTTAAGTCCATGTATGTTTCTTCGAAATTAATTCTTATTATGTTACTAAGCAATACTTTCGTGCAAAAAGTGTCATCAGTGCTTAATATTTTATCAAAATCACAGTTTAATAAATTGCTAAGTGTTTGCAGCTCATAGTAGTTAGCATACGGATTTAATTTATCAATTCCGGCTCTTTTTTTTGTAGTAATGTCCTTAGGAATCTTATTGTTCTTTTTAAAAAGTTCCGACCGTATTTGCTGCCATTGTTTAAAATCTTGAAGAAAAAAAAACCAGCCGGAAGAATTTCGTAAAATGGCTTGTCAAGATAATCATCTCTTAATTTATTAACATCATCTATATTCATTGACCTTGTTTGTGATACTGCAAGAATAAATACAAGTAATTCATAACCTGATAAATTAGATTCTTCTATTTGGTGACGCTGGCCCAACGTTTCAATAGTTTTTGAATAGTCAATATAATTTAACTCTAATCTCTTTAACTTCTTAATATCAGGAATAACACCAATAGTTTTTTCAATAGACTTAGAGGTAACAGCAAAGAAAGCATCTTCAAGTTTTATATCAGCTTGCCAAGAAATATATTTAACAATGTTAATATCTTCAATGTTTGAAAGTTCAATAAACTCCTTTGTCGTAAGTTCATCAATAGACTTGATTGTATATTTTTTACCGTTTATAGTTATAGGTATTTTCATGTTATTATATTAGTTCTGTTTTTGCTTGCCGTCAAAACCTTTTTATTTTTTTTTTTTTATACTGGCTTTATATTTTTCCTGTAAAAACGAACGCCATAACGAACAGCATCAATAATGTGATTGTTTTTATCTTCAGGAATATTCGTTGATTTATTTGTCTTTTTATCGACAACCCATTTATATGTTGAAAATTCTCTAATAGCATCTTTTGAGTGTGAATATACAAAGATAAGAAATTCTTGCATCTTATCAATACCATCTATTATTGAACCTTCACCTTTTGTTGCTCCTAAAGCTCTCAGCCCTGCTTGTTGTAATTCAAAGATTTTATCCTTACGAGCAGAATCACATATTATTAAATTATCATCAATGTTAACTTCTTTTATCTTTTTTATTAGTTTGCTGTTTAATATTTGCGGTTGATAAATATGTTGTCTTATATAAAGCCTATTATTTTCACCATCAATATTAATCTCTGTTAAAGTTGTTGGATCGTTACCTCCCCAGTCAATTACAAACAACCGAACAAGTTCAACATCTAAAGGAAGCATATTATAATTTTGCCAGTTATTAAAAATAACACCTTCAAGAACTCCTTTTTTACCTAATCCGTAAACTTGCCAGTAATTCCACCAATAACTTTTTTGCCCTCTTCGTTCTTCATCAAGTGCTTTTTTCCTTGCCTCTTTTAATTCTGTTAACTGCCCCTCAGTTAAGTTTTCAATGTTGTCATAAAAATTGCTATGTATTAAAGTGCAATCATCTCTACTTTCAAAATCTTCAGTATAAAACCAAAATTCTTCTGATGGATTCCAGTCTAAAAATATTGTTTCGGTTGTTCTTTGAATAAGTTGATGAACAATATTAAAAGGCATTTTATTAGCTTCATTGACAAATAATATATCTCTTGCAGCTCCGAGTGCTTTTCCTGGACTGTCGAAGCCAACGAACTCATGCAGTGAATTATTTATCTTATATAAATATGGCTTTTTTGTTCTTACTGAATCAGGTGAAATTCCGCTCTCAGATATTATTTTGTCAAAATCTCTTATTGCACCACCTTCAAGATGAGGTAATGAATAAGAAACCGTTGTTATTAATCGGTTTTTTTTACTCAAGTCCATTATTAACTTAAACAATTGAAGTTCACTAAATGTTTTACTTGAACGAGTACCTCCGGAGTTGGCAATAATTCTTTTGCCTGAATAATATGCTTTTAATGTATCTGAAAATACTCTTGTTGTTTTCATTGACCGTTATAATCATTATAATCTTTTTCAGATAATTCAATGATATTCTGAATTGAAAGCACAATACAATTCATTTTAAATATTTCCTTATGAATAAATTTTAATGAAGGGTATTTGTTATTATCAGTAATTAGCGTAGATGATCCAAATACCAGCTGAGGACTTAATTTTGACCGACAAGTAAATGCAATAAAAAAGTATCTTTTTTTCATAAAATAAGTGTTAAGTATTTGTGTTTGGTGAAGCTTCAGGAGTTTCTTCAGAATCAAATTTTTCTCTTAACTTATTAATAATTTGCCTTTCATCTTCAGTCATTACTATAACTTCTTGTGTAATTGTGCCTGTATTATTCTGATTTATATTATCTGCAAGCCCTAAATCTCTTGCTATAATGTTGGCATTAACAAGCTCTGCTGCTGCTAATGAGAACTTTTGCTCAGTGATTGCGTTTTTAATTAGCTTGATGATTTCAGAAAAATGTGAATCTTTTTGGTATTGACTAAGAGTTTCGTAAGTTAAACCAGCAAATAAACAAAAACCTCCAAATGTAGCAATATGAGGTTTTTTAAAATTTTCTTTAGTAACCTCACCCATATACGAATAACCTTTTTCTTGATAGTAAGGATTATCTTCGAGCCATTGTGCGAAGTCAATAAATTTCTGTAATATAGATTGTGGTGTATATTTTGCTGGTCTGCCGACTTTATTCTGTAATATATGTAAAGCTAAGTTACCCATGAAGCAAATATATAAAATATAAATGGAATAAAAAAACATCCCCTGAGTTACAAGAGGATGCTTTAAAGTAGTGATTCCAATTTCAATATGCCATTAAACAAATATACGAAAAAATATGACATATCAAAAAGGTGTATCAAAGTTTTTATTTATTTTAGATGTTACAACGTTGTAATCCATTTCGTGAGTTTCTTCATTGTATTTATAATTAAGATGTTTTTTAACATTCGCTGAATTTGTAAGTGTTTGTATGTTATCAATAGAATATCCTTTTGTTTCATCAATTCTGTCAATATGTAAAGAAGTTGAAAAAATACCTTTCTTTTTATAGTATTTAGTTTCGATAGCGAAAGTTTTAAATTCTTCAAATGATAAATCGAATTTTTTACCTCTTCTTTTTGCATTGCACCTAAGATTAAAGTAAGCTGCTTTTATAGGATTGTTTTTCCTATATTTTTTCATTTTACAAGTATTACAAATTCTACCTTGTGTTACTTGATTTTTATTACAGGTTTTACAGAGCATGATGTGCTGGGTTTTGGTATTACTTTAATCGTTAAAGTTATTATTCCGCGTTTACTGGTTTTATGTTCTGGTTCAAGAGAAAAATAACCATCAGGAGGTTTAATTGTTATTGAACCGTCAGTATCTTTTTTCACACGAAAAAACAAATAGTAAAGTTTGAATAATTGTTTGTATATATGTAATAGGTTTTTCATAATTAAAAAAATGGTGCAAAGGCCCTAGATTGAGCCTTTGCATTATTTGCCACGAAAAACATATTAAATACTAATAAAAGTATTAACGTGTAGATTTTATGGAAAAGTTTAGTTTTCATAGTTAGAAGGGTAACTTATCAAGTGAATCAGAAACTGGTGCTTTGTCAGCTTCGGTTTTTGATTTTTCACCGAAGTTGCGGAAATTACCTAAAATCGGGAGTTTAAATAATTCTTCTTTTTTAGCATCATCAGCAGCTTTCCATATTTCTGGATCAGATTTTTGAGAAATAAATCCGTCTTGATCATGCTTATCAGGTTTGTCATGAATGACAACTCTTATAGGCATATAAACAGCCGATTCTTTTACTGTGAAATGGTTAAGCTCTAAAGGAATAAAAATACCTTTTACTGGTTGATCGTCTTTTCCTTTACCTTCGACAATAGTCGATTTTAATTTTGACAGTGTTATACTGCCATCATAAATTGTACTCATAATTATTTAGATTTATTTAATTTATAATATCAAACCATTTTTTTGCAATCTCAAAAGCAAATACTCTTAATTTAGATTTTTCAGAATTATCATCAGGAAATTCAGTTTCATTATTCCAAAAATTGTTTTCCCATTCTTCTAATGTTCTTGTAAAGCATCCCATTTTTATATACTTAATATCGTTTTCATCAATAATAGCAATAACAATATATCTATATAACCCTGAAAATACTCTAATTTTTTTTATAATGATTTCATCACCTTTTGAATCTTTTAATTTTGCGCCTCTCAAGTTTGCGCCTCTCAAGTATGCGCCTCTCAAGTTTGCGCCTGTCAAGTTTGCGCCTCTCAAGTATGCGTCTGTCAAGTTTGCGCCTCTCAAGTTTGCGCCTGTCAAGTTTGCGCCTGTCAAGTTTGCGCCTCTCAAGTTTGCGTCTCTCAAGTATGCGTCTGTCAAGTTTGCGCCTCTCAAGTATGCGTCTGTCAAGTTTGCGCCTCTCAAGTTTGCGTCTGTCAAGTTTGCGCCTGTTTTAACTGCTTCTAATAAAGTTTTTTTGATGGAATTATTATCTGATTCATATTCAAATAATAAATTTTCTAATCTAGTTTTTATTCTAATTTTAGTTTTCATAATATTTATTTATAAAGTTTAAAATTTTCACAAAGTTTAGTAAATGCAGGATTCTTTTTCTGCATTTCCATTACATAATAATAATCATCAAGAGATATTTCAAGTAGCTTTAAAAAGTCATGAAGTTCTTCAATTAACTTAGCAGCCTTAATAAATTTTCCTGTAAGATTATCAAGCATCTGCATTTCTTTAATAATAATATGACCATCTTTTAATTCTGAATCAGTAATTATTAATCTTATTCGTGGATTATCAGTCATGGTAATATTCTTTTACATAATTTAAAATATGTTCTTGAAATTCCTGTAAATTATAAATAACAAAATATTTATAACCAAAGCTTGAAATTAATAACGACCAATTCTTTTGTGGAATAGACAATTTTCCTTTTTCTGATTTAAACTCAAAAAAAACAGGTATTCCGTAAGGATTTAAAAAACAGTTATCAGCAACCCCTGCAATTCTACCAATAGCTTTGTGCTTCATTCCTGACTGAGCAGAGAAACTATTGTTATGTATTTCAAAATAAAGTCCACGCAACTCAGGAAAATGGTTATGAAACCAGATAAAAGCCTCTTGTTGTAATCTGTTTTCAGTCATTACACATCAGTTTTATAAATTTTCCTAACAACATCAAAATATTTTGCAGTAAATTCAAGAGCAAAATTTATTATTACTTCTTTAGTTTTTCCATGAATTAATACTTTATTTTCTTCACGTATAAGTTTTGATTTTATTTCTTCAATATTGGCTTGTGCCTCCTTTGAAAACTTCGGTAAATTTTTTAACATGGTTGTTGTTTTAATGTTATTATTACTTCTTAATATGGTTAACTACTTTATCAATTAATAAACTTACATCTGCATACATCTTAGAATTTTTAGCAGATTTAAAAGAATATTTAGTTTTCAATGCTTCAAGGTCTGCAATTAAATCATTTACTTTTGCAGCATCATCTTTATTTAGTTCAGTCTGTAATCTTGCAGCTTCATCTTCTTTAGCTTTTAATTCAGCATCTTCTTTGGCTTTTAATTCAGCTTCCAGTTTTTCACGCCTTGCCTTTTCTTCACGTTCAATCTTTTCTTTAGCGTCACGCTCTGTTTTTAATTTAGCCTCATATTCAGCACGTTCTTTGCGTTGTTTTTCTTCTCTTATTTTGCGTTCGGCTTCTTCTTTGGCTTTCCTTACTTGTTCAGCTTTTTCTCTTTTATCAACTTCTATTTTTGCTAAACGTTCACGTTCTTCTGCCTCTTTTTTTAACTGTTCATTTTCGGCTGCAATCCTTTTTCTTTCTTCGACTTCGGCTTTTTCTTTTGCAATACGTTCTTCTTCGGCTTTTTTTTCTGCTGCAATTAAATCTTCTTGCTCTTTTTTCTTCATAGCAAGTAAAGCCTCAAATTCATCATCCGCAAGTTTAGATAAATTTCTTTCGTGTGCATCTTCAACATAAGGTAAAAGCTTTTTAACCCTATCAGTTTGTAGTTTTTCAATCCTCTTTTGTTCCAGTATTTCAAAATAATTTTCTCTTTCTTTTAAGTTATCTTCTTTTTCTTTTACGGCCCAAACAAGGATGTTATGAATACCCATAATAGCCCTGTCTTCTAATTTGAGGTATTCTTTAGCTTTATCCTTTGCATTTCCTGTATCTATTCTAACCTTACCAATATCAAGCCTTAATCTTTTATATTCTTTGGTTAAATCAATAGTAATATCATCTAAAGGTATT